>Ga0081539_10000498_pt1 | contig 82216 bp, 76 predicted proteins | sample TabmetS4T2R2_FD_71023 | JGI IMG/M metagenome (GOLD analysis project Ga0081539, IMG submission 71023) | Tabebuia heterophylla rhizosphere microbial communities from the University of Puerto Rico - S4T2R2 | ecosystem: Host-associated > Plants > Roots > Rhizosphere ...
CGGTGAAATCGTGTGGTCCTGGCGCCGCGACCCTGGCGCTACGTCGGCGGTAAGTCCCGCCGGCTACGGGGGCAAGAAAGGCCGTTCCCCGGGGAGATCACGTATAAGCCGTAAAACCATTGCGCGGGGAAGGCCGGGATGTCTCGGCTGTACCTGTCAAATCCGTGTGCGTTCTTTTCTATCCTTGCGCACGGTGCTGCGGGTGCCGCCGGCACCCGGCCTTCCCTGCGCCCTCTCTCCGAAGAGGGAGCAACGAATTGGCAAAGCTCAGGCGAAATCGCGCCGTGAGAACGAGAGCGCATGTCTATCGCCATCCTCGGTTGTCATCGCCGGGCTCGCCGCCTTCGCTGAAGCTTCGGCGAGCCGAGTGCGCAAGCCTCGTCGAAGCCTTGGCGGAGACGGGACCGGGCGACCCAGTATTCCAGAGGCGCCAGTGATTATGCCGATGGGCCGCGGCGTACTGGATCACCCGCTTGCCGCCTTCGCTAAAGCTTCGGCGGGCCTTGCACCAAACCCCGGCGAAGCCTTGGCGAAGACGGGTCGCGGGTGATGACAAGCTTGGAGTGTAGCGCTCTTTCGCATGATATGGATTGCTTCGTGGCATCGACGGCAATGACGGACTGACTGCAAATGCCCCCTACTTCCTCCCAAGCCGACGGCGCCCGCGTCCTCGCCGACCTCAACGCGCTACGCGCGATCGGGGCCTACAAGACCGGCGTGCACAAGCCGACCTTCTCCGAGCCGCATGCGCGCTCGATCGAATGGCTCGCCAACAAGCTGCCCGATGCGGGGCTTACCGCTCTCGTCGACGGCATCGGCAACGTGCTCGGCACCAGCGCGAAAGCGGGACCAAAACTGCTCGCCGGCTCGCATCTGGAAAGCCAGAACTATGCCGGCTGGCTCGACGGTCCCCTCGGCGTCATCTACGCCCTCGAAGCCGCGCGCGTGCTCAACGCCGATCCCGATATGCCGGGCGCGGTTGAAGTTGCCTCATGGTGCGACGAGGAAGGCCATTTCGGCCACTTCCTCGGCAGCCGATCCTTTGTCGGCGCGGTCAGCGAAACCGACATCGATACCGCGCGCGATCGCAACGATGGTCGGACCATGCGCGAGGCGCTTGCCGCGGTCGGGCTCGCCGGCCGCCCCCGCCTGCGCGCCGTGCGCGGCCGCTACATCGGCTACCTCGAGGCCCATATCGAACAGGGCGAAACGCTGGAGAGCAGCGCTCTAAAGATCGGCATCGTCACATCCATCGTCGGCATCTGGCAGTATCTCATCACCTTCACGGGCGAGCAGAACCATGCCGGCACCACGCGGATGGCGATCCGCAAGGACGCGGGCCTCGCCTTGGCGCGCTTCTGCGTCGCGATCGACGACACCTTCCCTGGGATTTGCGGCCCGCGCACGGTGTGGACCACCGGACGAATTGCGCTGGATCCCGGCGCGCCCAGCATCATCCCCGGCTCAGCGAAAATGCTGTTCCAGATCCGTGATGCCGATGTAGCCGTGATCGAGCGGCTGGAGGAGAAGCTGCAGGCCATGGCGGCTGACGTCACCGCGCAAGGCCCGTGCGGCGTCACGGTGGAGCGCTTGCGCACCGGCGCGCCTGCCATGATGGACGCCACGTTCCAGGATGCCATCGAGGCGGCAAGCGCGGAATTCGCCGGCGGCAAATCGTTGCGGATGCCGAGCGGCGCCGGCCATGACGCGCAGATCCTCGCCACCATCATGCCCGCGGGCATGCTGTTCGTGCCGTCGATCGGCGGCATCAGCCATCACTGGAGCGAGAATACCGCTGACGCCGATATCGTCACCGGCGCCAAGGTATTCGTCGAGACGTGCCGGAAATTGCTCTTGCGATGAGACGGCGGCGCGGCCGCAGGCGCGCGCGCCTGCGCGTTGCCGCTCTCAGCGGCCCCAGGGGATATAGCCGTGATATTCCCTCGGGATCTGGCTCTTGTAGCGTGACGGCACCGTCTTGGTGTCGATCGAGCGGTCGAGCTCGCTCTGACTGCCCTTCTTCGAGGCGGTCTTCTTCTTGCCCTTGTCGCTCTTGTCCTCGCCCGACTTGTCGGTGGTCGTTGCCGCCGGCTTGTCGGCGGGCGCGGTGCTTGTCGTGGTCGTGGCGGCAGCAGGCGGCGATGTTGTCGCGGCCGCCGGCGGCGGCGCGGCGGGCGCGGGCGCGGGCGCCGCGGCTGCCGCTGGAGGTGGCGGCGCGGGCGGTGGCGGGGGCGGCGGAGGTGGGGCTGCCGTCGTCTCTGGCGCCGTCGTGCCCGCCGCGGGCGCTGCCGCCGCACCGGCCGCAGCCGCCGGCGCACTGGTGCCCTGCGCGAAAACGCCGCTGGCCGACAGCGACACGAGGCCGACCGCCGTCAATGCCGCCGCAATGCAATAAAGTCTGTTCATGTGACGCTCCAATGTTGCCGAGCCACAACGGGCCAAGGGTAGTCCCTCCACGCGCAGCCGTCGAGTGTGGCAAGCTTGCTCGAATCTGCGGTTGCGACCGCATATCCTCTTGTTCCCGCCGACTGGCCGGGGTTGGATACGGCGCCGGGCTCGGGGGAAGCCATGAAGCAGCAACGAGAGCGGGAAGGCACACCCCTGTGGGTGTGGTTGGCCTTTGGCCTGATGATTATCGGCGCCGCAACCTATCTGGCCGGCTACTGGATGTTCGAGGAGTTGATCGCCCACTTCAGGAAGTAGGCGAGCGGATACGTCTCCTGAACCGGGCTTTGGCGGCCCAACGATCGCGCGCGAGTGGAACAACCACCGCAAAGAAAAGCCGGCGCCCGCAGTGCGGACGCCGGCTATCTGTGAGCCGCGCTGGATCAGCGCGGAAGGAACGGCCACTCCGGTCGCAAGCTCAGGCGAACTCGGGCGAGATCGATGGTCGTCGTAACCCGGCGGTCCAGAATGCTCGGGGCAGAGCACGGGGTGGGAACGTTGACGGCGCACTGCAACGTCCCGTCGAGTTCGATGTGCTGATATTCGGCACCGACCCACCACATCCGCGAAAGAGCGTATTCGAAACCGCCACCGACATACCAGCCCCGGGCCGTCGTGGTCGCCTGGGTGACAGGAATCGCATTTGGTGCCGGCGGGGCAGGAACGCCGCCAAACCGGATATCGGTTGTGATATCGGCCTGCGCCCAGCCGCCTGTCACAAACAGCAGCAGATGATCCATTGCAACAGGGCTATAACCAAGCCGGCCTCCCGCGGTATACATATCCCTCGGGACAAATCCGTCGCAGCGATCGTTGAATGGTGCGGGGAACGAGCAGTTGCTCTCCGCTCGGCTGCCGACGTGGGTGCCGGTGGTGTAAGCGCCTTCGATACCGATCACAAACTGTTGCCACTGATACTGCGCGCCGATATGCGCGCTGAAGATGGCGTTGTCGAAACGCTGCGACGTCGCCGGTGTCGAAGTGGGCGAGGCGTTGGGGAAAGTCCAGTCGAGCTTGCTCGACTCGCCCCCGACATCGACGCCGACATAGGCACCGGTCCAGTTATAGACCACGGCAACCGGCGCCACGGGCGCCTTCACCGGCATGTCAGCCGCAAGCGCGGGACCAGCCAGCATTGCAGACACTGCTGCAACAATCGCGAATTGAACCTTGCCCATGAAAAATCCCCAAATCTTCGCAGGATGCATTACAGACTTTCATTCCCATGGATTGGACCATGGCTCGTCTCACATGATTTGGCTGTAACTGCAGGAACACAGTCCGGCCAAATCGGCACGGGCAGCGGATATGGCGGGGGCTCAGGCAACGCCATGGGTCGGCGGGAGCGATACGATGCCCAACTAATGGATATCCCTTAGCAAATGCTGCTGCTTGAATCCCTCCCCACTGTGATCGGTACCGCGGCGGTAGCGCCGGCCCTGCTGTTCCTGTGGCTCGTGATCGCCACCGACGAGCGGCCGGGGCCGGTGCTGCGGGTGTGGTCCGCCTTCTTCCTCGGCGCGGCCAGCATTTCCCTGCTCGGCATCGCGCGCGCGCCGTTTGCGAAATTCGATGTCGTCGGGCCGGACCATCCCTGGCTTGCGTCCATCATGCATTCGCTGCTCGGCGTCGCCGCACCTGAGGAGATCGTCAAGGTGCTGGTGATCGTCGCCGTGGGCTTGCGCAGCCGCAGCCGGGGGGTCGATCCCATGGACACCGTGGTCTATGGCGCCGCCGCCGGCCTCGGCTTTGCGGCCTACGAAAACCTCGCTTATCTCGTGCAGCATGCCGACATCTGGCGCTCGCTGGCGGCGCTGCGCAGCGTGCTGACGGTGCCGTTCCACGGCGCGCTCGGCATCATCGCCGGCGCGTATCTGGCGATCGCGCGCTCCGGCACCGCACTTGGTGCCAACCGGCATAATCGCGATTGGGCGCGCATCTCGAGCTGGGCGCTGGTGCTGCTTGGGCCGATCGGCCTGCATGCGGCGTTCGATTTTCCGCTGCTCATGCTGCAGCAAAATCCGGATCTGCCGTCCACCACGCGGCTGCTGCTCGGCGCCGCCAGCATCGTGATCGGGTTCTCCTCGATCGGTTTTGCCGTGCGGCTGGTGCGCCGCGTCGGCCGTCATCACGCACCGCGCACGGAGCTGGCGCGCGAACGCTTGAGCGAGCTCCGAAGGATGTGGGCGCTCTTGGTGTTCGGCGGCGGCGCCGGATTTGCCGGCCTCGCCTTCGTGCTGGGCGCCGCGCATCGCTGGCTGATCAATCCGGACCGCAACATGACCGTGGTGGCCGGATCGATCGGACTGATCTCCATCGTGGTCGGAGTAGCGTTGCTGATCGCCACCACCGCCGTCTATTTCCTCGGCCGCAACCGGTTGCGCGCCTCGGAAGGATTTTCGTCAATGTCCGGTCAGGGCAGCTGAATAAGTTTCGGCCGCGCCGCAGCGGCGCAAGCTATAGTGCATCATGCCGGCAACGGCTCTGGAGTTTCCTCATGACCCTTCCCCACGATCTCAACGAATTGCAGGCGAAGATGCGCGACGCCATGCGGGCGCACTGGAAAGCCTTTCTGGTCGAAGGCATCCTGCTCTCGGTCATGGGCCTTGCCGCCTTGCTGCTGCCGCAGCTCGCGGGCCTTGCGGTGACGATCCTGCTCGGCTGGCTGTTCCTCATCACCGGCATCGGCGGGCTGATCGTGACGTTCTGGGCCCGCGAGATGCCGGGTTTCTGGTGGTCGCTGATCTCGGCCGCACTCGCGGTGCTGGCCGGCGGTGTGCTGCTGGCGCGGCCGATGCAGGGCGTGCTGACGCTCACCATCGTGGTCGGCGCCTACTTCCTCGCCGAGGGCGTCGCCACCATCCTCTATGCGCTTGAGCATCGCCGCGAATTGTCGGAGCGCTGGTCGTGGCTTTTGATCTCTGGCGCCATGGACATCGTCATCGCCGGCCTGATCATCGCAGGGCTGCCCGGCTCGGCGGAATGGGCGATCGGCCTTCTCGCCGGTCTCAACCTGATGTTCGGCGGCGCCACCCTGATCGGCATGGCGCTGGCGTCGCGAAAGGCCTGATACCGTTTGGCAACACTATCAGTACAATGACGTGATTGGGGGATGACAAGCGCGCGCGGCTAGGCTATCTGCCTTGCCATGATCAACCGCGCCACCAGCTATTTTTGGTATTTTAGCTACGACAGCTCGCTGGCGGCAGGAGGATCGCGCGCACTCTAGGTAGAAAGTTGCAGCACAAAATCCGGACAAGCCGCCAGACCTGGCGGCTTTTGTTTGGCCGGCAGGTCCTCGAAAACGAAAGAGGAACTTTGCCATGTTGAGTACAACCGACGATCTTCGCATCCGCGAATTGAAAGAGCTCAGTACCCCCGAGCAGGTGATGCGGGAGATCCCGCGCACGCTAACCGCAACCCGCGTGGTGATGGCCGCGCGCAACGCCATCCACGCCATCCTCAATGGCAATGATGAGCGGCTGTTGGTCGTGGTCGGCCCCTGCTCCATCCACGATCCCGCTGCGGCCATAGACTATGCCGAGAAGCTCGCCACCTTGCGCGAGACGCTGGCCGATCGCCTCGAGATCGTGATGCGCGTCTATTTCGAGAAGCCGCGCACCACCGTCGGCTGGAAGGGCTTGATCAACGATCCTGATTTGGACGGCAGCTTCAACATCAACAAGGGCCTGCGCCTTGCCCGTAGCGTGCTGTCAGCCGTCAACAACCTCGGCCTTCCGGCCGGCACCGAATTCCTCGACATGACGACGCCGCAATACATTGCCGACCTCGTCAGCTGGGCCGCGATCGGGGCGCGCACCACGGAAAGCCAGATCCATCGCGAGCTGGCTTCCGGCCTCTCCTGCCCGGTCGGCTTCAAGAACGGCACCGACGGCAATGTGCGCATCGCGGCCGATGCGGTGAAGTCGGCGTCGCATCCGCACCATTTCATGGCGGTGACCAAGGGCGGGCGCTCGGCGATTGCGGCCACATCGGGCAATGACGACTGCCACATCATCCTGCGCGGCGGCAGCCGGCCGAATTACGACGCGGCAAGTGTGGAGGCGGCAAGCGCCGATCTGACGAAGGCCGGCGTCAAGCCGCGCATCATGATCGACACCAGCCACGCCAACAGCCACAAGAAGCCGGAGAACCAGCCGCTAGTGGTAGCCGACATCGCGCGACAGATTGCAGGCGGCGAACGGCGCATCATGGGCGTGATGATCGAGAGCCATCTGGTGGCCGGCCGGCAGGACGTCGAGCCAGGCAAGCCGCTGACTTACGGGCAGAGCATCACCGATGGCTGCATCGATTGGGACACGACCGTCACCGCGCTGGAGCAGCTGGCGGCTGCGGTCGGAGCGCGCGGTGACTCACGCGGGCGGCCGGTGAGCGAATTGTCGGCGTGACGGGTACGAACCACAGCACAGCGGGGCGCGCGGCGAGCGCGCCCTGCACTCAGCAGCCGCGGCAGATGCTCTTGAGCTTCTTGTCGAGCGTCGCATTTTCTTTGGCCAGGAAATCGTTCGGATTGCCAAGGTTCTTCTCGTCGGGCACGTCGGCCGCGCGCGGCTGCCGGTGGCCGACCGGCGCCTGCGGCGCGCCGCCACCGCCCGAATTCTTCACTGCGGTCGAGCTGCCGCCGCCGCTCTGGGCAAAGCCCGCGGGAGCGCCGATCAGGAGTACCAGTGCTATCGACAGAAGGGTTTTACGCATCCCGCTTCTCCCATTTTCTTCAATTTGCTTGTTCAACTCGTCTCATCGCGTCCGTTCGGGCGCTTCGATTGTTGCACAGTTTCGCCGTCCCTGGGCAGCACAATCCTGCGCCTTTCGCACGTCGGCCATGGTGCCGAGCAACCAGATGCCTGCGGCCACCAGCACGACGAAGAAGCCGGCGATGACCGCATTCTCGACCGTGCGGCTACCCTCTTCCGGCGGCTCCTTTCCCTGCTCCGTCATGATGATTGTGGCGGCGGATAGAGATGCACTTCACCGCAATAATCGACGACGCGATATGCCGTTTCCGGAAGCTTATCACGTTGTGGCGAGTCCGGCTGCGACAAATAGCGTGGGCCCACCGGCGCCTTGCCGTGGCCGCCGGGAATATCCAGCACATATTCCGGCTGGCACAGGCCCGAAACACGCCCGCGCAGGCCGCGCATCAATTCCTGCCCGTGTTCGAGCGTGGTGCGCAGATGCGCGGTGCCCGGCGCGAGATCGCCGTGATGGAGGTAGTACGGCTTGATCCTGTTCTCGACAAAAGTGCGCATCAACGCTTCCAGCGTCACAGCGTCGTCATTGACGCCACGCAGCAGCACGGACTGGCTCACGAGGGGAATGCCGGCGTCGGCAAGCCGCGCGCAAGCGACGCGCGCCGCATCGGAAAACTCGCGCGGGTGATTGGAATGGACGGCGACCCAGGTCGTTGCACCCTCGACCTTCAATGCTGCGACCATTTCCGCGCTCGCCCGCTCGGGATCGACAACGGGCACACGGGTATGGATACGGACGATTTTCACGTGATCGATCGCAGCAAGATCGGCCATGATCTCGGCGAGCCGTCGCGGCGACAGCATCAGCGGATCGCCGCCGGTCAGGATTACTTCCCAGATTTCGCGGTGGCCGCGGATGTAATCCAGCGCGCCGCGATAGGCGTTATCGGAAAGTGCGTTCGGCTTGCCCGGGCCAACCATCTCGCGGCGGAAGCAGAAGCGGCAATAGACGGCACAGACATGCACGAGCTTGAACAGCACGCGATCGGGATAGCGATGCACGATGCCGGCGACCGGCGAATGCGCGTCATCGCCGATCGGATCGGCGCTTTCGCCGGGCGCCGCCACCAGCTCCTGCGCAGTCGGGATGAACTGCTGCGCAATGGGATCGGCGGGATCATCGGGCTCGATCAGTGCCGCGATCTCGGGCGTGACAGCGATGGCGTAACGCGCCGCGACCTTCTCCAGCTCCGCCAGAACACAGGCAGGCGCAAGCCCACGCGCCACCAGCTCCGCCGGCTGGCGCAAGGTGGCCGCAAGTTTCGGGTCGATCCGGTTCATATCTCTCCTGCCGGTGGCGTCCACACCACCTGGTCGATTCTTGGCGCCCCGCTCGCCAGCATCACTAGGCGGTCGAAACCCAGCGCGACACCGCTCGCCTCCGGCATATGGGCAACCGCTGCGAGAAAATCATCATCCAATGGATAACGTTCGCCGTAACGACGTTCTTTTTCGTCCATCGAGGCGGTGAAACGATGACGCTGTTCCGCCGCATCGGTCAACTCACCAAAGCCGTTGGCAAGCTCCACGCCGCAGGCATAGACCTCGAACCGCTCGGCGACGCGCGGATCGGAAGGTTTCGGGCGCGCCAACGCGGCCTCCGGCGCGGGATACTCTAACAGCACCGTCAGCCGCCCCTGCCCCAGATTCGGCTCGACATGCTCGACCAGCAGCTTGCTGAAAATATCCGACCAGGTGTCGTCGTCGGCAACGCGCACGCGCTCCCCTGCAGCCACCGCCAGCGCCGCACGGTCGCCCTCGCCGTCGCGGATTGTCGCGTGCAGGTCGACACCTGCAAACCGATCGAAGGCGGATGCCACCGTCAAGAGCTCAGCCTCTGCGAAGGGATCGCAGAGTTTGCCGCGGAACGAGAAGCTGCCGATGCCGGTCGCCTGCGCCGCATGCGCGATCACCACGATCGTGTCGGCCATGATCGCGTCATAGGGCGCATTGGCGCGGTACCATTCCAGCATGGTGAATTCCGGCAGATGCAGATCGCCGCGTTCGCGGTCGCGAAACACGCGCGCGAATTCGAAGATCCTTTGCTCGCCCGCAGCGAGCAGCTTCTTGCACGCGAATTCCGGCGACGTGCGCAGGTACCGGCTCGCGCGGCTGCCATCGGCGCGCGTCAGTTCGGTGCGGGGCGCGTGCAGATGCGTTTCATTGCCCGGCGATATCTGCAGGATGCCGGTCTCGACCTCGAAGAATCCCTGTTCGTCGAACCAGGCCCGGATGGCGCGGGTGATCTCCCGGCGCGCCAGCAAAAACGGCTTGCGGTCGACATGTCGCGCCGGCGACCACCAGGGCGATGGCTGGTCGTGTTTGGCCATTACCGGGCAACTCCGGCACGCCGCGCCGCGCGCATGCGGTCAGTGAAGGAACTTATTGAAACCATTGATAAAGCTTCATTTTTAGAAAAGCGACACTCGGCCGATTGGATGGCCTGCCATTGCCATGCGGCCTTCATGTCCAAAGTTGCGCGCCTTGTCCACGCCCTTCGGCTGAACCTCCCGCAGGGATCCGGAGTCCCATGCGCAGCGAACGGATTGGATCGGGCCATGCGCAGCGGCTGGATATTTGCAATCGGACTTGTCGTGCTCTCCGCGATTACCTCAGCGCCCGCCCGCGCTGAGGGCCCGGGGCCCGACTGGAAACGGCTTGAGGAGAAAGGCGACACGTTCAAGTCGCCGGACAACACGCTGCGGATCGAGCAGTACTCCAAATATCTCGACGACGACGGCTTTACCTACCAGTTCTGGATGTTCGACAGGAACCGCAAGAACGCCTTCCTTCTCAATCGCGACGAGGCCAAGCGTCTGGCGAGTTATCCAGCCGGATTCCGCTTCTCTTCGAACAGCCAGTGGCTGGTGCGCATGCAGGGCACCGGCGCCGGCTTCGCAACGCTGTTGCTTTACAAGCGCGACGGCAACCGCTTCGTGGCAGCCACCACGAAACCGCTTGGCGATCTCGCCTGGGATTTTTTCTTTACCCAGCCTGCGTCCCGCGGCATGCCGACCGAGCGCGGCGAGCTCAACCACCGGCGCGCGGACCTGCTGAAGGGCATGGAAGAGAATTACGCCTGGCTCGGCCAGAAGTGGCCGGACAGCCGCTATGTCGTGATCACGCTGTCGTTCGATATCCAGGGCAATGACACGCCCACCCCGTGGATCGAGGGCTGGCGCTGCGTCTACGACACCCAGACCGGCCAATTCTCGGTGCCATCAGCCTTCGCCGAGCACAACGCCCAGGCGCGCATGCTGCCCAAGCCAAAGGCCAGCCGCGGCTGACGGTGCCCCCATGGTCGACGGGGTCGGTATCCGTCAAAAAGGGCAGGAAAAGGGTAGCATCTGGAGGGCAAATCAGTATGTTGCGCCCCGAAACCGCCTCCCCTTGCCATGGGCAGACCTGCCCGGATCGGCCGGAGGCCAGCCATTCGGGAAAAAAGCTTTGAAAGTCATCGCCAGCTCCATTCGCAAGGGCAACGTCATTGAGCAGGACGGCAAGCTCTACGTCGTCCTTTCCGCCGAAAACATCCATCCCGGCAAGGGAACCCCGGTCAGCCAGATCGAAATGCGCCGCATCGGCGACGGCGTGAAGGTGTCCGAGCGCTACAAGACCACCGACCAGGTCGAGAAGGCCACCGTCGAGGACCGCAATTTCAACTACCTCTATGAAGATGCCGACGGCTTTCATTTCATGAATACCGACACCTACGATCAGGTCCAGGTATCCAAGGAGATCGTCGGCGACGCCGCGCCGTATCTGCAGGAAAACATGCAGGTAAAACTCTCGCTGCACGACCTCAACCCGGTTGCGATCACCATGCCGCAGCGTGCGACGCTGGAAGTGGTGGAAACCGAGCCGGTGACCAAGGGCCAGACCGCCTCGTCCTCCTACAAGCCGGCGATCCTCTCCAACGGCGTGCGTACCTCGGTGCCGCCACATGTGACCGCAGGGACACGGATCGTCGTCATGATTGAAGACGGGTCTTACGTCGAGCGCGCAAAAGACTAGACTGAAGCCCTCTGGGGAGGCGCAAGTCGCCGTAGGGGGCATGGGAGTTGGGGCAAAGGGCTGATCGAATCGTCCAGCATCTGCTGGCGGCTTTGCTTGTGCAAATGGCCGGCTGCGGCCTCGTCGCGGCCGACGAATTCCACACCCCATCGATCTCGGCGATGCGCGTCGAATGGCGCGCCGCGCTCGATCAATTCCGCACAGAGGTGAGCGGCCAGCCGGCGGCCGCCGCCACTTTCAGCTTCGCCATCCAACAGCGCTTCGCCGCCTCCGACCCGCGCTCGATGCCGGCGCTGGTGCAGCTCAACGCGATCACCTCGGAAATTTTCACCGGGATCGGCCGCAGCCCGATTCCCGTGCTGCTGCCGTTCGACACGGCGGGCTGGCTGGAGGCACGGCAGAACGGCGCAGCCGAAAGCGCCAACGTGGCGCGCTACCAGGCCGACTTCCGGCCGGTCGACATCTTCCACGCCGGGCTCTCCGGCTACGACGCCACCTTCTCGCTGGCGCCCGGCGCCGGAGAAGGCCTGCCGAGCCGCACCTTCGCACGTCCCGTCGAGGTGCAGATCACGGGCTCGCTGCTGGTCTACGATCTCGCCGATCCCGCCGGTGGCAAGGGCGAACCGGTCAAATCGCTGTCAGCGCAATTTCCCGACATGCGCCGCTTCATCCGGGAGGGCTATGTGCGCTACGCCTTCAGCAAGTTCGGCGTGCCCTATGTGGTTTCGATCCAGTGCCTGGACTCGGCGCCGCGCGCGCGGCGGCTCGCCTGCCGCGAGGCCTATCCGATCGCCGAGCGTTTCGTGAAGGCGCTGCGCGTGGCGGGCGGGTTGCCGTCGCGGCCGCGCATGGATATCGCTTCGATCACGACCGAGCGGCCGGTCGCGGCATCCGATTTCAGCTACCGTCCGAGCGGCGACATCATCGCCAAGACCGGATCGCGACGGCAATCCGGTCACGCCGACAGCACGGTCTATTCGCAGATCCGCTTTCCGCTGGTGCGCGTGCCCGTCGCGATCCGCTCGCAATCATTCGCGCGGCGCGACAAGACGAGCCTGGTGGCCGGCGTCTATCCCTGGCGCGACAATTTCTGCGAAGCGCGCAGCTTCAACGTCGGCCAGTGCGCCAGCGGTTTCGGCCATCAGGGTCAGGACATCCGGCCGCGTCCTTGCGCGGCCGAAGAGGGCCCTGAGGTCTGCGACAACAAGCGACAGGCGATCGTCGCCGTGCGCGACGCCGTTGTGATCCGCGCGCCGAAGCAACAGGCCGCGACGCTGCAGATCAATACCCGCAACGAGCACATCCGCTTCCGCTACATGCACATGAACCCGTCGGCGATGGACGCCGACGGCCTGCTCAACGGCCGCCGCGTCAACGAGGGCGAGCAGATCGGCGTGGTCTCCAACTATCTCGACCGCCCCGCCGGCACCAGCCGGCATCTGCATTTCGACGTCCAGGTGTTCACCCGCGACGGCTGGCTCTGGGTCAATCCCTACACCACGCTGGTGTCGGCCTATGAGCGGTTGATCCGCGGACGCGGCCGCGAAATCGGCACCGATCCCGTCACGGCCTCGGCGGTCGCGCATGCGACGCCTGCCGATGCTGCTCGTGCCGATCCGCATGAGGGTGGCGAGAACTGAGCTTTACGAGGCTGCCACGCCAACGGCCTTCCGCGCCGGCGGCGTCCAGCGATAAGCGGCGCCGAACCGGTTCCAGGTGTTGATCGAAGCAATAGCAGAGGTCAGGTACAGCAATTCGGTCTCGGAAAATTCCGCGCTTGCCTGCGCGAAAACCTCGTCGCTCACGCCATCGGGCAGCAGGGTCAACGCTTCCGTCCATGCCAGTGCGGCGCGCTCGCGCGGCGAGAATTGCGGCGCCTCGCGCCAGACCACCACCAGGTTGAGCTTGTCGGTGGGCACGCCGAGGCTCTCGCCCTGCAGGATGTGATACTGCACGCAGAAGGCGCAGCCGTTGATCTGGGAGGCGCGCAGCTTGACCAGTTCGAGAAGCTGCTTGTCGAGGCCGGCCTTGGCGGCGATCTGGCCGAGCGCCAGCACGGCGGCGTAGGCGTCAGGCACCAGCGACTGGAAATCCTTGTACTCGCTGCGGGCATGTGACATCGACATCACCTCATGTTATCAGTGCTCTGATTGATTATAAGAGCTCTTATATGCCTCGCAAGACCGCAGCCTCGCCGGCTCGGAAATCGCGATCCAGACCTGCAAAAAAGCGCGGGTCGGCGCGCGGCAAGACACCGTCGCGAGGCCGCAACGCAGTCGCCATCCTCCCCCCGCCGCCCGGCCAGGGCAAGCGCGGCGAGCAGGGCTATCTCGCCTACCTTTTGCGGCAGGCGCAGGCCGCCACGCGGCTTTCGATGGAACGTTCGCTGGCAAGCCTTGGCGTGACGCCCCCGCAATTTGTCGTGCTGACCATGCTGCGCGCCTATCCCGGGCTCTCGGGCGCGGAGCTCGCACGCGTCGCGCTGCTGACGCCGCAGACCGTCGGCGTCATCATCCGCAACCTCGAGCGCGACGGGGCGATCGCCAAGACAGCGCATCCCGTGCACGGCCGCGTGCTGCAGTGGACACTAACCCGCCGCGGCGCAGGGCTGCTGGAGAAATGCCGCCGCCACGCGCAGGCGCTGGAACGGCGGCTTGCGGCCGGACTGAATGCGAAATCGCAGGTCATGGTGCGCCGCTGGCTGTCCAAAATCGCCACAGATTTGCAGGAAAGCTAGTTCCCCGCGGCGACATGGCCTTTGGCGCCGTTATCGAGCGCCGCTAGATTGGCCCCCATGAAACAGCCTGATTCTCTAGCCTCGCCCACCCGCCGCGCCCTGCTGCAGGCGGGTTTCGGCGCGACAGCCCTCTTTGCCAGCCCGGCCTTCGCCGCGGTGCCACCCGGTTTCGACCAATGGCGCGACGGCTTTCGTGCGCGAGCGCTGGCAAAAGGCATTTCGGATGCGACCTGGAGCCGCGTGATGGGCCGCATCGAGCCCGACATGAGCGTGTTCAAACAATTCCAGAAGCAGCCGGAATTCACCGAGCAGATCTGGCAATACATCAACCGCCGCGTTTCCGACTGGCGCATCACCAACGGCCGCGAGGCGCTGCGCAGGAACGAGGAGCTGTTCGCACGCATCGAGCAGGACTATGGCGTCGAGCGCGGCACGCTGCTCGCGTTGTGGGGCGTCGAATCCGCCTTCGGCGATCCGCTGGTGCAGCAGAATCATATGCGACCGATTTTCCCTTCGCTCGCCGCGCTTGCCTGGAACGAGCCGCGCCGCAAAGCCTATTGGGAAACGGAGTTGATCAACGCGCTGCGCATCGTCGACCGCGGCTGGAGCACGCCGGAGGAAATGCGCGGCTCCTGGGCCGGCGCGATGGGCCACACCCAATGGATGCCGGAAGTCTGGCTCAATGTCGGCATCGACTATGACCGTGACGGAAAGGTTTCGCCGTTCGGCAAGCCCGACGATGCGCTCGGCTCGACCGCAAAATATCTGGTCAATCGCGGCAAGTATCACCGCGGCGAACATTGGGGCTATGAGGTGCGCGGCGGTGGCGGTGCAAGCGGCAGCCGCACCTACGCGGCCTGGGCCAGCGCCGGCGTCACCCGCGCCGACGGCCAGCCATTTCCGCAGCCAAACGCTTCGGCGCAGCTATGGGTGCCCGTTGCAGGCGGTCCGTCGTTTCTGCTCGGTCCGAACTTCTATTCGGTGAAGAGCTACAATCCCTCGATGAACTATGCGCTGGCGATCTGTCATCTGGGCGACCGCATCCTAGGCGGGCCGACGTTCATTCAACCCTTCCCGGGCTCGGAGCGCGCGCTGACGCTCGCCGAAGTGCAGGAAATGCAGACGCGACTGACAAAAGCCGGTTTCGACACCGGCGGCACCGATGGCCGCGTCGGCAACGACACCATGAAGGCGGTCAGGGACTATCAGACCAAGATGGGCCTACTACCTGCCGACGGTTACGGTGGGCTGAAGGTGCTGGCGCGCTTGCGGCAGGGCGGTTAGCTCCCAAAATCCGGCATCGGATGCGCAGGCGCATCGGGCATCCGCAGCGCCCCGCCTGCATTCATGCCGCCGTCGATCACGAGCTCCATTCCCGTCACGTAGCTCGATGCATCGGACGCCAGGTACAGCACACCCTGCGCGATCTCCATGGCATGGCCCGCGCGGCCGAACGGCGTCGCAAACCGCGCGCGCTCTTCCGGATCGATCGGCGCGTTCTGGCCGCCGGCTGCGCCCGCGGGAATCTTGCCCCAGATCGGCGTGTCGATGATGCCGGGATGCACGGAATTGACGCGCACGCCGTCGCCGAACGAGGCGCATTCCATCGCGATCGCTTTCGCGAACAGCCGCACGCCGCCCTTGGTCGCGCAGTAACCGGCGAGCGACTGCGCGCCACGCAGGCCCGCCAGCGACGACATCAGGATGATCGAACCGCCGCGGCCGCCCTTGCGCATCGCCGGCAGGTAGTGCTTCACCGACAAAAATACGCCGTCGAGATTGATCGCGGTCTGCCGCCGCCAGTCCTCCAGCGTCATCTGCGTGATCGAGGGCACGCCGATGCCGATGCCGGCATTGGAGACGAGAATGTCGAGCCGGCCATAGCGCGCCACCACTTCGGCGACGACCTCGATCCATTGCTCCTCGCTGGTGACGTCCTGGTGCCAGAAGGTCGCCTCGCCGCCGGCTTTCTTGATGCGGGCGACGAGCTCGGGGCCGCGGAGGTCGTCGACATCGGTCACCGCGACCGAGGCGCCTTCGCGTGCCAACAGCTCACAAGCCGCCGCGCCAATTCCCGATGCGCCGCCCGTGACCAGCGCGACCTTGCCTGCAACCTGCCCTGCCATTTTCACTCCCTACGCTACGCTGCCTGATCGCTATCGGATCATCGCCGGGCCCGGATCGGGCACCGCGACATCGGCCACCCGCATTTGCACACGTTCGGCGCCCTGCCAACGGTCTACCGCGAGCGATCCCGCGACATGCAATTGCTGGCCGCGATTCTGCACCAGCGCATTGCCGAGTTTTTGTCCCACCGTACGGAATGCCATGGCGTTGACAATGGCGCCGTCGCCGGACTTGAAGCGCAGCCGCAAATGCGCCTGCCCCACCTCGTCGGCAAAGATCAGCTGATGCGACGGCAGCGCGATCACGGGCTCCGGATTGCCGGCCCCGAAGGGACCGGCGCGATTGAGGGTGCCAGCGAATTCCGGCGTCACCGCGCGCGCACTGACCGCGCCATCGATGAAAAGCTCGTTCTCATGGCGGGAATTGGCGACATCGGCGGCGAGTGCGCTTTCCATGTAGGCGCGGAATTCGGCAAGCCGTTCCTTCCGCAGCGTCACGCCGGCGGCCATGGCATGGCCGCCGCCCTTCAGCAGGAGCCCGTCCTTGACCGCTTGCCGCACCGCCTTGCCGAGATCGACGCCGGAGATGGAGCGGCCGGAGCCGGTACCGATGCCGCCCGGCTCGAGCGCGATGGCAAAGGCCGGACGTGAAAATTTTTCCTTCAGCCGCGCGGCGACGAGGCCGACCACACCGGGATGCCAGCCCTCGGACGCGGTGACGATCACGGCGCCCTTGTCCTCCAGGCCGAGCGCGGCGAGCGCCTCGGCCTCGGCCTGTGCTTCCGCCGCCTGTTCGATCAGACGGCGCTCGCTGTTGAGGCGGTCGAGCTCGGCGGCGATGCGCGCGGCTTCCGAAACGTCGCCTTCCAGCAGCAGGCGCACGCCGAGATCGGCGCGGCCGATGCGGCCGCCGGCATTGATGCGCGGGCCCAGCATGAAGCCGAGATGCCACGCCTCCGGCGGGCCGTTGAGGCGCGAGACGTCCATCAGCGCGGTGTGCCCGACGTGGTCGCGCCGGCGCATCGCGATCAGCCCCTTTGCCACAAAGGCGCGGTTGAGCCCGGTCAGCGGCGCGACATCGGCGACGGTGCCGAGCGCGACGTGATGCAGCATGCCGAGCAGATCGGGCTCGGGCATCTCCGCGCTCCAGAAGCCGCGCTGACGGAGCTCACGGTTCACCGCCACCAGCGTGACCAGCACCAGGCCAACGGCGGCGAGATAGCCGAGACCGGAGAGATCGTCCGGCCGATTCGGGTTCACCAGCGCATCGACCTCGGGCAGTTGCTCGCCGCATTGATGATGATCGATGACCACGACGGACAGGCCGAGCTTTTTGGCTTCGGCCAGCGCCTCGATGCTGGTGGTGCCGCAGTCCACGCTCACCAGCAGCGTCGCGCCCTTGCCCGCCAGCATGCGTACCGCTTCGGTGTTGGGGCCGTAGCCTTCGAACAGCCGGTCGGGGATGTGGATCAGCGGATCGAGCCCGCAATGCCGCAAATGCCAGGCGAGCAGCGCCGCCGACGTCGCGCCGTCGACGTCATAGTCGCCGAAGATCGCGACCTTCTCGCTGCGCACGGCGGCGTCGGCGATGCGTTTTGCGGCGGCCTCCATCTGCGTCACGGTGAAGGGATCGGGCATCAGCTTGCGGATTGTCGGATCGAGGAAGTCCGCGACTGCATCGATCTCGACGTCGCGGCCCGCCAGCACCCGCGCCAGCATTTCCGGCAATTGATGGCGTTGAACGATGGCGAGCGCTTTCGCCTGCCCGCGCGCATCCAGCCGGTCGCGCCAGAGTTTTCCGGTCGCCGAATGCGCGACGCCCAGGAACGCCTGCGGCGCTTCGACGGGCAATGCGGATGCGGGAAGCGTCATGTTGCTCTCAGCTAGGCACGAAGCCACGACGCTGCAATGATTCGCGCGAATCGCTAGGCCTTAGCAACCCATCTGGTCCGCTATCCCACCGAAATCCTTGGCCACGACCTCCCAATTGTCCTTGGCCTCGAAATCGTATTTCTGGTGCAGGCCGTATTCGGTCGGCCTGGCGACAAAGGCGGTCTTCAATCCCAGCTGCCGCGCCGCCTTCAGGTCGTTGTTGTGGGCAGCGACCATCATCACTTCCTCCGGCTTGAGGCAGAGGAGCTTTGCGGCGCCGAGATAGGTCTCCGGGTCGGGCTTGTAATGCTCGAACAGCTCGGCCGACATGATGAGGTCCCACGGCATCCCTGCGAATTTCGCCATGTTGGTGAGAAGGGCGACATTGCCGTTGGAGAGCGGCGAGATGATGTATTTCTTCTTCAGCCGCGCCAGTCCCGCGTTGGTGTCGGGCCATGAATGCAGGCGGTGCCAGCCCATGGTGAGGTAATGCAGGTCGGCGTCGGTCAGGCCCTTGATGCCGAGTTGCGCCACCAGCTTTTCCAGTGAGCGGCGGTGCAGCACATCGAGGATGACGTAGCCGTTCTGCGGGTTCTTGCGCACCTCGTCCATCGAGGCCGCGTAGACCGCGCGCCAGCCGTCGACCAGCGCCGTCCAGTCGGCCGTGATGCCGCGCCGCTCCGACCATTTTGTGAAATCGTCGATCAGGCTCGAGCGCCAGTCGACGCAGGTGCCGAACACATCGAAGACCAGCGCCTTCACATCGGACATGTCGGACATGCTCGCTCCCTCTTCTTATCTGTCATTCCGGGATGGTCCGAAGGACCAGACCCGGAATCTCGAGATTCCCTGATGCGCAATTGCGCATCTGTGGTTCGATGCTTCGCGTCACCCCGGAATGACGGTGGGTTATAGTTTTTTCCGATACTGCACGAACCCCGGCCTGTCGGCGACCTTGTCGTACAGCAATTGCGCCGTCTCGTTGGTCTCGTGGGTCAACCAATAGAGGCGGCTGGCGCCGGCCGCGCGCGCCGCGGCTTCCACCGCGGCAATCAGCTTGCGCCCTACTCCGCCACCGCGCAGCGCCGGCTCCACAAAGAGGTCTTCGAGGTAGCAATAGCAGACCGGCGCCCAGGTCGAGCGATGCAGGAGATAATGCGTAAGCCCGACGAGCTTGCCGTCGCGCTCGGCGACCAGCGCGTAGAGCGGCTCGATCGGATCGAAGAAGCGCCGCCAGGTCGCGTCCGTGACTTCGGGCGCGAGCGAGGACTTGTAGAACGTCAGATAGCCCTGCCAGAGCGGCTCCCAGGCGGCGCGATCATCGCCTCGCACCGGCCGGACGGTGATGCCACCAGCCATCGCCGCCTCCGTCAGTCGAGATGGAATTTCGCCAGCTCGCGGTGCTCGGCCTTGATGATGCGCACGGTGCCGGTGACGGAACGCATCACCACCGTCTCGGTCTCGATCACATCGTCCTTGCGGAATTTCACGCCTGTCAGCAGCGAGCCGGTGGTGACGCCGGTCGCTGCAAACAGGCAGTCGCCCTTCACCATGTCCTCGATGCCGTAGACCATGCGCGGGTCGATGACGCCCATCTTGGCGGCGCGCTCGCGCTTCTCGGCGCTGTCGAGCACCAGACGGCACTGCATCTGGCCGCCAATACAGCGTAGGGCCGCAGCCGCCAGCACGCCTTCCGGCGCACCGCCCGTTCCCATGTAAATGTCGACGCCGGTTTCCTCGGGGGTCGCGGTGTGGATCACGCCGGCAACATCGCCGTCGGTGATCAGGCGCACCGCGGCGCCGGTGCCGCGGATCGCCGAGATGATTTCGGCATGGCGCGGCCGGTCGAGCACGAGCGCCGTGATGGCGGAGGGTAGCACGCCCTTGGCCTTGGCAAGGCGCTGGATATTCTCCGCCGGCGGCGCGTCGAGGTCGATCGTGTTCTTGGCGTAGCCCGGGCCGATCGCGATCTTTTCCATGTAGACGTCGGGCGCGTGCAACAGCGTGCCGCCATCGGCCATCGCCATGGTGGCGATCGCGCCCGGCATGTTCTTGGCGCACAGCGTGGTGCCTTCGAGCGGATCGACGGCGATATCGACCTGCGGTCCGGCATTGAGGCCGACCTTCTCGCCGATGAACAGCATCGGCGCCTCGTCGCGCTCGCCCTCGCCGATCACGACGGTGCCCTCGATCGGCAGCTTGTTGAGCTCGCGCCGCATCGCATCGACCGCGGCCTGGTCGGCCGCCTTCTCCTGGCCATGGCCGCGCAGCCGCGCGGCCGACACCGCCGCCCGCTCCGTCACCCGCACGATCTCGAGCGTCAGAATGCGCTCCAGCAATAGCTGCGGCGGAACGGAAATATGGGTCGACATCTCACTACTCCTCAAAGTCCCCGGGCAGGCCACGCGGCCGGCATCCAACAATTCCAACGCGCGCGAAACGTTGCTACGCGCGCTAGTTCTTCTCGATCCGTATCACCTGCGGCCGGCCGCTGATGACCTTGTCCTTCTGCACGGCGGCGAGCGCCCGGTGCACGGCATCCTCATGGGTGGCGTAGGTGATCAGGATGACCGGCACCGGCGAAGCGTTCTTCGCGGCGCCTGCAGCATCCACGCCCTCCGGATGACGCTGCACGATCGATTCCAGCGAAATCTTTTGCTCGGCAAGCCGCGTCGCGATGGTCGCTGCGGTGCCGGCGAGATCGCGCGCCATCAGGCGGATGTAATAGCCGCCTTCGTGGCGCTCCATCGGCGCTTTCGTCGTATCGCGCAGTTTGTCGACCGGACGGCCGAACGGCATCGCGCGAATGGCGCGGGCCACATCGGCGATGTCGGCAACCACGGACGCTGCCGTCGCCGCACCGCCGGCGCCGGGGCCGACCAGCGTGATCGGCGGCACGCCCTCGCCGTCGATCGTCACCGCGTTGGTCACGCCCATCACCTGCGCGATCGACGACGTCTTCGGCACCATGGTCGGATGCACGCGCTGCTCGATGCCCTTTGCCGTGCGCACGGCAACGCCGAGGAGTTTGACGCGATAGCCGAGCTCTTCCGCAGCGCGCAGGTCTTCCGGCTTGATCGAGGAAATGCCTTCGACATAGATCGCGCTCTGCGACACCTTTGTGCCGAAGGCAAGGCTGGCAAGGATCGCCAGCTTCTGCGCGGTGTCGTGGCCGTCGACGTCGAATGACGGGTTGGCCTCGGCATAGCCGAGCCGCTGTGCGTCCTTCAGGCATTCGGCGAACGTCAGCCCCTCCTGCTCCATGCGGCTCAGGATGTAATTGCAGGTGCCGTTGAGGATGCCGTAGACGCGGTTCACGCCGGTGCCGGCAAGGCCCTCGCGCAGCGTCTTGATGATGGGGATGCCGCCGGCGACCGCAGCCTCGTAGTTCAGAGCGCCGCCAAACTTTTCGGCGGCCTTGGCGAGCCGAACGCCGTGCTTAGCGATCAGCGCCTTGTTGGCGGTCACGACCGATTTGCCGGCTTTCAGCGCGGCCTCGACCGCGGAGAAAGCGGGATCGCCGGAACCGCCCATCAACTCGACGAAGCAGTCGACATTGGGATCAGTGGCGAGCGCCAGTGGACTCTTCGCCCAGTCGATGCCGCGCAGGTCGACGCCGCGCTTCTTGACTTTCGAGCGCGCGTTCACCGCGACAACCTTGATGCCGCGGCCGCTGCGCGCCGACAGCATCCGGCCTTGTTCTTCGATGAGGCGGACGACTTCGGCGCCAACGGTGCCGAGCCCCGCAATACCCACTTTCAGGGGTGCGACCATGGACGGGAAAACCTGCAGATCGGATTAGCGCCGGTTGGCGAGAGGAACCACGTTGTGCAACGTTTCAATGCCGCTTTCAAGGAAGCGGCGCACACCACGCGCGGCCTGCCGGATTCGCTGCTCGTTTTCCACCATGGCGATGCGGACATAGCCTTCGCCATGCTCGCCGAACGCAACGCCCGGCGAGACCACGACTCCGGACTTCTCCACCATCAGGGTGGCAAATTCCATGCTGCCGATGCCCTCAAACGCCTTGGGCAGCGGCGCCCAGGCGAACATCGAGGCCTGCGGCGGCGGGATGTCCCAGCCCGCCCGGCCGAATGATTCGACCAATGCGTCGCGGCGCTTGCGATAGGTCTCGCGCATTTCGCGGATGCAGTCTTCCGGGCCGTTCAGCGCGGCGGTCGCCGCCACCTGCACCGGCGTGAACGCGCCATAATCGAGATAGGATTTGACGCGCGCCAAAGCCGCGACAATGCGCTCGTTGCCGACGGCAAAGCCCATGCGCCAGCCGGCCATCGAAAACGTCTTCGACATCGAGGTGAATTCGACAGTGACGTCGATCGCGCCGGGAACCTGCAGCACCGACGGCGGCGGATTCTTGTCGTCGAAATAGACCTCGGCGTAGGCGAGGTCGGACAGGATGAAGATGTCGTGCTTCTTCGCAAACGCAACGAGATCCCGATAGAAATCGAGATCGGCGACATAGGCGGTCGGATTGGAGGGATAGCAGACGATCAGCGCGATCGGCTTCGGGATCGAGTGAATGATCGCACGTTCCACCATCTCGAAGAACTGCGGCGTCGGTTCCGACGGCACCGAGCGGATCACGCCGCCTGCCATCAGGAAACCAAAAGCGTGGATAGGATAGCTCGGATTCGGGACCAGCACGACGTCGCCCGGCGCGGTGATCGCCTGCGCGACATTGGCAAAGCCTTCCTTGGAGCCGAGCGTCGCAACGATTTGCGTGTCTGGATTGAGCTTCACGCCAAACCGGCGCGCGTAATACGCCGCTTGCGCCTTGCGCAACCCATTGATGCCGCGCGAGGCCGAATAGCGGTCGGTCCGCGGCTTGCCGAGCGTCTCCTTCAGCTTTTCGAGCACATGGGGCGGCGCGGGCAGATCGGGATTGCCCATGCCCATGTCGATAATGTCGGCACCCGCATTGCGCGCAGCCGCCTTGGCTTGATTGACCTTCTCGAACACGTAAGGCGGCAGGCGGCGGATGCGGTAAAATTCTTCCATGGGTCTCAAGCTCCGGGGTGCCGGCCCCTTCGGGGCAGCCGGCACGGCTGACGGCTTGGCGGAACCCGATTCCGCGCAAAAACGCGCCCAAATCAAGGAATTAGGCTAGGTTCAGCCGCCAAACCGTTGAATCCCAACGTTTTACCACGCAAGTCGGGGGACGCCAGCGCAAATCGCGCGATTCAGGGCTTACCAGAGGACGCGTTCTGGTGCTGCGTGCCTGAGGCGGCCTGCCTGTCGCGGGCCGCCATCAACTCGGATTGGATCCGCTTCTGCTCGTCGGGCTTCATTGCGGCCTCCCGCTCAGGCGGCAGATCATGCACCGGAAGGTAACTGCCCGCCTCTTTCGGCCGTGCGGGCACGTCCGCAGGCAGCGTCATGTCGGCGATCTGCGTCGAACAGCCCGCAAGCGCGAGCGTTGCAGCAAGCAGCGCCCCCGCCATCAACAGCCTTATGGTGCCATCCACCGGCATCCGCGGAATCCCAACTAACACGCGTCCCTTGTCCCGCTGGCCCGAGCCTTGCACCGAATTCTTAGCACATCAGGTCAAACGAATGTCGCCCGAAACGATTAAGGGCAGGACACCAAGGGTTAAGCTGGGGTTCGATTGTGTCGGAATCGGGAAACTTTGACGCAGCGCAACAAGAGTGATCACGGAATTAATCCAAAGACATGCCATCGCCGCTCCCCGCGGTGACGGAACGAGGCGAAATGATTAAGTTGGCAACATGAGTGACGTCGATACCCAAGACAAGACCGAGACCAAATTCGACGCCGAAGCGTTCGCCATGAACATCGCGCGCGCGATGGAGACGTCTGGCCAGGCGCTCGCCGCCTATCTGAAGCCACGCCAGGCCGGCGAAGTGAAGGACAAGCCACCGAGCGAGCTCGCCGAGGTGGTCAAGACGTTCTCGTCGGTCGCCGAATACTGGATGTCGGACAAGGATCGCGCGTCGGACCTGCAGCACAAGATGGGCAAGGCCTATCTCGATCTCTGGGGCTCCGCGGTGCGCCGCATGGCCGGCGAGGAAGAAGTGAAGCCCGCGATCGAGCCCTCGCCGCGCGACAAGCGTTTTCAGGATCCGGAGTGGAAGTCGAACCAGTTCTTCGACTTCGTGATGCAGCTTTACCTTTTGACGACGCAATGGGCGCACGATCTCGTGCGCAACGCCGAGGGCCTCGACCCGCACACGCGCAAGAAGGCGGAATTCTACGTCCAGCAGATCACCAATGCGTTGTCGCCTTCCAATTTCGTGCTGACCAATCCGGAGGTGCTGCGCGCGACGCTGGCGTCCAAGGGCGACAATCTCGTGCGCGGCATGAAGATGCTGGCCGAGGACATCGAGGCCGGCAACGGCACACTGCGCATCCGCCAGTCCGATCCGGCCAATCTCCAGCTCGGCGTCAACATGGCGACGACGCCGGGCAAGGTGATCTACCAGAACGATCTGATGCAGCTGATTCAGTATTCGCCGAGCACGGAGAGCGTGCTGCGCACGCCGCTTCTGATCGTGCCGCCCTGGATCAACAAGTTCTACATCCTCGATCTCCGCCCGGAGAAATCCTACATCAAATGGTGCGTCGACCAGGGCATCACCGTATTCGTGATCTCCTGGGTCAATCCCGACAAGGAGTTGAGCAAGAAGACCTGGGCCGACTACATGAAGGAAGGCCCGCTTGCCGCGATGGACGTCATCGAGAAGGTGACGGGCGAGATGAAGGTGCACACCGCCGGCTATTGCGTCGGCGGCACCCTGCTCGCCTCGACGCTGGCCTACCTCGCCGAGAAACGCCAGCAGCGCGTGACGTCGGCGACGTTCTTCGCGGCGCAGGTCGACTTCACCCATGCCGGCGACCTGCTTGTGTTCGTCGACGAGGACCAGATCTCCGCGCTCGAGCGCGACATGGAAGAATCGGGCGTGCTCGAAGGCAGCCGGATGGCGATGGCCTTCAACATGCTGCGCTCCAACGACCTGATCTGGTCCTATGTCGTCAACAACTACCTCAAGGGCCAGCCGCCTGCGGCGTTCGATCTGCTGCACTGGAATTCGGATGCGACGCGGATGCCGGCGGCGAACCATTCCTACTATCTGCGCAACTGCTATCTCGACAACCGCCTGTCGGGTGGCAGCATGGTGCTCGAAGACACCCTGCTCGATCTCTCCAAGGTCAAGGTGCCGGTCTATAACCTCGCCACGCGCGAGGATCATATCGCACCCGCCGAGTCCGTGCTCTACGGCTCGCAATTCTTCGGCGGGCCGGTGCGCTATGTGCTGTCCGGCTCCGGCCATATCGCAGGCGTCGTCAACCCGCCGGCCGGCGGCAAGTACCAGTACTGGACCAACGACAACATCAAGGCCGCCTCGGTCGCCGAATGGATGAAGGGCGCCGTGGAACACAAGGGCTCGTGGTGGCCGGACTGGCTGCAATGGCTGCAAGCGATCGACCCTGAGCGGGTCCCGGCGCGGGCTGTCGGCGACGTGCTGCCGCCGATCGAGGATGCGCCCGGCAGCTATGTCCGCGTCCGCGCGTAGCGTTGCGCGTTGTGCTCCGCTATAAGCAATCATCCCGCCGGGTCGGGTCTCGAATGGAAATGAGGGGGAAGCGATGACGCGTGAATTGTTCTGGCTGACGTGCACGGTGATCCTGACGGGAATCCTGTGGGTCCCCTACATCATCAACCGCTGTCAGGTGCGCGGCCTCACCGGCGCCATGGCCAATCCCTCGCGCAGCGACAAGCCGCACGCCGAATGGGCGAACCGGCTGATGTTTGCGCATGACAATGCGGTGGAAAACCTCGTCATCTTCGCGCCACTGGTGCTGATCCTCGCCGAGCTCGACTATTCCACCAAATGGACGGCGCTTGCCTGCGCCGTCTATTTCTGGGCTCGCGTCGCCCACCTCATCGTCTACACGCTCGGGCTACCGGTATTCCGCACGCTCGCCTTCACCGTCGGCTTCCTCGCGCAGGCCGTGCTGGCGCTGGCGATCTTCAAGGTGCTGTGAGGGAGCAGAACTTCAGGGGCCTTTGCGGGCGAGGACGAAGAACATTTTCGCCATCGCATCGTCAAAGCCCCTGACCTCGCCGGTCTCGATCGACATGTCCCGCCACGCGCCGGACTGCGCATAAGTCGCGCGCAGCCAGTCTTCCGTCGGATAGTTGTAGTAGCGGTCGAGCGTGTCGCGCCCGTCGCCGTCGCCTGCCTTGTAGCTGGCGTAGAACGCGCCGCCCGGTTTTGTCGCGCGCCATATCAGCGAAAGCACCTGCGCAAGCTGATCTCTGGGAACGTGCAGCAGGCAGGCGTTGGCCCAGACGCCATGGTAGGCCTCGACGGCATCGAGGTCGTGGAACAGCAGCGTCTGCACCGGACGGCCGAGGCGGCGCGAGGCGACCTCGGCCATTTCGGGTGAGCCGTCGGTCGGCGTAACGTCGTATCCCCGCGCCATCATTTCCGAGCAATCGCCGCCGGCGCCGCATCCGAGTTCGAGGATGGCGGCGCCCGGCGGCAGCAGCGCGAGAAACTTGGCCAGGCGCGCGTGGCGCGAGGTGATCGCGCGCTTGGCGTAAGCCTCGGCATTGCGCCGGTAGAATTGCAGCGTGGCGTCGTCCACGAGGCTATTTGTCCGGCAGCCCGAGCATCAGGCGCATGTTCTGCACGGCCGCGCCCGAGGCGCCCTTGCCGAGATTGTCGAGCCGCGCAACCAGCACCGCCTGGTGATGCCTATCGCTGGCGAAGACGTAGAGCTCGAGCCGGTTGGTCTCATTGAGCGCTTCGGGCTCCAATCGCCCGCTCTTTCCCGCCTCGCCCTCGAGAGGCATGACCGAGACGTAGGTGCTGCCGGCATAGCGTTTTGCCAGCGCCGCGTGCAGGTCGGCGCCTGTCGGCTTGCCCGGCAGCGTATCGAGTTGCAGCGGCACGGAGATCAGCATGCCCTGCCGGTAGTTGCCGACGGAGGGGATGAAGATCGGCCGCCGTGTTAGCTTCGAATACAGCTGCAGCTCCGGCACATGCTTGTGCTCGAAGCCGAGCCCGTAGAGCTCGAAGGATGGCGCGGCGCCGCTCTCGAAGTCGGCGATCATCGACTTGCCGCCGCCGGAATAGCCGCTCACCGCGTTGACGGTGACCGGATAATCCGCCGGCACGAGGCCGGCATCGACCAGCGGCCGCAGCAGGGCGATGCCGCCGGTCGGATAGCAGCCCGGATTGGAGACCTTCTTGGCTGTGCGAATCTTGTCGGCCTGGTCGGGCGCGAGCTCCGGAAAGCCATAGGCCCAGTCGGGCGCAACGCGGAACGCGGTGGAAGCGTCCAGCACCCGCGGGCCGTTGGCGCCCATGCTGTCGATCAGCGCGACAGTTTCTTTTGCCGCATCGTCCGGTAGGCAGAGGATGACGAGATCGACCTCCTCCATCAGCGCCTGCTTGGCGGCCGGATCCTTGCGCTTCTCTTCCGCGATGCTCTTCACCGCAATGTCGTTCTGCAGCCGCAGCCGCTCGGCGATGCCGAGGCCGGTGGTGCCGGAGGCGCCGTCGACGAACACGGTAGGCTGCTTGACCGCGCCGGCGGCCTTTTGATGGGTTTCGGAGAGGCTCATCACATGCTCCCTTCAAGCGAAGCGGTTTTGTCTGCTGTAGCGGCAAAGGCTTGCGGCCGCGTTTCGCGCATCAACTGGGCGATCATCTTCGAATCGGTATCCGCCATCGCCGCAAGCCCGGTCGCGACCGCGGCGTAGTCGGCCTCGGACTTGTGCTGGTTCAGCTTGAAGCTGCCTTCGACGTCCTCGACCCGCATTGAAAGTCCCACGATCGCCTTCCGCATCGCCTCGAACCGGCCGGGCGTCATCTTGCCCGAGGCCCACGGCTTCTTGGGCAGCAGCCTGTTCTCGAACTTGGCGCTGAGCGCGTCGACCTGCACCGTAAGCTCCGCCTCGCTCAACGCCCGCACCGGCCCGGTCAGGTGCACGGCCTGATAAAGCCAGGTCGGCACCTGGTCCGCCGAGACGTACCAGTCCGGCGTTACATAGGCATCCGCGCCGTTCACTGCGAGCACCCAGGGCGTCACGCCATCGGCCAGCCTCACCAGCGGATTGTGACGGGCGACGTGAAACAGCGCGCGCGGCGTGCCGTCCTCGGCATAGTCCAGATAGAACGGCAGCGAGGACGCGATCGGGCGCTTGCCGTCCCACGCACAGGCCGTGCCGAATCCGCGTGCTTCCGCAAACGCAAGGCTCGCGGTGCGATCGGGCTTGAACATGGGCGGCGTATACATCTTTCAACTCCTGCTTTGATGAAGGAGCCGCCAGATCAAACCGCGTTTCTTGCAAGGAGGGAAGCCGCGGAGTGGATCCGGCGGCAGGGGCGACGATCAGACGCGAACGACCGCCCTTACCGCGACAATGGCGCGGCGGCGGCGAGCGATGGCGATGGTCGGACCGTTGGTCATGGGCTGCGGAAATAAGGCCGGTTGCCCCGGCGGTCAAGGCCAAATGCGGAAGGCCGCCCTGCGTCAGGAGCGGCCTTCCATCACGGTTAAGTCAGCGTGACGTCGTCAGAGGACCGAATTCCACTGCGCCGGGATCAGCCGGTAACCATCACCGTCCTTCACCACATTGCCGAGCCCGGGGAATGGATAGTGGAAGCCCTGGACGCGCATCTTTTCGGCGACGAGCATGTCGTAGGTCTTGCGCCGCGTGGCCTCGGCTTGCGCCGGATCCTGATCGAAGAACGCGCGCCAGCCCGGATTGACCACAAACAACGCGGGATGATTGGTCACGTCCGACTGGATGAACACCTTGTCGGAGCCCGACGATAGAATGAACGAGGTATGCCCCGGCGTATGGCCGATGGTTTCGACCGCGAGCAGGCCCGGTGCTACTTCCTTGCCCCATTCATAGGGCGTCGCCTTTTTCTTCAATCCGGCTTCCATGACGCGACGGGCGTTCTTGAACACCGTCTGCATGCGTCCCTCCGGTGCGCGGCTCATCTCGCCGTCATCCATGAAGTACTTCCATTCGACGGACGGCACCATCACTTCGGCATTGGGGAAGGCCGGCGTGTTGTCGGCGTTCAGCAGGCCGTTGATGTGATCGCCGTGAAAATGCGAGATCACGACGATGTCGACCGATTTGGGATCGATGCCCGCCGCGGTCAGATTGGTGACGAACTGACCGTTTGCACCTTTGCTCGATGCGAGCGCGGCGCCGCCCATTCCGGTGTCAATGACGACGATCTTCCCGCCGGTGTGGATCGCGAGCGGCGTAAACAGCAGCGTCATCTTGTCTTTGGGCAAAAACGCCTTGTCGAGCGCCGCGTTGACCTCGTCCTTCTTGGCGTTGAGCACGAAATTGTCGCCGAGGTCGAACGTGGTCGATCCATCGAAAATCGCGTTCACCTGGATCTCACCGACCTTGTAGCGATAGACGCTCGGCGCCTGCTTGTCGGCCGCCGGGCCTGCGGCCTCGGCGGGAAGGCTTGGCAGAAGCTGCGCAGCGGCGAGCCCGGCAGCGCCAGTCATAACGTGACGTCGTGTCAGTTCCATGCGATGTCCTCCCAATGAGACGATTGGCTGCGAGACGATGGCCGCCCGGTGGGTCTCCCGCTTTGGCGCGGGTTGTAGGCGATCCGAATCTATCAGCGATTTGAGGATATTGCGATGACGGTCCTGCGACGGCCGCGCCCTTCCTCCCATCACCGCGGCTAACCCCTGCGGGCTCGCCTTATTCCGCCCGCAACTCAGACCGCCCGCCAGATCCACTCGATGACCACGGCGATGACGTCGCCGAACATCAGAAGCACCGCCGACCACACCAGCGCGGAGACAAAATTGGCGATCTGGAACGGCCAGTACGGCATTTCGAAAATGCCGGCCGCGAGCGGCACCGAGGCGCGCAGCGGCCCGAAGAAGCGGCCGATGAAGATGCTGGGCACGCCCCAGTCCCGCACGAACGCCTCGCCGCGCGGCAGGATTTCCGGATATTTCGACAACGGCCAGAGCTGCGCGACCTGCTCTTTGTACTTGTAGCCGAACCAGTAGGAGACCCAGTCGCCCAGCGCCGCGCCAAGGCCCCCCGCAAGCCACACCGGCCAGAAGCTGATGCCGGAAACCCCGATCAGCGCCCCGATGGCGACCAGCGCGCCCCAGGCGGGAACCAGCAGCGAAATGAAGGCCAGCGACTCGCCAAAGGCCAGCACCAGAACGATCGGCGCCGCCCAATGCTGATGCTCGCGCACGAAATTGGCGACCGAGTGCGCGAAATCTTCCATCGTCTCGAAATGTCCTCAGGCCCCGCTGGTTCCCTTGGTAAGCCAGTGCGTTAGCGGACTTCAAGTCACAAAGCCCGGCTTTGGCCGTGAGCGGCCCGGGCGTCGGGCCGTCACTTTTTAAGCCCAGGCATGGCATAGTCAGAGCAACCGATTCGCTTCGCGCATCCGCGCGCATTATATGAAGAACCATGCCTAAATCATTGAAATCAGCGGCGAAAGCCAAGGATAACGACCTGTTTGGCGGCTCCGAGCCGAAAAAGGCCAATCTCAAGGTCGCCGCCCGCGGCGGCGGTGCCGAAGCAGGTTATACCGCCCGGGACATCGAGGTGCTGGAGGGGCTGGAGCCGGTGCGTCGCCGGCCCGGCATGTATATCGGCGGCACCGACGAGAAGGCGCTGCACCACCTCTTTGCCGAAGTGATCGACAACTCCATGGACGAGGCCCTCGCCGGCCACGCCACCTTCATCGAGGTGGAGCTGTCCGCCGACGGTTTTCTCACCGTCACCGACAACGGCCGCGGCATCCCCGTCGATCCCCATCCGAAGTTCCCGAAGAAGTCGGCGCTTGAAGTCATCATGTGCACGCTGCATTCGGGCGGCAAATTCGACTCCAAGGTCTACGAGACTTCCGGCGGCCTGCACGGCGTCGGCGTGTCCGTGGTCAACGCGCTGTCCTCGCGCCTCGAAGTGGAGGTCGCGCGCAGCCAGAAACTCTATCGCATGAGCTTTGAGCGCGGCCATCCCAAGGGCAAGCTCGAGGACCTCGGCAAGATCAACAACCGCCGCGGCACCCGCATCCGCTTCAAGCCGGACGCCGATATCTTTGGCGCAAAAGCCACCTTCAAGCCGCAGCGCCTGTTCAAGATGACGCGCTCGAAAGCGTATCTGTTCGGCGGCGTCGAAATCCGCTGGAAGTGCGCGCCCGAACTGCTCAAGGGCGTCGAAGACGTCCCCGCCGAGGACAGCTTCCACTTCCCCGGCGGTCTCAAGGATTACCTCGCCGCAGCCATCCATGCCGACACGCTGGTGCACCCGGATATCTTCTCCGGCAAGAGCGGCCGCAACGGCGCGCACGGCGCCTGCGAATGGGCGGTGGCCTGGACCGCGGATGCCGACGGTTTCCTTTCCTCCTACTGCAACACGGTGCCGACGCCCGACGGCGGCACCCATGAATCCGGCTTTCGCGGCGCGCTGCTGCGCGGCCTGAAGGACCATGGCGAACGCGTCGGCCAGGGCAAGCGCGTGGCCCCGGTCACCTCCGAAGACGTCATGGTGGGTGCGGCCAGCATGCTCAGCGTGTTCGTGCGCGAGCCGGAATTCCAAGGCCAGACCAAGGATCGCCTTGCGACCGCTGAGGCGCAACGCATCGTCGAACAAGCGGTGAAGGATTCCTTCGACCACTGGCTGTCGGGCAATCCGCTGCAGGCCAACAAGCTGCTCGACTTCGTCATCGAGCGCGCCGACGAGCGGCTGCGCCGCCGCGCCGAGAAGGAAATCTCGCGCAAGACCGCGGTGAAGAAGCTGCGGCTGCCCGGCAAGCTCGCCGACTGTACCAACAGTGCGCAGGAAGGCTCCGAGCTCTTCATCGTCGAAGGCGACTCGGCCGGCGGCAGCGCCAAGCAGGCGCGCGACCGCCAGACCCAGGCGATCCTGCCCCTGCGCGGAAAGATCCTCAACGTCGCGTCCGCCACGAAGGACAAGCTCACCGCCAACGCCCAGCTCGCCGACCTCATGCAGGCGATCGGCTGCGGCACCGGCGCGCATTATCGCCAGGAGGATCTGCGCTACTCCCGCATCATCATCATGACCGACGCCGACGTCGACGGCGCGCACATCGCCTCGCTGCTGATCACCTTCTTCTACCGGCAGATGCCGCGGCTGATCGACGAGGGCCATCTCTATCTGGCGGTGCCGCCGCTCTACAAGCTGACCCACGGCAGCAAGTCAGTCTATGCCCGCGACGACAAGCACAAGGACTCGCTGATGAAGAGCGAGTTCAATGCCAACGCCAAGGTCGAGGTCAGCCGCTTCAAAGGCCTTGGCGAGATGATGCCGGCGCAGCTCAAAGAAACCACCATGGACCCGGCCAAGCGCACGCTGCTGCGCGTAAAACTGCTCGCCGACGACCGCGAAGGCACGGCCGACTCGGTGGAGCGGCTGATGGGCACCAAGGCCGAGGCGCGCTTCGCGTTTATTTCCGACAAGGCGGAATTTGCCAGCGACGATCTCTTGGACGTGTAAGACCACTTGGACGTGTAAGACCACGCCCATCTCCGGTCGACAGCTCGCGAGTTCGTCATACCCCGCGCATGCGGGGTATCCAGTACGCCGCGGCTTCCCGGTTCGATCGCTGACGCCTCAGGAATACTGGATCGCCCGCCTGCGCGGGCGATGACAGCTTCAAACACACGCTCTCACTCTCACGGCGCGATTCGCCTAGGCTTTGCAGCCCTGCCGGGTACCTCTATGCGCGTTTCGCCTTGTGTCGGGTCGTCCGGGCAAGCCGCGACGATAGCACTCGAGACCCGGCGCTGCGCCTGCGGCACTGACGTTTGGCTTTTCGCCCGGCGTCCCAAATGGGTCCGAAATCGCGCGTTTTGACGCCCTTTCGGGGGAAATCGGCCATTCGCATGCGTTGCTCGCGGAGTGCCGTTTCCGGACAACTGTGCCCTGCCCGCAACAGCATTTCGCAACGAACTGCGTATAGTGGCCGTACTGAGTTTGGGGAATCAGTGCGAAACGCGCACTTCACCTGATCATCACCGGTCGTCGAAATCGACGCGACACTTGAGGGTTTGAACATGAAGAAATTGGCGCTCGCATTGGCCGCGACAGCGGCGCTCACCGGGCAGGCATTCGCTGCTGATATGGCCGTGAAGGCGCGTCCTGCACCGCCTCCTGTTCCGGTTGCCAACTGGACCGGCTGCTACATCGGCGGCGGCGGCGGTTACGGCTTCTACGACATCGAATCGCAGCAGCTCGCCGGGTTCCCCGCGGCTGCGGCACCGAACCCTCCTGTCGCGATTAACCGCGGGATCGATCAGGGTGGCCGCGGCTGGATCGGGACGGTGCAGGGTGGCTGCGATTACCAGTTCGGGCTCGGCACGGGGGGCGGGCTCTTCGGCACGGGTCAGTTCGTGATCGGCGCCTTCGCCGACTACAATTGGTCCGACATCAAGGGCGAGTTCACTGGCGACGGCGGTGCCGTCGGTCTGTTCAGTAACACCGAGAAGGTCGATTACTACTGGGCCGTGGGCGGCCGCATCGGCTGGCTCGTCACGCCGAACCTCCTCACCTACTTCTCCGGCGGCTACACCGAAGCGCACCGCACCGGATTTGGCACCTACCTGACCGTCGCGAACGCACCGGTCGGTGTTGGCCTCCGCGGCGGCACTGCCCAAGGCTGGTTCCTCGGCAGCGGCGTCGAGTATCAGATCGGCTGGATTCCGAACCTGACCTGGAAGACCGAGTATCGGTTCTCCGAGTTCGATCGCAAGGACAACTTCGAATTCGTCACGGCAACTGGCCTGAACACCGGCACGTTCAGCCGCGACAAGCTGTTCACGCAAACGGTGGTCACCACGCTCTCCTACCGCTTCAACTGGGGTGGCCCGGTCGTCGCGAAGTACTGATCTCTCCCGGACTTGAAGTCCTGAAAGCCCCGGCCTCGCGCCGGGGCTTTTTTCATGACTGTCAGGATCTCGCGATGCCACTCTTTAGGAGCCGATAGGCCCGCACCAGCTGGCCTTCGATCTCGGCCCAATCGCGCTCCGTCATCGCCTCCCGGCGCGAGTCGCGATAGGCCATCGCCTCGGCGCGGGCGATGCCGGACGCAAGCATCGCGGGATTATCCGGGCTCTTGCCATAGGTAAGCGCGGCGACATCGGCGATGGTGCGGCCGTAGTCGCGCGGCGCTACCGCCTCGCGCCTGGCCTGCCACCAGTCGAGCTCCATGCGTGCGAGCTTCTCGACATCGAACAGCCCGGGCGCGGCCGGCCGCAGCAGCGCGTAATAGGCGACCAGCTCCGGCAAGGCCGCTTCCGCCTCCGCGCGGGTCCGGGCCGGCTGAAACGCCTTGGCGGCGCGCGCGGCCGAGAGCGCGATGCGCAGGCTGTCTGATGGCGAGAAGCCGAACTGCGTCCGCGACAGCTCGTAGAGATGATAGAACAGCGCGCCATAGCGTTTCTCGTAATAGTCGTGCCACATCGCGGTTTCGAGCTGCGCCATCGCCGCCGGATCGAAGGCGCGCAGATCCGCCTTGCGCGGCCAGCAGACATACGTGGCCAGCAGCAGGATTGCGACCAGCACGGTTGCCAACACGGATTTGCCGCGCATGACGTGATCCCCCTTGCCGGTCCCGCCGGCATTGTATTCGATCACAAGTTACGGCCGGCCGGTCGCTCCGTTTCCAAGGGCAACCAGAGAAGCACAGGGCCGACAAGGGAGTGAAAACCCATGCGCAAGGCGCTGTTGATAACAGGCTTTCTCGCGCTTGCGATCGGGCTGTTATGGATCGGCCAGGGTACCGGCGCGATCGCCTGGCCGCCCCAGAGCTTCATGATCGGCAGCCTGCAATGGGCGGAGTATGGCGCCATTCTCTCGGCCGTCGGGCTGATCCTGATCTGGCAAGGCCGGAGCTGAACAATTTCGTAGGATGGGTAGAGCGCAGCGAAACCCATCATTCGCTGTCGCCGCGCTCGCCAAAATTGCCGCTCAGCTCCTCTGTATCGCCGGCCCAATCCTCGGGATAAACTCCGAGCTTCACCATGCGGTGAAACGACGAATGCGGCCAGTCGATCACCCGTGTCACAAGGCCATGCTTCAGCGGGTTGATGTGGACATAGTCGACGTGACGCATGAAGTCGTTCTCATCGCGAATCGTGTGCTCCCAATAACGGCGTTGCCAGATTCCGCGCTCGCCCTTGGCGGCGCGGCTGTATGAGACCTTCGACTGCTGGCAGGCTGCGCGAAAATGCAGATTTGATCTGCCGCCAGCGCGTGGCAAAGTCCGCGTCTCCTTCCGGCAGCGTCCACACCGTGTGAAGATGGTCAGGCAGCACTACCATGGCGTCGACCGCGAACGGCCAGCGTTGATGGATTTCCCGAAATGCAGCACGCAACTCATCGACATGCTCAGTCAACAACCGCAATCGTCGATCCGCCAAGTTGACGGTGAAGAAGAAGCTGCCGCCGGGAATGAAGTTGCGACGGTAATCGGTCACGACGGAGCCTCATTGCGCAGGTGATGGGTTTCGCTTCGCTCTACCCATCCTACACGCTGATCTGGCAGAGCAAACGCGCTGAACTAGAAATGGAATGCACCACATGGCGACAAAACTCTTCGATCTCAAGGGTAAGGCCGCGGTCGTGACCGGCGGCAATGGCGGCATCGGGCTTGGCATGGCGCGGGGGCTGGCGGAGGCCGGCGCTGATATTGCCGTGGTAGGACGCAATCAGGAGAAGTCGAAGCAAGCGGCCGCCGACCTCGCCGGCCGCGGCGTCAGGGCGATCGCGATCGAAGCCGACGTCACCGACAACACAGCGGTCGCCGCCATGACCGAACGCGTTATCGGTGAATTCGGCCGCATCGATATCCTCGTCAACAATGCCGGCATCAACATCCGCAAGCCGCCGCATCAGCTCGAGCCTGCCGAGTGGGACAGCGTGATCTCCACCAACCTCACCAGCGCCTTCCTGTGCTCGAAGGCGGTCCATGGCGCGATGAAAAAGGGCGGTGGCGGCAAGATCATCAATATCGGCTCGATGATGTCGATCTTCGGCGCGAGCTTCACGCCGGCCTATGCGGCGAGCAAGGGCGGCATCGTGCAGTTCACGCGCTCCTGCGCCTGCGCCTGGGCACCCGACAACATCCAAGCCAATGCCATCCTGCCCGGTTGGATCGACACGGATCTCACCAGGCGCGCCCGTCAGGAAGTTGGCGGCCTGAACGAACGCGTGCTGGCGCGCACGCCGGCGGCGCGCTGGGGCGAGATCGGCGATTTCGCTGGCATCGCCGTCTTCCTCGCCTCGTCCGCGTCGGACTTCGTCACCGGCGCTGCGATCCCCGTCGATGGCGGGTTCTCGATCCAGGGCTGAGATTCCTCGGTGGCATAAAAAAGCCCCGGCCGGAGCCGGGGCTTGAGAACGCTACGCTCGGGAGAAATCAGTATTTTGCGACCACGGCGGTCGGGCCGAACTTCCAGTTGGCCTTCACCATGATTTCGCCGGTCTCGATCTTGATGTCGCGATAGGCGTTGCCGAAGACGGGGAATACGGCGATGACGCCGGTGGTACCAACCGGCACCACGCCGAGATTGAACCGCTCGCGCTCATACCAGGTGTAGCGGCCTTCGAGACCAAGGGTGAAATTGTCCGTCACGGCATGTTCGACGCCCGCACCAACCGTCACGCCCGTGAGCGTGCGAGTATTGTTGAAGAGGAGTGTCGGGCCGGGTACGACGGGTATCCAGGTCACGCTCGAGCGAACTTCGGTGAAGGCGGCGCCCGCGGTGCCGTAGAACAGCGTCCGGTTCATCGCGTAGCCGATACGGCCGCGTGCCGACGCCTGCCAGTCGCTATTCAGGTCGAAGCGGCTGCCGTTGACGAACGGTGCGACCACGCCGGCGAGAATGTCGGACTGTGACCAGTGCTGCGCATGGGCGTCGCCTTCGATGCCGAACACCCAGTTGCCCGACTGGTAGTTGCAGCCGACCTGACCGCCGGCGATCCAGGTTTCCGTTTCGCGGCGGCCGAGATCAATGAACGAGGTCCCGAACGGGGCGGCGGCGACGGTAGTAATCCGTTCGTCGATGCCGACGCCCTTGCCACCCGCGGAAAGACCGATGTAGCAGCCGGTCCAGCTGTAGACCGGGGGCGGAAGCGGCCGCGCCTTCACGGCCATATCGGCAGCCGAGGCCGCACCAATGCCCGCCAGCGAAGCGACTGCAGCGAGCGCCCATCCCAGATTGCGGACCATGAAAACCCCCTTCGAAAAGTGCCAAATTGTCTGGATAAGAGCCTAGGCCGGCGAGGACCGCCATACGACAGGGAAAGCGGCCGTTGGGCGTTATCCAGCGCAGTTTCCTGGCGTGAGTTGCAGCGCTGCAACGCCTGCTCGCTTCGATTGCACAAGTTAGGCGCAGGCATGCCGAAACGTTAGGCAAGCGTATGCACGACAGGTGGCAGAATGCCGCTACCGGTCCGCGACCGGCGAACGCACATGCTCGGGGCGGACGCCGAGCCCGACGAAACGCGCGGTGATTCCCTGCAGCCAGGGGACCGCGGTGACGATGCGCAGCGGCAGCGGCGCCTTGAGCGCGCCCGTCCCCTGTTTCAGCGCCATGGCGACGATATTGTTCTGTCCGATCACCTGCATGCGCTGCGTCATCCGCACCGGAAATTCGCGGCGTGCCTGCACGGCGTCGAGCTCGGCCTCCGACGGCGCGCCCTGTGCGAGCTTCGCCGCGAGCAGATTGGCGGTCGCGACCGCGTCCTGGACGGCGAGATTGACACCGACGCCACCCATCGGCGACATCGCATGCGCGGCATCGCCGATGCAGAGCAGGCCCGGCTGCGCCCACTTGTTCAGGCGGTTGATCGCAACCGTCAGGAGCTTCAGGTCGTCCCAGCTCCTGACGTCTGATATGCCGGTCCTGAGCACCGGCGCCATCCGCACGATGTCGTCGCGCAGCGCCTCCAGTCCCCTCGCCTTCACCGCCTCATAGCCGCCTTTCGGGATCACATAGGCGCACTGCCAGTAGTCGCCGCGGTCGAAGGTCACCATCATCTTGCCGGGATCGACGCGGGCGAAAATCTTCTCGGTCTCGTCCGCCGCCTTGGCGGCGCGGAACCACAAGACGTCCATCGGCGCGCCGATTTCCTCCACATGCAGGCCCGCCCGTTCGCGCACCGTGGAGTGGCGGCCGTCGCAGGCAATGGTGAGATCGGCGGAGATGTCGATCATGCCGTCCGGCGTTTTCGCGCGCACGCCAGCGATGCGCCCGCCGTCACGGACCAGTTCGACCGCCTCGGTGTTCATCATCACTTTCAGCGAGGGGAAGTGTTTTCCGGCCTCGCGCAGGAAGTTGAGAAAGTCCCATTGCGGCATGAAGGCGATGAAGGGGTACTTCACCGGCAGCCGGCTGAGGTCGGCAAGCCGCACCGTGGTGCCGGCGAACAGGCCCTCCATCTTCTGCAGCCGCTGATGCGGCAGCTGCAAAAAACCGTCGATCAGCCCGAGTTCGTCCATCACCTGCAGCGTCGAGGGATGCACGGTGTCGCCGCGGAAATCGCGGAAGAAGTCGGCATGCTTCTCCAGCACGACCACGTCGATGCCGGCGCGGCCGAGCAGATAGCCCAGCATCATGCCGGCCGGCCCGCCGCCGACGATGCAGCAGCGGGTTTTCATTGACTGCGCCATGGCGACCTCCGGTCGGGAGCATACGCTGCGCCAATCGTCATTGCGAGGAGCGACAGCGACGAAGCGATCCAGCTTTACTGTCGCGGCGAAGAAAGCTGGATTGCTTCGCTACGCTTGCAATGACGGGAAAACAGTCAGCGCCGGAACGTCTTGATCTCCGATACGCTGCCGTCACGATAGGTCAATTCCACCGAGACCGACTTGGTCGTGGGCGCGAGCTTCAGATAAGGATTGGCGTCGTGCGGGATGACGCTGGGGTCCCTGGGATCGCAGGGCGGCATCTTCAAGACCTTGTCAGGCACGGCGCTGTCGATGCCGATGCGGGCCTCGCGGATCGCGCAGCGGTAGGACATCAGATGCGTGTAGTAGACCAAGAGGCCGTTGAAGTCGCGGAACGACAGCCAGCTGGTCGCGGTCATGTCGAGGATCTTGCGCTGGTCGCGCAGCAGCGCGGCGTCGGGATCGAAGCGGATCGGGAACGGGCCCTGCATGTCGCCGGAGGCATCGACATAGCGCACCTGGATCGTGGCGGCGGGCTGATCGGCGTTTAGCTCGATCGATGGATTGGGCATGCGCTTGCGGGTGCGCGGATCGAGCGTGTCGATGAAGCCGGTCTCGCGGAATTCGCCGGCGTCACCCAGCCGCCAGGAAATGCCGAGCGTGGGATCGGCGATGGAGAACACCACGGTCCAGCCGCCATTGTGGCGCGAGAAGGCGGCGATCGGCGCGTTGACGGAGTCGTTTGCGACCGGCGGCCGCTGCACCTGAGTTAGTCCCGCGACCTTCATCGGCGGCTCGGTCGGCTTTGCGGCGACCGACGGCGGTGTCTCAGGCTTGGCCATGCCGTTGAGGAAGACGTCGTCGACCATCTGGTCGAAATAGACCGGCACCTGCTTGTGCCTGACGGTCTCGGCCATCTCGCTGACGAGACGGCGCGTGCGCTGGGCGACCTGCACGAGGTTGACGCCGGGCTGGGTCAGCTCTTTGGCGAAGGTGCGGGTGAATACCGAATTGGGATTGACATCGTCATTGGAAAGACGATCGAGCGCGGTCTGGCGCGGGCCCGCCGAAAACACCGAGAACACGCCTTCGGGCAATTGCGTCATCGGCGCTAGTCCCCCGCCGCCGGCGACCGCGCGGGTGCCGGCACGCTCGAACGGATTGTTGCGGCAGGCGTCGAACACCAGGATCGCGGTGCGCGCCTTCTTGTTCTGCAGCCGCTCGATGATGCGATCGGCGAGGATCGAGGAGTCGCGCACCAGCTCTTCCTGGCCTTCGGTCGCCGCCGGCACGTCGGTCGGCAGCAAAAAATTCTGGCCGGCGATTTCAAAGCCGTGGCCGGCGTAAAAGAAGAAGGCGGTATCGCCGGGCTCAACCGCCTTGTCGAAGGCAAGCAGCGTCTGGCTGAAGGCGGTGCGCGTCTGGTTCTCCGCCACCATCACGGCGAAGCCGAGTTGCTTGAGCGTATCACCCATGGTGCGGGCGTCGTTGACCGCCTTCTGCAGTTTCGGGACGTATTTGTAATCGTTGTTGCCGACGACGAGCGCCACGCGCTTCCCAGCATGAGCGGGGGCGGCCAGCATGATGCTTGCAGCCGCGATGCAAAGCGCCGCCGCGTTCTTCCAGTTCATCCATCTCATGGCAAAATTCCCCGCCTGCGCCGCGGCTCGCGGCGCTATCGGCCTCACGCCAATAGTCGCCGCAGGCACTTGCGAGGTTCAGCATCCCCGCCCATGGCCACCCTGATCGTCCCGCCATTTGAAGGCAAAATGACGAAAAGCGGCTTATTTGTGCGAGAACATTAAGGTTTTTCGGCTATTGGGTGGGTTCCTAGATTGACTTTGGCCGTTTCGACCCTATGTTCCGGCTCAACGCGGCCCTCGGTCGAAATACGATTCCCTGGGTTAGCCGCTCGTCTGCGTAAGTCAGAAACCCCTGAGCTTCATCAAAGCACGCCGTTTCGGGGTTGAACGCGACAGCCTTTTTACCTTCGATTCCGAACGGCGGTGTCGAGCAGAGGCTCAATGTCTTTTTCCAATCTCGGTTTGTCCGACAAGGTTCTCGCCGCTGTTGCGGCCACCGGCTACACCACCCCGACCCCCATCCAGGCACAGGCGATCCCCCACGTCCTCGCCCGACGCGACGTCCTCGGCATCGCCCAGACCGGCACCGGCAAGACCGCCGCCTTCGTGCTTCCGATGCTCACCATCCTCGAAAAGGGCCGCGCCCGCGCACGCATGCCGCGCACCCTGATCCTCGAGCCGACCCGCGAGCTTGCCGCGCAAGTGAAAGAGCAGTTCGACAAATACGGCGCCGGCCAGAAGCTCAACGTGGCGCTGTTGATCGGCGGCGTCTCCTTCGGCGACCAGGACTCCAAGCTGATGCGCGGCGTCGACGTCTTGATCGCAACCCCGGGCCGCCTGCTCGACCATACCGAGCGCGGCGGATTGCTGCTCACCGGCGTCGAACTGCTCGTCATCGATGAAGCCGACCGCATGCTGGACATGGGCTTCATCCCCGACATCGAGCGCATCTGCAAACTCGTCCCCTTCACCCGGCAGACGCTGTTCTTCACCGCGACGATGCCGCCGGAAATTTCCCGCATCTCCGATACGTTCCTGCACAATCCCGAGCGCATCGAAGTTTCAAGGCCCGCGACCACTGCGGTCGGCGTATCGCAATTCCAGGTTACCGGCGGCCGCGAGGCGCATCAGAAGCGCGATGTTCTTCGCCGCCTGCTGCGCGAGGCCAAAGAGCTGCAGAACGCGATCATCTTCTGCAACCGCAAGCGCGACGTCGCCGTCGTCTACAAATCGCTGCAGAAGCACGGCTTCGCCGTCGGCGCCCTGCACGGCGACATGGACCAGTCGGCCCGCACCGCTGCGCTCGAACAGTTCCGCAAGGGCGAAATTCCGCTGTTGGTCGCCTCCGACGTCGCCGCGCGCGGTCTCGACATTCCCGCGGTCAGCCACGTCTTCAATTTCGACGTTCCCCATCATCCCGACGACTACGTCCACCGCATCGGCCGCACCGGCCGCGCGGGACGTGCGGGCACCGCGATCTCCATCGTCACCTCGCTCGATACGAAGTCGATGGCCGCGATCGAGAAGCTGATCGGCCAGCAAATTCCGCGCGTCGAGGGCGACTACGAAGTTCACGCCGACGCATCCGAAGACAGCGAGCGTCCGCGCGAGCACCGCAAGCGCGAGCATGGCCGCGATGGCTCACGCGGCGGCCGCAAGCCTCGCGGCGAACGCGGCGATCGTCAAGGCCGCGAGCGGCACGGCAACGAACGCCACGCCGGCAAGGGCGGCCGTCATCCGGCAGCTCGGCCGCAACCTCAGGACACTACGAGCGCGTCGCTTCCACCTTCGATCGGCCGTCCGGAGCCGCGCCGCGTCGCGCGCGAGGAAGTGGAGCCCGCGGATCATTCGCATCTGCCCGCCTTCCTGCTGCGGCCGGTGCGCGCGCGCGTCTGACGCGGCACAGCAACGGCCGGTTCCCGTTTACCGGCCGTTTATCCTCGTCGGCTAACGTCACCCCGATAATTTAGTAATTGCTGCTGGACAACGAGCGGCGCCGCGCGCTTTTTTGGGGACGGAACGGTGGTCAAGCCGCTCGACGAACACGAACGCACCGTTGCATTCGCTGAAATTGCGCTCGGCCAGATCAAGTCGCTGCGCCAGACCGCGATCCCCCGCAATTACGAAATCTGGTACGTCTACGCGACCGGCTACAACGCCCCGCTCAACAAGATCATCAACGAGACGCTGGCACGCAACGGCAGACTGACCGAAGCCGATCTCGAGCAGATCTACGAAACCTATCTTTCACAGCTGAAGACCTCCGAGCGCATCGACAAGGTCGGCGCGCGCGTGATCGGCGAGATCGACGACGTGATGAAGCTGATCACCGAAGCGCAGGGCATGTCGGCGAGCTACGGCGCGAGCCTCGATGGCGCGAGCCAGAAGCTTGCGACCGTCCAGAGCCGCGAGCAGCTCAAGGTCATCGTCGACCAGCTGGTGAAGTCGACGCGCGAGATGCGCGAGACCAACCGGGCGCTGGAAGAGCGGCTGGCGCTGTCGAAGAGCGAGATCAGCAACCTGCAGCACAGCCTGGAAGCGATCCGCGCCGAAAGCCTAACCGACCCGCTCACGGGTCTCGGCAACCGCAAATATTTCGACCGCTCGATCGAGGCGGCTGTCGCAGCCGCGCAGGAGAGCGGCGAGCCGCTGTCGCTGCTGATGTTCGACATCGACCACTTCAAGTCGTTCAACGATTCCTACGGCCACCTCACCGGCGACCAGGTGCTGCGGCTGGTCGGCATGTCGCTGAAGCAGACCATCAAGGGCCAGGACATCACCGCGCGCTACGGCGGCGAGGAATTTGCGGTGGTGCTGCCCAATACCGGGCTGCGCCAGGCGCTCACGGTTGCCGACCACATCCGCCGCGCCGTGATGGCCAAGGAATTGAAGAAGAAGTCGACCGGCGAAATTCTGGGCCGCGTCACCATCTCCGTCGGCGTCTCCATGCTGAAGGCCGGCGACGACACGGACTCGCTGATCGAGCGCGCCGACGCCTGCCTCTACGCCGCCAAGCGTAACGGCCGCAACCGCGTGGTGTGTGAGCTCGATCCGGAATACGCCGCCGAGACGGAGGGCGGGCACACGCAGGTGGCCTAACGCCAGACCCCTCATGGTGAGGAGCCCGCAGGGGCTCTCGAACCATGAGAGCCGACTCTCACCACTTCCATCCGTGAAGCCTGCTTCTCGCCCGCGGCCATCCTTCGAGACGCCGCTTCGCGGCTCCTCAGGATGAGGACCTTTTGCGTGGCTTGCTCTTTTTCGCCTTCTTCGCGGGCGCCTTCGCCGGAGCCTTGGCTTTCTGCCGCTCGACCTTCTTGGCGGCGACCTTCACTGCCTTCCGCGCCTTCGGGCGCTTCTTCACCGCGGCGCGCTGGGCTGCCGCAAGGGCCGCCTTCGCCCACTGGCTCAGTTCCTCGGTGTCGTCGAACAGCCGCGCCGGCAATTGCCAGTAGGAATTGACCGTTACCGTCTTGGCACGGGTCTGGTACTGGAACGGCTTTGAGCCTTCCGCCTCATATTGCGGAATGGTGACTTCGTCAGCGCGGAAATAGAGCCCGGCGCGCAGCGCCAGCGCAAAATTGGTGCCGTCGGCGGAAATGCCGAAACCGGAAAACATCGGCCGGATGGTGACCGGGCCGAAATCGGCAAAGAGGTCGGTGAGGAATTCGCGGTCCATGTGGACGCGAAGCTATCACACCTTGGCCGGCTTGAGCTGCACGGACTCGCCGCAGCCGCAGGCGGAAATCTGGTTCGGGTTGTTGAAGACGAACTGGGCTTGCATCTTGTCGGCCTTGTAGTCCATCTCGGTACCGAGCAGGAACAGCACCGCCTTGGGATCGACCAGGATTTTCACGCCCTTGTCCTCGACCACTTCGTCGGTCGGGCGGATCTCGTGGGCATATTCCACCGTGTAGGACTGGCCGGCGCAGCCGCCATTCTTGACGCCGACGCGAAGGCCGACGATCTCGGAATCGGCGCGCTTCGTAAGCTCGTTGATGCGCGCAGCCGCCGCGTCCGTCAGCTTCATCACCTGCGGACGGGAGCGCGGTTTCGGTTTGGCGGGCGCTGCTTGTGTCATGTCATTCATTTGGTCAGTCCCGGCGGCCGATTCAATGCCGCTTCTTTTCAAGGTAGTTCCTAACCCCTAACGCTTACTCTCATTTGACACGTTTTCTTCACGCGAACCGGTACCCACTTCGCCGAAAACGCTATGTCACCACATATTGAGCACGAGACGGGCCTCGTCGCTCATCCGGTCCGGCGTCCAGGCCGGATCCCAGACCAGGTTCACATTCACCACACCGACGCCGGGAACGCTGGCAACCGCATTCTCCACCATGGTCGGCAGTTCGCCCGCCGCCGGGCAGTTCGGCGTGGTCAGCGTCATCATGATGTCGACGCCGCGGTCTTCCTTCAGGTCGACCTTGTAGATCAGCCCGAGCTCGTAGATGTCGGCTGGGATTTCCGGATCGAACACCGTCTTCAGCGCGGCGACGATCTCGCCGCTCATGCGTTCGGTTTCCTCCGGCGGCAGCGCCGAATGGGTTTCCATCGAAGCGGTTTTGACTTCGGCCGTGTCGGTCATGCGAACAATTCCCGCGCCTTGAGCAGCGCCTGCACCAGGTGGTCGACCTCTTCCCTGGTATTATACATGCCGAAGGAAGCGCGGCAGGTGGCTGTGACATTGAACCGCTCTAAAAGCGGCATCACGCAATGGGTCCCGGCGCGCACCGCAACGCCCTGACGGTCGATCACGGTGGCGACATCGTGGGCATGCGCGCCCTTCAGCTCGAACGAGATCACCGGTCCCTTGTCGCGGGCGGTGCCGATCAGCCGCAGCGAGTTGATCTCGCGCATCTGCTGCTGGGCATAGGTGAGCAGGCCGTGCTCATGCGCGGCGATCCGTTCCTTGCCGATCGAATTGACGTAGTCGATGGCCGCGCCGAGCCCGATCGCCTCGACGATCGGCGGCGTGCCGGCCTCGAACTTGTGCGGGGGATCGCCATAGGTGATCCAGTCCTTGGCGACCTCGCGGATCATCTCGCCGCCGCCGTTGAAGGGGCGCATGGCCACCAGATGCTCGTGCTTGGCGTAGAGCGCGCCGATACCGGTCGGGCCGTAAACTTTGTGGCCGGTGAAGGCGTAGAAATCGCAATCGAGGTCCTGCACGTCGACCGGCAGATGCACCGCGCCCTGCGCGCCGTCGACCAGCACCTTGATGCCGCGGTCGTGGGCGAGCTTGACGACCTCCTTGACCGGAACGAAGGTGCCGAGCGCGTTCGACATCTGGGTTATCGCGACCAGCTTGGTGCGCTTGGTCAGGAGTTTTTCGAACTCGTCGATCAGGAAATTGCCGTCGTCGTCGACCGGCGCCCACTTGATCACGGCGCCATGGCGCTCCCTCAGGAAATGCCAGGGCACGATGTTGGAGTGGTGCTCCATGATCGAGAGGACGATCTCGTCGCCCTCTTTGATGTTGGGCTCTCCCCAGGATGACGCGACAAGGTTGATCGCCTCGGTGACGTTGCGAGTGAAAATGATCTCTTCGTTGCGCCGCGCATTGACGAATTTCGCCACCTTGGCGCGGGCGCCCTCATAGGCCTCGGTCGCGGCATTGGCGAGGTAATGCAGGCCGCGATGCACGTTGGCGTATTCGCTGTGATAGGCGTCCGTCATGCGCTGGAGCACGGCGTTCGGCTTCTGCGCCGACGCGGCGTTGTCGAGATAGACCAGCTGCTTGCCATAGACCTTCAGCGCCAGCGCCGGAAAATCCTCGCGGACGCGGGCGACGTCGTAGCTGCCATTGGCGACCGCGGGATGCACCGTCATGACCGTGCCTCCAGCCAGCGTTCGGCGGCCGAAGCCGCAATCTCGCGCAGCGTATCGCTGGCGATGGATTCGATGGCTTCACCCACGAACGCCTGGATCAGCAGCGCCTGCGCTTCCTTCTCGGACAATCCGCGGGCGCGCAGATAAAACAGCAGGCTCTCGTCCAGCGCGCCCGAGGTGGCGCCATGGCCGCAGGTGACGTCGTCGGCAAAAATCTCCAGTTCCGGCTTGTTGTCGGCCTCGGCGTCGTCGGACAACAGCAGCGCCCGGGTCATCATCTTGGCGTCGGTCTTCTGCGCGTCGGGGCGAACGATGATGCGGCCCTGGAACACCGAGTGCGCGCTGTCGTCGAGCACGGCCCGAAACACCTCGCGGCTCGCGCAATGCGGCACCGCGTGGTCCATCAGCAAAGTGGTATCGGCGTGCTGCCGGCCCCTGAGCAGGTTGACGCCATTGGTCTCGACCCGCGAGCCCTCGCCAGCAAAGGCGATGGTTGCCTGATAGCGGCTGACGGTCGCGCCTGAGGTCAGGCCAAAGGTGTTGAAATGGGCGTGTGCGCCGAGCGTGACGACGGACGACGAAATGTTGACGGCATCGCTCGCGTCCTCGACCAGGCGAACATGATCGAGTCGGGAGTTATCGCCGATCGCGATCACCAGCGAGTCGTGCGCCTGATAGGTCTTGGCGCCGTCGGCGGCGACATAGCTCTCGACCAGCGTGACCGCGGCATTCTTGCCGAGACGCAGCAACGAGCGGGTGAACATCGAGGAAGCCGTCGCGCCCGCGGCAACGTGGACGATTTGGAGCGGCTGCGACAGCACGGTACCGTCAGCGATTTCGATCACGACGCCGTCGGTTAGCATCGCGCTGTTCAGCGCCACCATCGGATTGGATGTATCGAGCGAGAACAGCTGAGCGTGCAGCGCGCCGTCATTGAGCGCCTCGCGCAGCGGACGAACGCTGAGCCCCTTCTCGGCAGCCACGTCAGATAGCTTCGGCGCGAAGGCGCCATCCACCAGCACCAGCCGGGCTGCGCCTTCGATTGTCGCGGCCTTCAGCGCCGCCTCGGCACGCTTCAGCGTGGCAGCATCCGGCGCGGCCGCCAGCGGCAGCACTTCGCGCATCAGCACACGTAGGTCAGTATATTTCCAGTCCTCGATGCGCCGGTGCGGCAGGCCCGTGCGCTCGTACGCCTCGAGCGCCTCGACCTTGCCGGCGGCCGGCAGCCGTTCGTGCGCAGCTGCAAAGGCGTCGCTCAGCGCGCGTCCGCTATCGGTCTTGGCCAAAGCTACGTTCATCGCAAATCCATCCGGCCCTTAGGCCGCGTCCCCGAACTGGGTGTAGCCGGACTCTTCCAGCTCCAGCGCCAGCTCCTTGCCCCCGCTCTTCACCACCCTGCCCCGCGACATCACGTGCACGAAGTCGGGGATGATGTAGTTGAGCAGCCGCTGATAGTGAGTAATGACGACCATGCCGCGATCCGGCGTACGCAGCGCGTTGACGCCATCAGCCGCAATGCGCAGCGCGTCGATGTCGAGGCCGGAATCCATCTCGTCGAGAATGCACAGTGCAGGCTCGAACAGCGCCATCTGCAAAATCTCGTTGCGCTTCTTCTCGCCGCCGGAGAAGCCGACATTGACGCCGCGCTTGAGCATGTCCTGCGGGATGTTGAGCGATTTTGCGACTTCGCGGACCTTTTTCAAAAAGTCAGGCGTGGAATACTCGCTCTCGCCACGCGCCTTGCGCTGCGCGTTCAGCGCGGTGCGCAGAAAATTCATGGTGGCGACGCCAGGGATTTCGACCGGATACTGGAACGCCAGGAACACGCCCTTGGAGGCGCGCTCGTCGGGCTCCATCTCCAGCAGGTCTTCGCCCCTAAACAGGATCTCGCCGCCGGTGACCTCATAGCCGGGCTTGCCGGCGATCACATGCGACAGCGTCGACTTGCCGGAGCCGTTCGGCCCCATGATCGCATGCACCTCGCCCTTGTTCACGGTCAGCGACAGTCCGTGGAGGATCTCGCGATCCTCGACACGCACCTGCAGGTTCTTGACTTCAAGCAACGACATTCAACCTTTTCCCTAAATTCAGTCCGCCAGTTCCAGACGCTTCTCGATCCGGTCGAGGCGGCTTTTGATTCCCGCGATGTCGACGTGATCATACTCCTGGATCGTCAGCATGCCCGCCATGTGCTGGCGCACTGCCGTCATTTCCACGCGCATCGTCTGCATTTCGCCTGCGAGCTTGCCGATCTCACCCCGGATCGCCCGCAACTGTTCCGGTACGAGGCTATCTGGTTCGACCATCAGCCAACGCTCCCCTCCAGCGAGATCGAGATCAGCTTCTGCGCCTCGACGGCGAACTCCATCGGCAGCTGCTGCAGCACGTCCTTGACGAAGCCATTGACCACGAGGCCGACGGCTTCTTCCTGCGAGAGCCCGCGCTGGACACAGTAGAACAGCACGTCCTCGGAAATCTTCGACGTGGTCGCCTCATGCTCGAAGGTGGCCGACGAGTTCTTGGCTTCCACATAAGGAACAGTATGCGCGCCGCACTTGTCGCCGATCAGCAGCGAGTCGCAGGCGGTGTAGTTGCGCGCGCCGGTCGCCTTGCGATGGGCGGTGACGAGGCCGCGGTAAGTGTTCTGCGATTTGCCGGCGGCGATGCCCTTGGAGATGATCCGGCTGGTCGTGTTCTTGCCGAGATGGAGCATCTTGGTGCCGCTATCAACCTGCTGGAAGCCGTTGGAGATCGCGATCGAATAGAACTCGCCGCGCGAGTTGTCGCCGCGCAGGATGCAGCTCGGATATTTCCAGGTGATGGCCGAACCGGTCTCGACCTGGGTCCAGGAAATCTTCGAATGGTGGCCGCGGCAGTCGCCACGCTTGGTGACGAAATTGTAGATGCCGCCCTTGCCCTCGGAGTTGCCCGGATACCAGTTCTGCACCGTCGAATACTTGATCTCGGCATCATCCAGCGCCACGAGCTCGACGACCGCGGCATGCAGCTGGTTCTCATCGCGCTGCGGCGCGGTGCAGCCTTCGAGGTAGCTCACATAAGAGCCCTTGTCGGCGATGATCAGCGTGCGCTCGAACTGGCCGGTGTTGCGCTCATTGATGCGGAAGTAAGTGGACAACTCCATCGGGCAGCGGACGCCCGGCGGCACATAGACGAACGAGCCGTCGGAGAACACCGCCGAGTTCAGCGTGGCGAAGAAATTGTCGGAGGTCGGCACCACCGAGCCAAGATACTTCTTCACCAGTTCCGGATGCTCGCGAATAGCCTCCGAGATCGGCATGAAGATCACGCCGGCCTTCCGCAGCTCTTCCTTGAAGGTGGTGGCGACGGAAACGGAGTCGAACACGGCGTCGACCGCGATCCTGGAACGCTCCGGCGCGCCTTCCTCGCCATCGGCTTCGGGCTTCACCACGCCTTCGAGCACGGCGACTTCGCGGAGCGGAATGCCGAGCTTTTCGTAGGTCTTCAGAATTTCGGGATCGATCTCGTCGATCGAGGACAGCTGCTTCTTCGGCTTCGGCGCCGCGTAATAGTAGAGATCCTGATAATCGATCTTCGGATAGTTGACGCGCGCCCAGGTCGGTTCCGTCATGGTCAGCCAGCGGCGATAGGCCTCAAGGCGCCATTCCAGCATCCAGGCCGGTTCGTTCTTCTTGGCTGAGATAAAGCGGACCGTATCTTCGGAGAGGCCCTTCGGGGCCTTCTCGGATTCGATCAGCGTCTCGAACCCATATCGATACTGGTCGACGTCGATCCGCCGGACGCGGTCGACCGTCTCTTGTACAGCTGGCATTCCAGTCCTCCGCTCGCGGTTTCAAGGACCGCGGTGGATCAAGGTCGCAAGTAACGTTGTACGTCTGGTGCGGTGCACCCGTGAAACGCGCTTAGAACAGTTCAAGCTGTGTTTCTTCGCACTCTAAGTAAGCTATCGGCGAGCTTTCGCCAAGCCTGCAGGACCAAATCAATGTCTGCCGCGGTCGTAGACCAGCCCAGACTTAGCCGCACCGCTCCCTGAGCCAGTTCCGGGCCGTAGCCCATGGCCTCCACGACATGCGACTGCTGGACCTTTCCAGAGGAACAAGCCGAGCCCGACGATACTGCGATACCGGCAAGATCGAAGCCGATGATAGCAGTTTCGGCTCGCACGCCGGGAACCGCGAATAAGACGGTATTGGGCAACCGTTTTACCTTATCAGCAAAAACCACCACGCCCGGTGCCTGGAGCCCGATTTCCAACCGGGCCCGCAGTTCCTCCTGGCGCCCGGCATCGCGTTCACGGCCGGCCAGCGCCGCCCTGACGGCCGCTCCGAAGCCGGCGATCCCCGCGACGTCCTCCGTGCCCGCCCGGCGTCCCTTTTCCTGACCGCCACCGCGGAGCAGTGGCGCCAGGCCCTCGACGCCCTCCGCCAGCACCAGTGCGCCGACGCCCTTGGGGCCACCGATCTTGTGCGCGGAGAGCGACAGCAGGTCGGCGCCGGTCGAGGCGAGATCGAACGGGATCTTGCCGAGCGCCTGGATCGCATCGACATGCAACAGTCCGCCTGCGGCGTGCACGATCGCGGCCGCCTCCGCCACCGGCTGGATCGCGCCGGTCTCGTTGTTGGCGAGCATGATGGAGACCAGCGCGGGCGCACCTTCGAGCAGCGCGCGCAGGCGATCGAGGTCGATGACGCCGGCGCGCGTGACGCCGACATGGCGGACCGCTTCCGACGCAAAGCGTCCACCCGACAGCACGGAGGCGTGCTCGATTGCGGAAACCAGCAGGCGTTCCACTGCCGGACCCTTGCCGCGCCGGAGACCGGGCGTCAGCGCCAGGGAATTTGCTTCCGTGCCGCCCGAGGTGAAGATCACATTCTGCGCCTCGGCGCTAACCGCGGCGGCGACCGCAGCGCGCGCTTCCTCGACCAGCCGCCGCGCCTCTCGGCCCTCGGCGTGGACGGAGGACGGATTGCCGCCGACCTCCCAGGCATGCGCCATCGCCGCCTTCGCCTCGGGGCGCAGCGGCGTGGTCGCATTCCAGTCGAGATAGATGCGCTCGGCCATGCCAGCCATATAGCGCGTTCCGACGGCGGCGGTACCGCTCGCGCGGCGAAATCGTTAACCCGCCGCCTGCCCGCTCGCCTGCATCGGCATGGCAGGCGCGGCCGTTTCTACCTTCAGCCCGAACAGCGGCCTGAGCCAGCCGACGCGCCGCACGATCTCATAGGTGACCACGCAGGTGGCCGCGGTGCCACCGACGATGACGGCCGCTTCAATGCCAGCCGATAGTCCGCTGCCGCGGAGCGCGTGCGCAATCACGATGATCGCGGTCTGGTGCACGATGTAATACGGGAAGATCGCGTCGGTGAGGTAGCGCCGCGCGGCGGAATCCCGGTTCAGCCAGCGCCGGGCAAAGCCGAGCACGGCGACGATGCAGAGCCATTGATAGAAACCATAGGCGATCCCGATCATGAGCCGGATCGGCATGCCACTGTCCCGCACAAAGCGCAGCGACAGCCACAGCGCATAGAACGCGATCGCGAGTATGAGCGCGATCCAGCGCTGGCGCTCGGTCGCCTCCCAGAACGAGACGACATGGGCCAGCAGGAAGCCGAGCAAGAACACGCAGGCAAACAGCGCGTGATTGTACCAGTCGCCGAACAGCGCGTGGGTCGAGGGGAAACTCGGCAGCAGCGTCAGGCGAAAGATGCCAAACAGCAGCGACGGCACGACCAGCAGCCACACGCCTGACAGCAGCGGTGCCAGCCAGCGCTCGATCCAGCCGACAATGCCTGGCATCGCCATCACGAGAGCGACCAGCGCCGTGGTGTAGACCCAGAGATAGGCCACGAACCACAGATGGTTCCAGGTCGGCAGGATGATGCAGGGGTTCGGGCAGAACTGCTTGCCGAAGGCAAAATAGTGATTGAGGTAGAAGTCGACGAAGCCGCTGGGGTAGCCGAGCGCCTCGACAATCTGGATGTAGGCCTGCGGCGGCACGATCACGAACATGCCGAAAACCAGCGGAATGAGCAGCCGCAACGCGCGCAGCCGCAATAGCGCGCCGGCAACGGTCTTGCGCAACATGAAACGGGTGGCGACGCCGGAGACGAGGAACAACAGCGCCAGCCGCCAGGGATTGAGCAGCAGCATCAGCGGTTCCAGCGCCGTGATGCGGTGCGCGCTCTTGATGTGCCATCCCCACGACACATAGAACATACCGACGTGGTAGAGGATCAAAAGCCCGAAGGCGCCGATCCGAACCCAATCGAGGTCGACGCGCCGCACGGGCGCCACATCCGATGGCTGTGATATGGTTTGCTGCATCATGGCCGGCTCCCAAAATTGCGCTGAAATCTCATGACCGACGTCAAGGATGCGCCAAATCAGCCCGCCGCAAAGCCGGTTTGGGATCAGAACGGGACTCGGCGGGATGAAACGAGGCCTGCGGGGACGAGCGGTTGGCTGCGCGGGATGATCGGCGAGGACCGGCTGATCTATGCCGGGGTCAGCGCAGTGGCGATCGTCGTCGGCGTCGTCGGCGCGCTCTCGACCGCCGACGACATCGCCCGTCGCGGCGGGGTCTACGACCCCCGCATGCCCCTGCTCTGGGACATGACCAGCATCGCGGTCATCATCCTGCTAACGCCGGTCCTGCTCGCCATCATCAGGCGCATCCGCCGCGAGCCCGCCCTTGCCGTCCGCATCGCGCTCGCCATCGCCACCATCGTCATCTTTTCCGCCGTGCACATCACGGGAATGGTGGGCCTGCGTAAACTCATCATGTCGCTGGCGGGCGGCGCCTATGATTTCCGCTTTTCGCTGGCGACCGTGCTCTACGAGTTCCGCAAGGACGTTGTGACCTGCGTGCTGATCGGCAGCGGCATGTGGCTGATGGATGCAAGGCGCGAGGCGCAGCGCGCGCTGCAGGTGGTGGCGCCGCCATCAGCCGCCGCGCCGCCTTCCACGCCACAGACGATCTGGCTGCGCGACGGGGCGCGCAGCATCCGCATCGAGCCGCGCGACATCCTCTGGATCTCGTCGGCCGGCAATTACATCGAATACAGCCTTGCTGACGGCAGCAATCATTTGATCCGCGGCACGCTGGCATCAGCCGAGGGCGAGCTTTCTCGCTTCAAGCTGGTGCGCATCCACCGCACGCGGCTCGCCAATCTCGATCGCGTCAGCCGCGTCCAGTCGAAACCGTCGGGCGATTTCGACCTGACCTTCGATTCCGGACACACGGTTTCCGGCAGCCGGCGCTACCGGGGCGCGGTCGCTTCGCTCGCTCGGAGCGATCCTTCGGCATGACCGCAGCAAGTGGAATTTCCTTAATCTTTCGGCCTGTTACGGGCGCGTCGTGAAGGGGTTTCGCGCGTGCGAGGCTGCACAATTTCCTTGATTTTTGCCCCTTGCGTCATGCTAGAACGCGGCCCACCACCGCGGCGCCCGGCGGCGCCTGCCATCCAATTCACGAGCCGCTTCCTTCGCACAAAACGAAAAAAGTCCGCTCCAACCGGTTGATTGACCAGCGTCAATCAAGGGACTCCAATGCCTGAAGTGATTTTCACCGGCCCAGCCGGCCGCCTCGAAGGCCGCTACCATCCGGCGAAGCAGAAGAACGCGCCCATCGCCATGATCCTGCATCCGCATCCGCAGTTTCACGGCACGATGAACCACCAGATCGTCTACCAGTGCTACTACGCGTTTGCGCATCGCGGCTTTTCGGTGCTGCGCTTCAATTTCCGCGGCGTCGGCCGCAGCCAGGGCTCGTTCGACCACGGCACCGGCGAATTGTCGGACGCGGCGTCCGCGCTCGACTGGGCGCAGGCGATCAATCCCGAGGCGCGCGCCTGCTGGGTCGCCGGCTTCTCCTTCGGCGCCTGGATCGGCATGCAGCTTTTGATGCGCCGGCCAGAGGTCGAGGGGTTCATCTCGATCGCGCCGCCGGCCAATCTCTATGACTTCTCGTTCCTGGCGCCCTGCCCATCCTCGGGCCTGATCGTGCATGGCGAGAAGGATGCCGTGGTGCCGCCGAAGGACGTCAACACGCTGGTCGAGAAGCTGAAGACGCAGAAGGGCATCGTGATCGACCAGCAGGTCATCCCGGGCGCCAACCACTTCTTCGACGGCAAGCTGGAGCCGTTGATGGAAGCGGTGACCGGCTATCTCGACATGCGCCTCGCCAACGTGCGCTGATCATGGCCGCGTTCGTCGCGCTCCTGCGTGCCGTCAATGTCGGCGGCACCGGCAAGCTGCCGATGAGCGAATTGAAGGCGATGTGCGAGGAGCTCGGTTTCGCCTCGGTGCGCACCTACATCGCCAGCGGCAATGTCGTGTTCACCAGCCGCAAGTCCGAAGCTGCGGTCAAATCGGCGCTGGAGAAGCGGCTGGAAGCCTATGCCGGCAAGCCGGTCGGCGTGCTGGTGCGAAGCGCCGCGGAAATGGCGCAGGTAGCGGCAGACAATCCCTTTCCGAAAGCCGCGCCCAACCGCGCGGTGGCGATCTTCCTCGACACCAAGCCGCCAAAGGATACGCTCGCCGGCGTGCGCGGGCAGAAGGACGAGGAGATCAAGCTCGGCCGCCGCGAGATCTATGTGCACTACGGCGACGGCATGGGCAAATCGAAGCTGGTGATTCCCGCGGCGAAGACCGGCACCGCGCGCAACATCAACACGGTCGCGACGCTGGCCAAGATGGCCGCGGAGCTTTGATCAGCTTCGGCGGCCTGTCACGCCGCGAGCTTGAGCAAATGCGCGTCGTAGCGGACCAGGAAGGCGCGCAGCAAATCGGCATATTCCGGCGACACCGCGCTACGCACGCTCGGCCGCTTGGCCAGCTGCGCACGCCAGGCGCGCACTTTCGGGGTGTCGGCGAAGATGGCGAGATCGGCGAGTTCGTCGAAGACATCGAAGTAGCGGAAGATCGGCGCGAACACCGCATCGACCAGGCTGAAGCGATCGCCGGCGAAGAAGGGACCGGCGCCGAGCGCCGCCTCGACGCGCGCAAATTTTGCCGCAATCGCCTGCTGCTTGCCCTCGAAGATCTTCGGATCGGTCGTGGTCTCCAGCCCCCACAGATCGACGAGAATGGCGGAGCCGAATTCCATCCAGGCGCGGTGCTCGGCGCGCGTGAGCGCATCCTGCGGGTGCAGCTTCGTTTCGGGGAACGTGTCCTCGATGTATTCGCAGATCACGTTGCTCTCGAATAGCGCCACTTCGCTTCCGTCGCGCTCGACGACGAGAACAGGCACTTTCCCCAGCGGGGAAATCTTCAGGAACCAGCCCGGCTTGTTGGCGAGATCGATGTCGATCCGCTCGAACGGGACGCCCTTTTCGGTCAGCGCGATCACGGCGCGCTGCACATAGGGGCAAAGCTTGTGGCTGATCAGTTTCAGGGCGGCCATGGCATGTTCCCGACGGTTAATGCATTTGCATGTAAATACATGCGCGTGCATAGAACCGTCAAGGTCGATGCTTTTGCATCCAGTTCACGGTCGCGCGATCACTCCGCCGGTCATGGGCATGGGTACGCCGGTAGTGGCTGGATAGCTCAGCGGCAGGCCTTTTAGCCCCCGCGCCGCCAGGAAGCCAAAGGCCTGCGCCTCGAGCGCATCGGATGACCAGCCGAGCACTTCCGCCGCCTCGACGGTCGCCGGCTCCAGCCGCTCGCGCAGCATCCGCATCAGGGTGCGGTTGCGGGCGCCGCCGCCGCAGATGATCCAGCTGTTCGGCCATTTCGGCAGCTGCGGCACGATCCGGGCAATCGCGGCGGCCGTGAACGCGGTCAGCGTCGCCGCGCCATCGGCCGGCGCCATGTCGGCGACCTTCAACGCGGCAAAATCGTTGCGGTCGAGCGATTTCGGCGGCTTCCGGTCGAAGAACGGCAATTTCAGCGCACGCGACACCCAGGCCTGGTCGACGCGGCCCTTGGCGGCAAACTCGCCATCCTTGTCGAAACGCTGGTTCATGCTGCGGAACATGTGGTCGTCAAGCAGCGCGTTGCCCGGACCGGTGTCGCAGGCGACCAGCGTGTCAGCGCCGTCAATATAGGTGATGTTGGAGACGCCGCCGATATTGACCACGGCGATCGGCCCCTCGCGCTCCAGCGATTGCGCCAGCGCGCGGTGATAGACCGGCACGAACGGAGCACCCTGCCCGCCGGCCGCAACGTCGGCGGCGCGGAAATCATGCATCACGGGGATATGGATCGCTTTGGCGAGCGCCGCGGCATCGCCGATCTGCACCGTCATCCGCCTCTCCGGCCGGTGCAGCACGGTCTGGCCATGGAAGCCGACGATGTCGATTTCTTCGCGGGTAATGCGGTGCTGGGCGGTGTAGGTGGCGACCGCCTCGGCATGCGCTTTGGTGACGGCCGCCTCGGCCTCACGCAGGATGCCCGGCCGGGCGTCGCGGCACGGCAGGTTCACGGCCTCGGTCAGTGCCTGCCGCAGCAGACCGCGCTCGCGCTCGGTATAGGGGCGGTAACCGGTGGGACCGAAGGACTGGACGCGCTTGCCGTCGGTTTCGATCATGGCGACATCGACCCCATCGAGCGAGGTGCCGCTCATCAGACCGAGTGCGGTTAACATCATTGTTTTGGCCTCGCGAGCCCTACCCCGGGACGCACGGCTTGTGCCAATTGCACACATCTTATAATGCCACAGCGGACGATGAATCGGCAGTCCGTTCGCGCTGGGTTCCGCAACTGGTTACAATTAGCGTGAAGAAAAATCGTGAAAATAGAATGATCAGAGTCACCGACAAATGACGGCATTTAAATCGGATTTCCTGAACATTTTACAGGAGCGTGGCTTCATCCATCAATGCTCCGATTTCGAGGGCCTGGACGCGCTCGCCGCCAAAGGCGAAGCCACGGCCTATGTCGGCTACGACTGCACCGCCCGTTCGCTGCATATCGGCAACTACCTCACCATGATGATGCTGTACTGGCTGCAGCAGAGCGGCAACAGGCCGATCACGCTGATGGGCGGCGGCACCACCATGGTCGGCGATCCCTCCGGCAAGGACGAGACTCGCGCGCTGCGCTCGGTCGAGGAGATCGAGGCCAACAAGGCGAGCATTCGCGGCGTGTTTTCAAAGGTGTTGCGCTATGGCGACGGCAAGTCCGACGCCATCATGCTCGACAATGCGGAGTGGCTCACAAAGCTCAACTGGATCGAGATGCTGCGCGACATCGGCCGGCATTTTTCGGTCAACCGCATGCTAACCATGGACTCCGTGCGGCTGCGCCTCGAGCGCGAGCAGGAGATGAGTTTTATCGAGTTCAACTACATGGTCTGCCAGGCCTACGATTTCGTCGAGCTGGCGCGCCGCGTCGGTTGTCGGCTGCAGATGGGCGGCTCGGATCAGTGGGGCAACATCGTCAACGGCGTCGATCTCGGCCGCCGCATGGGCACGCCGCAACTGTTCGCGCTGACCACGCCGCTGCTCACCACCGCCTCCGGCGACAAGATGGGCAAGACGGCGAAGGGCGCGGTGTGGCTCAATGCAGATGAATTCTCGCCCTATGACTTCTGGCAGTACTGGCGCAACACCGAGGATGCCGACGTCGCGAAATTCCTGAAACTGTTCACGATCCTGCCGATGAGTGAAATCGCAAAGCTTGCGGCACTCAAGGGCGGCGAGATCAACGAGGCCAAGAAGGTGCTCGCGACCGAAGCGACCGCCCTGCTCCACGGCCGCGACGCGGCCAACCAGGCGGCCGAGACGGCGCGGCAGACATTTGAGGAAGGCGCGATCGCGGAGAACCTGCCGACGGTCGCAATTCCGCAGAGCGAACTTGCCGCAGGCGTCGGCGTGCTGTCGGCCTTCGTCAAGGCGGGCCTCGTCGCCTCCAATGGCGAGGCGCGGCGGCAGATCAAGGGCGGCGGCCTGCGCGTCAATGATATTGCCGTTACCGACGAGAAGATGACGCTCACGCCCGGAAACCTGACTGGTGACGGAGTAATAAAGCTCTCGCTCGGCAAGAAGCGCCACGTCCTGCTCAGGGCTGCATAGGCGTATTCCCCGATAGCGCTTGTGCGGGAGCGCGGAAGCGCGCTCCCTTTGCCGATGGACCAAAACACGCCGCGGGAGGACGTTACTGCGAAGCCGCTGAAGCCGGCGCGGGTGGCGCTGAATGTGCTGGCGCTGTGCTTTGCGCTATCGGTGCTCGGCCGCGGCCTTGGCGAGAGCTTTACGGTCTTCTTAAAACCCATCTCGGAAAATTTCGGCTGGGACCGCGCGCAGGTCGTCTCGGTCTACTCGCTGTCCTGGCTGATGAGCGGGCTGACCGCGCCGCTGGTCGGCCGATTGTTCGACCGTTCCGGACCCCGCATGGTGTACGGCCTCGGGCTGGCGCTGCTCGGCGGCGCGTTTCTGGCCGCCTCGCACGCGCAATCGCTCTGGCAGTTCCAACTCACCGTCGGTCTCTGCGTCGGGCTCGGCATCGCGCTGGTGGGTAATGTGCCGAACTCGATCCTGCTCGGCCGCTGGTTCGGCCCGCGGCTGCCGACCGCGATGGCGGTGGTGTATTCCGCGATGGGCGGCGGCGTGCTGGTGCTGCTGCCGCTATCGCAACTCCTGATCGACCGCATCGGCTGGCGCGATTCTTATCAGTGGTTCGGCGTCGTCGTGCTTGCGCTCCTGGTGCCGCTGATGCTGCTGCCATGGCGGCTGTTCGCGCGAGGCTCGCCCAGCGTGATCCAGAAGGCGCAGGCAGAGGTGGAAGACAGCGGCTGGACGCTGGGCAGCGCGATGCGCTATCACGCCTTCTGGGCGCTGTTCTCGACCTTCTTCTTCACCGCGGTCGGCATGTTCGCCATTTCCGCGCAGATCGTCGCCTATCTGATCGATGCCGGTTTTCCGCCGCTGCAGGCGGCGACCGCCTGGGGTTTTTCCGGCGTGGTGCTGACGGTCGGCATGGTCAGCGTGTCCACCCTCGATGGCATTATCGGCCGCCGGCCGTCGGTGCTGCTGAGCTACGCCATCTCGGTCGTCGGGATATTCCTTCTCTGGCTGATCCAGTGGTTCCCGAACTATTTCCTGCTCACCGCCTTCGTCGTCTTCTTCGGCAGCATGATCGGCTCGCGCGGCCCGCTGATCACGGCAACCGCACTGAAGATTTTCCAGGGCAAGCGGGTCGGAACGATCTTTGGCACGATCTCGATCGGCAGCGGCCTCGGCTCGGCCTTCGGCTCATGGTCGGGCGGCCTGATCCATGACTACACCCACGGCTACAACGCGCTGATCGTGTTCGCGCTGGTCAACGTTGTTCTCGGAATGATCCCGTTCCTGGTCGTGCCGGCACTACGGCGCTAGCTGCGACGGGAATCCCGTAGGGTCGGCAAAGCGACTTGTTCGCCGTAGCTCGAAGAGCGAAGGCGGAAGCGTGCCCACCTTCACATGCACGGCAAGAAAGGTGGGCACGGCGCTATCGCGCCTTTGCCCAGCGGCGCTAGCTTTTCTTCTTGCCCGACTTCGCAGGACACCGGCGATAGGCCTCGCCGTCGATCTTGAGCGCGTCCTTCGACACCAGCGACAATTTGATAGTCGCCTTCCGGCTGTTGACCTTCTTCTTGAAGTCGTCCCAGAACTCGTAACAAGTCGCCTTGAGCGTCGTGTCGCTTCCCGCCGTCGACTTCGTGTCGATGAAGCAGTGGTTCTCGTACTGTTCGACCATCGCGCTCGGCTTGCCGTCGATTTTTGCATCGAGGCCAATGATGGTCAGGCTGGTCGCTCCGTCCGAGTCCTTGCATTCCTTTGATGTCCGCGCCCACGCGCCTTCATAGGGTTCGGCCGCGCGCAATGCCGTCGGCAGCAGCAGTGCCGAAGCGAGCAGTGCGGCCGCAAGACCTCGCCTGGCCGCGTCAACGCCGCGCATGTGCCGTTCTCCGATTGCGGAAGTGCAGTATGTGTAGGACACGCCGCTTGAGTAGCGGCAGGTCGGTATTCGGTTCAAGTCACCGGGCAATTCCGCGCCGGCGTCACCGCGCCTGTTCGGTGGGGAATTCCGCCTGGTTGTTCTGCTTGCCGGTGTTGAACTCGAAGATTTTCCGCAGCACGCCCGGGGCCATCATCGAGATCGGATTGACGCGCAGGGTAGGCTGATTGGGTGAGCCGACCACTTCATAGGTCATGCCGATCAGCCCTTCATTGCTGCCGCCGCCGAGGAATAGACCGAGCACCGGAATCTGGCCGACCATATTGTTCAGCCCGTACATCGGGATGAACGTGCCGCTCATGCGCACCTGGTTGCCGACATAGTCGATGCTGCCCTCGATGGTGGCGCCGATCGCCGGTCCCTTCACCACGCCTTCGCGAACGGTGAGCTGGCCGCTGTTGCGGGTGAACTCGGCGCGCAGCCGGGAGAATTGCACGCCGCTTGACGCGCCCGGCGCGCCTCCGCCGGCCACGCGCTCGAGCGCCGCCTCGCCCTTGACCGTGAAATTCATCACGTTCATCAGACCTTCTCTGGGCGCGGGCTCCGAGGTCGGCGGCTCCAGCGCGAGCGCCAGCTGTCCGCCGATCATCTTGGAATAGGTGTCGGCGAAGCGGAAGAATGCGCCGGCGTCGTTGGTCTCGACATAGATGACCTCGCGGCCCTGCGCGCGGCCGCGCAGATCGGCGGTGACGGGCGTATCGCGCCCGAGCTTGCCGTTCAGCGAGAAGCTCCGGATTACGCCGTTGCGGCGCGACAGCTTGCAATCGATGCTGCGCACGGCCTCACCATTGAAGCCCTGCACCGCGCCGAGCTTGAGATCGACGTCGATGTCGATGTTCTTGCTCTTGCTCTTGGCGTCGGCCTCGCGGCCGGAAATCGCCGACTTCAGGAAGCCGCGGCCGTCAAACACGTCGCCGCGCATCATCACCTTCACCACGCCGTCCTGACCGCGCTCGGCGCGCAGCGTGGTGCGATCGCCTTCGGTCGGCGAATAGACCGGGAAGTTTGCGTTGATGAGATCGCCGTTCTGATCGACCTCCAGCGAGCCCTTGATGGAGACGCCGGCACCGTCGACCACGATGTCCTCGAAGCGGGTCGATTGCGGCTTCGGCACCACGTTGAAGGTGGCCTTGCCCGCCCTGTTGGGGGACTTGACCCAGCCGGGCAGGACATTGTCGAGCTTGAGTGCGGTGAGATCGGCTTCAACGCCCAGCTTGCTGTCGTGATCGCCGCTGCCGATCCTGCCGATCAGCTTGACCGGCAATGCACCGGACACCGCGGGGCCGAGATCGAGGCCAAGCCGTGCGCGGCTGGCATCGTCGAGCGTAGCGGTGAGCCTGACATCGGCGTCGCCCTCGGCAGGCTTCTTATAGTCGAGCGAGGCCTGCTGGCCGTTGATCTTGACGTCGCCCTTGATCTGAAAGCCGGCATTGCTGGCGGCGATCTTCAGCGCGTTGGCCTCGAGCTTCTGGTTCATCACCAGCTTGTCGGCGGCAAAGCCGGTGAGATCGCCCGTCACGCTGTAGGTCGTATCGGGCTTGGTGATCCCGTTCTTGACCGGCAGGCCCATGTTGATGATGGCGGAGAAATTGCCCTTGCTCGAATTGGGATCGACCAGGGTGCCGCCGAGGTCGCTGAGCCGGTCGGAAGCAAGGATTTCAGCCGCAGCGGGAACGGGGCCGTCGACGCGGACGCGCACCTTCGCAGGCGACGGCTTCGGCGCCATGTCAGGCACTTCGAAGGTGAAGTCCGTGAAGTTGATCTTGCGTCCGGCCGGCGTGTCGGCGATGCCCTGCCCGATCGTCACCAGCACGGTGCGGCCCGACACCCTGGCTTTGAGATCGGCGTCGCGCACGGCGGGCATCTGGTCCACCGGACGAACCGTGACGCCGCTGGCAACGATATTGACCGCAAGCCCTTCATCCGGAATCGGCGGACCCTTGCGCGAGAGGTTGCGCACCGGCGAATTGATGGCGATGTCGATGCGTTGCAGCTGTCCCTTTTCGATCCGCTCGATCACCCATTCGCGCACTTCCGGTGCGACCAGGATCGGCCACACCCGCTTCAGCTGGGAAGCCGACATCGGCGTGCCCGCAAATCCGAGCTGCAGCCGCGGCTCGCCGGAATAATCCACCACGCCGGTGCCGGCGACGCTGACCTCGCCATTGCTGATGTCGGCCTGGGTCAGCAGCACGCGCTTGCGGTCGGTATCGAAGCGGAAGCCGATGTTGATGCGGTTGAAGATCAGCGGCGCCTCGCCGTCAGCGCCCGGCAGCACGATGGTGCCGCCGGAAAGTCCGGCCTGCCAGTCCGTGACATTGCCGTTCGGCGGCTCGATATGGGCGAGCAGCGTCACCCGGTTGGCGCCCGAAAAGAGTTTCAGCGGCGCCAGCAACACGCGGCGGTTGGAATCCCACTCGACATTGATCTCGGCCGAGTCGATCGCCATCGGATAATCGGGCGTGTCGCTGTCGATGATGTGGCCGGCGCCGGCGGTGATCTTGCCGCGGAAATAGGTCGGCACGCCGTCGCGGCCGAGCTCGCCCTTCAATTCGCCCGACAGCGGCAGATCGGCGCTATAGGTGAGATCCTTCACCCGCATCGCCAGGAAGATGTTGGCGGTCGGCAATTTGTCGGCCTTGATGTCGACCGCGCGCACACCATTGGAAGGCGGGCCGACCGTTACGCGCAGCGACCAGGGCTTGGCGCCCTCCTCGCCGAGGCTGAGCGCCACGCCGCCGGCGTGCGGGCGGCGCAGGCTGAGGCTGATATTTTCAAACGACCATTTGTTGCCGCGCTGCTGGTCGTCGACGACGAGAACGCCGTTCTTCAGGCCGATCTCGTTGAGATTCTGTCCGTCGAGACCGGTGAGGCTGAGGCTGTCGAGCCAGTCGAGGCCGGCGAGAATTCCGCTTTGCGTCGAATCCGTCATGGCCGGCTGCGGCGCGCCGGCCGTCGGCGGCGTCACAGGAACCTGGCGCGGGAACGTAGCCGGCAGGCCGGCTTCCTTCTTGGAGGCGACGCCGGTCGCCAGCGGCTTTGCGGTTTCTCCGGCGGAAACCGTGACCTGGCCGTCCGGCGTGATGCGGATCGCCAGTTCAGCATCCACCAGATTGAGGCTTTCGGCGCGCAGCCGGCCCATCAACAACGCGGTGCCGGAGAGCTTCACTTCCGCCTTCGGTGCGGTGGCGACAATAGCGTGGTCGCGGTCGCGCACGACGATGTCGCGGATGCGCACGGCGATGCGAATGCGGCCGGCACGCTCGATCTGGGTGCCGCCGACTTCGACGGTGTTGCCGTGGCCGATATTCTCCTCGATCGCCGCAGCGAGCCAGGGTGTGGCGATGTCAAGATTGATCGGCCCCGCGCCGAGCCGCCACCACAATCCGCCGAAGCAGACCGCGAAGATGACGACGAGTGCGACAGCGGCGACTGCCAGCCGCTTCACCCAGCGCTCGCCGATCATCCAGCGCCGCAGCGCACCGACCTGATCGCCGATGCGGTGAATGCTTGAGCCCGAGCCCGATAGCAGCTTGCGCGCGTGGTAGCCCGCCGCCTCGTCATGCTCGTCCCAGCCGGCATCGTCCCACTGCTGCCGATGCGAATCGCCGCGCGGACGCGCCTGCGGAGGCGGCCCCTGGCGCGGTCCGGCTTTGGGTCCACCAGCCTGGGACCCTCCAGCCTGAGAATTTTGGGGCGACGAATTCCTTGCCATTGCCTCTCGGTGCTGGCGCTGATTGCGGGTTGGTTCGCCGCCAAGGGCGCGCCCGTCGATCCCCATCGAGCGCTCCTGTGCCGGCATCGCTGCCAATCCCCGGTTCTTACTATGAGCCGTTGCCGGCCCCAACGAGTCCTTCAACGAGCGGACGGGTGGTGCTTTGAAATCCTTGTAACCATACTCCGAGGTCATCAGAATTGCCCAGCAGCCGGTGCGAATCCGAGATCGCAGGGCAAGACCCGCAATACCCTATTGGTTGAGCCGCCGAAAGCGTCGAAAGGAAGGCGTATGTCCAAGAAAACGCGCAAGAAATCCCCCAAGACCCCAGGCAAATCAGCCGCCGCAAAGCAGGCGAGTGTTCGCTCACCAAAGGCAACGAAAGCACGCGCTGCAAAAACCGGCGGGACAAGCGCGGCCAAAGCCAAAAAAACCGCTGCTTCCTCCCGCAAACAAGCTCCCGGAAAAGCATCGCAGAAGGCGGCGTCGAAAGTATTAAAGCCGGCCGCGGCCGCAGCGCTGGCCGAAGGCGCGAACGCGCCCGACTTCCATCTGCCGCGCGACGGCGGTGATTCCGTCTCGCTTTCCGATTTTGCCGGGCAAAAACTCGTCGTGTTCTTCTACCCGCGCGCGGACACGCCGGGCTGCACTCGGGAGGCGATCGATTTCACGCGCCTGAAGGGCAGCTTTGCCGAAGCCGGTACCGCGGTGCTCGGCGTCTCCGCCGACCCCGTAAAGGCCCAGGAGGCTTTTCGGAACAAGCATCAGCTTGTGGTTCCTCTGATCTCGGATGAGCGGCACGAGATGCTGCAGGCCTATGGCGCCTGGGGCGAAAAATCGCTGTATGGCAGGACCTTCATGGGAATCATTCGCACGACGGTTCTGATCGGCGCCGATGGCCGGGTCGCGAAGATCTGGCGCAATGTACGGGTCGACGGGCATGCCGATGCCGTGCTGGAGGCGGCGCGGGCGCTCTGATCCCCGGGCCGGCGGCTCCCCGCCGGTTCCCATTTCCTGAAAATTAACCATGACAGGGTTCAAATCGGTCCCGCCATTTGAGCCGTACGGAATCGTGTCCGACCGGCGCGGGAGTGCCGATGTCGCATCGTTCCGGTCATTATTCCGAGTATCAGCCGCACCACCATCCCCAGGATCACGGCCGGACCTCCCCGCGCCGCGCGGCGCCGCCGCAGCAGGCCGAACGGCAGGCCGGCTACACGATCATGCACGCGGGAAAGCAGGTTCGCTTCGGGCCCGTCGTGTTCTGGATCGGCGTCGGCACCGTTACCCTGCTCGGCATGTGGTCGGCGGCGACCGCCACCTATTTCGCCTTCCGCGACGACGTGTTGACCCGCCTGATCGCGCGTCAGGCCGAGATGCAATACGCCTACGAGGACCGCATTGCGGAGCTGCGCGCGCGTGTCGATCGCACCGCCAGCCGGCAACTGCTCGACCAGGAACAGTTCGACCAGAAACTCGACCAGATCATGCGCCGCCAGACCGCGCTGGAATCGCGCGCCACCGCACTCGGCGCCATTCCGGATGCCTCGATCACCGGATCGGTGCGCCACACCGGCCGCGGCGCATCCGCTGATACGCCGGCCGGCACGCCAAAGCCCTCGCCGATCTCCGACACCGTGATCTTCGTCGCGCCGCCCGATCGTGAAGCGCGGCTGGAATCGCGTGCGCCAAAAGTGGTGGCGCCGCAGCAGAACCAATTCGCCAAGGTGCAGGGGTTCGACAATGTTGTGGTCAAGCTGCAGACATCGCTCGACCAGGTTGAGCGGCGGCAAATGGCGGCGCTCTCTGCCGTTGAAGATAGTCTGGAATCGCGGGCGCGACGCATGCGCGGGGTCATCAACGACCTCGGCCTCGACATGGCGCAGCTCGAAGCGGCGACGCCGCGCAGCGCCGTCGGCGGTCCCTTCGTTCCCGTAAAGCTTTCAGCCGACGCCGGCGCCTTCGAGCGCCAGCTCTATCGCATCAACGTCACCCGCGTGCAGGTGGACAAGCTGAACCGAACGCTGGCGCTAGTGCCCTATCGCAAGCCCGTCATCGGCGAAGTCGAGTTCACGTCCGGCTTCGGCGTGCGCAGCGATCCCTTCCTCGGCCGGCCCGCGATGCACACCGGACTCGATTTCCGCGCCGCCACCGGCGATCCCGTCCGCGCCACCGCCAACGGCAAGGTGGCCGCATCCGGCTGGCAAGGCGGCTATGGCCGCATGGTCGAGATCGATCACGGCAACGGGCTGTCGACGCGTTACGGCCACCTCTCCGCGATCAACGTCAAGGTCGGCGATATCGTGAAGATCGGCCAGGTGATTGGCGAGGTCGGCTCCACCGGCCGCTCGACCGGCCCGCATCTGCACTATGAAACCCGCATCGACGGCGACGCAGTCGATCCGCAGAAGTTTTTGCGCGCGGGTGTAAGGCTTAGCTCGGGTTAGCTTTCAACGCCCCTCCATTCTGCCGCCATTTGAAGCGGAACCGGCCGAGCGTCGGGCATCGGAATTTTTTTCGTCGCGTGTCGGCCTGCGTCAGGGCCAGCCGTCCTTGTGGCAGAGGCGCAGCTAATCCAGCCAAAATCGTGCGATAAGCTCCGCGCAGTCATGGAGAAAATAACGTCATGTCCCAAGGCAATACCGTTCGTCTGCATCGCGTCTTCGCCACCAAGCCTGAGAAGGTGTTTCGCGCCTTCCTCGATGCCGACGCCATGGCCAAATGGCTGCCGCCCTACGGCTTCACCTGCAAGGTCCACCACATGGAGGCGAAGGTCGGCGGTACGTTCAGGATGTCGTTCACCAACTTTTCGACCGGCAACGGTCATTCGTTCGGCGGCGAATATCTGGAGATCGTGCCGAATGAGCGCATCCGCTACACCGACCGCTTCGACGATCCCAATCTGCCGGGGGTCATCGAGGTCACTGTGGAGCTGAAGGCGGTCTCCTGCGGGACCGAGATCAACATCGAACAGGCCAACCTGCCGACCGCGATTCCGGTCGAAGCCTGCTATCTCGGCTGGCAACAGTCGCTCGCGCAGCTGGCGCTGGTCGTCGAGCCGGACATTCCGGGATAGTGACGCGCGGAAGGGAGGCGCCATCCGGTGGCGCCTTCTTTTGGCTAGCAGGCACGGTCGATTGGGCTTTCACCTTCGCCGCCGCCGCTTACAATCTGGTGCGCGCACCGAAGCTTATTCAAAGTTCCGAGGCCGGATTTTGATGATGCAGCAGAAGCTTTCAGATCTATCGGAAGACGAGCGCGAGCGGCTCGAAAAGCAGCGAAGCTTCGTAAGAGATCACTATGATCCAGATTCTCGACACCTCTACGACACCCTAAAAGGGAAGCTTGACTTGCTTGGGACGATCCTGGACGCCAGCTGGATCAATGCGGACGAAACCTGGAAACTTCAAAGTCTTGGCGTGACGTTCGGCGACGCCCTCGCACAGGAACTTGCGCTTCATTGGATCCTGGTCGAGGACCAATATGGCAAGGACCCAGCCCTCCACGACCCAGGAACGACAATCATCCTCTTCCCTTTGACCTCGATCTCCAAACGCATCGTGAAGGGTGAACGGGTGGACGTGCGCCAACTTTTCGACGAGGCCTGCAAGACTGTGAATCGACTGCGAGCCGAGTTGCCATCAGCCGGTCCTCACTGAGATTTCTTCAACAGCCTCCTAGTGCCCGACCTCGCCGGAGATGATCTCGCCGAACAGTTCCCAGCTCTCGCCGTTGAAGCGCATCAGCTGCATCTGCTCGATCGGAAAGAAGTCGGTCGAGCTGGTGTTGATCTTGATGCCGGGCAAGAGCACGTCGCTGGTGAAATCCTTCAGGCTCGCCGCCTGTCGCATGACGTTCTCGCGCGTCAGGTCATCGCCGCATTGCTTCAGCACCTGCACCATGGTCTGCGCGGTGGCATAGCCATAGACGTTGTTGTTGTTGGTCTTGTCGCCTTCCGGATAATACTTGTCCATGAACGCCGCCCACGCTTTGATGCCGGGGTCGTCCTTCCACGTGGGATCGGTCGGATCCTTGATATAGGCCGTCGAGATGATGCCCTTGGAATTCTCCAGCCCCGCGGGCTTCAGCACCGTCGCCACCGACGTCGAGACATTGCCGAGGAAATAGACCGGCTTCCAGCCGAGCTCGGCGACCTTGCGGATCGCCTGTGCAGCGCCCTTCGGCGCGGCCCAGGTGACAAAAATGTCGGCGCCGGAATCCTTCAGCGCCACGATCTGGGAATCGAGCGTGGGATCGGTGACCTCGTAGGACTTGTCGGCGATGATCATGTTCGCCTTGTCGCCGAGACCGTCGCGCAGGCCCTTCATCTGATCGCGCCCGGCATCATCGTTCTGCCAGACCGCGGCGATCTTGCCGTTCGGATAGTTCTTCTTGATGTAGGCGGCGTAGATACGCCCCTCGCTCTGGTAGTTGGGCTGCCAGCCCATGGTCCAAGGGAAATTCTGCGGATCGCCCCATTTGGTCGCGCCGGTCGCCACGAAGAGCTGCGGGACCTTCTTCGAGTTCATGTATTTCTGGATCGCCGAGTTGGAGGGCGTGCCGAGCGGTTGGAACAGCAGCAGCACCTCGTCGTTCTCGACCAGCTTGCGCGCCTGTTCGACCGCCTTCGGCGGCGAATAGCCGTCATCATAGGTGATGAAGTTGATCTTGCGGCCCTTGATACCGCCCTCGGCATTGATCTTGTTGAAATAGGCCGCTTCCGCCCGACCGATGGTTCCATACGCGGACGCCGGCCCGCTATACGGCATGATGTTGCCGATCCTGATTTCGCTATCGCTGGCGCCGGGATCGTATTTCTTCTGCGCGTGCGCGGGCGTGGCCATCGCCGCCGCTGACATCAATGACACGAAGGCAACGACGCTCGTCCGGCGCAGCATGCTTTCCTCCCGCTTGTTTTTTGCGAGTGTGGCAAGCCGCGCGCGGGCTGGCAAGGACGCCCATATTCCGTGCGACGAAACGGGTTGTTGCGCGCCGCCGATTGTGGTGAGTATGCCCCGATATCGACGGACGCTTTTGAGGCAGATCGCTTGGAAGTGCAGAAATTACGTGTCGGACCGCGTCATCCCCGGCTTGGCGCTGCAGGCTCTCGACTCGCGCGCTGGCTCGCGCGCAAGACGATGGGCAATGTCGGCTTCCACGAGCTCGGCTCCGACTTCGCCAACGAGCGCATCGCGCATGTTCGGGGCAAGCTTGCGCGTGGCGAGACCGTATATCTTGCCGGACTTGGCCTGCCCGGCACCCACAATGCCGGCGTCGCGCTGGTCGAGGTGACGCAGGCGCATGGGCCGCGGCTGATCCTCAACAACGAGGAAGAGCGCTTTTCCGGCAACAAGCACACCACGGAATATCCGAGGCATTCGGTCGACGCGATGGTCACGACATTGCGCGGCATGGGACGCGACGTCGCCGACATCGACGCATGGCTGACCAGCTGGGATTACTTTGCGCTGGCCGGCATGCTGGCGCGCGCCATGATCGAGGAAGCGCCGCAAAGCCTCATGCTGGCCCGCGTCGCCGATGCGACCGCCTTCGACCGCCGCCGGCTCGACCAGATGACGCGCTCGCCAAAAATTCTGGCGCGCCAGCTCCGCCTTGCCGAACGGGTGCCGCTGATCTGCATGCCGCACCATGGCAATCACGCTTGGTTCTCGTTCGCGGCTTCGCCGTTTGCCGATAACGACGAGCCGGTTGCGGTCGCAGTCCTCGACGGCACCGGCGACATGGGCTCGGTCTCGCTCTACACGGTCGATAACGGCGAGATGCGGCAGCTCTATTGCAACAACAGCATGTTCGATTCGCTGGGCATGTATTACAGCGTGGTGTCGTCGACCCAGGGCGGCTGGACCTGGCTGTCCAGCGAAGGCCGCTACATGGGCGCCGCCGCCTGGGGCGACATGAACCGCGCCAGCAATCCCTATTATTCGCGGCTGAAAGACGTGCTGCATCTCGCCAGCAATGGCGAGATCTGGCTCAACCGCGAAATGGCGAACTGGTACTACGACCCGTCGTTCAAGCCCTACAAGGCGCCGCTGATCGAGATCCTCGGCGAGCCGCTAAAGCCCGAGCAATTGTGGAATCCGGACGCGATGTTGCGCGTCGAGGACATCAAGCACCGCCCCGACACCCAGGACCGCCTCGACAAGGCAGCCGCCACGCAGCTCGTGCTGGAGGACGCGATGATCCATGTCGTCGATCATCTGTTGCGCACCACCGGCGCGCACCGGCTGGTGCTCACCGGCGGCGTCGCGCTGAACGCGATCGGCAACATGCGGCTGCTCGAGCATTTTGACGAGGCCTGGTTCGAAAAGAACCAAGGCCGCAAAGCGCGGCTGCATCTGTGGGTGCCACCGGTGCCCGGCGATCCCGGCGTCGTCATCGGCGCCGCCTGGCAGTTTGCTCATCTGGCCGGCGCCTCGCGCGGCGCGCCGATGACACATGCCTTCTACTGCGGCACAGCGCCGACGGAAGCGGAGATCGCAACCGTGCTGAAGGCGGATGACGTCGCCTCGATGCGCATCGGCGATATCTCCACGGCCGATGGCCGCGACGCCATCGCCGATCTCATGGCCTATGCGGTGTCGCAGAACGGCGTCATCGCGATCTATCAGGGCGCGGCCGAAACCGGCCCCCGCGCGCTTGGCCACCGCTCGATCCTCGCCAACCCCTGCGATCCCGCCGCGCGCGAACGGCTGAACGAGCGAGTGAAGTATCGCGAAGCCATTCGCCCGCTGGCGCCGATGGCGACATTGGAAGCGGCCCAGCAGTATTTCAAGCTGCTGCCCGGCGCATCGGACGCCGACTACAACGCCTACAACTACATGGTGCTGACCGCCGATTCGAAGCCCGGCGCGCGCGAAAAGATTCCGGCGGTCATCCATGCCGACGGCACCGGCCGCATCCAGATCGTGCGCGAGGCCGATGACCCGCTGATCTACGCTTATCTGAAGGCGATGGGCCGCCGCGTCGGCGTCGAGATGTCGGTCAACACGTCGTTCAATGTCGCCGGACCCATCGCGCAGACGCCGCAGCAGGCGATCGACACGCTCCGCCGCTCAAAGGGCCTCGATGCAGTGCTGATGGTCGCTGACGACGGCACCGTGCACGCCGCCTGGCACGGCGGCGAGCGCGACAGCGGGCGGCTCAGAAACTGGTTTGCCGACTGGAAGGCGACTCAGCCGAAAGGGTGAGCCGCCTGCGAGCCTGCCTTCACCAAATTCAGAGATCGACGCGTTCGCTCGCAACTGTCTTGCGTTCCGTCATGTTGAAGCGGCCGCTATAGATCGGGCGCTCACCCGTGGTCGGACCGGGATACTGGACGATGAAGATCTCCCCGCCGGTTTCGGTGCGGAATTCGCCTTCAAAATGCGGGTCGGGGTGAAACAGCACCGTTCCCGGACCGTGCAGCGTTCCGTCGATCGAGAACTCGCCCTTCAGGATGTGCCAGACCTGCGCGAAGCCGTGATAGTGCTCGGGGTGATACGCGCCCGGCTCAAGCCGCAGAATGCCCGCATTCGGCTCGGTCGGACGCTCCGGCCGCGGGTGAAAAAGCATTTTGCCGGTCTCGCCTGGCCAGCGGATCGTCTCCCATTCGACCTCGTCGAAATGGCGCGTCTCGTAGGGCTTGTGGTCCTTCCGCGATGCTTCGCGCGCGGTCGTTAACTCCGCATTGGCGGCCGCCGTATCGGGAATATCCTTGCTCCTGACAACACTCATTTTGCTCTCCCTTTTGCCGTCTTCTCTCGTTCGCCCTTCCTGCCCGCGATATTGCTCCACCACTCGACCGCGATGGCCGACTGATTTTCGATTGATGTCACCATCAGCAGGCGCGCACTGGCGCCGCGCGCCCATGCCATGTGCGGCACATCCGACCGCAAGTGAATCGAATCCCCGCACTCCAGCGCGATGGTTTCATCGCCGACCTGAAATTCGACGCTACCTTCGAGGACAAAGCACATTTCTTCGCCGGGATGCGCCACCAGCGTCGGCTTGCGCGGCTTGGTCGACAATTCGAGCAGGAACGTTTCCAGCCGCTGCTCGCCGATGCCCGAGGCGAGCTTGCACCAAGCGTAATTTGCGTCGGCGTCCTTAGCCGGCGCGGCGTCGTTTGTCCGCACCACGCGATAGGCGCGCGTCCGGTCCTCACCCTCGATGTCGGCGAACAATTCGGCCGGCGGCAGCTGAAGCGCGCTGGCAATTTCCAGGAGATTGCCGATCGAACATGCGATCAGCCCGCGCTCGATCCGCGACAGAAAGGTCACGGACAGGCCAACCATTCCGGCCAGTTCATCGAGCGTCAAACCGCGCGCCGAACGAGCCCTGCGGATGACCGCTCCGATTCCGGCAAGACGCGCTGCCTCGCGCGCGCGCCGGCCAGCTTCCGCCGAAATCACGCTCAGGCCTCCCTTTGCTTGTAAGGCAAATCGTATTGCTATATAGGCAAATGTCAAGCCGGGGCGGCACGGCGCGAAACTAGCGGCCGAAAAATTTCAGCACGCGCCCATCGATCAACAGCAGCGCGCTGCCGATCACCAGTGCACCGGCGATTTCGCGCGGCGAGATGTGCTCGCCGAGCACGAGTGAGCCAAGCAGGATCGCCGTGACCGGCACCAGCAGCGTCACCAGCATGACGTTGGTGGCGCCGGAGCGCCGCAGCACCTGAAAGAAAACGATATAAGCGAGCGCCGTCGATAGCGCGGCAAGACCGATCACGGCGAGCCACGTCACGGCGCCGGGCATCGGCAGTTGCCACGGCCGATCGAAGATCGCGGCGACAACCGCCATCATCAGGCTCGATGCCGTCAGTTGAAACGTCGCTGAGGCGAGCGGAGGCGAATCCGCCAGGCCACGCCGCGCGATCAGCGCGGCAATGCCGTAGCTGAAGGCGGCGGCGAGGCAAAGCAGGGCGCCGAGCCCCTGCTCGTCTTGGAAACCAAATCCGCCGCCGCGAAGGATGATCACGCCGAGCAGCCCGACAATAACGCCGGCAACCCGCCAAAAGAGAAGTTTCTCCTCTCCCGCAGCCGCCATCACCACGAGCGTAAAAAGCGGCGTGGTGGCGCTGAGGATCGAGGCCATGCTGCTCGCGATATGGGTCTGCGCGACGACGACTAGAGAGAACGGCAGGACGTTGTTGAAGAGCGCGACCGCAAAGAAGGGCCGCCAGCCGGTCAATCCCCTCGGAAACGGCAGCCGATGGGCCCGAAGTACGGGCAGAAGGATGATAGCCGCTAGCGCCACGCGCAGCAGCACGAGGGTGAACGGAGGCAGTTCACGCAGCACCACGCCGTTGAAGAAGAACGAGCCGCCCCACAGCACCGAAAGTGCTGACAGCAACGCCCAGTCGCGCGCGTCGATCCGGCCGTCAGAAGCGGTCATTTCGGCGATACCCTGTGAAACTGCCGAAGCGCTATGCGCGAGGTAACCCGTTGTCCACCCGCTTTCCGCTTAGCACTGTCTCTTCGCCTGCGCGACGATCTCGATCATCCTGCCTTCGTCGTCGTCGGGCGCGCTGGCTTTTGCCGCTTCATAGACCGCGAGCGCGGCGCGGCTGACGGGCACGCCGGGCAACAGTTCCTCGGCAAGCTGCACCGCATAAGCCGCGTCCTTGTGGCGCAGCGCTGCGGTAAAGGAAGCCCCCGAAAAATCGCGCGCGACCATGCGCCTGGAATGGCGGATCACCTGCGGGCTTGCCACCGCGCCGGTCGACAGCGCTTCGGCCACCAGCTTCATGTCGAGGCCCGCGCGCTCGGCGATCGCCACGCCCTCGGCGAGGCTTGCGATCTGCACCGCGCCCATCAGATTGTTGATCAGCTTGAACACCGTGCCGGTGCCGACCGCGCCGAAATGGCGGATAGTGGTGCAGAGCGGCGCCAGATACGGCCGCGCCTTGTCGAGATCGGCGGCATCGGCGCCGACCAGCAGCGTGAGCTTGCCGGCGGCCGCCGCTTCCGGCAGGCCGGTGACGGGGCAATCGACATAGATCAGGCCGCGTGAACGCAGCTCGCGCGCCATGTCGAGCGCATGGCGATGCGACACGGTCGAGCATTCGATGGCGAGCGCGCCCGCGTTCATGCTGGCGGCCGCGCCGTCCTCGCCGAGCCATACGGCGCGCGAAGCCTCGTCGTCGGCCACCATGGTGACGACGGCATCGGCACCGCCAGCCGCATCTGCGGGCGAGCCCGCCCATCGCACGCCGCGTGCGATCAAATCGTCCGCCTTGGCCCGGCTGCGATTCCACACCGCGACCTCAAAACCCGCATCGAGGTAGCGGCCGGCCATGCCATGGCCCATCCGCCCAAGTCCGATGAAGGCGACGCGGGGCATCGGTTAATCCACGTCCTCGATGGCGCCGGGCTCGGTGCCGAAGGCGCGTTGCGCCAGCGTCGCGGCCATGAACTCGTCGAGATCGCCGTCGAGCACGCCAGAGGTATCCGAGGTCTGCACGCCGGTGCGCAGGTCCTTCACCATCTGATAGGGCTGCAGCACATAGGAGCGGATCTGGTGGCCCCAGCCGATGTCGGTTTTCGCGGCCTGCTCGGCGGCGGCCTGCTCCTCGCGCTTCTTCAGCTCGATCTCGTACAGCCGCGCGCGCAGCATGTCCCAGGCCTGGGCGCGGTTCTTGTGCTGCGAACGGCCGGCCTGGCAGACCACCGCAATGCCGGTGGGAATGTGCGTCAGCCGCACCGCGGATTCGGTCTTGTTGACGTGCTGGCCGCCGGCGCCGCCGGAACGCATGGTGTCGGTGCGTACGTCGCTCTCCTTGATCTCGATCTTGATGGAGTCGTCGATCACGGGGAAAATCTGCACCGAGGAAAACGATGTGTGCCGCCGCGCGTTGGAGTCGAACGGCGAGATGCGCACCAGGCGATGCACGCCCGCTTCCGTCTTCAGCCAGCCATAGGCGTTGTGGCCACTGATCTGGATCGTGGCGGACTTGATGCCCGCTTCTTCGCCCTGCGACTCCTCGAGATACTCGACCTTGAAGCCGTGCTTCTCGGCCCAGCGCGTGTACATGCGCAACAGCATCTCGGCCCAGTCCTGGCTCTCGGTGCCGCCGGCGCCGGCGTGCACCTCGAGATAGGAATCGAACTTGTCGGCCTCGCCGGACAACAGCGCTTCCAGCTCGCGCCGGGCGACTTCCTTCTTCAATTCCTTCAGCGCGTTCTCGGCTTCGGAGACGACACCGGCGTCGTCCTCCTCCTCGCCGAGCGAGATCATGTCGATATTGTCCTGCAGGTCGCGCTCGACCTTGCCGATGCCGGCTAGCGCATCCTCCAGCGAGGTGCGCTCCTGCATCAGCTTTTGGGCCTTCTGGGGGTCGTTCCAGAGATTGGGGTCCTCGGCCAGCTTGTTCAGCTCGGCGAGGCGTGCCGTCGATTTCTCGACGTCAAAGATGCCTCCTCAGCAGCCCGACCGACTGCTTGATCTCTTCGACAAGGCGTTCGATTTCGGCGCGCATGATTCTTCCAGCCGCTTGCAGAATGCTTGCCGCGGGATGTAGCGGCTAAGCCGCCGCTGCGCAACTGGCATCGCCGTGGGTCGCCCCTAGCTCTTGGCCGAGCGCGGCAAAAGCACCGCCCGCATGTCCAGGTACAAGGCAACCGCAAAAATGATCGCAAGCGCAATCGACCGCCACAGCGCCTCACCGGTCACCTGGAACACGACCCATGTAAGAACGAGTTGCCCGATGTCGATCGCCACCCACCAGCCCGATGCCAGGCTCCTTTCCCCGCTGCCGAGTTTGCTTCGCACCAGCCAGTCGAGAGCTGACCACAATATTCCAACAATGATGAACCAGGCCGCGCGGGTGGCGAAACCCCCGACATCCTTTGCATCGATCATCGAGACGGCAATAAGCCCGAACACAATAAGGAACGAGACGTCCTTGAAGAGCATGACCGGCATTTTGGATCGCGGTTCGGTCACGTAGCAAAGGTTCAGGTGAACCGCGCTTCCAATGATGAAGCGCAACAACAGCGCCACCGTCGCCAGACAAATGAACACGTGAAAATTGGTCAATATTTGAAAGATCGCCGTCATCGACGACGAGTCAGGAAACTCGATCTCATCAATCGCCGACTTGATGGCAAAGCCGGTAAAGACGCCGAACGTGGTCAAGATTACCCTGACGGCATCCTCGAAGGCCTTCTTCGATTGGGCCTCCTTGTCGGCTCTGGCCTTCCCTTCGGCCTGTTGTTGCGCGTTGGCTTCAATCCCTCCCGACATGCGCGCCCCCAAGTCTGCGTGTGCCCAGCCCAAACCTTGGCTACACCTCTAGCATGCGGAGGCCATGAGCACACGCTGAAATTGATGGCGCCGTAGGGCGCCGCACCAGCCTGATGGCGACCTCGATGAGGATCAGCGACCGGCTACCACAATCCGCCGGTGCCCGGACGCATGATGCTGCCGGCATCGGGCGGCGCCATCATCGGACGGTTGGCCTCGGGCTGCTCGACGCCAATCGCAGCGTAATTGTCAGGCGGCGCGGTGCCGGGCTTGAAGGCCTCGAGGATGGTGCCGCGGCCGTCATACGAGCCGGCGCGCATGCCGCTCTTGGAGTCGACGCGCACCAGCTTGATGCCGGCAGGGACCTTGAACGGAATCGGCGGTTTGTCGGCAAGCGCGAGTTTCAGGAAGTCCTTGACGATGGGTGCCGCCAGATGGCCGCCGGTCGCGCCCTTGCCGAGGTGGCGCGGCTTGTCATAGCCGATGTAGACGCCGACCGCGATGTCAGGCGAGAAGCCGATGAACCAGGCGTCCTTTTCGTCGTTGGTGGTGCCGGTCTTGCCGGCGATCGGCTTGCCGACCTCCTTGAGGATGGTTGCCGTGCCGCCCTGCACCACGCCCTCCATCATGGAGGTGATCTGGTAGGCGGTCATGGCGTCGAGCACCTGCTCGCGGCGGTCGACGAGCTGCGGCTCGTTCTGGTTCTTCCAGCCGCCCGGGGAGTCGCAGCCGCGGCATTCGCGCTGGTCGTGCTTGAAGATGGTGTGGCCGTAGCGGTCCTGGATGCGGTCGATCAGCGTCGACTTCACGCGCCGGCCGCCATTGGCGAACATCGAATAGGCCGTGACCATGCGCATCACCGTCGTTTCACCGGCGCCGAGCGCGTAGGAAAGATAGTTCGGCAGCTCGTCATAGACGCCGAAGCGCTTGGCGTACTCGCCGATCAAGGGCATGCCGATGTCCTGAGCGAGCCGCACCGTCACGGTGTTGAGCGAGCGCTGCAGCGCGACGCGCAGCGTCACCGGGCCATAATACTTGCCGGTCGAATAGTTTTCCGGACGCCAGACGCCGGCGCCCTGCCCCTGATCGATTTCGATCGGCGCGTCGACCACGACGGTCGACGGCGTGTAGCCGTTGTCGAGCGCCGAGGAATAGACCAGCGGCTTGAACGACGAACCCGGCTGCCGGTAGGCTTGCGTCGCGCGGTTGAACTGGCTCTGGTCGAAGGAGAAGCCGCCGACCATCGCCAGCACGCGGCCGGTCCAGGGATCCATCACCACCATCGCGCCGGACACTTCCGGCAGCTGACGCAGCCGGTATTGGCCCTCGATCGGATTGCCGTCCTTGCCGAACAGCGGATCGACATAGATGACGTCGCCAGGCTGCAGCACGGCGGCCACATTGGTCGGCGCCTTGTAACGGTTCGGTCCCGAGGCAGGCTTGGCCCATTTCACACCGTCGAGCGTGACGATGCCGGTCTGCCTGATCTTGCTGACGGCGCCGCCGAGCTCGCGGCCGGGCTGGAATCCGACCCGCGCCGACTGGTCGCTGGTCTCCAGCACCACGGCCATGCGCCAGGGCGAAATATCCGACAGCGACTTGATGTCGGCGAGCTTGACGCCCCAATCGCCGGAAATATCGAGCTTCTGGATCGCGCCGCGATAGCCGGTCGCCTCATCGAAATTGACGAGACCGGCGACCATGGTCTTGCGCGCCATCACCTGCAGTTTTGGATCGAGCGTGGTGCGGACCGAGAGGCCGCCTTCATAGAGCTTCTTCTCGCCATAGCGCTCGAAAATGTCGCGGCGGACTTCCTCGGCAAAATATTCGCCGGCGAAGACATGCGCGGCGTTGGAGCGCGAAACGACGTTGAGGCCTTCCTTGCGCGCCTTCTCGGCGTCGGCCTGCTTGATCCAGCCGTTTTCGAGCAGGCGATCGACCACGTAATTGCGGCGCTCGATGGCGCGGTCGCGGTTGCGCACCGGATGCAGCGCCGCCGGCGCCTTCGGCAGCGAGGCGAGATAGGAGGCTTCCGCAATGGTGAGCTCGTTCACCGACTTGTCGAAATAGACCAACGACGCGGCGGCGATGCCGTAGGCGCCGAGGCCCAGATAGATTTCGTTCAGGTAGAGCTCGAGGATGCGGTCCTTGGAATAGGTCCGCTCGATGCGCATGGCAAGCAGCGCTTCCTTGATCTTGCGGGTGAACGACACCTCGTTGGTGAGCAGGAAGTTCTTTGCGACCTGCTGGGTGATGGTCGACGCACCCTGCGGACGGCGGTTGGAACCGAAGTTCTGGGCGTAAAGCACCGCCGCGCGCGCCAAGCCCGTGAAGTCGAGGCCGCCATGCTCATAGAAATTCTTGTCTTCAGCCGCGAGGAACGCGTTGATGACCATCTTCGGAACCGCCTGGATCGGCAGATAGAGCCGGCGCTCCTTGGAGTACTCGCCGAGCAGCGAGCCGTCGGAGGCGTGCACGCGCGTCATGACCGGCGGCTCGTAGTCCTGGAGTTGCGAATAGTCCGGCAGGTCGCGGGAGAAATGCCAGATCAAACCGGCGGCGGCGGCCACGCCAACAAGGAACACCACGGTTCCGGCGGCGAACAGGAATCCCAAAAACCGCACGAGCAAGCGCATTATCGACGTTCCGTTCCTACCCACGCGCCGCTTTCGCAAGCGCTTCCATCAATCCGCAAGCCCGCGCGGCAATCCCTTGGTCGCGGGCGGATAATACATGGTCCGGCGGGGAAATTTGACCGATTCCGCAAGCCCCTCAGTGGTTTTTTATTGGCTGCCGCTGTGGCCAAACTAGGGCCTGCCGCGGCTGGAACATGTCCTTTTCAGTTGCCCGATCTCGCCGTTGCCAAACGTTTAGCCAGAAACGCGTCGATCGCCTGCGACATTGCGCCCACCGTGCGGTTGCGCCAGCTCTCCGACACCAAGTGCTCGCGATCACCCTTGTTGGAGACATAGCCGAGCTCGACCAGCACGGAGGGTACGTCCGGCGCCTTCAGCACCCGGAAACCGGCCGACTTCAGGGGATGCTGGTGCATCCGGACCGTTGTCTTCATCTCGTTCATCAAGACGCGGGCGAATCGGTTGGAAAAGGTTCGGGTTTCCCGTTGCGCCAGATCGATCAGGATGTCGGCGACGACGGGCTCTTCGCTGATCGTCACGCCCGCGATTGAGTCGGACCGATTTTCCGCTTCCGCCAGCCGCTCCGCCTTGGCGTCGGAGGCTTTTTCGGACAGCGTGTAGATGGTGGCGCCCTGCGCGTCGCCTTCATTCTTGGGCAGCGCGTCGGCGTGGATCGACACTAGAAGCGCGGCGGACTGGCTGCGGGCGATGCGAACGCGCTCGTCGAGCGGAATGAAGGTATCGTCGTCGCGGGTCATCACCACCCGGTATTTGCCCGATTTCTCAATGCGGTCGCGCAGCGCCAGCCCGAAAGTCAGGACGAGGTTTTTCTCCACGAAATCGCTGCCGCCGGCCTGCGTGCCGTTGTCGGGGCCGCCATGGCCGGGATCGATCACGATCACCGGGCGATTGTCCGGCGGCCCTGCCGGCTTCACCGGGGCGGGGGGTGCCGCCGCGTTGGCACCGGCAACGGCCGGCCGCAGTTCGGGACGCGCTTCGCCCGCCAGCGACTGCATGAAGGCGGTGCGGTCGACCTCGGTCAGCTCCAGCACGAGCCGCGGCGGCTGGCCATTGGCGGCCTCCAACACATAGGAGTTGGCGATCTTGGCCGGCCCAGTCAGATCGAACACGATTCGCGAGCCGCCCGGCATCACGAGCCCGTAGCGGAACGCCTTGATCAGCCCCCGCCCCGCAGTGCCGACCCCGGCGGGCAGCTGGAAGCTGACCTGGGACATATCGATCACCACCCGATAGGGGTCGGCGAGCAGGAAGGCGCGGTGCTGAATCGGCTTGTCGAGATCGAGGACGAAGCGCGTCTGTTTGGCATCGCCCGCTAGCCGGGCATCCGATGCGATCGGGAAATTGGAGACGGCCGCCGGCATCGGCGGCTGGCCTTCGGCGCTAACGGCCGGGGTCGCCAGCACACATGCCGTTGCTGCGGCGCACAAGAGCGCAAAGCACAGCAAAACATGATGGTTTGCGCGGCTCGCCAACGATTCCAGCCTCCGAAGGAGCCCCTCTTACCCCAATAAAACCACAGGGTTAACTGGACCCTAATGTTCCCGCCGCGAAAACGGACGACTGTTGCCGGCCCGCGACGCTCCTTGCACCTAGCCTGTAATCCACGTATGTAAAAGCCGCTGACGGCTATTTTCCGGTTGTGTCGCGTTCAGCCTCCCGGTGCCGCGCCGGAACCTCCCTTTCAAGGGGTTTCCAGCGTATTTCCGATCCCTCCAGAGCCTGCGCCGCGCGCGGCTGACAAGGAGCGGCGGTTTCGAGCCCGAGCGGCGGCCCGTCCCAAGGCCACTTTTCTGCTCCAGGGACGGTTTTTGATACGGCGCAGCCAGGCATCGGCCCCTCGGGTCCGGTGCACGATGAGCCGGCGAGGCGCTTTGCGCCGGGCCGGGCCTGCAGCGATCTACCAGGCGGTGCCTTACCGCCCTTGTTTTTAGACGGGCCGACGCTTGATGCGCCAGACTGTGTTGCCGACCCCGATCCACGAAGCGAACGCGAAGCCGCGCCCCGCTTTCGTGCGATCCCGTTCGGCGCGGCGCGCCACCTTGCGATTTGGCCTTCCCCTCACCCCCGAATCAGGTGGACCGTCGCGTCCCGGGTGCGCGCAGTTTGCGCGCGCCATGAAACGCGCCCGCCGCCGTCATGAGTTCCAAAATGCCCAACAAAATGTTGATCGATGCCACCCACCCGGAGGAGACCCGGGTCGTCGTGGTGCGCGGCAATCGAGTCGAAGAGTTTGATTTCGAGACCGCCCAGCGCAAACAACTGCGCGGCAACATCTATCTTGCCAAAGTCACCCGCGTAGAGCCGTCGCTGCAGGCCGCCTTCATCGAATATGGCGGCAACCGGCACGGCTTCCTCGCCTTCAGCGAAATCCATCCCGACTATTATCAGATCCCGGTCGCCGACCGTCAGGCGCTGATCGAAGCCGACGAGCGCGCCCATCGCGAGGCCGAGGAGGAGAACGAGAACCGTTCCCACCGCCGCCGCTCGCGCCACCGCAATGCGCGCCGTCGCGGCGGCGACCGCGTCCGCAGCGAGATCGTCGAGGGCGCCGGCCCCGATGCCGCGTTGCTCGAGCCACAGCCCTTCGAGGGCCAAGAGCCCCACGGCGAGCAGCCCGAATATGAGGCGCATGCGCGCGAGGCTGATGGCGAGCACCATGAGCACGAGGCGCAGGATCACGACGATGAGCGCGAGCATCGCCACGATCATGACGGGCACGACGATCACGAGCATCATGATCATGAACATGGCCATGAGGTCACGCCTGAGCAGGTGGCGCAGGAAGCGCCCGCACCGCTGGCACAGCCCGACCCGGTCGTGGCCGTCGTCGAGGAATCCGCTGCTGCGACCGCGATCGAGCCGAGCGTCGAACTCGCCCACGAACCGGAGCGTGCGGCCGAAGAACAGGCACAGGAAAATATCGCCCACGCCGATGACGCCGTTCATGCCGAGCATGCGCGCGAAGAAGCCGCCGAAGCCCTCCACGGCGAACTGATTCCGACCGCGCCCGGCGAGGAACTCGGCGAGGACGAGGACGACGGCGAGGAAGATGCCGAGGAAGAAGTGGTCGAGTCCGTCGGCGGCGACGACGTGCTGGAGGAAGTGCCGGAGCGGCCGTTCCGTCCGCGTCGCCAGTACAAGATCCAGGAAGTCATCAAGCGCCGCCAGGTGATGCTGGTGCAGGTGGTCAAGGAAGAGCGCGGCAACAAGGGCGCGGCGCTGACGACTTATCTCTCGCTCGCCGGCCGTTACGCCGTGTTGATGCCCAACACCGCGCGCGGCGGCGGCATCAGCCGCAAGATCACCTCCGCGCAGGACCGCTCGCGGCTCAAGGAAGTGGTGCAGGATCTCGACGTGCCCGAGGGCATGGGGATCATCCTGCGCACGGCGGGCGCCGCCCGCACCAAGCCCGAGATCAAGCGCGACTTCGAATATCTGATCCGCATGTGGGAGACCGTGCGCGACATGACGCTGAAGTCGCAGGCCCCCACCCTCGTCTACGAGGAAGGCTCGCTGATCAAGCGCTCGCTGCGCGACCTCTACAACAAGGAGATCGACGACATCATGGTGGCCGGC
>Ga0081539_10000499_pt1 | contig 82173 bp, 67 predicted proteins | sample TabmetS4T2R2_FD_71023 | JGI IMG/M metagenome (GOLD analysis project Ga0081539, IMG submission 71023) | Tabebuia heterophylla rhizosphere microbial communities from the University of Puerto Rico - S4T2R2 | ecosystem: Host-associated > Plants > Roots > Rhizosphere ...
TGGTGGCCACCTACGAGCGGCTGTACGCGACGATGATCGATCGCTCTCGTCGCATCGCCTGACGCAAGGCAGGAACTCGAAGCGTAAGCGAGAGGTGAAGTCCACTTCTATCCGTTAAATAATCCAGGTCGCGCGAACTCATATAAGCCCCGCCGGGCATCGACAAAAGCTCACCGTGTGCAGCGCGCGATCTTGGCCGGCGTTCCCACTGATCGTGTGCGCGACGCCGCGCAGCGGCCATCCCGCTACTTGGCTAAGTCGAGGCTGTCGTCAGCCAGTGTCCCAATCCCTACGATACGGTGATCCACCGACTCCGCATGCACACGCATACGGGAGCCAGACGCTGCGGGAGGGCTGTGGAGACGATAGCCGTAGGGATGCATATTGGAATGTCATGAATCGCTGGATCGCGATCTTTGGTTTGGCCGCGACGCTCGGCAGCGTCGGCGGGAGGGGCGTAGAGGCGCAGGAGAATACGCGCGCCGGCCTTACGCGATGGGTATATCCCGGATATGACGCTGAAAACTATCTGAGATACCTACAAACGCTCGAAGTGGTGCCCAAGTATCCATGGTCCGTGCGGGCATTCTCTCCATTGGATCTGCAACAGCTGGCGCCGCAGGTGCAGAACCACCCGTGGGCGACCGGCGGACCGTTGAAACAACAGACAATGCAGGTCGGACGGATACGCGTTGAACTCGCGCCCGTGACGGCGGACGGGTGGTATAACACCGCGTTCCCCTTCGGCCTGAATGACGGAGCTGTGTGGGTTGGACGGGGATTCACAGGCCAGGTCAGCGCGGGTGTATATGCAACCTCGGGACACGTCGAGCTTACTCTCGCGCCGATCTCGTTCTGGGCCGAGAACCGACGATTCCAGCTTGCCGCGAACAAAACGCCGGCCGCGCCGTTTGCGGATCCGACTTTTCCCACGTCGGTCGATCGCCCACAGCGGTTTGGCGATCACTCGTATGGGCGCGTTGATTGGGGACAGAGTCGCGTCGCCTTGCACGCCTTAGGCGTCTCCGCTGGAGTGTCGAGCGCGAACGAATGGTGGGGGCCGATGACAGACTTCCCCTTCATTCTCGGAAACAACGCGCCGGGCTTCGCGAACGTGTTCATCGGTACGTCGCATCCAATCGGCGTGCTCGTCGGCCAACTTCACGCGCGGCTCCTGTACGGTGAGGCGCTACAGTCCGCATTTAGTCCGGAGACAGCCGGCAGCGGCCGTCGATTTGTATCGGGAATGGTCGTTGCGCTCACGCCGGTCTGGTTTCCGGGACTAGAGATCGGCGCTTCGCGCTTCTTTCACGTCGCGTGGCCGGACAGCGGGCTGACGTCAAAGTATTTCACGCACATGTTCGAGAGCTTTCTCAAACAGGGCGTCGGCACCGTCTTTGCGCCGAGTCGCAACGATCCCAAGTCGAGCACCGACAACCAGCTCGCCTCAGTCTTTGCTCGTTGGCTTCTTCCTCACAGCGGATTGGAGTTGTACGGGGAGTACGGTCGTGAGGATCACAGCTCGGACATCTATGACCTGGTTCAAGAGCCGGATCACGCGGCAACGTATGGTCTCGGCACGCGAAAGGCATGGAGGGTAGGAAACAACATCGTTGCTGCCCGTATCGAGCTTATGAATTTCGAAAGTTCCACCCTCGGGCGTCACCGCTCGGAGGGCGGCATCTACCTTCACGGTTATAGCCGACAGGGCCATACGAATCGCGGCCAACTGCTCGCGACAGCAGTCGCTGTTGGAAGTGGTGCGGCGGCGACAGTCGTTCTCGAACGCTTCACCGGTCGTGGATCGTCGCGAGTAGGTTGGTCGCGCTACGTGGTGAGAGAGATGCCCCTTGATTCGCGTCTGACGGACGTACAGCACGTGATCAAGGTGGAGCACCGACGCAATGCCGGGCAACGCCAGATCGAGACTCGGATGGCCGCTCTCGGCGTGTTCGATCTGAATCGTGATCTCCTGCGGGACAAGATCAACTTCCGAGGGGAAGTAGGTTGGGCATGGTGGCCTTCGCGTTGAGCGCCCGTGCGCGATGATCTTTACGAGCTATACCTACCTCCTCTTTCTGCTCGTCATATTCGCGGTGCATTGGTCAGTACCCGCGGGTTGGCGCAAGCCGGTGCTGATCGGTGCGAGCTATGTGTTTTACGGCACGTGGGACTGGCGATTTGGCTGCCTGCTGCTCGGGCTAAGCGTCTTCAACTGGTTGTACGCGCGATGGGTCCTGACGCCCGAGCCAAGGACATGGACGCTAAGCTTCGGAGTCTCGGTCAATCTCGGCGCGCTCCTGTACTTCAAGTACACGAGTTTCATACTTGCCAATGCCGCTGAAGCCGTCCGCTTGTTTGGCGCGGCTTGGCATCCGACGGTGGGCGATATCGTCCTTCCCTTGGGAATCTCGTTCTTCACCTTCCAGGGAATCGCGTATCTTGTCGACGTGGCCGCGGGCGAGGAACCGTTGTATTCGCTTCGTGACTTTCTGCTCTTCAAAGCGCTGTGGCCCCAGTTGATCGCAGGGCCGATCATCAGGCTGTCGGAGATCCGCGATCAGCTCAGTGACGCGCCGAAGGTCATCACTTATGATGATCTGAGCCAGGGAAGCAAACGCATCCTGTTCGGCTTTTTCAAGAAAGTCGTTTTCGCCGACAACCTCGCTCCATATGTAGACACCGTCTTTTCGTCCGCGGCGACGCCTCACATGCTGGACGCAGTGGTCGGCACGCTTGGCTTCGGGTTGCAGATATACTTCGATTTCAGCGCGTACTCGGACATTGCGATCGGTAGCGCGCGGCTCTTCGGGTTCCGATTCCCAGAGAATTTCAACTGGCCCTACGCCGCGGCATCACCGCAGCAGTTCTGGGGACGGTGGCACATGACGCTCTCGCGGTGGATCCGCGATTATCTGTATACGCCGCTGGTGTTCGCGAACCGACGACGGCCGCGGTACGCCCCCATCTGGCTTCTCATCGCGATGGCGCTCTGCGGACTCTGGCACGGCGCGAGATGGACGTTCGTGGCTTGGGGCGCGTGGCACGGCACGCTACTGCTGATGAATCAAACTGTGTTACGAGGATTCTTCCCAACGGCGGATGGCCGTACAGCCGTGTCGTGGCCGCGCAGGCTCAGCGCCACGGCCGTCACGCTTACTCTCGTCTACATCGGGTGGATCATCTTCCGGTCAGCGTCCGTCGCGCAGGCGCTCGTGTTGCTCGAAAGCGTCGCAACGTTTCGCGGCGGGCTGCGCCCGGCAATTGTCCGCGAGAACGTGGTTCTATTCGTTGGGGTGCTTTTCCTTGGCGTTCTCGTGGCCCAGATCGCGCGAGATTTCCTTGCGAGGCGCCCGGGTCTCCTGCCGCGCGTGGAGGCCATACGTGGCTGGCTGCGACCGATGGCGTACACAGCGATGATTCTCGCCATCGTCGCCTTCGACAAGAGTTCCAAAGCGTTCATCTACTTCCAGTTCTAGCGGCGAAGACACGGCGTGAGTCTTCGAGCGAGCGTGTTCGACGAACTGGTGTGGCATCGGTGGCGAGCTCACGCGGAATTGCGCCCCGCACGAGAAGCGATCGTGCACTATGCGATGGGCGAAGCGACTCGCCGTTGGAGCTGGGGCGCCCTCTACGAACGCGCGCTGTTCTACGCGCATCGCGTACGCAGCATCGGAATCGAGTCTCGGCAGGTGTGCGCGCTGATCCTGCGCCACCATTCCGAGTTCTACCCGCTGTACATGGGAGTGTCATTGGCTGGTGCGATTCCGGCCGTTCTCGCCTATCCCAATCCGCGGATCCATCCGGACAAGTTTCGTGACGGTGTGACGGGGATGTCCCGAACGTCAGGGCTGGATTGGATTTTGACAGAACAAGAATTGCGGCCGGTAATCGAGCCGCTCGTGTCGGTTGCCGGGAGCACCATTCGGGGCGTCGCATATCCGCTGAGCGACAATGTGCCGCGTCATACCTACGCGGCGCGAACCACGGATGCTGCCGCGACAGAGCCGTGTTTACTCCAGCACTCGTCAGGAACCACCGGGCTGCAGAAAGCGGTGACGCTCTCGCACCGGGCGGTGCTCGAGCACGTAGACCGCTATGGCGAGGCTATCCGTCTCTCGGGCGACGATCGCATCGTGAGCTGGCTTCCGCTGTATCACGATATGGGGCTGATCGCAGCCTTTCATTTGCCGCTCGCGCGCGGAGTGACGACGGTGCAACTCGATCCATTCGAGTGGATCGCAGCGCCCGCGCTGTTTCTGCAGGCGTGTTCTCGCGAAAGCGGAACGTTAGCGTGGTTGCCGAACTTTGCGTACAACGTCATGGCCATGCGCACGAACGACGAAGATCTCGAGGAGGTGCGGCTCGACACGTTGCGGCTGCTCGTGAACTGCAGCGAACCAGTTCGCGCGGAGAGTCACGATCGGTTCGCCGCGCGGTTCGCGGCCTACGGATTGAAGCGGCACGCCCTGAGCGCCTCGTACGCAATGGCCGAAACGACGTTCGCAGTCACGCAAAGCACGCCGGGCTCCGAAGCGCGCACCGTGGATGTTTCGCGCGATGCGATTTCGCGGGGCATCGTCACAGCACCCGCCGCGGGCGAGCCGAAGCGCGCCTGCGTCTCCTCGGGGTCGCCCATTTCCGGTTGCACTGTCCGAGTGGTGAGCGCTGAGGGTCAGAATGTGCCAGAGGGCACGATCGGTGAGCTTCTCATCCAGTCGGTCTCGATGTTCGACGGCTATCGCAACAATCCGGAGACGACAGCTGCCGTCCTACGCGATGGCTGGTACAGCAGCGGGGATTACGGGTTTCGGCTTGGCGGCGAGATCTTCGTGGTCGGTCGCAAGAAGGACGTCATCATCGTTGCAGGAAAAAACGTGTACCCCGAAGATGTCGAGGACGCGATCAATGGCGTCTCGGGGGTCGTACCGGGGCGCGTGGTAGCATTTGGGATCGACGATCCAATCAATGGCACGGAGAGAATCGCCGTGGTTGCGGAGACCTCTACAGCGCTCGGCGCTGACAGGGATAAGCTCAAGCGCGCGATCATCGAGGCGGGAATGCATGCGGACATCGCGATCAGCGAGGTGTATCTCGTGGACGCCAGATGGCTGATCAAGAGCTCAGCCGGAAAGCCAAGTCGCCAGGCGAACAAGATGAGAGCACTCACCGAATTGACTGCGGCCGCACGGAGTTAGTACGATACCGCAACGGTTAGCCGACCTTCTTCGGCGCGAACTGAGTCTCGCCGATTTCGACTTCACCGAGAACACAAGGGCGTATGAGGTCCCCGGATGGGACTCCTTGAAGCACGTCGAGGTGATCGCAGCTGTCGAGCAGGAATACGGAGTGCGCTTCCGATCGCTGGAGCTCGTGCGCCTGAGGAGCGTCGGCGATCTTCAGGCGCTGATCGATGCGAAATTGCATACACGACCCGATCGCTGACGATCGGGCGTAGGAGGGGGACATCCGTGAACTGTGGGCGCCGATGGCTCAAGCTTCCTTTCGCGATCGCGACGTGCGCGCATTTCTGGATCCCGGAGTCCAGCGCGGCGCAGGTCACCTTGAGTCTCTCCGGCGGAGCGGTCGTACCCGTGGGAAGCACCTCGCGACCCTACAAACCGGGTTACGATGTCACTATCGGGCTCGCAGCGACGCCCCCATTGTCGTCGGTCGGAATTCGACTCGAGGGGATGTTCAATGAGCTCGGTGCAAAAGACACGACAGTCGCACGGGACACCTCCGCGGCAGGCGTGCGCATTATCGGCGCAAGTCTGAGTTTTAGCGTGTCCCCGGCGGGCGCGGCGCCGCCGATCTCACTGCTCTACCTCATCGGCGGAGTTGGCGTTTACAGATCGAAGCCGACGAAAGGTCCGTCGACCAGTTGGAACGATGATTTCGGATTCAACTTGGGCGCCGGCCTGAGTTTCGGCGATAGCCCGATCGAGCCATTTCTCGAGGTCCGCGTTCACCGCATGAGTACGGAGGGCGGCCCCACCAAGTTCATGCCGATTACTTTCGGCATCAGGTTCTGATCCGCGGCTATTACCGCGCGCTGCGCTCGAAGTGATACTCACCCGAATCGCGGCGCATCATCGAAGGCACGTTAAGCGCGCGCGAGCGACTGCCGAAGAGCACCGGCCCACGTATGGCCAAGCTTTCCAGGCTTTTCGAAATCGCCGGCGCGAGAATTCGCGCAATACGCTCAGGGCCTGCCTGACGCGCATCCGGGATTACCGGACACGTGACCACTAGGTAGACATACGCCCCGGCGTGGACGCCGCCGGCGTCCAGCATACGTCGGATGGGGTACTCGATCCGCCATTCCGACTGCGTCGGTGTCGAAAGCCCTCGGAGTGACGGCACCGGATCGGAGTCGAGACAGATCTCGAGCCTCGTCAATCTGAAGATTTCGGCGGCATCGCGCAGAATCGCGCTGAGCTCCTCGAAATCGCGCGCCCGTTCGATCAGCAGCGCGACATCTCGGGCGAGGATCTTGTCACGGATGATGTTGCGCGCGTTCCGCACGAGAGATCTCGCCGAGGTGCTTGCCTCCACAAACTCATGGTACTGCAGCCAGCGCATGCCATACACGAACACGAAGACGAGAAGTGCCGCGCCGGCGCAAGCAACGGCCACGGTTAGTTGCGGGGGTGCGAAGGTAATGCACAGGCCGAGAAGCCCAAGGAAGGCCGACTGCAAAATGAGTACGCCGACCGCGCGGCGCGGTCCAAATCCAATGGCCCGCAGCTGGTGATGAATGTGCCGACCATCGGCGCGTGACAGCGGCTCTTTACGCAGGAAACGCCGAAGAATCGCGATGCCGGTGTCGAGCAGTGGATATGATAGGGCGAACACCGGCGCCAGCGCGAAGAGGGCGCCGTCGCTACGCGTCGCGCCTTTGACGGTCAACACGGCCAGCAGGAAACCGATGACGAGGCTGCCCGAATCCCCAAGGAAAATTCGCGCGGGCGGCGCGTTGAAGCGAAGGAAGCCGAGCAAGGCACCGATGAGCGCGAAGGTCTGCCATGCGACGTCCGCGTTGCCGAGCACGATCGCCGCGCCCGTAGTGACGCAGAGCGCCACGAGCGTCACGCCGCCAGCTAGGCCGTCCATCCCGTCGACGAGGTTCAGCGCGTTCGACAGGCCGACGAGCCACAGCACCGTTACCGGGATCGACCAGACTCCAAGGGAGAACTGAATGTCAGGCGGGAAGGTCAAAACGTCGATCTTGAATCCCGCTTGAATGACCAGTGCCGCGGCCGAAATCTGCGCGAGGAGCTTGGCGATCGGCGTCACCCCACGTAGATCGTCGTACAACCCGAGCAGAAAGAGGATCGTGCTCCCTGCGCCCAGAGCGATCGTCAAGCTCGTGATGTGAGTGGGCAGTTGCGTGAACATGGCCGTGACGACCTTGGCCACAGCGAGAGCGGCAAGCAGCCCGCTGAAAATCGCGACGCCACCAAGGCGCGGGACCGGCAGGGGGTGGCCGCGGCGATCGCGATCCGGAAAATCGAACAGCTGTCGGTTTTTCGCCACGCGTACCAGCATCGGTACGGTCAACGAACTGACCAAATAGGCGATGCCAAGCGCTATGAATACAACCGCTACTGAGGTCATCCCATCCCTGTGTCTGAGCCGCCGCATGCCGCCAGCGAGAGGGCCCGCCCGGACCGGCAAATGTACGCCAAAGGCGTCCGCCGTCCAGACTTAGGTCAATGCGCGAGGAGACCAAAGGTTACAAGGACAGTCCCCGAGGGTAGAATTGGGTACCCTGTGATCAGATCCCTCGGGAATTCAAATGTGTGGCATCGCCGCGATCTATAACTATCGGTCATCCAAGAGTGTCGACCAGGCCGAGTTGTCGGCATTGCGCGACCGGATGTCGTGTCGCGGACCGGACGGGGTCGGCGCGTGGTGTAGTGATGACGGCCGCGTCGCCCTCGCGCATTTGAGACTTGCCATCATCGATCTCTCAGAGCGTGGCGCCCAACCAATGGCAAGCGATATCGCGGCCGGCGCCCACATGATCACTTTCAATGGCGAGATCTACAACTACAAGGAGCTCCGCGCGCGTTTGGAAGCCCAAGGGCATCACTTCAGGTCCGACTCGGATACCGAGGTGCTGCTGAAGCTCTACGCCGAGAAAGGCGATGAGATGGTGCACGATCTCGGCGGAATGTTCGCCTTCGCACTCTGGGACGGCATCAAAGGGCGCCTGCTCCTCGCGCGCGATCCGTTTGGCATCAAACCGCTTTACTTCGCGGACGACGGTTCCTGTATTCGTATCGCGTCCGAGGTTCGCTCCTTGGTCGCGACTGGCACCGTCGACATAAGCGCGGAGCCCGCTGGACACGTCGGCTTTTTCCTCCTCGGCAGCGTGCCGGAGCCGTACACGCTATACAAAGGCGTTCGGGCGCTCCCCGCCGGCTCGACGATGTGGGTGTCGCCGCGAGGTGTGACGGCTCCGAAGCGATACGCCGATGTGACGAGGATGTTGGGCGCGAACGAACGTTCGGTCCACATAAGCGTCAAAGACGCCGAAAGCGAGCTTCGGCTCGCTGTCGAGGACACCGTGCGGCGCCATCTCGTCGCGGATGTGGACGTCGGGGTGTTCCTGTCCGCTGGATTGGACTCCGCGACCCTAGTTGCAGTAGCGAGCGAACTCGGCGGTTCGCTCCGTACCGTGACACTTGGATTCGACGAGTTTCGTGGTTCAGCTGCGGATGAAACGACGCTCGCTGACGCGGTCGCGAGACAGTACCGCACGAATCACCGCACGGTGTGGGTGGGGCGCGATGACTTCGCCGCAGCGCGCGAGGTGCTGCTCTCGCGCATGGATCAACCGAGCATCGACGGCGTGAACACGTACTTTGTCGCGCGCGCGGCCGCATCGACTGGACTCAAGGTGGCGCTGTCCGGTCTTGGCGGAGACGAATTATTTGGCGGCTACTCGAGCTTTCGCGACATACCGCGGTTGGTCGGCGCCCTAAGCCGCATCCCTGGCGTCGCGACGATCGGCCGCGGTCTGCGGGTGTTGTCCGCACCCGTAATGGCGCGCGTGACGTCGCCGAAATATGCGGGCGTCCTCGAGTATGGCAGCGATTGGGCGGGCGCGTATCTCTTGCGGCGTGGCCTGTACATGCCCTGGGAACTGTCGTCGGTGCTCGATGCTGACCTCGTTCGTTCGGGTCTGCGCGATCTCTGCATCGAGGAGCGGCTCGCGGCGACCGTGGTTGGGATCGACGGTGGCCGGCGGAAGGTTTCGGCGCTGGAATCGACGTGGTACATGCGCAACCAACTTCTGCGTGACACCGACTGGGCCAGCATGAGCAGTTCTCTGGAGGTGCGCGTGCCATTCGTCGATTGGCGATTCTGGGCGCGGGTCACGCCACTCATCCGCGCGACTAAGGGGGCGCTGAACAAGTCGGCGCTTGCCGGAGTGTCGCGTCGTCCTCTTCCGCCCGCGCTGCTCGCTCGACCGAAGACCGGCTTTTCCATTCCCGTGCGGGAGTGGTTGCTTCACGACGCGAACGGTGATTATCGTGGGCGCGGCCTGCGCGCCTGGGCGCGATATGTCTACGATCGCGTCGCGCGAGTCAATTAACTGAGCTCTGATGTACATCCTGGGAATCAACGCCTACCACGGCGACGTTGCCGCCGTGTTGCTCCGTGATGGTCAGCTGGTCGCCGCGCTCGAAGAAGAGCGTTTTCGTCGCATCAAACACTGGGCCGGATTTCCAACAGAGGCGATTCGGCGCTGCCTCGAAATGGGCGGCATCGACGGCGCCGCAGTCGACGCGGTGGCGATCAGTCGCGACCCAAGAGCGAACCTCGCGCGCAAGGCGTGGTTCGCGCTGACGCACCGACCGCGCCTTTCCCTGATGCGCGATCGACTGCGCAATCGGCGCGTGGTCGGCACGATTCAGACGCCGCTGGCCGAATCGCTCGGCATCGATCCGAATCGCGGCCCACGTGTGTACAACGTGGAGCACCACCCCGCGCACCTCGCAAGCGCGTTCTTCGTCTCGCCGTTCGTGGACGCCGCGGTGTGCGCCATCGACGGTTTTGGCGATTTCGTCAGCACGTCCATGGCGATGGGGCGTGACAACACCTTGCAGATGATCAGCCGAGAGTACTTCCCGCATTCGCTGGGCATGCTGTACACGGCGATCACGCAGTATCTCGGATTTCTGGGCTACGGCGACGAATTCAAGGTGATGGGACTGGCCCCATACGGGTCGCCCACCCACGTGCGCGAAATTCGCCGATTGGTGCGTCTCGAACCCCGCGGACGATTCAAGCTCGACCTCCGCTATTTCCGGCACTGGCGTGAAGGCGTAGACATGACCTGGGAAGACGGTTATCCGACGCTGGGGCAGGTTTATACGCACGAGCTCGAGCGACTCCTCGGCCCTGCGAGAACGACCGACGAGCCGCTCACGTCGCGACACGAAGACATCGCTCGGTCGCTGCAGGCGGTGTACGAGGAGTGCGCGTTTCACGTCTTGAACGCGCTGTACGACAAAACACGCAACCCGCGGCTGGCGTTCGCCGGCGGCTGCGCAATGAACAGCGTGGCGAACGGCAAGATTCGCGACAACACGCGGTTCACAGAGCTCTATGTGCAACCGGCCGCGGGCGACAATGGCACCGCGCTCGGTGCCGCGTACTATGCCTGGCATCAGCTCCTCGGCAAGCCGCGGTCGTTCGTCATGCGGCACGGCTACTGGGGCACCGACTATCCGGAGGCCGCCGCACTGAACGTCGATCTGCGCGCGGCGCCCGAGTGGAGCTCCACGACCTACGAAGGAGATGAGCTCTTTCGCGAAGTCGCGCGCTTGATCGCCGAGGGAAACGTGGTTGGATGGTATCAGGGGCGCATGGAGTGGGGAGCGCGCGCGCTCGGCAACCGCAGCATACTGGCCGATCCGCGTCGCGCTGACATGCGTGATCTGATCAATACCAAGATCAAGTTTCGCGAGAAGTTCCGCCCCTTCGCGCCGTCCATTCTCGAAGATCGCCTCGACGAGTACTTCGTCGGTGCCGCGCCGGATCCGTTCATGCAGCAGGTATATCCGGTGCGACCTGAAAAGCGCGACGTGGTTCCGGCGATAACGCACGTCGATGGGAGCGGCCGGCTGCAGACTGTCTCAGCAGCGACGAACCCGAGGTACTACAGGCTCATTCAGGAATTCGATCGACTGACGCGGGTACCGCTCCTGCTCAACACCAGCTTCAACGAGAACGAACCGATCGTCGACACGCCGGCGCAAGCCTTCGATTGCTTCCGGCGGACGCGCATGGACGCGATTGTGCTCGGAAATCGGGTCATTCGACGTGCTTCAGTCTCCTCGGTGGGCGCGCAAACGGCGACCTCTGCGACGGGTTAGCGTGTCGGGACGTCACACGTCCGTACTCTTCGTGAATCAGTTCTACTGGCCCGACGTTGCCGCAACCAGCCAACATCTTACGGACCTCGCCGAGTACCTTGCCGCTCGGGATTTCAGCGTCACGATTCTCGCATCCGGCGGGCGCTACTCGGCGGACGGCGACACGGCTCCTTCCCGACAGCGGCATAATGCCGTCACGATTCGTCGATTTCGCACGACGTCGCTTGGTCGTGCCACACATCTGGGACGTATCGTCGACTACCTGTCTTTCTACGTGCAGGTTCTCGGTGCGGCACTGGTCGGGCCACGCTACGACGCGGTGGTCTACCTCACGACGCCGCCTCTCATCCCTTTTATCGGCTGGATCGCGCGCATCGCACGCGGTCAGCGCTACGTCATCTGGTCGATGGACCTGCATCCGGCGGCGGAGGTCGCAGCCGGCATGCTTCGCGACGGCTCGCCCGTCACGCGATTGCTGTGGGCGATCTGGAGACGCGCGTATCGCCGTGCCGACGCCGTCATAGCGCTCGGTGAGTTCATGCGCGAGCGGATCACGGCGCAGGGTGTTGCCTCGGATCGAGTCGTCGTCGCACCACCATGGGCCAGATCCTTCCCGAGTCCACAGGCAAGCGCGGTGCACGCCTTGCGAGCCACGCTCGGCCTGGAGGGGCGGTTTGTGGTGATGTACTCGGGCAATGCCGGTGTCGTGCACGAGTTTGGCGCAATCACGGAGGCCATGCGTCTTCTCAAGGATGACTACCGCTTCTTCTTTCTTTTCATCGGAAATGGTCCGCGCCGGCGCGAGATCGAGGAGTTTGCCCGCGTGCACACGCTGAAGAACTTCGCGTATCGGAACTACCTCGCGCGCGCCGACGTACCAGCGGCCCTCGCGATGGCCGACGCGCACCTCGTCTCGCTGCGCCCGGAGTTCGCCGGGATATCGGTGCCGTCGAAGCTGTATGGAATAATGGCGGCCGGCCGACCCACGCTTTTCGTCGGACCCCGCGAATCCGAGCCCGGCCAAACTGTTCTCAATGCGGAGGCCGGGGAGGTGGTCGAACCGGCACAGGCCCAGCCAGGTGCGCTCGTCGCGGCGGTGTTGACGCGATGGCTTGCAGACGCTGACGAACGTGCACGGCTCGGACGAAACGCCAAACGCGCATTTCGCCGCAATTACGAGCTGTCGCGGAGCTGCGACCGTATTTCTGCGTTGCTGGCGTCGCGGTAAGCTGCGTTTGGGCTTACGTTTGAGGTCGCAGGAGCAGTGACGATGGCCACGACTACCGACAAGAACCGATTCGACATCTACGCTACGCCGACGGCTTCGCCCGAAGCCGCCGCGGCACCCACGTCACTCGTAGGACCAATCCTGAGTCAGGTCGCCGTCGTGCTCCGCGAGCGAGGCTGGTTTCTCGGGGCCGCCGTCGTTGTGGGCGCGTTGGTGCTGTTTGCCATGTATCCACGCGAGGTCACGTACACGTCGAGCGCGATATTCATGTCTGAGGCACAGCGAAACGCGTCTCCGGCAACCAGTATCGCCGCGCAAATCGGAATCCTCACACCCGGACAATTCAACACCACGTCTCCCCAGTTCTACCTCGAGCTGATCCGTACGCCGCGGTTTCTGGAAGCCGTCGTAGACGCTCGCGTGCCGTCCACTATACCCGGCGACACGGCCACGCGCACGATCGCAGAACTCCTGGGATTCGCGTCAGGAGACCCTCGCGCGGCGCGACAAAACGCGGCCGAGGCTCTGTCGTACCAGATGAGCGCGGAGGCGATGGGGAATACCGGGATGGTTCGCCTGCAGGTCACGGCATCCAGTGCGCGGCTCGCGCAGGCGGTGACGGACGCCGTCCTGAAGAAGATCGGTGAATTCAACCTCCAGACGCGTCAAAGCCGCGCGAATGCGGAGCGTCAATTCGTCGAGCGGCGCGTCGGAGAAGTGTCCGCGCAACTGCGAGAGGTCGAGGACCGTCTGCAGCGCTTTCTGATCGAGAACCGCGATTTCAGCCGCGCGCCGGCCTTGCAGTTCGACTATGGCCGTCTCCAGCGCGAGCTCGCACTACGCCAGTCTTTGTTCGCGAGTCTGTCGCAGTCGTACGAGCAGGCTCGCATCGAAGAAGTGCGCGATACACCGGTGATTACGATCGTTTCGCCACCTGAAGAACCATTGCGGCGCGATCCGCTCGGCCGTCTAAGGATTCTGGTGGTGACGATGCTGGTAGCGCTGGGCGCAGGCTGGGCCGCGGCAAACATCCGCGATCAGTTGCGGCACGACAAGGCAGCCGCGGGATCGGGTCAGGTCGAGCTCATGCGACTGGCGAGCGAACTGCGACAGGACCTTCGCGAGCGACGCATTCGCGAGTTTGTCCTCGGCCGCTCGCATGCGGCGGGAAACAAGGCGGGCAACGGCAACCCACGCTCACCGGACTAAGACGGTCTCGTACAGCTCGCGCAACTGGGCGCCGATGACCGACGGCGCGTACAAGCGACGGACGAGCTCCGGCCCCTGGGACGCGCAACGAGTACGCAGGTCGCCATCAGCGAGTCCGCCGACGATTGCCTGCGCGAGATCCGCGGCCTCGGCGCTCGAGACGACGCCGAGGCGATGCGTAGAGATGAACCGGCTGATATGCGCGCCATGAGAGATGATGACGGGTAGCCCGTGCGCCGTCGCCTCGAGCGCCGCCATGCCGAAATTCTCGTGGTGCGACGGCAGGACGAACAGCGCCGCATCGGCAAAGAGTCTCTCTTTCGTTGCAGCATCGGCGAAACCGGCGAAGGCAACGGAATCGCCGACGCCCCTGACTCGTACCTGCTCGCGCAATTCGCGTTCGTAGGCGCGAGCACCGGTGCCGGCGAGGATCAGTGTGGCGGCGGGCGCACGGCGGAGGACGTCCGGCCACGCCGCGATCAACGACTCCAGGTTCTTTATGGGGTGAAGCCGGCCGACGAAAAGGACGCCGTAGCGCCCTGAGGGAGCCAGCTCGGCACGCGGTTGATCCCCTATATACGGTGGTGGAATCACGCGTCCCGCGGCGCTGATATCGGTCCCGTGCCACGCTGCCTCATCGCGTTCCTGCTCGGACGTAAAGTGGACGGCGGCCACGCGTCGGAGATTCGGCCGGTCCACGACCTTGAAGTACAGCGCTTTGAACGCGGCGCGCCGGTAGGTCGCGGTGTAGCGCGACAGCGTGCCGAAAGGACGCACGATCGTCGGTACACCTGTGGCCAGACCAATTCGCGCGCTCGCCGAACTGACGGAGTTCAGCAGACCGTGCACGTGCAGGACATCGTATGCGCGAACGTTCCTCAGCAACCAGTAGAGTAGGCCCGGCGAAACGACCGCCGCGCCGTGGCCGACGTACCCGAATTCGTGCAATGCGGGTCCGCCGGCGATGTCGCGAATCTGGCGCGCGTCGGCGCTCGGTGCGCGCGGGGCCGCGACGTGTGCCTCGATGCCGGCCGCGCGCGACGCCATCAGGAATCCGCGCAGCGACTGCGTGGGGCCGCCATACGCGGCGGCAACGCTCGGCGCGACGTGAAGAACACGCATGAACGCGGCTGAATCTCAGTGAACCGTGGACATGACCGCCGAGAGCCGACGCGTGTACGCGTCCCGCCCGAACGCGCTCGTCACTCGCGCGTGAAGCGCGGCCCGATCGAACCACGTCGGATCGCCCTGCCGTTGCAGCAGTGCGATGAGGCCGCCAGCGATATCCGACGTCCGCAGTGGATCGACGAGAAGTCCGAGCTTGCCGCCCTCGAGGGCATCGACGGAACCATCGCGGTTTCCTCCGAGCACTGGCGTACCGCATCCCATCGCCTCGAGAAAGACGATGCCGAACCCCTCGCCGGTGCTCGGTAAAGCAAACACCTCCCCGAGCCGATAGTGATCGGGGAGTTCCGCGTCGGAAACGAATCCACTGAACGTCACGGCGTCCGCGACGCCGATTGACTCTGCCAATCGCCTGAGGCGAGCGGCGTCGTCTCCGTCTCCCACGATGAGGAGGCGCGCGTCTAAAATCCTCGCGCGTACGTCACGGAAAGCCTGGATCAGCCGGTCGACGCCCTTGTACGCGTCTGCGTAGCTCAACCTGGATACCGTGACGACAACAGGGGCGTCGCTCGCGATGCGGTATCGCGCGCGCAACGCGTCAGCTTTGGGACGTACGGCGTAGCGTTCGTCGTCGAACGTGTTGGGAATCACGACGACGCGATCAGAAGAGATGCCGAGCTTTACCAAGCGGTCCGTCGTCCAAGCGCTCACCGCTATGATGCGTCGGGCCGCACGCAACGAGCGCATCCTGGAGGCGCTGAGCGATGCAGCGATTTCCACGCCATGAGCGACGATGACGTAGTTGGTCCCGCGGACGCGCTGGACGGTCCGCGCCACGGGACCGTGGTTGACGTGCAGACAAAGCACGCAGTCGGGTCGCTTGGAAATCGCCTGGACCGCAACCGTTGCGGCGAAGACCACGGACCGCACGTGTGACGGCACGACGCCCGCGCCCCGCAGTGCGGCGCCGTGAATCCACCCGCTCGTGTCGGCTTTACCAAAAGCTTCAACTTCGTGCCCGCTCGCCACCAGGGCGCGAGCCGCCTCGCGAGCAGCCGCAGCGATGCCACCGCCAAACGCGGAAAACTCGGGCGACCACACATGAATTTTCACGCGTGCAACGCTACGTGTGTCGAGCAGATCGGCGTCGATGTCGTCGTCAAGCGTTAGAACATCGCGTAGACGAACGCCGGAACGTCGGCCTGCTCGTCTTCCGCGACGGACAGCCCGGCGCGCACGGTAGCGACTTCGGACGCCAAGCGCACGAGGCTCGCGTGCTCGCCAGCATGCCATTGTGCCTGAAGCGCCTGTACCGGATCGTTCGTCGCCGCTTCGATGTAGTCGGAGGGCTCGCGCTTGATGAAATACGTCGCGCGCGTGGGATCGGAGCGGAGGGGGAACAACTCGACGTGCTCCCGCCTCAGCGCTTCAGCTGCGGGCGCGATCGCGCGGCGATACAGCTTCTCGAGCTTTGCCTCGTCGCTCATGTCAGTCGAGCTCGTACGTTGACTTCCAGGATTCGTCGTCAGGCATCGGCGGCTGATCACGCTTCCAGAGGACGCAGTCCTCGAGCACGAGGAGATCGATCTGCGTGCGCGCGAAGCAACGGTAGGCGTCCTCGGGTGAGCACACGATCGGTTCCCCGCGCACGTTGAACGACGTGTTCACGACGACCGGATAGCCGGTGAGGCGATCGAACTCCGCGATCGCGTCATAGTAGTCGGGCTTGTCCTCGCGCGCGACCGTCTGGATGCGGGCGCTGTAGTCGACGTGCGTGACGGCGGGGATGTCGCTGCGCGCTTCGCGCACGACGGGCAGGAGGTCGTCACCGTGACGACTAAAGAAGTCACGATCGAAAGGGCGGCGCCGCCGCTCGAGCACGGGCGCAACGAGCAGCATGTACGGGCTCTCCTCATCGAGCATGAAAAACTCGCTGCAGCGTTCACGCAGCACCGCCGGCGCGAACGGTCGAAACGATTCGCGGTACTTGATCTTGAGATTCATGACGGCCTGCGTATCCGGATTGCGCGGATCGCCGAGGATCGACCGGCTCCCGAGCGCGCGCGGTCCGAATTCCATCCGTCCGACGAAATACCCCACGATATGGCCGTCCGCTAGCGCGCGCGCCACGATCAAGGCGCGCTCTGCTTCCGAGACACGCCGATACGGATAGCTGTTGCGGTCGAGGAACGCGCGAACCTGAGCCGACGAATACGATGGGCCGAGAAAGCTGCCACGTTGCAGGTCGCGTCCATTCGCCGAGAACGGCCGCTTCACGCCGAGCGTGTGATGCGAAACGAGCAACGCGCCGCCGAGTGATCCGCCGGCGTCGCCCGCGGCGGGCTGGATCCAGATGTGATCGAAGACACGCTCGCGCAGCAGGACGCCGTTCGCGACACAGTTCAGCGCCACGCCGCCCGCCATGACGAGACTGGATAGTCCCGTCAGCTCACGCGCGTGGCGGCCACACGCCACGACGATCTCCTCCGTCACCTCCTGAATCGACGCCGCGATGTCCATCTCGCGCCGCGTAATCCGCGACTCGGGCGTGCGGGCAGGGGCCTCGAATAGTCGCTCGAACCGCTCGTTCGTCATCCGCATCGAGTCCATGAAGCCGAAGTACTCAGTATTGAGACGGAAGGAACCGTCCGCTTTGATGTCGATGAGGCAATCGCGGATGACGCCGGCGTACTTCGGCTCGCCGTAGGGCGCCAGCCCCATCAGCTTGTACTCTCCCGAGTTGACCTTGAAGCCGCAGAACTGCGTGACGGCGCTGTAGAGCAGACCAAGGGAATGCGGGTAGTGTAGCTCCTCGAGGATCGTGATCCGTTCGCCCTCGCCGCGGCCGATCGTCGTCGTCGCCCATTCTCCGACACCATCGAGCGTTAGGATCGCCGCCTTCTCGAAACCGGACGGATAGAACGCCGACGCAGCGTGCGCAGCGTGGTGCTCGGTGAAGAACACGGGGACGTCCGCGCCCAGATTGCGGCGAATGATCTGGGTAACGGCCATCTTCGTCGTGAGCAGCGGACGCCCCATGTGCCGCCATTGCTCCTCGCTTCGGGGTGCTCCTTGAACGAGCGACTTCAGCACGCGATCGAGGGTGAGCGCCGGATGATCGTAGAAGACGACCGCGGCCAGATCACGCGCCTCGACGAATGCTTCACCGAGACAGTAGTTGATCGCGTGACGGGGGAAGCGTGGATCGTGCTTCTTGCGCGAGAAACGCTCCTCCTGGGCAGCGGCAACGATGTGGCCGTCACGCACGATCGCGGCGGCGGAATCGTGGTAAAACGCCGAGATTCCCAGCACGGTGACGCTCATGCCGCTGCTCCGACGGACATGTAGCGACGCACGGCGCGCGCGAGGGACCGACCCAGCAGCTCGTGCGCCGCGGGCGTGAGGTGCACGTCCGTCGGAAAACGCATCGCGCGCCTAGCGCTGCCCGGCGGAAGCGCGTGAAAATCCGCGAGCGGGTCGTGCACATGTACGCCACTTACCGCCGAAAGCTCGGCAAAGCGGGCCTGATATGGCCGTGCGTCAGCGGTCTCTTCGATAAACTGATACAGCGGGATTGGCACCAGGATCACAGGCGTCTCGGACTCCGAGATCCATTGCTCGAGGATCGCGCGCATCAGCAGCCAGTCCGGATGATCGGGTCGTGAGAAGGCGGGCACCGGCTGATAGCGCGTGATGCGCTGCACCATGGCTTTGACACGCGGTCCGAGCGCCTTGACGATGCCGCGAAGCCTGGGTTTTGGGCCGCCGACGTCCACCCAGCGGCGCTCGGCTTCGGGGAGACTCTCGAGCGTCTTCAGCTCCCGAGGCACAGGCGCGTGATGCAGCGTCAGCGCTCCGGAGTCTAGCGTGAAGTACGGCTTCGCCGCGACCCTCTCGCTGCCGTTCGCCTGATGGACAATTCGGTATCGCGCCGCGATGCGGCGGACGTTCTCGACCAGGATGCCGACGATCACGAGATCGTGCTCGATCTTTTTCGCGTACTCGCGAAAGATCAGCAGTTGCTGGTCCGTGCCGGAGCCGGGTAGCCCGAAGTTGTACACCTCGACGCCCGGCAGCGCGCGCTCCAGGACGTCGCCGTACCGCGCGCCGTTGCTGACGCCGTCGCCGGCGGTGAACGAATCACCGAACAGCAGAATGCGAAACACGCCCGGAGGCTTCCTCGTGTCGAACTCGTGGTCGCAACGGAATCCGGCCTCGTTCACGCGAACGAGGTAACCGCCGCTCTCATGCAGCAGCCTCGTCTTCAGCCCAGGAATGAAGCGGTATCCGAAAACCGGATCGTATTGGAAGAGTTGAAGGGTCACTGCGAAGGCAGGGTGTGCACGCGCCAAGTCACGCCAAGTCACATGGGCAGCGTGCGTTGCGCCGTGCGTGCGGCCATCCTACAATAATGGTCGCGCAACGCCAAGAGTAGGACAGCGACATCTACTGGGTAATGACTTCGGACTTTCGTGACTTCTTTGCATGACGGTGTGCGCGACGTCGTCGCTCAGACGTTCCTTCGCAGTAATACGCAGTATCCGCTGGACAATGGGACTGACTTCCTTCAAGCCGGCATTTGCGACTCGCTCGGCTTGATGGAGCTTGCGGTCGCCATCGAGCAGCGCTTCCCGTCAGTCCGGATCAACGATCAGGACATCACGCCGGCGAACTTCGGGTCGATCAACCGGATCGTTGCCCTTCTCAACGCCAAGGGAGCTGTCTGAGCCGGCTGTGACGCCCATGTCGGCGGCAGGAGCGTTGCCACGGTCCGGCGTCGGAGTTCGGCTGCAGCAGCTGCTGGGCGAGCAGCCGCGTCGCATCGTCCTGCATCTCGTCGACACCGCTGGCGCCGTGCAGTCGGTCTCGGCGGCGGAGCTGGTGGATCGCGCGCACGCATTCGCCGCGGAGTATCGGAGCCGGGGCTGCGTGGACAAGCCGGTGGCCGTGTGTCTGTATCACGGTCTCGATCTCTATGCGGGCTTCATCGGCGCGCTGTGGGCTGGAGCCGTGCCGACGATGCTTCCCCCGCCGTCTCCGCGCATCGAGCCGGCGAAGTACTACCGGTCCTTCCGCCACGTGCGCGACTACATCGCGCCTGCCGCAATCCTCATCGACCATCGTACGCGCGCGGCGCTCGACGCTGCGGGACACCTCGGCGATTTGGACGAGCGTCTTGTGGACGCACAGTCGGTCGCGCCCGCAGCCCCGTACGCGGCGTACGAGCGCGCGCTCGACGACGTGATTCTCGTCCAGCATTCGTCGGGCACGACAGGGCTCCAGAAGGGCGTCGCGCTCTCGAGTCGCGAGGTCTTTGCGCACAACGCCGCATACACGGCGACGCTGGAAATCACGGAGCGCGACGTGATCGTGTCATGGCTGCCGCTGTATCACGACATGGGATTCATCGCCTGCTTTCTCCTCCCCTTGCTCACCGGCGTTCCTGTCGTGGCAATGTCGCCCTTCGACTGGGTGCAGCGCCCGGCGATGTTACTCGAGCACATCCACGCTTTTCGTGGTACGCTGTGCTGGCTGCCCAACTTCGCCTTCAACTACCTCGCCGTGAGCGTGCGTCCAAGCCAGGTGCGCGCAGACCTTGACCTCTCGTCGATTCGTGCGTGGGTGAACAGCTCGGAGCCGGTCACCGAACGTTCGTTCCGCGCGTTTCTCACGAGGTACGAGGCGCACGGCGTGAGCGAGGCACAGCTCACGGCGAGCTACGCCATGGCCGAAAACGTGTATGCCGTCACGCAAAGCCTGCCCGGCGCGCTCCGCGTGCTGCACGTCGATCGCGGCGCGTTTCGCGAGCACCACCGCGCAGTGTCTGCGGAGGCATCCGCCGGCGCAATGGCGCTCGTATCCAATGGTCGCGTCGTCGAAGGTACCGAGGTGCGTGTCCTCGACGATGCTCACGCTCCGGTCCCGGATGGAACAGTGGGCGAGATCGCCCTTCGGGGCCGCTTCCTTTTCTCCGGTTATCATGGCCGACCGGACCTCACCGCGGCGGCGATGACCGACGGTGGATGGTATCTGACGGGTGATCTGGGGTTTCTCCACGAGGGCGAACTGTACGTCACGGGCCGCAAGAAGGACCTCATCATCATCCAGGGCCGCAATTACTATCCGGCGGACATCGAGGAGGCCGTGGCGAACGTCGAGGGCGTGCTATCGGGGCGCGTGGCCGCGTTCGGCGTGCGCGACGAACGCACAGGCACGGAAGGGTTGGTGATCGTCGCGGAGGTGGGGGATGAGCGGCAGCAGGACGCGTCGATCGTCGCGGCGATTCGCGCATCGGTGGCGCAGGAGTTCGACTGCACCCCCTCCGACGTCCGCCTGCTCCCGGCGAAATGGCTCGTGAAGTCCTCTTCGGGGAAAGTGGCGCGCAACGACAACCGCGAGAAGTATCTGGAGCAGTTCCGGCCGCAGACGCCAACGCCGGAAGTCCTGGGTGTTTAGCACCCCCGCGTTCTGGGTCGCGCTCATCAGCGTTGCCGCGCTGACTCAGCTGCTGCCTGAATCCGCGACGCGCTGGCGCGCGTTGGCGATTGCCGCCATAAGCGTGGCGGCGATTCAGGTCATCCTCGGCCTGCGCCCCGTGCACTGGGCCGTCATCGCGGTTGCGTTCGCATGGCTACTCGTGGGGTTGCGCATCGTGTCGCGGCGACCACCGCGCCGGCCCTTTTTCGCGAGTCTCGCTATCTGCGCACCGATGCTGCTGGGGTGGACCGTAGGGAAGAGCGCGGTAACGACGCCGGTCGGGCGAATACTGCTCTTCGTCGGCCTGTCGTACATGGTCATCAAAAGCTTCACGCTCGCAAAGGACACGTGCGACGGTCGAATCACTCCCGATCTCGCGGTGGTGCTCGCCTACCTGCTTTTCTTTCCCACATTCGTGGCCGGCCCGATGCATCTCTACGGCGAATTCCACGCGACGCTGAGAGAAACGGCGCAGCTGAGCGGTGCGGATTTGGTCGGCAGCGTCTATCGATTCGTGCTCGGTATGTTCAAGGTGCAATTCCTCGCCGGGGTGTTGCAGCCGCTGAGCCTTCTCGGCATATCGGACCCCGCCGTCGTGCCGGCCGCGAAGCTCGTCGTCGGAAGCATGGTCTTTTCGCTGGTGCTCCTGTTGAACTTCTCCGGTTACACCGACATGGCGATCGCGACGAGCGCTGTCATCGGTGTTCGAACTCCCGAGAACTTCAACTGGCCATACGTCGCAAACAACATCCGGGAGTTCTGGCAACGCTGGCACATCACGTTCAGTCGCGTCCTGACGAATTACCTCTTCATCCCTCTGACGCGGTATCTCCAACGTCACGGCTTCAGCCAGCGACGCATCATGCTGCTGTTCGTCGGGTACGTCGCGACATTTCTCTTCTGCGGCTACTGGCACGGTGCCGGACTGAATTTCGTGCTCTGGGGCGCCTATCACGCATTGGGCTTGTTCACGGTGGACGCCATGCGAGCGGTTCGATCGACGCGATCGCCCGCTGTGGCAACACCGGCGCAACCGCTGCCGCACGTCCGGCTCCTGAACATGGCGGCGACGTTCGTGTTTGTGTCGCTGGGATGGATTCTCTTCGTGTTCCCGATCGATCGCCTTCAGCGCCTGATTTGAGCATGGCCTCTCTCGACGACTTCACGACGCGCGCCCGACAGCGTCTCGCGTCGCTGCCGGGGCTGACGAGCACCGAATGGAAGCTCACGTTTCAAATCGCCGCGATTCTTGCGATGGCGGTGCTGCTGTTGAGGTACAAGATCGCTATGGAGTTCCCGGCGGCACAGTTCATCTATGGCCGATTCTAGCGGCGTCCGGTCGATTCGCTGGCGCCGTGTGTTCGCGGTGCTCGTGGTCGCGTTTGCCATCGCCGAGACGCTGAGCCGAGTCTACATACGATACTGGGCGGGAGCGCCCTTCCAGACGCTGTCGTTCTATCGGTGGTCGCCGTACGGGTTGGTGCGGAACAATCCGAGACTCACGTCGCCGCGATTCCGCATCAGCGCCAACGGATTCCGCAATACCGAGGTCTTCGAGCGACAGAAGCCGCCGCGCACTCTGCGCGTGCTCTTGCTTGGCGGCTCGGTGTTGTACGCCGGTCTGGGGGGCCCCGCTCGGCTCACGAGCATCTACGGCCGCGTCTCCAGCGATCAAACGATCGCCCAGTACCTGCGCGACCTGTTGAGAGCCGACAGCGCGATGCAGGGCGTGCGCATCGAGGTCCTCAACGCCGCGATCAACTTCAATCGGATCCTCGAAGTCAGCAGCGGATACCTGAGCGAGTACGTGTTCTGGGAGCCGGACGTCGTCGTCGTGTGCGGCAGCGCCAACAACTTCACACTGTTCTGGCCGGACGCGCAGTCGGCGGATTCGAACAACCTGATACAAACCAGACACCCATGGCACGGCGAGTTCGAGCGCATCGTCAACGCCAGCTCGGCCACGTCATGGTTCGAGTTCTCGCTGCGAACGGCGGCAGATCACCTCGCGGTGGCCGCGCTCGCATGGAAAATCGCCGAGAAGGTGGTCGATCGCGCCGTCGCGCTTTCTGAGGGGCGAGCCGTTCAACCGCGGCCGCCACGACCGCGCGTCTACACTGACTCCGCCTACTTCAAGAAGCTCACGACCGACTACTTCACGTATACGGACGCCCTCACGGCGGCCGCGCGGCGTCAAGGACAGGATATAGCCTTCTTCTGGGAGCACTACCTAGCGGCGCTGAAGGGCATCAAGCCTTTCAGCGCGGAAGAGGGGAGCATCTACCCGAACTTGATCCAGGCGAACGAGAGAGACCTGCAATACCAGCAGGTCATGAACGCGCGCGTCAGGGCGCACTTCGACAGCGCCGGCACGCCCTTCATCGATCCGCTACCGGAGCTGCGTCGATATTCCGGGACCGTCTTCATCGACTACCTGCATTACACGCCCGAAGGCAACAAGCTGATGGCGGAGGTGATGTATGATCGCCTCAAGACAGTGTTCCACCGGCGCGCATCGATGCTCCGTGCGGCCGCGGGTGCGTCCGTCGCTCAGCCTTCGCCGTGACCCGACACGAAGTACCGAACGTGTGATAGCGGCCACTCCGGCTCGAAATGATGCCGCGGGATGCGGAACGGATCGACGACGCTGCCTGGCTCTACGCTGCCCCGAAACGCGCCGAAGCACGCGGCATAACCTGCGCGCTTGACGGCGGCGATGGACGCATCATCGGCGTCCGAACGCTTACCGTATGGCCACGCGATGTAGGAGCACGCCAGCCCAAGCTCGCGCTCGATGTCCTGCTTGGAACCCAGTAGCTCATCCTCGGCGGTTCCATTGGAGACGATGTCGGTGAATCGAACGTGGTTTCTCGTATGAGATCCGACCTCGATGCGACTCGCCCGCAAGCGCCGCAAGTCGTCCCACGTCATCATCTCCATCACGTTCGTGCTTCGCTGTCGTGCGGCGTATTGCCGAGCAGCCTCGAGCGAGGCGCCAACGAGAGCAGTGGGAACGAACACAATCGCCGGGATACCCAACCGCTCGAGGACCGGCCGCGCGTTGGTGTATATGTTCTTGAAGCCGTCGTCGAAGGAAAGGTGGAGGTACTGACCATCGAGCGGCCGGCTGCCGCGAACGAGCGAAACGCACGTGTCGGTGTCGACGAAACGACCGACCTGCTGTAGCGCTCGAAGGATCTTCTCGAACTCGGCGACCTGATCGTCAAAGACGTAATGGCAGTACACCAGGCGGAGAAACGGACCACGCGAACCCGTACGCGTGACGGTCCCGAGCGCCGATAGGAGTGTGTGGCGCGCGATCCCGCGCAGCCACGCCTTGACGCCCCGCGGCGTTCGAGCCGCCTCGGCATACCACGAGGTGTAGCCGTCAGCGCTCATCGCGACACCATAGCATATTGTTCGACCACTGACGCAGTTGACTCATCGATGAATCGCTCGCTCCTCAAGGATCGCCGGTTGTGGCTCGGAACACCCATGCGAGTGTTCGTGTTGCTCGTCATGGCCAACGTATTCGTCGCGTGGCGGCATGAAGCGCTCGAGCGTGCGCGCCAGAAAAATCTGCTCGCCACGGCAACACAGCAAAGCGCGCAGGTCATCGCCGGTGCGCGATTCGATGTCTCCGTTGGCGAGCACCTCGAGGAGTACCTTCCGGCAATACCCGACGCCCGCCTGCATCGCCTCGTGCTGCTGGTGGGAATGTCTCAAATGTACGCGATCACCGAGCAGCAGCCGCTCGACGAGAACACCGCCGAGATCCTGGATGACAGGCTGCGCGCGAGCAACACACGCGTCTTCGGTCTCTCCGCCCCGAATCTCACTCACGAAGAGGCGTTGTTTCTTCTCGTGACCGCGAGCACGAACACCGCAACGACGCCGAACGTCTTCATCTTCGGCCTGTGCTTCGACAAAATGCGCGGTAGTGACTTGCGTCCCGGCTACCAGCGGCTGCTGCGATCGCGGCCCCAGCTGCGAGCGAACATGTCCGAACTCGCCGATCGGTATGAAGCACGCTATCCGCTCGCCGCGACAAAGATCAGGGCGACTCTGGCGCAACTCGCCCAGGAGGCGGGCGTGGCCGGAGCCGATTCATCACTCGAGGAGAAAGTGCGCTCCAAGGTGGCTGACGTCGTGCCGCTCGTGGCTGCGCGTAAAGAATTGAATCAGGTCATCATGTACGACGTGCTCTACGCCGGACGCAACAAGCTGCTCGGGATCACTTCCTCGTCAAAGCGGCCCATCCTTCCGGCGCAGTACGAGTTGAACAAGCAATTCCTGATGATGATGATCGACGAATCAAAGCGGCGAAACATCGAATTCGTTATGTACATCATTCCGCTGAACCAACAAGCGGAGATACCGTACGTCGCTTCCGAATACGAGGACTTCAAGCGGTGGGCGGCGCAGCTCGCGAACCGCACGGCGACGCCATTCGCGAATCTCGAGAACGTCGTGCCGCCTGAAGATTGGGGGACGTGGATGGGAGGCCCCGATTTTAAGCACTTCAAGGCTGGGGGCCACCGGCGCACCGCGGACGCCATCCTCGAGCATTTTGGCAATGTGGTGACCGGCGCCACGACACGCGTCACGTCGCCGGCACAATGATGGGTTCGCCCTCCTGCGCGTCGGACGGGGGCGCGAGGCTCGCGCGAGGAGGAGCCGCGGGCGAAGCCACCAATACGCCAAAGGTGCGCCCGCCCACGAAGAGCGCGCCCATGACCATGAAGCTCCAGAAAACTGTCGGAAAGAACATCTCGAACGAGTTACCGCGCCAAAACACCTGGAAAAGCGCGGAGTACACGAGTCCGCTGCCGAGCAGATAGCCGCCGAACCATCGCTCGGCGACGCGGGACGCGAGCGTCGCGAGCATTCCATACAGGAGACACGTGATGAACACGCCGACGGCTCCCGCGGTCAGATAGCCGTCCACGACGAACTGCGGTTTCGCGGAGACGGCACTCGTTCTCGAGACGATGCCGTTCTGGTACACGCGCTCCATGATCAACGGCTCGAGCAATGGTTTTTTGCGCCACAGGATGCGCGGCACGAAGGCCACGCCGGTCTGCTCGAGGATCTGTGCGCCGTAGAACGGGCGCACGCGTGGTACCTGATCGAGGTATCCGACGAAGAGGCTGATCTCCGAGACGCGAACGACGAGAAAGCTCCTTACCGCGAGCTCGATGTTGACGTTGCCTGCCTTGATGTACCGATATGCCTGTTGCATGGCCATCGCCGGATCGATCTGATTTGCCCAGGCAAGCGTGCGGTACAGCGTCGTGTACGCCGGCATGAATAGCACGAACAGGACTATCATCATCGTCGCGAAGGCGATCGTCGCGCGGCGGTGGTACGGGTAGAGCACCATACCGAACCACGCGAGAAGGATGATGACCTCCTCCTTCCAGCCGCTCAGCAATGCGAGCAGGAAGTTTAGGACAAACACGACGCCATTCATCAACAGGAGCGCCGTTCGACGCCTGATGATGCACAACGCGAAGCTGCACACCGACGCGGCGAGCGCGAAGGATCGTAGCCGGACCGTCAGCTCGGAGAGCAGCGGTATCCGCGCTACCAGCAACATGCCGATGAAGAACGCGAAGGCGAGCCGCAGCAGCAGCGTTTCCGTGCTCGTTGTGGTGCGCAGTCGGTACAGCCCGGAATCCGAGTACGATGCGAACAGCAGCATTCCCGTCGTCACGGACGCGTGCGCGAGCACGTAATACATCTGCGCCTGCGCTGCGAGATCGCGCGACGGATTTGGCAACCCGAGGATGCTCGAAGACCGGCCCGTGGCGAGAACGAAGTAGAAGATCGACGTCAGGGCTGTATACGTCGCGAAGATTACCTGCGTGAAAACGATCGGCCGGAGGAGCTGATACCGTACCGGCAACCCGCCCGGCAACGGTCGAATGCGACCGCTCAGGCTGAGCCACAGGATCACAAAGGACCCTGTCCAAGCGATCGAGTACCGCAGGACCGGGTTGCTGCCGCACGCGAGCGACAGCAGAAAGGGTATGAACAACAATACGTATCGCACTCACATCCCCTGTAGCGACGCGACTTGCCGCGCGACGTCAGCCACGATACGCGCGAACTCATGAATCGACCACCCCTGGATCAGCCGATGCGATTCGCGACCCCACGCCTTGAGCCGGGCGCTGTCGCCGACGACGGAGCCTAGCGCGCCGGCCAATGACTCGAGGCTAGCGGTCTCGACGTGCAACCCGTTGCGTCCGGGATGCACGAGGTCGACCGCGCAACCAACCCGATCACTTACGATTGCACCGCGGTGACACGCCATCGCTTCGTTCACGCTCAGCCCCCATGTCTCGCTGAGCGACGGCAGGACGAGCACGTTGCCGAGGCGATAGACGACAGGCATCACGGCCTGATTCTGAAATCCCAGCAAATGGACGTCGGGTCTTCCGCGCGCGCGCTGCGCCAGCGTCTCGCGGAGGGCTCCGTCCCCGACGACGACCAGATGCGCGTCGAGGCCGGGCGCTGACTCGCGAACCCGAACGAACGCATCGAGCATCAGGTCCGGTGCCTTGCCCGGCGTGAGCTTTGCGGCAAAGAGAAAGACGGTTGCGCTGGGTTTGATGTTCAGCGACTCGCGCCACCGGTGAGCCTTCTCGTTCTTGCCGTCGTGGTCGCGCTCGAAGCGCTCGTTGTCCACATGATGCGGGGCCCACACGAGATGCGACTCCGGCACGCCGTATTCGAGGTAGTAGTCCCTGTTCCTCGCACCGACGAAGAGCGCGACGTCGACGTGGCGGTACACCCACTTCAGCACCAACTTGCGCCCGAATCGTCGGAGCGCCGGCATCGGATCGAGTAACGTCGAATCGCCGCGGAACAGAATCGGAACGTGGCCGTGGAAGGCACGAAGCACGCGAACATGCGACGCGAAAGACCATCCGTACACGAGCAGCACGTCGGGTCGCCACTCGGAGATGGCGTGTACCACGCCAGGGTTGTCGATACCAAAGAAGCTGTACGTGCCCGGATGTCGCGCCGTATTCGGAAGGATCGTATACGCGTACCCTTCCAGTAGCGGGATATCCCACTCGACAGACCGGCCGAATTCGCTGTCGATCGCCGCTGCCGTTCCGGGCCACTCGTAGAAGACCTTCACGTCCAACCCCGGCTCCGCCGCAAGGCGGCGAAACGCCGGCGCGTTGTACTGAATCGGGTGGGACGAGAGAATCGCGAGTCTAACCGTCACCCGAGGCGCTTCCCGCTGCGTGGTTGAAGACGTCGACGACACGTCGGGTCATGGCTTCCGCCGTGAACGGCTCGAACGCCTGCCAATCTGTCCGAGGCGTTGCGTGAAACGCGCCGGAGGCAAACCAGCGCTCGAAGATGGCGTCCGTCGTCGCATCGATGTCCGGCGCGCTTCCAAACGTGACCAGCGTGCCGGCTTGAGTAGCTCGCAACACATCGTTCGCCGAGCTGCGTTCGTGGAAGACCGAGAGAAGCGGCTTACGCGCGAGGATATACGGATAGAGCTTCGACGCCGTGTAACCGGGATCGTCCCAACCAAACACGAGCAGGGCGCTCGCGTCCAGCAGACACGCGAGCGTCTCGAAGTACGGCATTCGCGCCGGTGTCTCGCTGACGATCCTGTCCATGCCGAGCTCGCGGGCAAACGGCATGACGCGCTCGGAGGCGGCCGCCCCTGCCGCGTAATCGGTGCCGATGAAGTGAACACGAACGTTCTCGGCGGCGACGATGCCGGCATCGAACGCGCGCTGCAACGCGCGCAGGAAGGACACGAACGCATGCCGGATTCCTGGCGGGGCGGTGCCCGCGTAGAGCCAGTGCAGTTTTCCATCCGCGGGATCGAACTGTCGCTGGCGTACCCTCAGGCGCAACAGCAGCTCAAAATCCGAGCGACTTCCCCCGAACGGGATGACCGAGAACCTGGACTGCGGGATGTCGGGATAGCGCGTCCGCAGCGTGTCGACATACGTCGGCGACACCGAGATGATGTGAGCCGCACGGCGAAGGACGGGTCCCTCGTTGCGCCGCGCAAACTCCTGCGTCAGCCCGTGCTTGAAGGCGCCGCCCGGTGGGTTCTTGCCCGTTCGTTCGTAGTAGTCGCTGACCCACGGGTCCTGCAAATCGACGACGAACTTCACGTGCCCCTCCGTCCGTCGCTGCCAGCTGAGCGCGATGGGGAGGACGCCAAACTCCGTCGTCGAGAAGAACACCAGATCGAATCGCTCGCGGCGCAACAGACGGAGGCCGTGTCGCCACAAGCTCGGGTACGCGCGAATCGCAAGACTTCCGAATCGAACGCGACGCGTCAACCACTGCGGAATCGCCCGGACGCGATGGATCGTTGCATCACTCGGAAGGCTCGCCTCCAGATTTGCTTCGAGCGGCGCTTCCACGTCCCTCGGATCGACAGCGAGGATCGTCGCCGTCCAGCCGTGATGCGGAAGGTACGGCAGCATCATTCGCACACGCTGATGATCCGGCGCAGTCACGGGCGGAAAGCGCGGGCTGACGATGAGAACCTTCTTCGGCATGTTACGCGACAGCGGCCGCGATCGCGGCCTGCAGCCCCTCGAGTTGCCGCTCCCACGCCCACTGTTGCGCGAACGCCCGTCGCGCCGCCGCCTTCCGCCGGGTGAGGAGATCGCGCTCTCGAAGCAGCGCTCCCAAACATTCCGCGAGGGCATTGGGATCCCCTTCCTCGATGAGGAAGCCCGCGTCGGGTGACTCGCGCAACACCTCCTGCTGGCCCGTCGTGGCAGTGGCGATAACGGCAAGACCCGCCTGAAGGTACTGAAAAACCTTGTTCGTGATCGTCAGATCGCGGCTCCTGATACGCATCGTCTCGAGCGCGAGCCCGACATCGTGCTCGGCGATGCGCGACAGCAGCTGGTCGGTCGGTACGGTGTCGTGCGTGAACACGTGGCGCCGGACGGCGGGGGAGAGCTGGCCGTCGAGCCAGTTCATCGAATCCCGTGAGATTGCCCCGCGCAAGTGACACTCGAAGGGCTGTTCCAGGATCGCGAGCGCGCGGAAGAGAACCTCGAGGCCACGCCCCGGACCGATGTTCTGTGAGAACCAATGGAGCGAGGGGATACCACAATCGCGGCGATCCTTCACCTTTCCGTCGACCTGCGACGCCGTGTCGGAGAATGTGTTGTACACAACCGTCGGCGGTCGACACGAATACGCCGCCGACATTGCGTCGGACATCGCGCGCGACGTCGTGAGCACGTAGGGACACTCACGCGCAAGACGCGACTCCAACTCCCGGATGCGCGCGATAGGGCGCTGCCGCCGGGCCTCGGGGAGGAGATCCTCGGAAAACCAATCCTCGAAATCCACGCCGACCTGCTGTCCGCGCTTCAGCAGCTGCTCACCAACCCAGAGTCCCGCCTCGGAGTGGACGATCGTGAGATCCGCACGGTGTTCCAGCGCAGCGTGCAGCAGCGCGGTCACGCCATAGCCGAAGAGGGCGGGTAAGACGACACCCGTGAATGCATAGACTTCGCGCGCCAGCCGATAGCCGAGGCGCACGCTGCGGTTGCGCAGGAGGCCGGGCGCGTGGGTGTCGCGAAGGTCCACGATCGGAGCAAAGCGCCAGGTTTGTCGTTCCGAAAGCAAGAGATCTCGCTCGGCGCCGCGCGGCTCGAGCCACACGCCACCGATCGTCACGTCGTGTCCGCCATCGGCCCACGCCGCAGCTTCCTTTTGCGAGCGCGGACTCGTCCACAGATGACCACCGATGAGAATGAGGATTCTCGCCATCAGCTTGGCAGGCGCCCGCCGTTACGCCGTCCGCCGCGCAACCACGATCAGGTCGCCACAGAGCTGCGGCAGGCGATCGCCTAGCTTCTCAGAGAGCCAGCGCAACGGCCGAATGCCGAGCCAACGCTCGCGCAGGAAGTTGACGCCGATGCACGCCCGCATGGCGAATCCATGCGACTGAAGCAACGTCTTCAACACGTCGACGTTGAACAGCCGAACGTGATGAATGATGTTCCGATATTCCAGATACGCGGGATAGACGCCAAACGGAACGAGCACGCGATTTCGCAGAGAGTTGATGTTCGGCGTGCTCAGAATGAGATACGCGTCGGGCAGCGTGATCGCCTTGATCGATTCGAGGAAGGCATCGGTATCCGTCATATGCTCGATGACCTCCAGCGCTGAAACGAAGCGCACGCTGTGCGGCGGCACACAGGAGGTCCAATCAAGGCTCTCGAGATTGACCTTCTGATAACCGAACTTCGCAAACGGCATCGCAGCCTTGAGGTCCCAGTCGTCAACGCCGATCCAGTTTGCCTCGTGGAGGTGGGAGAAGACGGCAAGGAACTGGCCGACGTGGCAGCCGACATCCAGCCACGTATCGCGTGCGGTAGGCGTGATGCCAAGATCCGTGAGCAAATCAATGATGCGAAAGAACCGATAGTACGGATCACTGAGCAGCTGCTGGGGCGGGGACTTCGTGACACCGAACTTCTTGCCCGCGTATGCAACGACAGGGTCCTCGGCGAGGATCGCGGCGTATCGGTCAGAGGTTCGCATTAGGCGTTTGCCACCGAGCGGTAGATGTCGAGCATCCGTTCCGTCGATCGTTCGATCGACACATTCTCCAGCACAAATTCACGCGGTGAGAATTTTTTGGCCCGCACGTCGTCGATGAAGCCTCCGAATTTGGTCTCAAAGTCGGCGGCGTCGAGGAACGTCCGGCCGCATCGTTCGTCGAAGAACGGCACGGACGTCGCGCGCACGGGCGGTAAGCCGTACGCAGACCGGGTAGGATCGAGCCAGTAGCCTTGATCCCATGCGAGCACGGGCACGTCGCTCGATAGGCATTCCTGGTATGCCATCCCCTGACTCTCGTGCGGCGACAGAAATATCATTGCCTTCGCCTGTGCGAGCGCGCTTCTGTACTGCGCGGGCGTATAGCTGCGATAGCGCAGCTCGATAAAGCTGTATCCACCCGAGCTCAGATACCTGCGGATCGTGTCGAGAAGCGCCGTTTGTCCTTCCTCGAGATGGGCGTAAACCTTGTTGTAAATCAGGATGTCGACGGTTTTCGGCGCAGTTGCTACTGCCCATTCCTCGGTGTCGATGCCCGCGGGCCAGAGGTCGAAAATCGCCGGATCGTATAGCCCCGCGGACTTTGCCAGTTGGAGCACCCATTGTGAATGCTGCAGGTATTTCCTGATGTTGTATTCCTTGCAGAGATCGGGAAGTTCGGCGGGATACGGAAATCCTATCGCGGCAATGATCGGTGTTTCCGCCTTGAGGCCCTTTACCCCTTTCAACCCGAGGCCGAAGGAGATCACCGGTTGCGTCCGTCCGATACGCGTCGAGAGTGGATTGAAGCGATAGGTGATGCCGCGCCGGTCCAGGCCGCGCAGGAAGTTCCGCACGACCATCTGCATGCCGCTGAGGTACGGCTGTGACGGCCGCAGAAGACGACGCACGAACGGCCGCACGAACCGATCGCCGCGCACCCAGCGATCGGCTTCTTCTCGGTAAATGACGTCCATCAGCGATAGCGATGGCGTCTAACCGGCATCTTCGCGAAACACGAATTCCGGCGCGACGTTCGCGCGCTTCCGGCGCAAGAACGGGAAAACGCGAGCAACGGCGCTCTTGCTGCGGCCCAGCGCATCGATGCCATTCTGGAATCGCTCGCCCCAAAACACGCTTTTATAGGGCTCGCAGTCGATGAAGCGGTAGCGCTGCTCCGGCACCTCGAGGTTCATGTTGCGGCTGGCGGGATCGTTCGGCGCCCAGAGACCGTGTGCCGGCCGCGGTCCGACGATCTCGGTGGCATCGGACACGAATGCCGCCCACCACGGGAACGAGCTGTTCGACAGGACGATCTTGTCGAACTTCTTGATGAAGATGAAGTTGTCGAGTGCCCCGGCGACGTAATCGGGAAGCATCTTGCCTCCCTGAAAGCTTCCGGCGCGAACGACCGCGGAGTATTTGTCCGCCAGGTGCCGGACAAAGGGATCGTCGGGCTCGTTAGTGCAAATGAATACGCGGTCGTAGCGAAGGGAGGACAGCGCCGTTGCGTAGTACGACAACGGCAGGCCCCACCGCGGTATGTAGTCCCGGCCCCGGCGAATGCTCAGCACCACGTCGCCCGGGGTAACGTCCGCTGGAATAGTGTCCTCCACGGCGACCCAGCGCCTGATACGCGCGAGGTGGGGGAGGTAGTACTCATATCGCTGGAAGTATCCGGTCAGCAGGAGGTTGTGGGGGCCGCCGGCCGCGAGGAACGACAGGTCAGGCTTCTGACCGCGCAGGACTCTGGCCTCGAGCGCGGAATGGTCTGCCCCATCCACCTCTTCGAAGGTCCCTGGCATGCCGGGAATCCCCGGCGCGCGAAGCCTGTATCCCAGTTCTTCGGCGAGGATGCGCCCGAAACAATACTGGAAGAGCCAATTCCCGAGGCCGCCATCGTAGACGACGGTCACCATCGCACAATGCGGCTATGGCGGTGGACGTCCCGTCTGATTACCACCCCGCCGACAGCGTGTCGCAAATACGATCGACGTCGGCGAGTGTCATCTTCGTGTGGAGCGGCAGGACGAGGTAGTTGTCGTCGATGCTGTCCATCGCCGGGAATTCGTCGTCGCACCCGAAGATCGAGTATCGATCGTTGCGAAAGTGCGTCTGGCCGGATTCGATGCCACGGCTGCGAAGCTTCAGCTGGCACTCGATTCGATTCTCCACGAACACGGTGAAGAGCCACGCCGCATGCCCTTTCCGGGGATCGTGATCATCCGCGATGCGCACGTGCGGTACGTCGCAGAGACGCTCCTTGTATCGCCGGTAGAGCGAGCGACGGAGCTCGAGCGTTTCGTCGAACTCTTCGAGTCCAGCCAATCCGATCGCCGCGGCGATGTCCGTCATCTGGTACTTGTAGCCGATCTCCTTGATGTCGTTCTCCCAGATGCCCTTCTGCTTGTTCGTCCGATCGATGCCGAACCAGCGGAGACGCGACGCCATCGGAAGCAACGACTCGTCGGCGAAGGTGAGAAGACCGCCGTCCCCGGTGGTCAGATGCTTGATTGCCTGGAAGCTGTACATCGTGAACTCGGACAACGCACCGATGGGTTTGCCATCGTACGTCGCGCCGAGCGCGTGCGCTGCGTCCTCGATGACGGGGATGCCAAACGCATCAGCGATCGAACGGATCTCCGCCATGTCGCACGGCAAGCCGCCGTAATGGACGCACACGATTGCCTTGGTCTTGGATGTGACTTTCCGCTTGAGATCGCGAGCGGAGATGTTGAGCGAGCGTGGATCGACATCAACGAAGACGGGCTTCGCGCCTATATATAGAAGGGGGATGTTCGTTGCCGTGCAGGTGAATACAGGTACGGCGACTTCGTCACCGGGCTTGATTCCGGCCAGCAGATAGGCGAGGTGCAGCGCGTCTGTTCCAGACCCGACGGCGAGACACGGTCCGGACTGACGGAATTGCGCGCGAAAGCGCGCCTCGAACAGATCGACCTTTGGGCCCTGGCCGATCCATCTGCTGTCCAGCGTGTCACACACGTATTCCTTCGCCCGCTTTGGCATGTGCGGATGGAACAGCACGATGCCTTCGTCGGTCGACATCAACGGCAGATCGTTCTTTGGAGCTCTCGGCATTTCAGCCGTACCTCACTGCGTGTACTAGAAGCATGCGCGGGGCGGGCTGGGATAATAGCGCGGTGCACAACGGATGGAAAAAGGCGCCGTGGAACACCTCTGACCAGACCCGCTGGATCCGGTCGGGGTCCGGCCCTGCACAATTGTAAAGCGTCTACCACCATGCCGCCCTCAATCCTCGATCAGTACCGACTCGACGCTCCCGATCTGGCCCTTGAGGCCAAGCTGATCGAGGCACTGAAGGCGGAGACCCTGGTTGCGGATCGCGCGCATGCTCGCCGCCTCGACGGACAGGATCCTCGGATTGAAGTACGAATAGCCGTCCGTTCGCGAGAGAAACTGGTTGACGATCCAGCGCTTCAGCGATCTGAGGCCAAGAATGCGATTCGAATAGGCATAGACCTCGTCGAGTACGCCCAACAGGAAGCGTTGATAGACCTCGCGGTTTCTCACGGCGTAGCACCGCGTGACCAGCATTTGCCGAATGCGCGTGAACGGCCCTCCATGCCTGTACACGCGGGCCGCGATGTCGTATCGGTCAAAGTCATACGGGACCTTGCGGTCCAGTACGTACCTGCCGGAGATCTTGATCAGGGCGCGATCGTCGGGCACGAGATCGAGCGCCGACAGTAACAGGAGATTCTCCGAAATGCCCTTGTTGTCGTACTGGAAGTGATCGAAGGTGACGACGCTCGCGCCGGTCAGCTCGCGTTCCAAAACGTCCTGATGCTGTGTACCGGAATTGTCGCATACGAGAATGTCCGTGTATCCGAGCGTCCGTAGCGATTCGACGGTCTGCCGCGTTTGCTTCAGTCGCATCTCCGGCGAGTACACGGTCCTGACAACCGCGGGATCGGGGCTGGGCCGCGGAAACACCGTGGAAGAAACGAGGACGAGCGGCGCTTCGGCGGTCGGTCCTGTCATGCGGCGTACAGCGCGCAGTAATGCGAATACACGGTATTCTCGAGATCCTCGATCGGAGTGAAGCCAAAGTGGATGATGCGTTTCTCTTCGATCACCGAACGTAGTACACGCGCGAGATCGTGAGCGTCGTTGCGGCGAAAGAGCAGCCCATTGAGGCCCGGGCGTATGAACGCGGCCGCTGACGGCAGGTCGGCGGCGATGACGGGAATCTCATTCTGTAACGCTTCCTGCACGACGAGAGGTGCCATCTCGGCTCCGGACGAGGGGAATACTAGGTAGCTCGCCTCGCGCAACGAGCGCATGACCTCCGCGTGGGGAGCTTCGCCGGCGACGTTGATCGAGAAGGCGGCGTTCCGCAACTCCTCGAGGGCCTCGACGATCACCGGCTCGTCCTGTCGCCCGAAGAACGTCAGCTGAAATTCGCCCTTCAGGTCGGCGAGTGCGCGCAGCGCGGCGATCAGCAGCCACAGGCCTTTCTCCGTGGACAACCGACCAACGAACACAAAGGACATCTTGCGCGAGCGATCAACGCGGGGGCTGCGCGGCGTGAAGCGCTCCGGATCGAGCAGCGGGTTGGGGCGCAATCGAATGCGATTCGCGTCGAATCCATTCTGGAGCAACACCGTCCGAAACCACGGCGTCAGGACGTCGACGTGAACGTTTGCGCGGAGGAAATCCAACAGCCATTCCTGCTCGACGATGCCGCGCTGATACGGAATTCGTGTAGCAAGGAACACCGAGTTCCAACGACGCATGGAAAACGCGCTGGCGGCGATCGAGACGGCATCCGCCGTCGCTCCGACCTTGCTTCTGTTACGCTGAGCGCCGATACAACGCGCACACGTCGAGAATGCCACATTGCGCGTGCACAGCTCGCCGGATTCCGTGATCAACGTCTCGTTCGGGCACACCACGTTGAGCAGATGCATCGTGAGGCACAGCCTGATCCTGTGTGCCGCGGCGATGTCCCGTACAAACGACGAGTAGAAGTAATGCACGTTGTGCATGTGGATCGCGTCGGGATCAAAGGCCTCCACCGACGACATGAACGCCTGGTGCGCGTCGATCCACGACGGGTTGCCCGGCAATTGATGACCGGTCCCGTGAATCGGTGACGGGAAGTACGTGACCTTGATTCCGTCGATGTCATCGTACGCCACGGACCTGTCCCGGTTCGGCGCGATGATCTCGACCTGATCGCCATGTTGCCGCTGCAGCTTGGCGAGTCCGAGCAAGAAGACCTCGGTGCCCCCTTTCGTTCGAGGGGAATACCATGGCAGAAAGTGCAGCACCTTCATGGGAGTTTGCGGCAAGGCGCGACTAGATCGCCACGCCGGCCATGCGTTTGAAGCTCGAGCTGGACGAGAGCAATTGCTCGTACGTGCCGTGGGCGACGATCCTGCCATTCTCGAGCTGAACGATGGTGTCGCACTCCTTTACCGTGCTCAGACGGTGGGCGACAACGAGAATGGTCAGCTCCCGATCGAGATCCTTGAGAGACTCGACGACCGCGCGCTCGGTCCAGTTGTCCAGCGCGCTCGTGGCCTCATCGAGCACGAGCACGCTCGCCTGCTTATACAGCGCTCGGGCAATGCCGATACGCTGACGTTGGCCGCCGGACAATCGAACGCCGCGCTCGCCAACGCGCGCATTGTATCCGCCAGGCGTGCTCTCAATGAAGTCGGCTATGTGTGCCAGCTTCGCCGAGCGTCGCACGCGCTCCATGTCGATCTCGTCCGCATCCACGCCGAAGGCGATGTTCTCGGCGAATGTCGTATCGGCGAGATACACTGTTTGCGGAACGTGCGCGATCGCGCGCTGCCACGCCTTCAGGTTCGCCGCCGACAACGGGACGCCGTCCACGACGATTCGCCCTTCGCTCGGAGACAGCAGGCCCATGACAATATCCAGCGCGGTCGTCTTGCCGCTGCCGGTCGTCCCGACGAGGCCGATATGCGCGCCCTTGGTGATCCTGAGATCGATGTGATCGAGCACCGCGGGTAACGCCGGACCATAACGAAACGCGACGGAGTCCAGGCGGATTTCGCTCCGGAACGGCAGCGGTACGCTCGCCGGCAGAGCAAATTCGGGCGGGATCTGCTGGTCGAGCATCCCGATCACGTTGCGAAGAGCCGCTTCGCTGCCGGCGATGTGCGACCACGCCTGGTACATCTGCTGCAGCGCCGGAAGAAGGCGCTGCGCCCCGAAGGCGAGAGCGCCGATCGTTCCCAACGCCACGGCAACTCCGCTCGGTTGTCGCGTGATCGCGTAGGCAAGCATCGCAATCAGAACGAGACCGAGCGTTTCCATCGCATGTCGGGGCTTCTGGCCGATATACATGTTTTCGGCATACGCGAGACGCTGCGGCTCGTCGGCTTTGCGATAGATGTTGCAGTAGAGCTCCTGCGTGCCGTCGAGGATCACATCGCGGATGCCGCCTAGGCCTTCCTGGAGCGTCTTGATCGCCTGTACCTGATCGCGCGCGATTCGCTCGCTGTTCTGTTGCAGTCGCCGCCGCGACAGCTTGGTGATCGTTAGGTAGGAGCCTCCGAAAATCACCGACGCTGTTACGGCGACGGTGGGATTGATCGCCAGCAACGTCGCCATCAATGCAATCAGAAGCACGGCACCTGTCGCGATCTGCTGCAGGGCCAACAGCACCGAGGCCGCGGTGTTCACCTCATGAACGATGCCCGTGATCACCGTGCTCGTATTACGCCCGATGTGGACGGAATACGGCTGATACAGGGTCCGACGGTAGGCATCGCTGCTCAGGTCAGCGCTGCACGCGAACACAAGTCTCGTGCTGAGCCGAAGCAGCAGGAGTCGAAGCAGACCCGCGATAGTGGCGGCCACGGCGAAGGCTATCGTCACGGGAAGAACGAGCTGATTCGGCGACTGGCAGTCGAAGACCCCGGCGACACGTCGAATGAGCGCGAACCGGAAGAGCTGCTCAGGTGACGTGAGCACGCTCATCAGGGGGATGACCGCTCCCAGGCTGATGACCTCGGACAGCGCGCTCGCCACCATCAGGAAGCACAACAACGCGAACTGGCGGCGACGCCTCGGGCTCAGGTGGCGCCAAAGGCGCCATATCAGATTGGCTAGTGTCGGATCACCGGGGCGACTCGTGTCGCGTGTCAGAGCTTCTCCGCCGGAAGGTGGGGTCTGCACATTCGCATGCGACACGCCGATTCGCAATGCCATTGCGGCGATTGCGGTTACGCCACTTGAGCGGGATAGCAGACAACCATCTCACCGCCGGTTCCGAGGGGCTCGACGCGATAGCCGATACCCGTCAACCCGGACAGCAGGTCAGCGGTGCCAGTCTCCGTTGCCTCCGTTGCGATGATGGGCCGAAACCGTTCGATGGTCATCCGACCGCCGAGAAAGCAACGATATTCAGAGCCCTGGACATCGAGCTTGATGAAATCAAGACGCGACAGGCCTCGATCGCGCACGAAGTCATCGAGCGCCACGGTCTTGACGGTCAGTCTCGGATTCTCAGTTTCGCGCTCGTCCGTGAGCAATCCGATACCTTGATTCGCTCGTTGCGCGTCCGGCGCGCACATGCCCGCGAGTCCGGTCGCATCGGACAGTGCCATTTGTTCTACCGACAGTATGTCATCCAACTGGTTCCGGCGCGCGTGCAGTCGCAGCCGTTCAGCGATGTCGGGAACAGGTTCAAAGGCGAAAACATGACCCGTCGGACCCACACGGCGCGCCAGGTGCAGTGCCATGGAGCCGAAATTCGCGCCGACATCCAGACACACCATGCCCGGCAATACCAACCGGTGAATGAGCTGGTGCGTCTCGCGCTCGTAGTCACCGAACGCGATGATGTTACGGTCGAGAAGGTAGAAGGGATGCAAGAAGAACTCATTGCCCCAGCGATCCTGCCACCAGCTCCACGCCGACGCATCACTCGCGGACCTGAAGCCGCGCCGCGCCAGCGAATGCATCACGCGCCGCGGTCGAATGCCGCCGAGGCGGCGTCCGAACCTCGCGCCACCGTTGAACACCCATCGCGCGACCGCGCCGAGAGGATCAGTCCGCATGAAGTTGCGCGAAAGCTAAGTACCGGCCGCGATGATTGAGTCGTCTGCGAGTTGCGTGATCAGGAAGGCCAGCTCCATCGCGGACTACGCGTTTTTGCGTGTGCTCAGGAATGAGGTGCGGCTGCGGATGACGAACAACCGCGGCCGTATCGGTGTATTGCAGCAGCTCCGGTTCTACCTCTCACCTCCGCCGAACCTCGAGCTCTACGTGGCGTTCGTACGCGGACGGCGGGCCGGATACCTGTTGCTGAACCGGAAGCCGGACACGTGCATGATAACGGAAGCCGTCAGCGACGCATTCCGTCGTCAGGGCATCGGATCGCAGCTGATCGCGTTCGCGAAAACCAGGTGCGACGACCTTACCGCGGACATCCTCGTCACCAACATTCCATCGATCCGCCTCCACGAAGCATCGGGATTCGTGTATCAAGAGACCGTCGGCGAGATCGCAACGTACCGTTACAAGCGGTGAACGCGCGAGTTTCACGCCGGACCGCGGACGGCCACAAGCCCGCAGAACACCGAAAAGAAGCGCGAGTCTCCCTTGTAGACTTTGCGGATGTTCCAGAAGAGATGGTTGATCAACTTCACGCAGAATCGGCCCAGCGGTGAGCGCTTGGCGAGATGATCGACCCAGAATCCAATCTGCCCGAAGTAGCCCGCGTACAGGACCGAGAACCCTTCGCGTTCGAGGACTTCGGCCCACAGTGACGGATTCATCGACGGCAGGTAGTGTCGTTCGAGGTTTTGGCGGTCGAGAAAGTAGTGCGTCCACCTCTGGACGAAGCCGCGGAAGTTCGGCGTCGTAATGAAAATGTACCCACCGGGCTTCACCAGTTTCGCCTGCTTCACGATGACGTCGCGAAAGTTCGTGAAGTGCTCGATGAAGCCGAGTGAGTACGCAAGATCGTACTGGCGACTGGGGGTGAATTCGAGAAAGTCCTCGGAGACGAAGGTGCCAACCTTGTAGCCTCGGCTCTCCAGCCAGGCCGGAACTTTGGTCGAATTGTCGGGGTGGAAGTCGATGCCGTTGAGCTCCCAGCCGTAGCGGCCTAAGGCGGCGAGGAATGGCGCGGGGTAGCTGCCGACTTCGATGACGGATCGTATCGCCTCTGGCCGCACAAAGCGAAACAGCAGCCGAAAGTGCGCGTTGTCGGCGTCATACTCGGCGAATTCGTCGACCCGATAGCTCTGGATCCAATACTCTTTGTCGGTGAGCGCGTGTGCTGTCTGAGAACTCATGTCTATCAGTAGCCAAAGTGCGGTTGCAGAGACAGGAGGCAGGTCGTCAAGGCTGGCCATCCCGCGGTCCCCGGCTTTCTTTGATTCGTCACCATGAGCATGTCGGACGTGCGCGAACAGCCGCGAGCATATCGCCCATGGGCCGCGTCCGTTATCGGCACGACGCTGGTCCGAGTGCTCGCACTGCTCGCGGGTATCGTGATCGCACGGTCGCTCGGACCAGAAGGACGCGGGTTCATCACCGGTGCCGTGCTCTGGCCACTGCTCGTTATTGGAGTCGGCACCATGGTCGTGGTGCGCTGTGTGACGTTTTTCGGCGCGAAACACGGCGACGCCGGGCTGAAGGCGTGTCTCGCGGTCTGTAGCATTTTCGCGCTGCTCCTGTTGCCGCTCACGTGGGCCATCATCTGGTTCACCATCGGTGTGCGCGGCCGACCGGATTATGTGGGCGCCAACATTTACGCGCTCACCGTGCCACTTTCGATGTTCAGCAGCTTCTTCGCGGCGACGCTGCTCGTCCGCGGTCGGGTCGGCATCTACTGGCTTAACGAAGGTATCACCGCCGGACTCACCGCCATCGCGGTTCTCGTTCTGGCCGCAGCAGGAGTGCTTTCGGCGACAACGTTCGCGATCGGAGCCGTGCTTGCAGTGGGGACCGCATTGGTCGTGATGCTGCGGTTGCAGGATTCGGTCGGCTTCCGCGGAGCGCAACTGGATGGTGTCTTGGCGAAGCGCGTCATCGCGTACGCCTTCAGCCTGGGGCTCGCCCTCGTGCCATTCCATCTCACGACGCGCCTCGACCAGTTGCTCGTCTCGATGGCCGCACCCATAGCGACGCTCGGCAATTACGCGGTGGCGGCGGCGTGGGCGACGGTACTGTCCGTGGTAGGCGTCGGGTTTTCCACCGTCGTGCTCTCGGACAGCGCGCGCATCGATCCCACTGACGAGTCGCACGTGGACGTCGCGGCCGGACGTCTCCGTCGCGCTGCAATCATCATCGTCATCGTCGGGCTGCTGACGTGCGTCAGCGCGCCGTTCGCGATCCCCTTGCTCTACGGGACGCAGTTCAGGGCCGCGATCGCGCCCGCGATGATTCTGTCGATCGCGGCGATACCCCTATATATGAACCTCATGCTGCACGAGTTCTCGCGGGGCGTAGGCCTGCCAGCGGTGGGATGGCTCCCAGAGGCGGCAGGGGTCGCAGTCGGACTGCTAGGGTTGAAGCTCCTCTATTTCCGGTTCGGGATGATCGGCGCGGCGACAGCGTCGCTGATCAGCTACGTCGTGATCCTCACGCTGTTGCTGTATCGGTTGACGCAGGCGATCGAACCGCTGCGTGTGCGCGTGCTGTTGCCTCGGCTCGAGGACATCGAATCGGTCTGGCAGATGAGCAAGATGTTCGCGCGACGCCGATTCCTGCGCGGCGCAGAAGCCGCTCTTTGAACTTGGTTGCGCGTGCGGCGGATTGGTTCGCGCTCCTGATCGGAAGCGCGGCGCTTGCGGTAATCGCGTACGTTTTTGTGACCGGACGTGGCGCGGCACTCGAGGGTGGACTTGTCGTTGCCGTCGTCGGCTGGCTGCTCCTCTGGTCAGTCATGCTGCTACTTGCACGCCGGCGATCTATGTCGCGTTTGCTGGTAGGCGCGCGGGCGCTGACATACGCGACTGGCGGCGTACTGACAATCGCGGCTGCGACGCGGTTGCGCAGCATCGTACACGGCGACTCCAGATGGCCGCCGCCGCCGCGTGATCTGGCGAGCGCGATGCAGCGCCTCTTGCCCACAGAGCGCCTCGACTGGACCCTGCGGGTTGTGGCCCATGGCCTGACGTCGGGGCGCATCATCACGTCCGGGGACGTCGCGCTGCCCGCGGATTGGCCAGTTCCGAATGATGTCGAGATGGCCATCGAGTCCCGGGGCGACACGACGCGCATTCACGTCACGAGCCGGACTGGCGCTTCCGCGTGCACCGCGACGCTCGTCCATGGGACACTGATTCCGGGCGGGCCTCAGCCGGAGTCACTCTTCGGCTGCCGTCCTCGCGCATCGCTGTCGACGGCCCGATTCCATGCCATCAGTCGCGCTCCGCTCGCGCCGCTGCCCAACACCGCACGACAAGCAGGGCGCGCGCAGTCCGCCAGCACCTGGCGACAGTATCGCGGCGATTCGGCGAAGGGCGCCAGCGTCGCGCGCACCGCTGCCAAGGGCCGGCCCGTCTCGTGGAGAACGGACATCGGTGGCGAAATCAGAACGTCACCTTCCCTGATCGGCGATCACATTGTCGTCGGCACGCACGGAACAGGCACGCTGCTCAGCCTCGGTCTCGACGGTGCGCTCCAATGGCGAGTGACGCTGCCGAACTGGATCCACGAGGACGCCGTCTCCGATGGGCACGTTGTCGCCGTCGGATTCGGCGATAACGGCCGATCGTTCTTCTCTCGTGCCCCGGCCGGCGTGGCGGCGTATCGCGTCGCGGACGGTGTGTTGCTGTGGACGGCGTTCGAGTCGAACTCTGTAATGTCATCGCCGGTGCTCGACTCAGGACGCGTCATCTATGCGACGGCCGGCGGCGTGTTGCGATCCCGGGACGTACACACGGGCAGGATCCTTAAGGACGTGCGCATGTCTGGCGCGGTTCAGATGGCACCTCCAGCGCTCAGCGGCGGGCATGTAATCGTCGCGATGGATCCCAATCGTGTTTGCTCGATTGCGACGTCGAACCTGGCGACGACGTGGTGCCAAAACCTGCCTGGAGTAGTGTCGGCGAGCGGATCCGCGCCAACCGTGGTGGATGGCGTAGTGCTGCAGAGCGCTTTGAGTCCCATCAGTCTCTATCGCATCCCCGCTCAAGCTGCCGGGATGGGGATGAGTTTCTACGCGCAAAGCCTAACCGATATCGTGCGAGGTCGGTCATACCGACCTGCGGGACAACGGTTGTTCGCGCTGGATGTCGCCGATGGCCGGCAGCTGTGGTCCAGTCCGAACTTTTCAGCCAAGAGAGTCATTCGTGGACACAGCTCGGGGACGGCCGTCGCTGCGGATGGTCTCGGAGCGGTTGTGCTGCCAATCCCGGACATCGTGATTGCCTTCGACGTGCGCACCGGTCACGAGCTGTGGCGAGCCCCGGGTGACCAATCGCGCGGGCCGATGCTCGTTCTCGACTCCGCCGTCTATCTATTCGGCGCGGGTGGGTCTATACGGGTCTTACGGCTGCGCGACGGGACGCCAATCTGCGCCTTCCGCGCGAACGCGCGGTTCGACCGAGCCGGCCCAACGGCCGCTGGTGACCTGTTGTTGATTGGATCCATTCCGGGCGTGATGTACGGCGTGCCGCGACACCTGTTGGACGACTGTCGCGTGAATGATCTACAAGCTTTGCTGCAGGATCCCGCGCGCCCCTCCAGCGAATTCGTGCACTGAACGCGCCGAAGCCAGTCAATGCTCGTTCATGGCGGTCAGGATGTCGGTCACGATGAACGAGGAGGCACGCGCACTTGCGTGCCGGTCTGCCAAGGAAACCATGATCTCGCGCGGCCGCAAATGGCTCGTATGCGACGCCACAAGGAACCAGCGAATGCCACGCTCCGCGAGGGCCGCGCGAATCCGTTTTTCATAGGCGGACCAGCTGACTGGAGATGTCAACGCGTCGATGTGGCGATAGACGCCGACGGAAAACCCGATGCCCTGTCGCCGACACAGTTCGGCTGCCTGTTGAACCGCACGCATCGAGTACGCCATGACGGAGTCGCTCGGCCCAGTCGTATCCGACGCAGGATTCGCGCGACGCGCACGCAGCTCGAGCCACGACTGTCGAAGAAATGCGATCGTGTTCACGCGACGATACATGGCGCGCACGACTCGACGCGTGGGAGTCTCGAAATCTCCACGCCCGATGTGAAGAATGTCGTTCTCGAATGTCGCGTCACCCGGGTGATACAGGAGGATGACGTCATCCACGCGATGTTTCGCGAGGTACCGGTCGAGTGCCCGATATTCGTTCCAGGACGAGTAACCGGGGACGCCGATGTTCAGCACGCGAATGTTCAGTCCTCGCGCCGCGAGCGAGTCCTGCAACTGCGATGGGATCGTCTCCGAGTCCGCCACGCCCGCGCCGAACACCTGGGAGTCGCCAAGGAGAAGTAGACGCTTCTCCGGCGTCCGGGGACTGGGCTGCCACGCGGACCGAACGACACGGAAACCGTTCGAATCGATCGACACGTGACTGCCCGCGTACCAGCCGCTATAGCCAGGACGCAACGCATAGGGCATCAGCGAGTCCGAGTCGGCAACGAACATCTCGGGGTCGAGGATCGTTGGCTGGTATCCGACCAGGCGAAGCGCGACGTCGGAGATGAAAACAGCTATGCCAATCGCGATCACGACCAGCAGGACCCGCGCTGCAACCTCGCGCGCGCGCGACTGCGCAGCGCTCAAAAGACGGTATAAATGAAGGGCATCACGGCACTGCCTTGCGTGAGCACGACGAGAGCACTGATAAGCAGCAGAAAGAGGAGGATGGGCGTGAGCCACCATTTCTTTCGCGTACGGAGAAATCCCCAGACGTGTCCCGCAATCTGTCTGCTCACCATGATTCAGTAGGGTCGCTCGTAGGTGTCCACTCGCGGCTTGTCGCGAGCGCGCCAATATGTGGCGGCCTTGCCGGGCCAGCGCAACTCCATCGAATCGCGTCGCGCGAGTCGCATCATGAGACCAACGACAGTTATCGCCACGAAGAACGTCAGTGTCAGCACGACGTGCGTCATGACGAGGCCGAGGACGAAGCCCAGTGCCATCCACAGCCGATAGCTGAGCGTCAGCACCCGAGGCAGAAACACACCGAGTGCCATCAGCGCGAGCGCGCCCGTCAACGCGAAGCCGTACGATCGCCCGGCTCCTCGGATCAACCCGAAGGTCGCGATGAGAGCCAGGATTCCGCCGACAATGAGTCCGAAATCCCGAAGCTCTTTGCGGTTGACGTCAGATTGCGAGAGCGAGCGGGTGCCCATCAATCGAGAGCGAACTGTTGGCGCCAGCGCACGGCGTCGTGGAACGGCGGCTGCCGTGATTTCAGGAGCAGACAGTTCTCGAGCACGAGCGCGTCCATATCCGTGCGCATGAAGCACGCATATGCCTGACCGGGACTCTCGACAATCGGCTCACCACGCACGTTGAAGCTCGTGTTGATCACCACTCCGACGCCGGTCAGCTTTTTGAACTCTTCGACGAGGCGGTGAAAGCGCGGCAAGACCTCGCGATCGACAGTTTGAATACGCGCCGAGTAATCGACGTGCGTCACGGCGGGAATTGTCGACTTCGGAATGGTGAGCTGATCGATGCCCCAGCGCGCGCGATCGTTGGCGGACAACCGCTTGCGGTGCTCCTCGCGTACGTCGGCAACGAGGAGCATGTACGGCGAGTCATCCTCGAGCTCAAACCAGGCGCTCACATCCTCGCGCAGACATGACGGCGCGAAGGGTCGAAACGATTCGCGATACTTGATCTTCAGGTTCATCTGGGATTGCATGCGCGGGCTGCGTGCGTCCCCGAGAATCGACCGGGCTCCGAGAGCACGCGGTCCATATTCCATACGTCCCGAGAACCACCCGACGACCTTCTCCTCAGCGAGCAGGCGCGCAACGAAAGGGAGCAACGCATCGTCGGACATCAGCTCGTAGGGTAATCCTGCCTCGTCGAGTTGGCGCCGAATTCTGTCGTTCGAATACTGCGGCCCGAGTAGCGACCCGCGTTGGCGGTCGTATCTCTCGTCCGGGCTGCGAGTGCGCCGATTGCCTCGAGCTCCATACCAAACCGCCAGCGCTGCGCCGAGCGCTCCGCCGGCATCGCCCGCCGCGGGTTGAATCCAGATGCGATCGAACAGTCCGGCGCGGTGGATCTTCCCATTCGCGACACAATTGAGCGCCACGCCTCCGGCCAGACACAGGTTGCGCTCGCCGGTCGCCTGACGTACATGACGCGCCATGCGAAGCATCACGAGCTCGGTGACTTCCTGAACGGAGCGAGCCAGATCCATCTCGCGTTGAGTGACCTTCGCTTCTGGTGTTCGCGGCGGACCCCCGAACAGCCGAGCAAACCTGCCGTTCGTCATCGTCAGGCCCGCGCAGTAGTCGAAGAATTCCATGTTCATCCGAAACGAACCGTCTTCGCGCACGTCGATCAGGTTGTCCAAGATCGCCTGCACATACTTCGGTTCACCGTACGGGGCGAGACCCATCACCTTGTACTCGCCCGAATTCACCCTGAAACCCGTGAAGTACGTGAACGCGCTGTACAGCAATCCGAGCGAGTGAGGGAAGCGAAGCTCCTGCTTCAGCTCGATTACGTGGCCGCGCCCGATGCCCCAGCTCGTTGTGCACCATTCACCGACGCCGTCGATCGTGATGATCGCAGCCGAGTCGAACGGGCTGGGATAGAACGCGGACGCGGCATGGCTCTCGTGATGCTCGGTGTAGTGCAGCGGACCCTCGAACCCAAGCTGCCGTTTCACGAGATCTTCCATCCACAGCTTTTGTTTCAGCCACACCGGCATTGCCTTGAGGAAACTCGGCAAGCCACGCGGAGCGAACGTCAGGTATGTCTCGAGGAGCCGCTCGAACTTCAGAAACGGCTTGTCGTAGAACACGACAACAGACAAATCCGCGGCGCGAAGGCCCACCTCGGCAAGGCAGTACGTCGCTGCTCGGCGCGGAAACGATTCGTCGCCCTTCCTTCGACTGAACCGCTCCTCTTGGGCCGCAGCCACGATTTCACCGTCCACGATCAGCGCGGCCGCGCTGTCATGGTACAGAGCGGAGATTCCGAGGATGTATGTCGGTCGGTCCGCCTTCGCGGCCTGGGGCTTCTCCACGGTCACGCTTCTTTGCGGGGCGCAGCGCGGGCTTTATCCCAAAGCGGCGTACGTAAGACCCGCTTCCTGCGCTCGATTTCCCGCGATCAACATCGCCGGCACCACCGTCACGCCAGGCAGCAGCGCCGCCAGCAAATCGGAGCGGACCGAGGCGACGTCCGTCTGTGTCTTGGCGGCCAGCTGCTCCGCGAGGCCATTCAAGCTGTTGTTGCACGCGAGGAAGCGAACACCGCGCTTCTGGAGATTGGCTACAGACGCTTCGGGAGGAACGTTGCCGAGCTTCGTCGACATCATGGCGAACAGGTTTCGCGTGGACGGCCTGGCCGTGACTGGATCGCTGCTGTTGTATTGCGTGCCGAGGTCATACTTCACCCACGCGACGTCTCCCAGCACGAATCCGAGCCCCTGACCGTGCGCGCCGAATACGGCGTTCACGTTGGATTCCTGAACGCCATATGCGGAGGCGTACGTCGCAAGGAAATTGTGCACGCGACGCAGCGGCGCGCCGGCCTGAATCGATCCGACATCGAAGAACTGGCGATGTTTGCCGGTCAGGCCGCGCAGCCAGCTCTCGTCTACTTCGGAGGCAGCGCTATCGCGCGCAAGCAATGACGCAGCCGGCACGAATGCGAGAATGCCGCCGAGCGATCCAGCGATGAATCCGCGGCGTCCTGATTTACCGTCGCTCATCGCCTCAACAACAAGACCAGCGTGACGATGCCGCTGATCAGCGAGGTGGTCGTGGCTACGAGCGAGACGAGATCCGTCCCTCTCGATTCGGCCTTGATCGGCACATAGACGGTGCTACCGGGTTTGGGTTGCGGCGGAAAGAAGGCCGCGTGCAAGCCGCGCCCGCGGCTCTCGAGCTTGCCGTTCGGTTGCGCAACGAATGCGCGTCCTACGTCGGCAGTCGCCGTGGCCCCACCAGCCAGCCGGATGTAGTAGTCGAGTCGCTGACCCGGCGCGAACGCGACGGCTGCTGGCGACTGCACGGCGCCGGTGACACGTACAACCTGCTCCATTACCGGAATGAAGACGGAATCGCCGTCCGCGAGAATGATGTTGTCCGGGTGCTTCGCATTCTTCATCACCCCGGAGAGGTCGACACCGATGCGGCCTTCGGCGCGGTTCACCCGGAGGGCGGCAGGACTCGAGTCCATGGCGGCGCGCGCACTATCCCCTCGCACCCGGAGCGTATCGCGCGTGCGGATGAAAACGATACCGCCAAGGTACGCGTTGCCGGTGAATCCTCCCGCCTTGTTCACGAGGTCCCGAAGCCGCTCACCCTTCGACTCGAGCGTATAGCGGCCGGGGCGCTTGACTTCGCCGAGGATCACTGCGCTGCGCGGCAGCGTCCATTCTGGTTGCTGGAGGATCAGGACGTTGTCGTACGGCTGCAGCGTCACGTTGTCCGCCGCCCCAGCCTGCGTCACGCGTCCGGCATTTCCATCGTGGCCATTGACCGCGCGCGCCATGACATATCCGCTATCCAATCGGACGCGCAGACTGATCGTCGTTCGGCCGTCTTGCGCGTGCTCCGGCATTCGCCCGATGATCGCTTCGTTCTGCGACGCATTCTCCGCCAAGCCACCGGCGAGCAGCACCGCGTCGCGTACTGTCATACCGTGGCGGAACGGAACCTTGCCAGCCCGACGCACCGCACCGTTGACGGTGACATAGAGCTCGGGCCGAAACTCCGTCGCGGAGAACACCCTGATTTCGTCGGCGTCCTGAAGCAGGACGTCGTCCACGGCGTTCCCTGCCGTGTCGACAAATTCCGTCCGCAGCATCCGACGAGTGGAATCGGGTTCGAGACGGGAGATCTGAACGGTCTCGAGATAGGTATCCGGCTTCAACCCGCCGGCCGCCTTTATCGCCTGCGATAGGCGCATGCCGGGCACGAGCGCGATAGGACCGCCAGACCACACGTTGCCGCTCACGAGCACGCGATTCACAACCCGTTTCGCGATTGCACGCACGCGGATCACGTCACCCGCCTCCAACGGCACGGGTGGTCCGAAGCCACTCGCGAGCAAGGGGGAGGACACGTCGAGCTGAGTACGTTGCGCGCCGGCGGCGGTTCGCGCTGTGGGCGGCAGGATTCGCTCGATTTGCAGTCGGCTCCTGTCTGCGGTTGGATCAAACCCGCCGGCCATGCGAACCGCATCGGCGAGCGTCTCGCCCGGGCGCAGCTCATACGTGGCGGGACGCACGACGGCGCCTGCGACGCGAACTAGAGGGCCGTGGGGTGGCACGAATACCACGTCGCCGGTCTCCGGTCGCAGGTCATTCGTCCCGGATCCACTGAGAAAGTAGTCGTAGAGATCCAGCTGTCCGATCGTGCGGCCGGCGCGCTTCAGCTCCACCACGCGCATGCTTCCACGATCGGTTGGCCCGCCCGCCGCGTAGAGCGACGCGAGCACGTTGCCGATGCGCGACACGCGATACGTGCCCGGCACTCTCACGTCGCCCAGGACAGAGATCTGGATCGTGCCGAGCCGCACCATGCTGATCGTGACCTGCGTGTCGCCGTTTCGCCGACGGATGTCGGAGTAGACGCGGCCCAGACGCTCGATGACAAGATTGTGCAGCTGCGCCATGGTCAGGTTCGCGACAGCGAGCGGCCCAACCCCAGGAATGACGACGACTCCCTCGCGCGTGACCTGGAGCTGGTGCACCGCTTCAGTTTGCCCGGTAAGCACTACGACGAACTGATCGCCGGGACCGACGCGATAGTCGGGTCCGACCGGACCCGCGAGCATTGGATCGAACTGGCTTGTCTCGGTGGCGAACACATCGTGCCCGAACACGCTGAAGCCACTGTCCGCATTCATCTCAATGTGCGCTCTGTTGCGTATGACGGCGCGAATGGCCGCCCGCGTGGCGCTGTCGCGTATCGCCCGACTGACGCTATCCGCGAACAGACTGTCGGCGTGCGATCCTATCGGCGCCGGCCGGCGCCCCGAACGAATGGAATCCGTCTGCGCGGAATCCAGGACACCGAGGTACCGCATCGCGGCAAAAGCTTCGTCGCTTGGCGGCTGCGCTGACCGAGCGCCCGGGGTCATGTACGAATCCAGCAGGCTCTCCGAATAGCCGCCGGCGCGAAGGCGATCGCGAACCTGATCCTGCGTCATGCCGCTCGACATCAAAGCGCGCTGCATCCTCTGCATGCGTTGTTGCGCGCTCGTGTCAGGTGATGTCTGCCCGACTTGTGCCGCAGTCCGAGTGGAAAAAAGTCCGGTTCCGGCGACAATTGCCAGGATGCAAATACCGCGAATACTCATGGATATGGAAGCGGGAAATCCCTGGAATGCGTTGTCCGGCAACAGGTAAGACGACTAGGGCCGGCCGCTGTATCGAGCGCTTTAGCGCCTCAGATAGTATGATCGCGGTGCGGCAACCTGTCTACCGGCATTTTGCCCGTTACACAATTTCGATGGCCGGCGCGCGAAGATGACTTACCCTGGGCCCCCGTACACGGGGACATATTCGTTATTGCATGTCAGCGATTCAGTTCTTTGAGGCCAACAAGGACATCTTGTGCTGCTCAGCGTGCGGCGGCGACCTCACGCGCGGCGATGGCAGCTTTAGCTGTACCAGTTGCGGCCGTCTCTTTCCGGATCAGGACGGCATCCCGTCGTTGTTTATGCCCAACGAGTGGAAGGATGCGCACGAAGACGTGACTGAAAAGATCAAGGCGTTCTACGAGGAAAATCCCTTTCCGAGATACGACGACTTCGATAGCGCGGCGACCTTGATTGATAAAGCACGACGCGGACTGTTCGTAAAACTGCTCGATGAACAGATTCCTTTCGGCACGCGCGTCCTCGATTGCGGCTGCGGCACCGGTCAGCTGACCAACTTTCTCTCGATCGCAAGTCGGACGGTCATCGGCGCGGATCTATGCATCAACTCGTTGCGGCTCGCGACGGAATTCAAGCAGAGGAATGATCTTCAGCGAGCGCATTTTCTGCAGATGAACCTTTTTCGCCCGTGTTTCCGTCGCGGCGTCTTCGATCTGGTCATTTCGAACGGTGTGTTGCATCACACGAGCGATCCGCAACTGGGATTCGAGTCGATCTCACCGCTCGTGAGGCCAGGCGGCTACATCCTCATCGGCTTGTACCACAAATTCGGACGCTTCGCTACCGATGTGCGACGCTGGCTGTTCCACGCCACGAACGATCGATTTCTGTTTCTCGATCGTCACGCCGTCGATGACAAGGTGAGCGCCGGCAAGCGCCGCGCGTGGTTCATGGATCAATACAAGAATCCTCACGAATCGAAGCACACGTTAGGAAATGTGCTCGGATGGCTGAACAAGACAGGCTTCGAGTTCGTGCATGCTATACCCAACACGGTGCCGTTCGCTTCTCTCGCCGAGGATGAGCGGCTGTTTGAGCCGGAACACATCGGAAGCCCGATGGAGCGATTGGCCGCCACTCTGGGCATGATCGTCACCGGCCACAGGGAGGGTGGCTTCTTCATCGTCATCGCGCGTCGCCCAACGAAGACCTGAGGTTTCGATTGGCGTCGGTGGGATGCGATCAGACGATCTCGATGTCCGGCAACGGAAAAATGAACTTCCCCCCGGACGCCGTATACTCGCGCTCCCTTTCCAGGATGCTGTTCTTGAAATGCCACGGCAGCACCAGGAAGTAGTCCGGCTTCATCGCCCTCGCGTCCGCCTCTGACACGATCGGAATGCCGGTCCCCGGGGTGAAAGAGCCGAACTTGTCCTCGTTCACGTCCGCGATCGCTGGGATATGTTCCGGCCCCAGGCCACAGAACTGCAGCAGGACGTTCCCTTTCGTGCTCGCGCCATACCCCAGGACCTTCTTGCCATCCGCCACAAGCGCGTCAACGAGCTCGCGCAGGTCCTTCCGGTGCCGGAAAACGCGCTCCTCGAAGTCGCGATAGGGTCGCGGCGTGTCGAGACCCATCGCGTCCTCCTGCTTCAACATCCAGTTGATGATCGGCTCATTCGATCGGTAGGGCGCGCCCGGTTTGCAGGCGGTGATCGCAAAGCTGCCGCCGTTGATCGAGTTCATCTGGACATCCACCACGCGAAGGCCCGCGTCCTCCAGCATCTCCTTCACCACCTTGAACGAATAGAACTCGAGGTGCTCGTGGCAGATCGTGTCATAGCTCTGCATCCGCAACATGCTCGGCATGTAGCTCTGCTCGAAGTGCCATACACCGTCGTCGGCAAGAATGGAGGCGACGTCGCGAACGAAGTCCATCGGCCGCTCCAGATCGTAAAACATCGCGATCGACGTCACGATCTTCGCCTTCACCCCGGGAAACTCCTGCTGAAAGCGCGCGGCCGAGAAGAAATCCGGGATGAGCTTGATGCCTTCGGTGTAGTACTTCTGGAACTTCACACCCGTCGGATCGATGCCGACGCGACGCTTCGACGTCGTGTAGGCACGCAAGGTCGTCGCGTCGTTGCTGCCAATGTCCACGCCCCAGTCGTCCGCGGTCGGCCGCACGAGCCGCTCCAGCGTCACCACCTTCTGCTGTAAATGCCGCACCATCGACGCGTTCAGCCCCGAGCGATACCCGTAATTCTGCCCGTACATCTCCTCGAGGCTGTACGACTGCTTCATCTGCAGCAGCCCGCTGTCGGGGCACCACACGAGGTCCAGTGGGCCCTTCGTGATCTCCGCATCCGGCGACTTGGGAAACACGCCGGTGAGATACTGCTCGCCGAGCGACAGCACGGGGACGAGATTGCGACTCCCGCTGATGCGGCACGCGGTGATCTCGGAATACATGGGCTGGGAACATAGCGCCTGACAGGCGGTATTCGCCCTGTATCGGCGCGACACCAGGCCGCGCGCCCGCGTGCGACCGCCCCTATAATCAGTGGTCCTTGCGGCACCCCGGCACCCCGGGTCCCACCCAACGACTCTCGAATCGCCAACACATGCGGGTATTGATCACCGGCGGCCTCGGGTTCATCGGATCGAACCTCGCCGACCGACTGTTGCAGGACGGCCACGACGTGGTCGTCCTCGACAACATGAGCCGCTGGGGCGTGCGCTACAATCGCGACTGGCTGCGCGAGCGACACCGCCAGCGCTTCGATCACGTCGAGGCGGATGTCCGCGACGCGTCCGCGGTCAGGCGCGCGGTCCGCGACGTCGACGCCATCTACCACCTCGCCGCGCAGGTGGCGGTCACCACCTCCGTCGAGCAGCCGCAGGAGGACTTCCTCACGAACGCGCAGGGGACGCTGAACGTGCTCGAGGCGGCGCGGCAGCTCCGCCGCAAGCCCGTCGTCGTCTACACCTCGACGAACAAGGTCTACGGCGGGCTGGACCACGTGCGCGTCGTCGAGCGCGAGACACGCTACGAGATGCCCGACCTGCCACACGGCGTGCCGGAGACGTGCCCACTCGATTTTCACTCCCCCTATGGCTGCTCGAAGGGCGCCGCCGACCAGTACGTGCACGACTACTCGCGCGTGTACGGCGTGCCCACGGTCGTCTTCCGCATGTCCTGCATCTACGGACCGCGGCAGTTCGGCAACGAAGACCAGGGATGGGTCGCGCACTTCGTGATCAACGCGCTCAAGGGGAAGACCCTGTCGATCTACGGCGACGGCAAGCAGGTGCGCGACCTCCTCTTTATCGACGATCTCGTCGATGCGCTCTCGCGGGTCGCGGCGCATCGCGAGCGGACCGCCGGCCAGATCTTCAACGTCGGCGGCGGCCCAGCGAACGCAGTGTCGATCTGGACGGAGTTCGGGCCGCTGCTCGAGCGCACCATCGGGCGCGTGCCGGACATCCAGCGCGGCACGTGGCGACCGGGCGACCAGAAGATCTACGTCAGCGACATCCGCAAGGTCGCGCGCGAGCTCGGATGGACGCCGCGCACAGCGCCGGCAGACGGCATCCAGCGTCTCGCCGCCTGGGCCGAAGAAGCGATCGCGCTCAGCGTCTGATCGACAGCCACCCGCGAACGTGAGAGCGCTGATCACGGGCGCGGCGGGGCAGGACGGGACGCTTCTGCGCCGGCTGCTGGCGCGCCGCGGCGTCCAGGTACTCGGCGTCCTGCGTCCCGGGCAAGCCGACGCCGACGCGCCGTCGCTCACCGACGCGTCAGCGGTGAAAAAGCTGTTCGATCACTTCGCGCCGGACATCGTCTTCCACCTTGCCGCGGCCCACCACTCCTCCGAGGGTACGACCGACGGAGCCCTCAAGCGCGAGATGGAGGACACGAACTTTCGTGCCGCCGAGTTGCTCGCCGAGACGATCGCCGAGCGACGCCCGCAATGTCGGCTGCTGCTCGCCGGATCGAGTCAGATGTACAGCGCTCCGGACGTCGGCGAGCTCGTGGTCAGCGAAGACACACCGATGGCGCCGTCGACGTTCTATGGCGAGACGAAAGCGCGCAGCCGCGAGATGCTGGGGCGGTTACGGCAGCGCGGCGTCTTCGGCGTCACGGCCATCCTCTTCAACCACGAGTCCGAGCTCCGCCCGCCGCAGTTCGTGACGCGCAAGATCTCCATGGCCGCGGCGCGCGCGAAGCGCGGGCTCACAACGCAACTGCATCTGCGCGACATCACGAGCCGAACCGATTGGTCGAGCGCGCACGACATCGTCGAAGCGATGTGGCTCGCGCTGAACGCGCCGGAGCCCGCCGACTACGTCCTCGCGTCGGGAACTGCGCACAGCATCCAGGACGTGCTCGAGGTCGCGTTCGGGAGCGTGGGTCTCGACTGGCGCACGTTCACGACCTTCGACCCCCCGCCGCCCGTGCCGCGCGGAGTGCTCGTCGGTGACGCGAGCCGAGCCAAGGCGACGCTCGGATGGACGCCGAAGGTGTCGTTCGAGGAGATGATCCGCGACATGGTCCGCGCGGACATGGACGCTCTGTCATCCTGAGGAGCGCAGCGACGAAGGATCTACCGTACTCAGAGTAGATCCTTCGCTTCGCTCAGGATGACGGCAACTGCAGATCCCTCGCTGCGCTCGGGATGACAAACCAGCGCGCTCGGGACGGCAACTGCAGATCCCTCGCTGCGCTCGGGATGACAACAGCGCGCTCGGGATGACAAGCGCGCGCTCGGAATGCGCTAGTCGCGCCTGGCGTGGATGTCGTGCCAGCCAGGGCTCAGGCCGAGGCGGTGGAGCAGGCCGCGCAGGATACGCGATCGGATTCGTCCGTGCCCCAGCGCCCGAAAACGCGGATACAGCTTCACGAACTCGCGCATCGCCCCCTCGGTGTCCAGCCATTTCCCCGGCAGCTCGTCGCCGAACAGACCGCTCGCCGATGAGGGAAAGCGATAGTCGACGTACGTCCCTTCGCGACTGGGATACGGGGGCTTCACATGCTCCACGGTCTCCTGCTGCACGATCTTGAAGCCGCGGTATCCCAGCTCGCGCATGAGGGCGATGGTGTCGAACACATGGTCGAAGGACATGTTCTCGCCCTCGACCGAGACGTACTTCGGAGTCGACGTCTTCCCGCGCAGCGCCTCGAGACACAGCAGGTCCAGACCCTCGATGTCGACCTTCAGGTAGTACGGGATTCCGTAGCGCTCGAGGATCGTGTCGAACGTCACGGCGTCCACCGTCACGACCTGACTCGGCGACTGGTGCAGCGTGACGTGGCCCTGCGCCAGCGACTGAACTGCAGTGTTCCAGAGCGGATTGGCGTTGAGGAAGAAGGGCATCGGGCCCGCGGTCGGGCCGATCGCCGCGTTCACGATGGTCAGCTGACCGGAAGCAACGAAGTCGGTGAGGCGGCGCCGCGTGATCTCGCAGAGAGCCGGGTCCGCCTCGACGCCGACGACGCGGAACCCCTTCCGCAGGTAGAACTCGGCGTCCTCGCCCTGATGCATCCCGACGTCGTAGATGAGATGGGGATCCATGCGGCTCACATAATGTTCTCGGCCCGCGGCCGCAAAAAGCTCTTGCGGCCGCGGTGCGCGCCTTCGGCGCCGTACTCGGCGTACGGGACGCATCGAGTCGCGAATCTCGCAAACGTTACCGGCGCCGCATTGCGGCGCCGCCGAGCACAGCGGCGCAGCCGCGCACCCGCCGCGGAGCGGCGGGGCCGAGAACCGGTTAACTGCAGATCCCTCGCTGCGCTCGGGATAACAAGCGCGCGCTCGGGATGACAGCGCTATTGCTTGATCGCGGGGTACTCGCCTGACGGCGAGGACAGGCGCCGAACGCCGGTGCTGCTCGCGCGGCGGCCCAGCACGGCGCGCACTTCGCTGGTCTGCACCGGCGGGCAGCACAGATATCCCTGCCACAGCTCGCAGCCCTGCGCCCGGAGAAACTCGAGCTGCGCCGGATTCTCGACGCCCTCGGCGACCACCGTGAGCCCCATCGCCTTCGCGAGCGCGATCACCGACGCGGCGATGGCGGCGTCGTTCGGGTCCAGCACGAGGCCGCGGACGAAGGACGTGTCGATCTTGAGCGCGTCCACCGGGAACACGCGCAGCACCGAGAGCGAGGAGAAGCCCGTCCCGAAATCGTCGATCGAGATTCGCACGCCCATGTCGCGCAGGCTGCGGAGCCGGTCGATGATCGCGGGCTCGGACTGCGTCGCGCTCATCTCCGTGATCTCGAACTCGAGTGCACCGGGAGCAATTCCGGTCTCGGCGAGAATGAGCCGCACGGTGTCGACGAAGTCGGGCTGCTTGAGCTGCCGCCCGGAGATGTTCACGGCCAGGCGGAGCTCCTTGTACCCCATCTCCTGCCACTGCGCGAGCTGCGTGCACGCGGTCCGCAGCGCCCACTCTCCGATCTCGACAATCAAGCCGGTAGACTCGGCCAGCCGCAGGAACTGCTCGGGGCGCACGAGCCCCAGCACCGGATGGCGCCAGCGCAGCATGGTCTCGAGCGCGCAGATGCGGTTGTCCGACGTCTGCACGATCGGCTGATAGTGCAGCTCGAACTCCTTCGCCTCCACCGCGCGGCGCAGCGCCGCCTCGAGCGCGAGCTGCTCGCTGGCGTGCGCGTTCATCTCCGGCGTGTACAGCTGGAGCAGGTCGTTCCCCTGCGACTTGGCGCGGTACATCGCCGTGTCCGCGTTCTTCACGAGCGTCTCGGCCTGGTCGCCGTCCTCGGGGAAGATCGCGACGCCCATGCTGCACGAGACGAAGAGCTCCTGCCCCTCGATCTGGATCGGATCGCGAATCGCGTCGCGCACCTTCTGCGCGACGTGCACCGCGTCCTCGACGCCGTGAATCGCCGGCGTGAGCACGACGAACTCGTCGCCGCCCATGCGCGCCACGGTGTCCGCTTCGCGCAGCGCGTTCTTCACGCGGCTACTGACCGCCTGGAGGACCTTGTCGCCCGCGGCGTGACCCAGCGAGTCGTTGATGACCTTGAAGCGGTCGAGGTCGATGAAGTACACGGCAAGCCTGCTGCGATCGCGCCGCGCCTGGTAGATGGCGAGGGTGAGGTGATCGATGAGCAGCTTGCGGTTGGGGAGCGTCGTGAGCGGGTCGTGAAACGCGAGCTGCTTGATCTCCTGCGTGGTCGCCTGCGCGCGGGAGTGCTCCTCCTCCAGCAGCCAGATGACGACGCCCAGCCCCATGGTGAAGACGAGCACGAAGTCGAGGAACCCGGAGTAGAACGAATAGTTCGTCTGGATGATCCGGGTGCGCTCGAAGACCGCGACCCAGAACAGGTGAAGCTGGAGCGCGCCATACAGCAGGAAGGTGACGCCGACGAACCAGCGCCCGATCTGCCTGCCGGGATTGTCGCCGCGCGCGAACGCGACGCAGACGGCGCCGACGAGGAACGCGATGCCGATCGCCGCGGCGCGCACCGCGATGCGCACCGTGAAGCGGGGCCCGAAGGGGTCCGGATTCGTGGCGTAGAGCGTCACGGCCACGAGCCCGATGGCGCTCGCGGCGCTGAAGATCCACATGCGCCGGCGCTGCAGCTGGAGGGCGACGGCCGGGGACACGAGCTCGGTCGCGCCGAGGAGCAGCCATGCGACGTGCATGTAGGCGGCGACCGACGTCACGATCGAAATGCTCAGCCGCGCAAAACCCGTCGGCGCCGAGACGTTGGCGTTGGACAGCGCGATCGTGAGCCCCGCCCCGAACAGCATGATGCAGAGCGACGAGTACCCGCGGGCCCAGTGCAGCAGGAAGGGCTTGCGGTACGTGCGCGACAAAAAGCCGAACAGGACCGCTGTGAACAGCGCTCCCGCCGCCTGCACGATGTAGGAGATGAGTAATGGGGACATGGGCCGACCTAAAGACGAGTCAGCCAGCAGGACGTAAACCGTGAAGCGGCTTAACCTTGGTGCGCGGCGGCAGGCTCCGGGTTCACGCGGAGGATGGCGAGCGACGTACCCCGGATATGCCTGAGCGACCGAAACCGGGGATCGCGCGCATACAGCTCATTGAGCGCCCGCGTCACGTCGTCCCATTCGCCGTAGTCGTGCCAGAGAACGATTCCCCTGCCGTCGCGGAGGAGCTCGAACGCGCGGCGCGAATCGCTGAGCACGTAGTCGTACGCGTGAGACCCGTCGATGAAGACGACGTCCGCGTGATATGGGCTGAGATCGAGCGTCGCCGAGTCGCCGAACAGGGAAACGATGCGGGCGCGAGTCTGCGCGGACCGCAGCAGCGTCCCCGACCGTGCGTTGCCGATGTAGCGGCGGTCGTCGTCGAGTACCTCGAAGCGCGTGGCGTGGTCGGCCGGCAGGTCGAGCGTGTAGATCGTCGAGCCTTCGGGCGCGTTCGCCGCAAGGGTCACCGCCGTGCGTCCGTCGAACGTACCGATCTCGAACACCGCGGAGGGCGCGATCTCGGCGACGATGCGCGCGAGCACGACCAGCTCGAGAAGGGTGACGTTGCCATCCTGCGTCACGGGGTGCGGCAGCGCCACGGCAGTCGTGGGACGCGCGACGTCGTCGATCGCGATTTCGGGAAGCCGTCGTTCCGCGGGGCGCGGGTAGCTCGCCTCGCGGGCGAGTCGCGCGATCAGTTGACGGCGGTCGCGCGACGCGAGACCCAGCGTGAAAGCGTGCGCGACGAGCGCGGTCGCGTGCACGTAGCGGCCGGCGAAATCGGCCAGCCGCCGAATGCGCGAGGCCAGGTTCAAGCGATCGCTCCGGGCGCGTGGACGGTGGAAAGTAGACGCCGACACAACCTCCAGTGCACCCGTCTTCGTTGAAGCCCCTCTGGCCGCCCGATAGCTTCCGCGCCGATGCAGACGTCTCCCGCCGCACGTGCGACACGCCGCCAGCTCTGGCAGCTATTCGTCATCTCCGCAGGCGGATTGTACCTCGAGCTCGTGCTCATCCGGCTGCTCGCGAGCGAGATTCGCGTCTTCGCCTACTTCAAGAACTTTCCCCTGCTCGCCGCGTTCATCGGTCTCGGGCTGGGATGCTACGTCGCCGACAGACGCCCGATCCGCCTCTGGCAGAGCGCCGCGCTCCTGCTCGTGCTGTCCCTGTGCGCGCTGTTCAGCGGCCCGCTGCACCTCGCGAACCTGTTCTTCCCCGATCCGGCGCTCTACGTGTTTCGCGGGTCGATCCTCTCGCCGAACATCATCGATCAGGCGCGCGCATATCCGCTGATCGGAGGCCTGTACGGGCACGTAGGAAACACGACCCTGCTGCTCGCGATCGGCGTCACGTCGTTCGCCATCATGGCAGCGCTGTTCGCGGCGACAGCGATGGTGTTCTTTCCGATCGGCCAGCTGACGGGCAAGTACTTCGGCGGACAGAACCCGCTCGCGGCGTACTCGATCAACGTCTCCGGCGCGCTGGTCGGGTCCCTGCTGTTCACCGCGGCGAGCTATCTCGAGCTGGGGCCGGGCTACTGGCTCGTGCCGTCGCTCGCGCTCCTCGCATACTTCGCGTGGGTCGCGGGCAATCGCGCATCGGCGGCGCTCGCGATGGGCGCCGCGGTCGTCATTCTCGCGGCCCTGCCGTTCACGAGGACCTCCGGCGAGCGCGTGGTGTGGAGCCCGTACTATCGGATCAACCTGGTCCCGGGCGTTCCGGAGACGGACAGCATGCCGAACGGCAAGGCGTTCGGGTGGACGCTGCTGGTGAATCACGACTACTTCCAGCGCGCCGTCGATCTGCGTCCGGCCGCGATTGCCGCGGCTCCCGCGCTCGTGCCCGTCGCACGGAACTACGAGCTGCCCTATCGGCTGGTCAGCAACGCCGAGCGCGTGCTCGTAGTGGGGTCGGGGATGGGCAACGACGTCGCGGCGGCGCTCCGCGCGGGCGCAACGCACGTGACCGCCGTCGACATCGATCCCGCGATCATTCGCCTGGGACAGGAGCTGCATCCGGAGCGTGCGCTCGCCGATCCCCGCGTGACGCCGGTGGTGAACGACGCGCGGGCATTCTTTCACGAACGCGCCGGAAAATCGCGTGCGCCGGGTGAAGCGTACGATCTCGCCGTGTTCGGTCTGCTCGACAGCCATACCGCGCTGTCCTCGATGTCGTCGGTCCGGCTGGAGTTTTACGTCTACACGGTCGAGAGCATTCGCGAAGCGCTGAAGCTGCTGCATCCCGAGCATGGCGTCGCCGCGATCACGTTCTCCGTCGGATGGCGGGACTGGATCGGCGCGCGCCTGTACCGCAGCATCGCGGAAGCAGCGGGACGTGCACCACTCGCGATCGCGCTGCCGAGCGTCGATTATGACGGCGGCGTGACGTATCTGGCCGGCCCCGGCGTGGATCGCATCGATCGCTCGAAGCTCGCCGTGTTGGGCGCGCAGGACGTGAGCGCGAAGTACGCCATCCCCGCGCGCGCGAACACCGACGACTGGCCCTTCCTGTACATCAATCCCGAGCACTGGCCCTGGGTGTACATCGTGGCCATCGCGCTGATGCTCGGCGTCGGGATCGTGATGGTGCGGCGCTCCATGACCGGCGCGGTGGCGGCCGAAGCCGCGGCGGTGCACGCGCCGCGCTTCGACTGGCACATGTTCCTCATGGGCGCGGCGTTCATGCTGGTGGAGACGGGCGCGATCGCGCGGCTTTCGCTCCTCTTCGGATCGACGTGGATCGTGAACGCGGCCGTGATCAGCGCCGTGCTGCTCATGATCCTCGGAGCCAACGTGCTCGTCGAGCTGGGACGCACGCCGTCGCTCACCGTCTGCTACCTGCTGTTGTGCGCGTCGCTCGCGCTCATCTACTTCGTTCCCTTCGACGCCTTCGCGTCCATGGCCGGCGGCAAGGTGCTCGCAAGCGCTCTGGTTGCGCTCCCCGTTCTGTTTGCGGGGCTCGTCTTCTCGAAGACGTTCGCCGCCGTTCCAAGCGCGCACATCGCCCTCGGATGCAACATGCTGGGTGCGCTCCTCGGCGGGGCGATGGAGGCTGTGAGTCTCGCGACGGGCATTCGCGCGCTGGCGCTGCTGGCGCTGGCGCTCTACGCCGTGAGCGCGGCGGTGCTCGCGCGCCGTGCACGCGTGGTGGCGGGCGAGGTCGCCGCACCGTCGCTGCCACACGCGGAATCACAGCCGAGTCGCGTCTAGCCAGGGCACGTGTCCTCCCGGTGGGTGTACGCCGCGCTCGTGTGCTACGTCATCGGGTTCGCGCTCTTTCCGCCGCGCGTCTTTCTCGTCGTCGACGAGGAGCGATACGTCACGCAGTCGGTTGCCTTTGCCCACGGTGAGCGCACGGTGATGCCGGTGAACCCGGCGGCGCCGAACCTGACGCCCTACGGTGTCGAGCACGACTACCCGCCGGGGACGTCGCTGTTGCAGACGCCATTCGTCGCACTCGGTGGATGGCGCGCGGCCGGACTTGCGTCGGTCCTCGCGCTCGTCGTGGCCACGCTCGCCACGATGCGGGGTCTCCGAGCGCTGGGCTCCGATCCCGGCTTCGCGCTGATCGTCCCCGCTTTTCCCGGTTCGCTGTTCTTCGCGCGCCTCGGCATGAGCGACGTTCCGGCAACCGCGGCGGTCGCGCTGGCGCTGTGGCTGCTGCTCCGTGCGCGCGCGACGGGCGCCGGCGTCTCGTTCGCGGCGGGGCTGGCATGTGGCGCGATCGCCCTCTTTCGCGAGCCGCCACTGCTTCTCGTCGCGCCGCTCGCAGCCGGCGCGATCCTGCGGCGCAGCTGCGTTCCGTGGGCGCTCGTCGCCGGCGGTATCGTCGGCGTCGGTCTGCGTCTCGTTGCGTACACACTGCTCGTCGGTTCTGCGCTGCACATGCGGGACCCGCTGTACTCGTTCGCGCTGCGGGAGGCGACGCACGGACTGCCGATGTACGCGGGCATCCTCCTGCTCATGCTTCCAGGGGGCGCGCTGCTGCCGCTCTTCTATCGCGGACCGCGCAAGCCGGAGCTCGTGCTCGGTCTCGCGGCATATGTCGCGGTCTTCGTGTTCTTCGGCTACGACGCCGTGCGCGACAACGGATTGGCGAAGGGAGTGATTCTCTCCTCGCGCTACATGATTCCAGCGCTGCCGCTGCTCGCGATCATGGCGGGCGACGTCGTGCCCCGCGCGGCGGCGCGCGTGTTTCAGCAGCGGCACGATGCCCCCCGCACCATCGCCGCCGCTGCCGGCGCCGCCATCGCAATCGCCGCCCTCGCCGTGCATCCACTCGTCCGCCGACAGGAAAGCGTGCCGCTCGAGGTGGTGCGCGAGATCATCGGCGAGACGCAGCAAAACGTGCCCGTGGTGACCAACACGCGAGCGACGCTCAAGTACCTCAGTCCCTCCTACGGCGGGCGCATCGTGGTGCCGAGTTATGGCGTACACGCCGACTCGCTCGCGAGGATCGCACGCAAGGCGGGCGTCGTGGATCTGGTTCTCCTCGACCGACTGGACAGCAGAATGTTCCTGGAGGAGACGCGCGAAAACGGGCGCCTGCTGGACGAAGTCCGGGCTCGTTGCGCGGTGCAAAAGGCTGCCGAGCACGACCACGGAACATGGGCACGGATGCGCGTATTGCGTCTTAGCGGGTGCCGGTAACGCGTGTTAGCTTAAGCAGTTCAGTCGTTTGCGCCGGTTTCGGTCGCGGCCCTCACGCGTCTTTCCCGTAGGCCAATGGTTTTCGTCACGTCGAGCACGCCACGCTGGTGGTACGCGGTGGCGTTTCTTTTCTCTTTGTACGCCCCCAACGCCCTGGGCGCTCAGAGCCCTGTCGACGGCGCGGCGAAGCGCGCTGCGACGGCGCTCGTGCGTCCCGGGGACCAGATCTCGGTGCGGTTCCTTCGCGAGCCACAGCTGTCCGCGGCAGTCGGCGTCAACGAACAGGGCGAGGCTCCTTTCCCGAAGCTCGGCATGGTGCAGGTAGCGCAGATGACCATCTCGCAGGTGGAAGACACCCTCCGCGCGCGCTACGCGGAGTATCTGCGCGCGCCGGAGCTGGACATCGCGATCCTGCGGCGCATCACGGTGAATGGGGAAGTGAGAGTTCCCAACGTCTATCTCGTCGACATCAACTCCACCGTGCGCGACGCCATCGCAAAAGCCGGTGGGCTTACCGAAAACGGCAGCAGCAGCCGCGTCGCCATCGTCCGGGACGGCAGAAAGATTTCGGCGAAGGGTTGGGAGCGCGAGATGGGGCCCAGCATGGATCTCCTGTCGGGGGACCAGGTGCTGGTGGGCCGCAAGCCGTGGGTCGTCATCAATTTCTTCGCGGTCGTGAGCACGGCCGTCGTGCTGATCACTCTGTACCGCAGCATCTGAGCATGCCCTCCCCGAGCTCCGCGCTGCAGCGATACGCGCCCCTTCCAGGCTCCTACGGCGGCGGTTCGCCCGAGACGCCCGACACGATCGACGTCGCGGACGTCATTCGCACGCTGCGCCGCCAGTGGCGCGCGGTGATCGCGTTCCTCGTGCTCGGCATCGTGGGGGCGACGGCAGTGGTCCTGTTCGCGCCCCGCCGCTTTGACGGCAAGGCGAGCGTGCTGGCGCGCACCTCCAGCGCGGGCGGCGCCAGCGTCGTCGGTCGCATCACGGGCATCGGTGAGCTGATGGGCGGGCTGGCGAGCGGCGCGCTGGGCAGCGGCATCGAGACGGAGCTGCAGGTGCTGCGCAGCCGTGCGCTGGCCGGACAGGTCGTCGATTCGCTGCGACTCCAGTTTCGCGTGCGCGAGCCCGCGGGCACGGCGCCGCTGCGCGTGATCGCGGCCGCGTCGCTCGCGCCCTCCTTCGAGCCGCGCAAGTATCGCTTCGCGCGCACGCCGAACGGCACGTATCACACGACGTCGGGATCGAGGAGCTACGAGCTGCGTCCCGGAACGCCGAGCGCGATCGACATCGGCACGGTGACGCTGCGGGACAGCCTGCCCCAGACCTTCACGCTCGCGGTCGAAGACCGCGACGACGCCATCACGCGCTTCACGAATCGGATGCAGGCGACGAAGGCTGGCGGCGACGTCGCGAAGATCGTGTATCGCGCCGACGATTCGTTGAGCGCCGCGCTCGGCGCCAACGCGCTGATCTCCAACTACCTCGAGCGCCGGCGGACGACCGATCGCGGTGCCAACCAGCGGAAGGTGGAGTACGTCACCGCGCAGCTGGACTCGACGTCCGCCGAGCTGGCGCAGACCGAGCGCGAGCTGCGGCGCTATCAGGAATCCAGCGGCGTCATCGACGCCGAGATCACGGGCAAGGTGCAGGTGGAACAGACGGCCGCCCTGCGCCGCGCGCTCACGGATGCGCAGGTCGAGGAGGCGTCGATCAGGCAGCTGCTGGCGCAGGCGGAATCCGGACGGATGACGTCGCGCGACCTCGCCGCGTATCCGACCTTCCTGCGCGGCTCGTCGATCAGCCCGCTCGCGGGACAGCTGACGGATCTCGAGGCGCAGCGCATCCGGCTGCTGGAGCGGCGCACCGAGCGCGATCCCGAAGTCATCGCACTCGATCAGAGCATGCGCGCCATCGAGGCCAACATCCTCGCGACGGTGCGGAGCTATGCCGCCTCGGTCACGCGGCAGCGGCAGGAGATGCAGGGCCGCGTGGACAGCGCGCAGCGCGTGCTGCTGGCGCTGCCGGCGGCCGCCGAGCGCGGGGGGCGGTTGCAGCGCGACGTCGAGCGGCTGACGAAGATCTATACGGCGCTGCAGGCCCAGCTCGTCGAGGCGCGTCTCGCCGCGATCGGGGAGGGCGGCGATCTGCGGCCCATCGACCTCGCGACGCCGCCGCGCGAGCCGGCGTTCCCGAAGCCGTTCCTCACGATGGGAATCGGAACCGCGGGCGGGCTCGTGATGGGCATCGTCGCCGCGCTCTTTCTTGGCTGGTTCGGCCGCTGGTTGCGCGATCCGCTCGAGATCGAGCGCGCGGTCGGCGTGACGGCCCAGCGCATCGAGCCGAACGCGCCGCTCCTGATGGTGGGTGCCGGCGCCGCGCGCACGCTGCTGCTGGTGCCCCTGGATCACAGCGTGGAGTCGGCGGCGGTGGCGGAGCGCCTCGTGCGCAGCGCGAAACAGCGCTCGATGGCCGCTACGGTGCTCGACCTCACCGCCGCGCATCACGCCGGCAACGGCAACGGCACGGGTGAGGCGCCGGCCGCGATGATCGACGCGCTCGAGCAGCAAGCCGACTCGGGGATGGTGATCGTGCAGCTGCCTGTGCTGGCGCACGAGACGACGGTCGCGGCGCTGCACGAGAGCCGTCCCGTGCTGCTCATCGCGCCGCCGGGACCTGTGGATCGCGCGCGGCTGGCGAACGCCGTGGGCACGCTGCGGCACCTCCAGGTGCCGTGCGCGGGCGTCGTGATCAGCGCGGATCCGCCGACGCGCCCCCGCGCGCTGCTCTAGCTCGTGCGCGTCGTTTCCGTCGCGCCCGCTGGGAGCGATCACGCGGCGTGGTCGACGTATTCCCTCGGGCTCCGGCCGACGTACGTCCTCCAGATCGCGCTGACGCTCCTGGTCGTCGCGAACGTGGGGCGCATACCCGTGCTGGACCTCGGCGACCGCGTGGCACCGCTGCTGGTCAACGATCTCGCCGTCGGCGCGGCGCTCGCGACCGGCGCGATCTATATCCTGGGCGCCCGCTCGCTGCGCCTCAACGACGTGGCGCTGATGGGGTTCCTGTTCGCCTGCATTGGCGGGCTGTCGGCGCTGTCGGCGATTCCGCGCTTCGGTCTCTCGGGGATCGAGATCCTCGGCAGCCTCGCATACCTCGCGCGCTGGATGTTCTACTTCGCGCTGTACGTCGTGATCATCAACTGCGTCCGCGTCGGCGAGACGGAAACGCTGTGGCTCACCCTGGAGCGGGCGATGCTGATGATCGCCGCGTTCGGGATCGTGCAGTCGATCTTTCTGCCGAACTTCGCGTTCATCGTGTACTCGAATGCGCGCGTCTACAACGACTGGGATCCCCAGGGACACCGCCTGGTCTCGACCATCCTGGAGCCCAACGTGGCGTCGGGCATGCTCGCGGCGACACTGATGGTGCAGCTCGCGCGCATCGCGTCGGGGGTCAAGTCCGCCCCGTGGAAGCCGATCGTGATGTTCGCGGCCTTCGTGATGACCATCTCGCGCGGCGGGACCTTCGCGTTTCTGGTGGGCTGCCTGGTCCTGCTCGCCGTGCTCGGCGCGCGGAAGCCGCTGCTGCGCTTCGGCGTCGTCCTGTTCGTGCTCTTTCTGCCGCTGATTCCGAAGTTCATCGCGTTCGGGAATCAGTATGGCCGCTTCGGCATCGGGGACGATTCCGCGGCGACGCGCGTGCGCGCGTGGATCCGCGCCTCGGAGACGTTCCTCGAGCACCCGTGGTTCGGGATCGGCTTCAACACGTACGGGTTTGTGCAGGAACGGCGCGGATTCGAGCGCATGGGTGGCGTCTCGTACTCCACGGAGGGCGGGCTGCTCTTCATCGCCGTGATGACCGGCGTCGTGGGGCTCGCCGTATTCCTGACGATGCTGTGGGTCGCGATGCGTCGTTTTCGACGCGCGTGGCGCGACGGCCGCGCGACGCCGTCGGAGCGCGGGCTGCTGATCGGCACCGCCGCGGCGACGGTCGTCATCTTCGTGGACACGGTCTTCGTGAACACGCTGTTCGTTCCGTTCGTGATGGAGATTCTCTGGGTGCTGTGGGGAATCAGCTTCCTCATCGCCACGGACCTCAAGCGTCGCACCGTGGCGCATGGTTAACGTCGCCGTCGACGCGCGCATGACGCACGGAGGCATCGGCATCTACCTCCAGAACGTGCTGCCGCGCGTGTTGCGGGCCAGGCCCGAGTGGTCGTTCAGCCTGCTCGGCCACGCATCGGAGATCCGGTCCTTCGGCTGGGACGGGATGCCGAACGCGCGGACGATCGCCTGCCGCTCATCGTACTACACGCTGAGCGAGCAGGTGGAGATCCCGCTGCGCGTGCCGCGCGAGACCGACGTGTACTGGACGCCGCACTACAACGTGCCGGTGATGCTGCGCCGGCCGATGGTCGTGGTGGTGCACGACGTCTGTCACCTCGCGCTTCCGGAGATCACCGGCGGCTGGCTCAAGCAGGCGTACGCGAGATTCATGTTCGCTCATGTCGCCCGGAACGCCGCCGGTGTGATCTTCGACTCCGAGTTCAGCCGCCGCGAGATGGCCCGCTTCAACTCCACGCGCGGCCACAGCGGGGTCGGGCCGCTGGCGGTGGACGAGAGCTGGTTCCGCGCGCGCTCTCTCGCGCCCCGGCGGCCTCTCGCGGAGCCGTATCTCGTGTACGTCGGAAACTTCAAGCGCCACAAGAACGTGCCGATGCTGCTGCGCGCGTTCGGCCGCGTGCGCGAGCGGCTACCGCATCGTCTGGTGCTCATCGGGCAGCGCGAGGGACTCAACGCCGACAGCGAAATCGACCGCGAGCTCGCCGCCCTCGGCGATCGCGTGCTCCACGTCGGCGAGATGGGGCATGCCGACGTTCAGCCGTGGGTCGCCCACGCCGACGCGCTCCTGACCACCTCGCTGTACGAGGGCTTCGGCCTTCCTCCCGTCGAGGCGATGGCTGCCGGCGTCCCCTGCATGGTGAGCAGCGCCGGGTCGATCCCGGAGGTGTGCGGCGAGGCCGCGCTGTACTGCGATCCGCGTGACGAGGGCAACGTGGCTGCGCGCATGGTGGAGATCGTGACCGACGACGCGCTGCGGCGGCGACTGATCGAGCGCGGGCGGGAGCGCGCGCGGCTGTACACGTGGGATCGCTGCGCGGCTGTTACGCTCGAGATGCTGGATCACGCGGTGCGCCAGCGCGCCGCGCAAAGATCTCCAGCACCCCTGCGAGCTGATTCACTCCCGGTACGCGACTGAGCGCTGCGTCGAGCTGCAGCAGCGGCCGGCTGAAGCGGCTGTACAGATCGCGCATCGGTTCCGGCACGCCGGTGAGATTCTTCGGCAGCATGTTGTTGCGGCGCAGCTCCTCGACCTCGAAGCCGGCAGCCCCGAGCATCGTGGTGATCTCCGCTGCCGTATAGCGACGCGGATGCGCGTAGCCGATGCCCAGCGTGCGCGTGATGGCTTCCTGCCACGTGTACTGCTGCGGCAGCTGATAGATCGCGAAGACGCCACCGTGTATGAGGACGCGACCGATTTCGGCGAGCGACCGCCGCTCGTTCCCCTTCTGACTGAACTCGTCGACGTGCTCGAGCACGCCGCAGCTCAGGACGACGTCGAAGGCGGCGTCGGTGAAGGGAAGGTCGGTCGGATGCGTGCTGCGAACGACGTTCAGCTCGCGCGTGAGCGGTACGTCCGGGAGCTTCTGGTCCGCGGGCCCGATGTCGTACGCGGTCACGTCGAAGCCGCGCCGGCGCATGAGATACGTCATCTGACCGAAGCCGCATCCCCAGTCGAGCAGCCGCCCGCGAGGCACGCGTTGCGTGATTTCGTTGGCGATCCGGATGTAATTCCAGATGCCGATCGGCTGATCCAGATGCTGGAAATACGTCAGACCTTGCGCCTTGGCGGACCGAGCCGTGGCCAGGAGGAATTCGTAATCCTCAGCGTCGAGACTCGTCGTCGTCACAAGGGCGTAATGATAAACGCCGCAGGACTCGCCGCAGCCTGTGCTCCGTCGCACAGACGGCCCACCCCGTGAAAATGCGGTAGAGCCTTGTCAGGACGGCACTTCCGAGGCATGCTTACTACCCCGCAACACACCCCCGCGCGCCCCGCGACCCCAGCCCGACTCGAGACGCGATTTTGACAGGCTCCCATCTGCCGGTAAACGAGCTACGCGAAAGCGCCGGTCCCCTGCGGACCGTTCCGCGTCGCTCAGGCTCGGGCCGCGTCATCGCGTACTTGCCGCAGTACGACATTCGCGTGCGGCGCGAGCTCGCGCACCGTCGCTTCCTCGTATCGGTGCTGCGGCAGGTGCTGCGTGTGGTGAGCCTGCACGCGCTCGACGCGGTCGCGGTCATGGGAGCGATCCTCGCGGCTCGCGCGCTCACGGTTGGCGGCGCGATCGCGGGGACGGCGCCCGCGCTCGTCGCGTTCGTGCTCGTGGGGTTGAACGTGCGCGGCAGCTATCAGCCCGGCGACGGCCGGCGCGACGCGCAGCGGCTCGTCACCGGCGCATTGATCGGCGTCGCGCTCGCGGCGCTGCTGCCCGCGCCGATGCGTCTGCCGCCGCAATTCCTCGCGATCTTCGGACTCGGCTCGATCGCCGCGCTCATCATCGAGCGTCGCATCGTCGACGTGATCGTTCACGAGGCGTATGCGCGCGGCTTCGGTCTGCGGCGCGCGCTGATCGTGACGCGCACGCTGGAGCTCGACGACGTGCTGGCGACGATCGTTCCGTCGCGCGGGAATGGGCGCCCCGCCGAAGATCAGGTCATCGTGGGCCACGTGAGCCCGGACCGCTTCGATTCGGCGGCGATCGGGAATCTCAGCGATCTCGAGCAGGTGCTCGATACGCAGGACGTGAGCGAGGTGCTCATCGCGACGTCGCTCGGCGGCGCGGCGGTGTCGGAGATCGCCGAGATCTGCTTCGAGCGCGGCGTCCGGGTCCTCGTGATTCCGTCGGCATTCCGCGCGGTGCAGGGCGGCAGCTCGGTGTGGGCGCATCTCACGCAGATCGGACGGTCCCCGGCGTATCATCTGCACCCGGCGCGGCTGGAGCTGCCGGCGCTGATGCTCAAGCGCGCCACCGATCTGGTGCTGGCATCGGCGGGACTCGCGCTCGCGCTTCCGCTCATGCTCTTCATCGCGATCTGCATCAAGCTCGAGTCGCGCGGCCCCGTGTTCTTCCTGCAGCGCCGCGTCGGGCTGGGGGGACGCGAATTCCTGATGTGGAAGTTCCGCAGCATGTTCCACGAAGCCGAGGCGCGACAGGACGACATCGCGCACCTCAACGCCTACGGCAACGGCCGGTTGTTCAAGATGCGCTCCGACCCGCGCATCACGCGTGTCGGCCGGCTGCTGCGCCGCTTCAGCCTCGACGAGCTGCCGCAGCTGTTCAACATCCTGGCAGGACAGATGTCGCTCGTGGGGCCGCGTCCGCCGCTGCCGAGCGAGGTGCGGCACTACGAGGCGCGGCATTTCGTGCGCCTCAGCGTCGTCCCCGGGCTGACTGGCCCCTGGCAGGTGAACGGACGCAACCTCATCACGGATTTCGAGCAGATCGTGCAGCTCGAGCGCAGCTACATTGAATCCTGGTCGCTGCGCTCGGACATCGAGATCATGCTGCGCACGCTGGCCGTGGTGATCGAGGGCAAGGGAGCGTACTAGGCGCGGCGCCGCGCCTGACCGCGCCACCTGCCATCCGAGCCGCCCCCGCGCGCGCAACGATGTCGCTGACCAGTCGCATTCGCGTTGCAGCGTTCCGGCGGCTCCCGAAACACTGGCAACCGCCGGCGGCGTACCACTACTATCGCGCGCGCTCGCTCATCGACCCCGAGCTCGACATCACGCGCCGCGTGCTGCGCCCGGGACTTCGCGCGGTGGACGTCGGCGCGAACGAGGGCGTCTACACGCATGCCTTTCGTGGCACCGGCGCCTTCGTCGATGCGTTCGAGCCAAACCCGGAGTACGTCGCGACGCTCAGCGCGTATGCGCGGCATCACCGCACGGTCCGGGTGCACGACGTGGCGCTGGGAGCGCGCGCGGAAGAGGCGACACTGAGCGTGCCGGTACGGGATGGCCGCGCGGTTGCAGGACACGGCCGTCTCGCGGCCGTCGACGGCGCCGCGACGCGTTTTCCGGTGAGCGTGCGCACGCTCGATTCGTTCCGGCTCGCGGACGTCGCCGTGATCAAGATCGACGTCGAGGGGCACGAGCTCGAGGTGCTCCGCGGCGCGCGCGAGACGGTCGGGCGCTGCCGGCCGCTGCTGCTCCTGGAGATCGAGCAACGGCACCTGGGCGGTGACATCGCCGAAGTCTTCGGCGAGATCACCGAGCTGGGTTATGACGGCAGCTTCCTGCTCCCGAACGCCGGCGCGCGTCCGCTCGCGGAGTTCGACGCGGCCATGCACCAGCGCAGCGCGAACGCCGACCGGCCGCATGCGCTGTACGTCAACAACTTCATCTTCCGGCCGACCTCCGGGGCGCTGTCGGGGTACGCACTCGCATGACGCGCGAGCTGCCTGCCGTGTACGCCATCATCATCAACTACAACGGGTGGCGGAACACCGTCGAGTGTCTCGAGAGCGTATACCGCTCTGACTACCCGCGGCTCCACGTCCTGATTCTCGACAACGCGTCAGGCGATGACTCGATCGAGCGGCTGCGGGAATGGATGGCGAAACCGGGCAACGTGCCGGACCCGTCGCGCACGTCGATCGTGCCGCTGGACCGCAACCTCGGGTTTGCCGGAGCGAACAACGTCGGCTTGCGGCATCTGCTCGCACGCGAGCCGAACGCATACGCATGGCTGCTGAACAACGACACCGTCGTGGCGCCGGATGCGCTGCGTCGCATGGTGCAGCTGGCGGAGAGTGACCGTGGCATCGGCGCGGTCGGCGCGACGCTGCTCAAGCACTCGGATCCCGAGCGGCTCGAGACCGCGGGGGGTGGAACGTTCGCGGAGTGGCACGGCATGGTCTCGTCCATCCGCAGCGACACGCCGCGCAGCGGCCCGCGTCCCGCGCTCGAGCGGCTGGACTTCGTCTCGGGCACCTGCATGCTCGTCTCCCGCGCGACCGTCGAGCGCGTGGGGCTGATGGACGAGCGCTACTTCCTGTACGGCGAGGACATCGACTGGAGCGCGCGCATCCGTGAGAGCGGGCTGCGTCTCGCCTACTGTGCCGAGGCCGAGGTATGGCACAAGGGCGGAGGGAGCACGCAGCACGGGAGCTCCGTGCACGACTACTACTGCGTGAAGAGCGCGCTCCTGCTCGTGCACAAACGCAACGCGGCGCTGCTCCCGCTGGCCTTCGCGTACTCGACGGTCCGATGCGTGGTTCCCAAGCTCGTGCGCGGCGAGCGGCGGCGTCTCGCGGCAGTGCTGCGTGGCTACGTCGATTTCGTGAAGCAGGTCGCCGGACGTTTCGCGCCCACCGGTCTCACCGCGCCATGAGCTCGCGCATCCGGCGACCGTCGCGACCGGGCACGCCCACGCGCGGCCGCTACCTCGTGCGCAATCCGCTCTGGAACGCGTGGCTGCGCGCGCAGGACTCGCTGCTCGAGATCCGCGGGCGCGGTCGTGCGGGCAGCGCATCTCCCACGCCGCGACACGTGCTGCTGTGCGTGGGCGGACAGCTGGGCGACGCGGTCATCGCGACGAGCATCATCCCGGCGATGCGCGCGGCGATTCCCGGCGTCGAGATCGGCGTCCTCTGCGGCAGCTGGAGCGGCCGCATCTTCGCCGCGCATCCCGCGGTCGCGCGCGTGCATATCGCCGACCACTGGAAGACCAGCCGGTCGGAGCGCTGGCTGCCGTGGCGCTGGCTGCACTGGCGGCGCACGCGCGCCCGTGCGCTGGCGGAGATTCGCGCCGCCGCGTATGACGCGGCCATCGATCTTTCGCCGTACTACCCGAACGCTGCCCGCGTGCTGCGCGACGCACGCATCCCGATCCGGGTCGGCTTCACGAGTGGCGGCGAGGGATCGCTCTATACGCATCCCCTGGCGTGGACGTCCGGACGCCACGTGACCGGCGACCACCTCGCGCTCCTCGATGCGCTGTTGGCGCGCACCGGCGCGGCGCCGACTCCGCTGCCGTACGACGTGCCCGCGCCGACGCCGGCGCAGGTCGCGAACGCGAACCGGCGGCTTGCCGAGGCCGGGGTCACGCCCGGCGACTATGTCGTGGTCCACGTGGGCGCGGGGCTGCCTCAGAAAGAGTGGCCGGTCGCGCGATGGATGCAGGTGGTGCGCGCGCTCGCGTCGCGCGGGATGCGCGTGGTGCTGACGGGCGCCGGTTCGCGCCAGGCGGCATTCACGCGCGCGGTCAGCTCCGCGGCGAGTGGCGTCGTGGATCTGTGCGACCGTCTCGGCTGGGAGGAGTTTCACGCCGTGGTGCGGCAGGCCGCGGTCGTGGTCACGGTCGACACGGTGACGATGCACCTCGCGTCCGCCGCGGACGTTCCGTGCGTCGCCATCGTCACGGCGATCGACGATCCGCAGCGGTGGCGTCCGCCGGGCGAGCACGTCACGCAGCTGACCGCGACGGTGCCGTGCGCGCCGTGCTACCTGAGCCGCGGGTGCGCGGAGATGTCGTGCATCCGCGACGTCACCGCGGACGCCGTGCTCGCCGCCGTGCTGGAGTACCTGCCGGCGTCGTTGATCGCGCGCGGCTAGAGCGCACCTAGCGGGGCGTGACGCCGAGCCTGAACGACACGTTGCGGATGTCGAAGACCTCGTCCTCGCCGAACCCGTTCCGCGCGTTCTGGAACAGGTAGTTCATGCGCTTCTCCGACTGGATCTCGAGCGTCGCGTCGAACGGACCGGCGCGTCGCGCGCCTCGGACACCGCCGATCAGGCTCACGTCGTGCGCGAACTTGTCGAAACCCGTTCGCCGAAAATAGAACGCGTCCGTCTCCCATCGCACGCGCTCGATGAACAATCCGGCGCGGCCGCCGCGCGTCATGCGATCGAGGGCGAGCCACTGACTGGAGGCCCCGGGTCCGATCGCTGCGCCGACGACCTGCCCGCGCTGCGTGTATCCCTGCGCCACCACGGGACTGACGAAAAACGTCGGCGGTTGCTCGGCGCGGGTCACGAGCTGCTGCTCGAGCATCGTGAACTCCATCTGGAAGCGCCATCTCAGGTCTGCCGCGGACGGATTGCTGACCCACTGCGATCCGAAGGTGTACCCCTGACTGAGCTGCGGCGCGACGAGCAGCGAGCGGACGGACTTCGGCAGGATGACGCGCGCCCAATCGAGGTACAGCTCGAGGCCACTCTGCGGCAGCACCCAGCGCGTGAACAGCGTCGTGAATTGATCGGCGGCCCGCCCGAAGGTCGCCGCGCGCACGTCGAGTCCCTCACCCCAGCGCGCGACGGCATCGAGGAAGCGCGCGGGCAGCGCACCCGCGCCGGGAATCGCCGCATACACGACGCGTCCGCCGCCGATCGAGAACGTCGTGTCGAACGCGGGCGCAAGCACGACCACCAGCCCACTGAAGGACCGCAGATTGTTGCGCCCGTCGGTGTCGAAGAAGGGCGATTCGGTGAGACCGCCGACCATCCAGCGAGCTTCGGCCTGGCCCAGTGGTGTGCGCACCGGTCTGGTCGTGCGGACGTACGCGCCGGGGATACCCGCGGCGTGATTGCTCATGATGAGCGCGTTGCGCAGCCCCGGACCCCACCACTGCGATTCCGCGCCGGCGCCGATGGTGACGAGCCCGGCATCCACCTCCACAACGCTTTGTCCAAAGTCGGCGACGAGCAGGGAGCGATCGCCGAAGCGCAGCGGCAGGTCGGCCATGGATCCGCCGCCGGAGTGGAACGGGTTCACGAAGCCGCTCAGGTCGCGCGCGTCGGCCGCAAGGATCGGAAAGGGACGATTCTCTGCGTACCAGATCTGGGGGATCAGCTGCGCCCGGAAGCGGCCACACTGCACGCGTACGCCCGCGCTCGCCGACATTCCGAAGCCGCGGCCGGCCCACGCGCCGCCGTCATTGCGCGGGAACGGGATCCGCGAGTTCCACGTGAGGTCGGCGGCCGGCGATACGGCCTGCCAGCCGAGACCGCACAGTTTCGCGTCGATGCGGCGCGCGCGTTCGCGGGCGAGCGGCCGCGACATCGTCAGCGGCGAGCGGATCAGCCATCCGGACGTCGGCGCGCCGCGGAGCTGAGCGAGGCGGGCGCGATCCTCCGCTTCACTTCCGATGAAGACGAGCGACGCGGCGACGGAGTCAGGTGGAGGGCCGACCGAATCGCGCTGCTGGGACTGAAGCCTCGCCGTCGCCACGCACGTGCATGCGAGCGACGCGAGCAGGGAAGCACGTCTCAATCCGTGCTGCGACCGCCGCAGACGCTAATGCCGCGCGCTCGAGAACATGCGTGTCTCAGACGTGTACACCGCATTGGTCGCAGCATATACTGAGCGCGGAGTGATGTCCAGCAGAATTGCCATCCTGGCGGCGCTCGCCGCGGTGAGCGCCTGTGATCCCTGTACAGGTGTGGTTGGGTGCACGGTCGGCGAACACGTCGCGGCGTCGGGGCGCATTCTCGATGAGGCGACGGGCGTCGCCGCGGCGGGAATCGCGGTCGATTTCGTGCGCACGGCCGGCGTCGCGCTCGAGCGCGATTCCGTCCGCATGATCACCGACTCCGACGGACAATTCGAGTTCGACGTCGCCGCGCGCGACGCGGGACGCGTCGACGGATACTTCCGCATCCACCCCGCGGATCGCGACGAATACCGTGTGTTCGACGTCTCCCTGCGCACGAGCACGCGTCGCGGCGAGGCGCAGACGTTCGGACCGTGGTCGACCGCGCCGCACGCGGGAGATCTCGCCGAGATCCGCGTCCGCGGCGCGCCGACGTTCATCGCGACGAACACGCGCATCGAATTTCGTCGTACCGGCGGCGTCGACTTCGAGGGGCTCGGCACCGGCACGTTCACGCGCACGACCAGCGAGCGCGGATGGATGCCGCTGTTCGGCAACGAGCTGCGGCCGCTCGACGCCGGCGACGTCATCGGAGATCTCACCGTGTTCGCCGCGCCCCCGATCGGGACGATCACGCAGCGCAACGTCCACATTCCCATCACGGCGATGTTCCGCCCCGGGCTGGGCATCCGATCCATCGGCGTCGGACCGAGCATGGAGTATCACATCGCGCTGATCAGGCGCGGGCGCAACGTGGCCGTCAGCGGCGCCGAGGTGCAGTTCCACTGGACGTCGGGCATCGACGTTCAGCCGCGCGACTGGAGCGGCCTCACCGACATCGCGGGGCGCGTCGCCTTTCCGGTGCGGGCGCGCACCGCCGGCGTCATGGTCGGCGACCTGCGCGTGGTCCCGCCCGCGCCGTGGAAGTCATTCGAGCGGCGCGGTATGGTCTTCGAGACCTTCGACGCCGACACGGCTCGTCTCTACGCGACGCTCGAGGTCGGGCCCGGAGTGAGCGGATACGCCGTCTTCCGCGCGAACGGCTTGCCGGTAAAGGGAGTCAAGGTCGAGGCGCGCCGCACCGCCGGCCTTCCGACACCCAACGGCATCCCCGCGACCGTTTCGAACGACACCGGGTACACGTATATCACCAGCGCGACCGACACCGAAGGCGACATCACCGCCGATCTCACGGTGACGCCCCCCGCGCCGTATCGCCGCTTCACGATCCGAGGCGTGCGGCTCCAGGCGCGTGACGGGGACGCTCCGACGCCGCCGTACATCATCGGCCAGTGGGACGTCGCGGCGCCCCCGGCGAGCCTGCAGTCGCGGCCGTGACGTCTGGCGGCATCGGGCACGTCGCGCGCGCGATCGCCGCGATTGGCTGCACAACCATATGTGTCGCGCTTGCGCCGACGCGTGGTCGTGCCCAGGACAGCAGCCAGGCGTCGGCGATGCCGACTTTGCCGGTGCGCGCCTCATTCGTGAACGACGAGTGGGAGCGGTACGCGCGCGTGCTCGAAGTGGGCGGCGACGTGCCGGTGTATCCGTGGACGGTGCGCGCATTCGGCGTGCGTGAGCTCGCCGCGCTGTCACCGGCCACCGGCGCGCATCCGTGGGCAGGCGTCACGAGCGAGCGCAGTCGTCGCGTGGGTCGGCTGTCGCTTACGACGCTGCCACTCGACGTTCAGACGACGTTCAACTCCATGTTCCCGTATGGGTACAACGACGGTCCGGTATGGGCGGGACGCGGACTGACGTCGGTACTGCAGGGAGGGCTGGCGAGTCGCGCGGGTCCAGTGAGCGTGATCGTCGCGCCGCTCTTTTTCCGGGCGGAGAACACGGCGTTCACGATGAAGCCGAACGGTCTCGGTGGACGGTTGGCGTTCGGCGATCCCATCGGTGACGGCGGGCTCGATCAGCCGCAACGGTTCGGGCCGTCGGCGTATCAGCGCTTCGATCCCGGCAACTCGACCATTCGCATCGACGTCGGACCCGTGGCGGCGGGCTTCACGACCGCGAACGACCATTGGGGTCCGGCGCGCGATCATCCGATGCTCCTGGGAAACAACGCGGCCGGCTTTCCGCGAGTCTTTCTCGGGACGAGCGGCCCGGCGAACGTCTGGATCGGACACGTCCAGACGCGGATCTTCTGGGGCAAGCTGTTCGAGTCGCCGTACACGTACATGCAGGCGATCCAGCGATACCGCTACGCGACGGGCCTTGCCGGCACGTTCACTCCGCGCGGCGTGCCGCGCCTCGAGCTCGGCGCGAGCAGATTCTTCCACGTGCTGTGGTCGGACCACCCGTTTTCCGGCCAGAACCTGGTCCTCACCCTCGGAGACATCCTCAATCAGTCGAAGGCGAACCTCGCCGAGAACCAGATCGCGTCCGTGTTCGGCCGCTACGTTTTTCCCGGCGGCTTCGAGATGTACGGCGAATACGGACGCGAGGATCACAGCAACAACCTCAGAGACCTCGAGCTCGAGCCGGACCATCAGGCGGGTCTGCTCTTCGGCTTCCAGCGGGTCAGCGGCCGTGGCACCATGCGCCGGCGCGTCGTTAGAGGCGAGGTTCTGAATACCCGGCTCTCCGGGCTGCAGATGGTGCGCGACCAGGTGCGCTTCTATTCTCACGGCGCCGTGGGTCAGGGACACACGTCCGTCGGCCAGGTGCTTGGCTCTATCGGCGCCGCCGGAGGCGGTGCGGCGACGTTCGCCGTCGACTCGTACTCGGAACGCGGCCGTCGTACCTTCTCCCTCTCGCGGATCATGCGGTCGGAGACGCGCGTCGCGGCGACGCTCATGACGATCCCGCAGGCCGCCGACGTCATGTACGCGTTGGGGATGGATGGCGTCCGCTTCCGCGGGCGCATGGCACTCACCTACGAGCTGACCGCCGTGTACGAGCTGAATCGCAACTTCACGACGAACGTGATGAACGTCCGCGCGTCGTCCGGCGTCCGATATGTCTGGTAGCACGAGCGGCCACTCCTTCGCGCGCAACTCCGCGTTGAACCTCGTCGGAATGCTGCTGCCGCTCGTGCTCGCGGTGGTTGCATTTCCGCCGCTCGTGCGCGGTCTCGGCGCGGCTCGATTCGGCATCCTCTCCCTCGCGTGGGCCGCCATCGGCTACTTCGGCCTGTTCGAGTTCGGGCTGAGCCGCGCGCTGACGCAGGCGGTCGCGCAACGACTCGGCAACCGACGGGACGAGGAGCTGTCGCGCATCGTGGGAACGGCGCTCGTGCTGCTGCTCGTGCTCGGAATTGTCGGCGCGGTCGCGGTCGTCCTTGCGACGCCGATGCTGATCACGCGCATCCTCAACGTCCCGCCCGAGCTTACGGACGAGGCGATCACCGCCTTCTACGTTCTCGCGGCGTCGCTGCCCTTTGTCGTGACGACGGCGGGGCTGCGCGGGCTCATGGAAGCACATCAGCATTTCGGCGTGGCGACCGCGCTCCGACTGCCGCTCGTCGCCTTCATGCTCGTCGGTCCGCTGCTCGTGCTTCCGTTCACGCACAGCCTCGTCGCCGCGGTGCTCATGCTCGCGATCGGCCGCGTGATCAGCTGGGTGGCGCACGTCGTCGTGTGCGTGCGGCGCTACGCGTACGTGCGGGCAGAAGTTCCCCGGCTGCATAGTGATGAAGTCGCGCCGCTGCTGCGCTTCGGCGGATGGATGACGCTCACGAACGTCGTGAGCCCGATGATGCACTCCCTCGACCGTTTTCTCATCGGCGCGCTGCTGCCCATGGCGGCGGTAGCTCACTACGTGACCCCGTACGAGCTGGTGACCAAGCTGACGGTGATCGCGACGGCGATCCTCACGGCCACGTTCCCGGGTTTCGCGGCGACGTTCTCCGAAGACCGCGCGTCGATGACACATCTGTATGACCGCGCGCTGCGCACCGTCGTGCTGCTGACCTTCCCCGTGGTGTTCGTCGCGATCGCGCTCGCGCACGAGGGAATGCGCGTCTGGATGGGCGCGGCCTGGCCCAGCGAAAGCGCCGTGGTGCTGCAGTGGCTCGCACTCGGCGTGTTCATCAACTCCATCGCGCAGGCGCCCTACGCCGCGCTGCAGGGCGCGGCACGCCCGGATCTCATCGCGAAGCTTCACCTCCTCGAGCTGCCGCTGTACGTCGCCGTGATCCTGATGTTCGCGCGATCGTTCGGGCTGACCGGGGTCGCGATGGCCTGGACGCTGCGCGTTACGCTCGACGCCGTCGCTCTCCTGGTGGTCGCCCACCGAACGCTCGGGCTGCCGATGATGCCGCGGCTGGGCAGCGCGTGGATCCTGGCGCTGATGCTGGCCGCACTCGGCGTCGCGGCGATGCCCATGGGAACGGTGCCACGGATCGCCTACGTCGTGGTCGTCAGCGGAACGTTCGTGGCGTACGCGTGGCTGCGTTTGCTGACCGTGGCCGAGCGGAACGCGCTGATCCGCTGGAACCGGGCGCCGGGCGTCGTCGTGGAAACGACCGAGGGTATCGCCTGAGCGCCGCGTCCGCGCGGGTTCTCATCGTCCATCAGTGGTTGTACATGTGGGCCGGCGCGGAACGCTGCCTCGAGGAGCTCCTGGCGGTCGTTCCGCACGCGGACCTGCTGGTCGGCATCGTGACGCCGGAGATCCGGTCGCGACACGCCGTCGTCGGACGCGCGCGGGAGACCTGGGTCGGCAGCCTCCCCGGCTCGCACCGTCACCACCGCTGGTTTTTGCCGTTGCACGCGCTTGCCTTCCGCACCTTCGACACGTCGTCGTACGACCTCGTGATCTCGCTGTCGCATGCGTTCGAGAAGCTCGTGCGGGCCCGGGCGGGCCGGCACCTGTGCTATTGCTTCTCGCCGCCGCGGTATCTCTGGGATCTGCGCGAGACGTACGCGCGACATGCGTCGTGGCCGCAGCGCATGGCGCTGCGCGCGGCGACGTTCCCGCTGCGTACCATAGACAGGGCCGGTGCGGCGGGCGTCGACAGGTTCGTGAGCATCTCCGGCACGGTCGCCGATCGCGTGCGGCGCCGCTACGGCCGGGAAAGCGATGTCGTGTATCCCCCGGTCGCGCCGAAGTCCGCGGCGTCTTCACAGCCGCGCGAGGAATTTCTCCTCTCGATTGGGCGTCTGGTGCCGTACAAGCGTATCGACCTGGCGATCGCGGCAGCCGAGCAGCTGGGTATGAAGCTCGTCGTGGCCGGCGACGGTCCCGATCGGCAGCGGCTCGAGCGATCGGCCGGACCGCTGACGCAATTCGTCGGGCACGTTTCCGAGGAAGAGGCGGGACGGCTGCTTTCCACGTGTCGCGCGTTCGTGTTCTGCGCCGAGGAGGATTTTGGCATCGCGCCGCTCGAGGCGCAGGCGCATGGTGCGCCCGTCGTGGCGTATGCGCGCGGGGCCACGCTCGAGACGATGGATACGTCGAATGCGGTGTTCTTTGAGCGGCAGACGGCGGACGACGTCGCCGAAGCCATCCGGCGGTGCATGGCGCGCAGGTGGGACCCGGCCGATCTGCGCCGAAACGCCGAGCGCTTTTCCCCGGCTAAATTTCGGTCCGGCATGCAGAGACTCGTCGACGAAACCCTGAATCGCGCGTGAAGACCGTTATCGTCACCGGCGGCGCCGGCTTCATCGGCTCCGC
>Ga0081539_10000500_pt1 | contig 82137 bp, 67 predicted proteins | sample TabmetS4T2R2_FD_71023 | JGI IMG/M metagenome (GOLD analysis project Ga0081539, IMG submission 71023) | Tabebuia heterophylla rhizosphere microbial communities from the University of Puerto Rico - S4T2R2 | ecosystem: Host-associated > Plants > Roots > Rhizosphere ...
CAGTGGTTGAACGGCGAAGCACAGTGACAGACTGACTGCCCACAGGGCGAGTAAGTGTTTCCGCATCTATAAGCTGTCCTCAGGCAGGAATTTCAGGAACGTGGGTATTTTAACTAATTGGCTGGACTTTTCAATGGTCATCAAACAAAGCGTTGGCTTTTCTCTGCGGCCCTCTGCGTATCTCTGCGACCTCTGCGTTGAAATAATCCATTTAACGCAGAGAACGCAGAGGTACGCAGAGGGCCGCAGAGAGATTACAAAAATTTAAGACATACTGGTGATGGGATCTGGTGGTTGTGGCCGGTTGGCGTCAGGCGGCCAGTGGGCTCGTCAATGTTGAAGCTAACGACGTTGTCACTCCGTTGATTTGCAACCAGCAGGAACTTGCCTGACGGATCGATCGTGAAGTTGCGTGGCCAGTCGCCTTCGGTCGAGACGTGTTCGATGAGCTTGAGTTTTCCTGTGCGTGGCTCGATCTCAAAGACGACGATGCTGTTGTGTCCACGATTCGATCCGTAAAGAAATCTGCCCGATGGAGAGACGTGAACGTCAGCGCAGTAACTGACGCCCGAGAAGTCGCTCGGCAACGTTGAAACAGTATCGATGTGTGTGAGCGTTCCGTTCGCTTCGTTGTACTTGAACGCCGCCATACTCGAATCGAGCTCGTTGATGACGTAGAGATATCTGCCACTCGGATGAAACGTCAGATGTCGCGGACCGGCGCCGGCCTGAAGCTCTGCACTCCTCGCGGGAATAAGTTTTCCCGCAGCGCGGTTGAAGCGATAGACCATCACTTTATCCACACCGAGATCAGCGACGAGCGCATGTCGCTCAAAGCGATCGAGGATGACGCAGTGCGCGTGCGGTCCTTTTTGTTGGTCCTTCGGGCCGGACCCTTCGTGTTGCTTGAGATCGCTGGCGGGCGCGAGTGAGCCGTCAGGGAGTATGGGCAGCGCGGTGACGCTACCGCCCGTGTAGTTGGCGACGAGTAAAACTTTTCTCTTACTGTCTACAGTGAGATGACACGGATCTGCGCCCTGTGTCGGTTGTTGATTTAAAAACCAAAGGTTCTTGCTGATCGAGTTGATCTCGAAAGCGCTGACGTAGCCGCCGGGCTTTCCTTCATACTCACCGACTTCATTGACCGCATACAGAAACCGCCGGCTGCGATCGATCGTGACGAACGACGGGTTAACAGATTTTTTCGATTCGAAACCGCCGAGCGCACCCACTTGCGGCGCAAACTGATAAACGTAAATGCCTTCGCTCTTACCTGATGTGTAAGTCCCAACGTACAGGACCCGCTCTTTGGTCCATGCATCTGCACGACAGGCGAATAGACCAAACACACCAATGCCGCCAGCTTGCAAAAACTGGCGGCGTGAAAACTTGTCGATCGTCACCGGGCGACTCCTCGAATCGTCTGAATTTAAGATCAGCGCGATGACTTCCTAGTCGACTTTGCGACAAAAAGCAAGGCCCTGACTACGCGTCAGGGTCTTTGCCTTCAGTGTGCGCCCCCGTTTGAATTACTTGCCCCGATCGATCAGGATGTGCTCGGTACGCTTCTCAGCTAAAGCCTTTGCCAAAGCTCTCTCACGATTGGAGGTCTGAATCTCGCGTCCCGTCTGACTGCCCGGTGTCCAAATCTGTTGCAGAAAATAAAGATCGTCATAACGATTGAAGACCAGTCGCGTTTCTTCCACCTCGTCGTTAGCGCGGACCGGTCTGGTCAACAGCAGCGCCTTGCCGACATTGTCTTTGTGCCTGATGACCCACACCGTGTCTGAGTCTTTTCTGTTCCGCTCGATGACGTACTTACCAGCCGGAAATTGTTTCTCACCGACACTAAAATTAAAAGGTATATGTATGATGGTCTGCCGGTCAGACTGTCCGAACGCTGACGAGAACGTCAAGAGAACTAAAAGACCAGAGAATGCGATCGCCTTTGTGATGTACTTCATGTGCTCTCCTTCAGGCACTTGCAAATATCGGCAAGCCCGATTGCTGCCGTCACTCGAATAACGCGCGAAAAAGTCGCGAAGAGGGCCACTAACCAGAAAGTTTTTAGCCACGGATTACACGGATTTTTCTTTTTATCTGTGTAATCCGTGTTAATCCGTGGCTACTTTATAAGCTTCGCTATTTCGCGCCACGTAATGAGTTTGATCTGGTTCTCCTGAAGGAGCTTACGGAAGGTATCGCTCGTGAAGAATTCGAAGTCGCGTTGTCGCCAGGCTGCGCCCCAGTCAGGGTGATCGGCGGTTGCAGCACGCATCTCGGCATCGTCGTAGGCGAGGTGAATCACGATTTCCGTCACGCCGGGTTCGAGTTTCTTCAGTGCATCGCTGTAAAACCTGGCCCAGTCCTGTGGCGCAACAGTAGGATTGATATCGAGAACGCGATCGATATAAACATCATCCTGAGTCAACACTGACGGCAAAAAATCCGCGCGACTGAACCACGCCTTCGCTACTCGCACCGGTAGCTTTTGACTACGCGCGACACGCAGGAACAGTTCAAACAGGGCTTTGTTCTGGTAGAGCGTTCCCATGTGTGAGTCGAGGTGCGTCGGTTGAATGCCGAGTGCACGTGCGCGCTCGATCTGTGCCGTGATCTCCAGCTCGACTTGCTTCGGATCAGCTTGGGCCGCGGCTTCAGTCTCGGTCAGGCGGAAGTAACCATCTTTATCCAGCAACGACAACACTTTGTCGCGTGATGATACCGGACCCCAGCGAAACGACGTCCATTCACTCGTGAGCGTTAAGTGCAGACCCAGATCGGCTTGTGGGTTCGCGCGCGCGTAGGCCGCGATCTCTGAAAGCCACGAGCACGGAACCATGATGCTGCCGGAGTTCACGAGACCGGATTCCAACGCTTTGATCGTCGCGGCGTTGACGGAGTGGGCCATGCCGAGATCGTCTGCATGCACGATCAAGAGTTTCGCGTCGCGCGGGTAGCCGAGTCGTTCCGCGATCGTTTTGTCCTGAGCACTGATGCTAGTAAGCAGCAGCAAGAGCGCGAGAGTAGCAACAAGTATATGGGTCATGGCGGTAGAGAATAGCATCACACTTGGATACAGTCAGTACTGCAGATAAGCGGGGGCAAGCCCCTCTTCCTGACTTGTTCTATTCTCAGTTGCTCAATCGTCTAATGGAACTTGATTGAAAAAATAGAACAGTCAGGAAGAGGGGCTTGCCCCCGCTGATCGGTGGGTACTAACTGTGTCCAACAGCAGTCTAGTCTCAGTCGAAAGATCGCGCCGCGTGTCCACCTTTTGGTGGAGACGATTGGTTTTGTCGTGAGGTACAATTAAGTCCGACAGCCCTGCTTCCTGAAAATTCAGTCCAGAAAGTTTCGATGAAACCGCTAAAGATCGGCATTACCGGCGTGCGTGGCATCGTCGGTGAAACCTTTACCCCGGAACTGGCGGTGGAGTTTGCCGAAAGCTTTGGAACATACCTGGACCATGGACGAATTCTTGTTTGCCGCGACACGCGTCCGTCGGGCCAGATGATTCGCTCCGCCGTGCTGGCGGGCCTACTCGCGGTGGGTTGTGAAGTTGTCGATCTCGGCGTTTGCCCAACTCCAGGCATGCAACTCGCAGTGAAGCGGCTGAAGGCTGATGGCGGTATTGCGATCACTGCGGGTCACAATCCCTGGCAATGGAACGCGCTGAAGTTTGTGCGCAGTGATGGTCTGTATCTCAATCCCACGCAGGGCGAAGAGTTGCTCGACATCTTTCACCAGGGCGAATACGCAAAGGCTGGCTGGGACACGATCAAGCAAGTGGTCCAAACCGCCGACGCGATTGAAGAGCACGTCAAAGTCCTGCAGGAGAACTTCGACACTGACGTCATCCGCTCAAAGAACCTGACGGTGGCAGTTGATTGCTGCAACGGCGCATGTTCGTTTTTGAGTCCGAAGTGGTTGACGAAGCTTGGCTGCGAAGTGCTTGCAGTCAACGACAATCCCAACGCTCCTTTCCCGCACGCACCCGAGCCGAAGCCTGAGACGATGGCCCAGCTTCGTGCGGTAGTGAAGGCTGGACGCGCCGCGATCGGCTTCGCCCACGACGCCGACGGCGAGCGCCTGGGAATCGTCAGCGATCTTGGTGAGCCGCTCTCGGAGGAGATGACACTCGCGATCGCTGCTGAGATTCGTCTGCGAAAGAAGGCGGGAATTGTTGTTACAAATGTTTCGACGTCCAGTGCTGTGGACATCATTGCTGCGCGACATGGCGGAAGCGTGGTGCGTATGCCGGTGGGCCAGGCTTACATCTCCGAAGGGTTGATCGAACACAACGGCGTGCTTGGCGGTGAGGGCAGTGGCGGAATCACAGTCCCGGAAGTTCATTTGACGCACGACAGTGCTGCTGCGATCGGATTGATACTCGAGCATCTAGCGTCGACGGGTGAGCATGTTTCAGATCTGGTGGCGGGACTGCCGCGGCTGACGACGCTGAAGCACAACATTACGGTCGAGCCACATCGTTTGTATTCGGTGTTGCAGGAGTTTCGAGCGGTGATGGAGCAGGAGGGGCTCGAGATCGATGCGACGGATGGGATCAAGGTGACGTTGCCTGATGGCTGGGTGCACGTGCGTGGGTCGAACACGCAGTCGATGATCCGGATCATTGTTGAAGCTCAGACGGATGCGGCTGCAAGAGAATTGCTTGATTGGGCACGCGATCGAATCAAACGGTAGTTTTACAGGATTACAGGATTTCCAGAATTGTCATGATGAAATCCTGTTACTTCTGAAAATCCCTGTAATGCTGTCTAACGTAACTTTAGCAAATGCGGGCGATACCCACTCTCAAGATAAGCATCTCCGGCGTGCGTGGCGTCGTGGGCCAATCGCTCACGCCGACATTGCTCACGCGCTTCGCTCAAGCGTTCGGCACGCACACGGGCTCGGGCACGATCGTCATCGGCCGCGATCCGCGCACCTCCGGCGAGATGGTGAAGCACGCCGTCGTCGCCGGCCTACTCTCCACCGGCAGCCGTGTGGTCGATATCGGCGTTTGTCCGGTGCCGACAGTTCAACTGCAAGTGCGCCATCGACGCGCGCAGGGCGGCATCGCGATCACTGCGAGTCACAATCCCGCTGAATGGAACGCGCTGAAGTTCATCGGCTCGAGCGGACTCTTTCTCGACGCGGGCCAGGCACGCGAGCTACTCGACATCTATCACCAGGGCGAATACACGAAAGTCGGCGGTGCGGAGCTGCGCACAGTTGAAGAAGTCGCGGGCGCGACCGATCTGCACATCAAGTCGATTCTCGACGCGCTTGGTCCGCTTCCACAAACGCAGAAGAAACTGCGCGTCGTGCTCGATTCGTGTAACGGCGCCGGTTCTATCGTTGGCCCAAAGCTTATTGAAGCACTCGGCGCTGAAGTGATTCAACTAAACACTACGCCTAACGGATCTTTCCCTCGTCCCGCTGAGCCGCTGCCGGAGAACCTTGGCGATTTGTGTCGAAAAGTTCGAGAGCATCAGGCTGATGTCGGTTTCGCGCAGGACATGGACGCGGATCGACTCGCGATCGTGTCGGAACAGGGTGAAGCGATCGGTGAAGACAATACACTCGTACTCGCGACTCTTTTCGTGCTCAGTCGTGAAAAGGGCGCCGTTGTTGCCAATCTTTCAACCACGTCCGCTGTTGCAGACGTCGCGAAGCGATTCGATTGTCCGGTGTTTTTGACAAAGATCGGTGAGGTGAACGTTACGGACGCGATGCAACAGCATCGAGCCGTGATCGGCGGCGAGGGAAATGGCGGCGTGATTTACCCGCGTATCAACTTCGCGCGCGATAGTCTCGTAGGCATGGCCCTCGTGCTTCATCTACTCGCTCAGTCGGGCAAATCGGTGACGGAACTACTTGCAGACATTCCGCGCTACACGATCGTGAAGGAGAAGATGGCGTGTCCTTCGGATCGGATTGCGGGAGTGCTTCGAACGGTGCGACAGGAGTTTGCGGAGCATCAGATGGACACGCGCGACGGCGTGAAAGTGATCATGCCTGATGGTTGGTTGCTGGTACGCGGATCGAACACGGAGCCGATTATTCGTGTTGTTGCCGAGGCGAGAAGTGACGAGCGCGCGCGAGAACTCGTTGATGACGTGATTGCAAAGATCAGCCGTTGAACAGGATTTACAGGATTGTTCAAGATTCACAAGATAAATCCTGTCAATCCTGAAAAAATCTTGTCCATCCTGTCTAAATTGAAAGGATTGCAAATGAGGCGCTTCGCTTTATTGAGTATCGTGATTTTATGCCTGCCAGTCGTATTGTTTAGCCAGCAAGCCGCCAACGCGACTCTCACCGGCACTATCATCGATGAACTAGGCGCCGTCATACCCCGCACAAAGATCACCGCAACTCAAACAGCCACGGGCGTGAAACGCGACGCCATCAGCAACGAAGAGGGTGTCTACATCTTTTCAAACATGACTCCCGGCGAGTACGAGCTGAGACTCGAAGCAACCGGTTTCGCGCCCAAAATCAAGAAGGCTGTCTCGCTTAAAGTAGGCCAAACGCTGACCCTGGATATACGACTCGAAGTTCCGGGGTTGAAAGAAGCAATCGTCGACGACATCACGTATCGCCCACCGCTGATCGACAACAGCAACTCTGTGATCGATGGCGTGATCGTGTCGCGCGAGGTCGAGAGCCTGCCGCTCAACGGCCGTAACTTCCTCGAGCTCGCGTTGCTCGTTCCCGGGAACAGCCCCGCGCCAAACTTCGATCCCACTAAAATAAACACGGTCGTCATCTCTTCCGCGGGCCAGCTCGGGCGCGGCGGTAACGTGACGATCGACGGCGCCGACACGAATGACGATGTCGTCGGCGGCTCGATCCAAAACATCTCGCAGGAAGCGATCCAGGAATTCCAGATCGCCACCAATCGCTTTTCATCACAGCTCGGTCGCTCGGGCTCTTCCGTCATCAACGTCATCACGAAGTCAGGCACAAACGATCTGCACGGCTCCGGCTCGGTCTATTTCCGCGACAGCAGTTGGCAAGCCCTACCCGCCACGTTCGATCGCGGTCTCGATCAGTCGCCGCCGTTCGATCGGCAGCAATACGCGTTTGCGATTGGTGGTCCAGTCAAGAAAAACCGCGCCTGGTTTTTTGGCTCGTTCGAAGACCGCAACCAGGACGGTGTGGTGCTCGTCGGCGCGCGAGATTTGGCAACGCGCTCCATCAGGCGCGGCTTTGCTGATTCGCCGCTCGACGATTTCATGACGACCGATCGACTCGACTGGGCCCCCAACTCAGACGATCGCTTCAGCTTTCGTTATTCGTTTCAGCGTGAGCAGGGAACAACCGCGAGCACGCTCATCCGTTCCATCGGGTCTGCTTCGCAGCGGCAGACGAGCGAGAACAAATCAAACTCCTTTCTCGCTAACTACAGTCACCTGTTTTCTCCAAACGACGTAAACATCTTTAACTTCAGCTTCAGCACTTTCCGCAACGACACGCTGCCCGTCGCCCCTGGACCGCAGCTCACGTTTCCGAGTATTCAGGATGGCGCGTCTTTTCGCGTCCCGCAACAAACGAAACAGCGGCGCTTCCAGTTTGGCGACGCATTCACGATGCTGCGCGGCAATCACACGTTCACTCTTGGCGGTGAGGTTCAGCGTGTCGAGTCAGATCTCGACCTGAAAGTATTTCAGCAAGGACGTATCGAGTTGATCGAAGACTTTCCGGACTTCGATCGAAATGGCGATGGCCGTGTTGACGATAACGATCTGCTGTTTGCAGTCACGCTGCGCAGCGGTGTTCCGGATCGCTCGCTGGTTTTGCCTGATACAGACAACACTTACTTCGCCGCGTATTTTCAGGACGACTGGCGCGTGCATCGCGGCTTCACTTTGAACCTCGGACTGCGTTACGAGGTTGATACAGACGTCAAGAACGTCAGCCGCACGGACGAGCTGAATCCGCTGATCCTGCCGTTTCTGAAGGGCACGCGAGGACGAGACACGAACAACTTCGCGCCTCGTGTCGGCTTCAATTACTCAACTGCGGATTCGCGCACGAGCATTCATGCGGGGTACGGCATCTACTACGACCGCGTCACGCTCGAGATTCAAACGCTTGAGCGCGGTCTTGATGGCCGCGCGCTGCCGGTTGAAGTTCGCGCCGGCAATCTTTTCTTCATTCCGCCGCAGTTTCTTTTTGATCCGGTCAATGGCGTTTTCCCACCGCCTGCTCCGACACTCGCGAATCCGTTCACGGGATTTGTGTTGCCGGGCGCCGGCGCCGGTGGCATCAACATCATCGACAACGATCTTCAGAACCCCACCGTCCACCAGATCAACATCGGTGTTCAGCGCGAGCTCGGCGTAGACTTTGCGCTGCGCGCGGATTACGTGCGCAACGTTGGCACACACTTCATCATCGGTCGCGTTATCGGCACGGTGCCTTTCAATCCGGTTGTTGGTGGTCCGGAGATCGTGAAGAGTCTCGAGTCGAGTGTGAGAACGAAGTACGACGGACTGTTGCTGAGTGTGGAGAAGCGCTTTGCGAGGCATGCTCAATTTAGAGCGTCGTACACATTGTCGCGTTCGTTCAACTATGCCAACGACGATCAGATTCCTTTCTCGAATGGTCCGATCGATTCAAATGATCTGCAACGCGAATATGGTCCCACGCCGAACGATCAGCGTCATCGATTTACATTCTCGGGAGTGTTTCAGTTGCCGGCGCAAATAAGACTCGCACCGATACTGACGCTCGCTTCGTCAGTGCCGATCGATGTGCTGCTTTCTGACGGCAGCTCGCGCGTTTGTGAGCTCCAGCGAAATGCAGGCGCGCGACAGTTCCGGACTGGAGCGGAGTTGAATGCGGCGCTGACACAGATCAATGCGGCTGGTGGCTCGTTGTGTCCCAATGCGGATCCGAGTACGGGTTTCAAGCCGCGTGTGCTTGTGCCGCTCGTCCGCGATGATTTGAAATTGGGAGACAATTTTTCATCGCTCGATTTGAGAGTCTCGAGGGTGTTTGGATTCGGAGAGCGTTGGACGATTGAGCCGATTGCCGAGGTGTTCAATCTTTTCAACGTGACGAATGTGCTGGGGGTGTCGAACGTTAACTACTCGGGGTTTAGTAATGTGCTCGTGAGGGACAGTAATGATCCGGGTAGTGCGGGGTTTTTGCGATCGTCGAGTTTTGGTCAGCCGGTGACGACAGCCGGCGGTGTGTTTGGATCGGGTGGACCACGCGCATTTCAGTTTGCAGTGCGCGTCACTTTTTGAACCACGGATTACACGGATTTTGAACGGATTAAGAAGACAGATCGGAGTGCGCACGGCGACGGCGCTGGTTGTGGGCGAGGTCATCGCGGTCGGGATCTTTCTGACACCGGCGGGTATGGCGAAAGCGCTCGGCTCGCCGGTGTTGTTGCTCGCAGTGTGGCTCACGATGGGCGCCATGGCGCTTTGCGGTGCGCTCTGCTACGGCGAACTGTCGGCGCGCTATCCCGAAGCGGGCGGCGGCTATGTCTACCTGCGCGAGGCGTATGGGCCAGCGGTCGCTTTCATGTTCGGGTGGATGGCTTTTCTCGTGATGGATCCCGGTTTGACTGCTGCGCTCGCTGTCGGACTCGCGACTTACGCGGGTTATGGTCTCAAGCTCTCGCCGCTTGCGATCAAGATTGTTGCTGTTGCCACGATCTTCGTCGTTGCTCTCATCAACATACGCGGCGTCAGGCTGGGCGCAGGGTTCATACGCGTGCTCGCGTTTCTCAAGCTCGGTTTGCTCGCGTTTGTGTTTCTGTGGGGTGTTGGGTTTCAACTCGGCGATTGGAATAACTTCACTCCGTTTGTCGCGCGCCGTGCGGACTCTGGGCCACTCATCGCGGCACTCGCAGGCGGAGCGGTTGGCGCCTTCTTTTCGTTTGCCGGTTGGTGGGATCTCGGCAAGCTTGCCGGCGAAGTAAAGAATCCTGCGCGCACGCTGCCGCGCGCGTTAACTTACGGCGTGATCATCATCACGATTGTTTACGTGCTCACGAGTCTCAACTTTGTCTATCTCGTGCCATTGGACCAGGTGACTTCGGGTGAGACTTTCGCGGCGCAGGCCGGCGAAGTGCTCTTTGGACGCGCGGGTGGATTGATCTTCTCGCTCATCGTCGTGGTCGCTGTGCTGGGAAGTATTACGGCGGTCGTGATGTCGGCGCCGCGTGTTTACTTTGCGATGGCGCGTGACGGACTATTCGTTCCGTCAGTCGCAGTGCTGCACAGTCGTTACGAGACTCCCGCGCGCGCGATCGCACTTCAGGCGGCGCTGGCGTCAGTGCTCGTCGTCGCCGGCAGCTTCAACGAGATCGTTTCCTACTTTATATTCGTGGTGGTTGTTTTTATCGGGCTCAGCGTCGCCGCGTTGTTTAAGTTTCGAGGCGATGATGCGAATGGTGTTCGGTTCCTTACGCCCGGCTATCCGGTGACGCCGATCGTGTTTCTCGCGATGCTGTTTGTTCTGCTCGTCCTGCTCGCGGGCAACAATCCGATGCAGGCGTTTCTCGGTGTCTGGGTCGTGTCGCTGGGTTTCCCGGTGTACCTATTTCTTTATCGTAACAAGCGTTTGGTGGAAAGAAGGACTACGGAATGACGTGGATCAAGACGGTTGCTGTTGACGAGAGTGACGAAGTCAGGAAGGCAGTCGAATCGCAGCGTGAGCTGTACCCGATCGAGTACGCGACGCCGGTGCACCCGACTGCGGATGGTGAAACCGCGGGCATCGTCGCGTCACACAGTTTGATTCCCAACGCGCTCTATCACGCGTTCGCGACGTTTGGATCGCTGATGTCGCCGGACCTCCCGCTCGACAGGCGACAGCATGAGATGATTACGACGGTGGTGTCTGTCACTAACCGTTGTCATTATTGAATCGAGTCTCACGCAGAGTTTCTGCGTCGGGTAACACTGGACAAAGAGTTGGTCGCCGCGCTCGAAGACGACTACCGCAACGCGCCGATCACCGAGCAGGAGAAGGTGATGCTTGATTACGTGGTGCAGATCACGCGCGACGCGACGCGCATCTCGCCTGCCGATCACGAGCGATTGCGTGCGGTGGGGTTCGATGACAAAGGGATCCTGCAAATCACGCTGATCGCGTCCTGGTTCAATTACATCAATCGTGTAGCTGATGCCTTGGGTGTTGGTAGACAGGATTAACAAGATTTTTTCAGAATTATCATGTTGATTTCTGAGCTTGACACTCCTGCTGTAATCGTCGACCTCGACGTGATGGAACGAAATCTATCGCGGATGTCTGACTACTGCCGCGAGCATCAACTCCTGCTGCGCCCACACACCAAGACGCACAAGATTCCTGAGCTTGCTAGACGACAGATCGCCGGTGGTGCTACGGGAATCACTGTGGCCAAGATCGGCGAAGCTGAAGTGATGCTCGCAGCCGGCATCACAGACATTCTAATTGCGTATCCGATTGTTGGTCCAACAAAGACGACGCGGCTGGCGCAGTTGGCTGAAGAGGCTTTGATTACTGTTTCACTCGACTCCGAGGAAGTCGCGCGTGGTCTTTCCGAGGCCGCAACGCGTGAAGGAACAAAAATCGGCGTCATGCTGGAATTGGACGTCGGCTTCGAGCGTTGTGGATTCAGCAACGAAGCCGATCTGCTCGCATTGGGCAAAAAGATTGCCGAATTGCCTGGACTCGAGTTTAGAGGTTTGATGTTCTTCCCGGGTCAGTTCAGCGTCGCACCGGAAGAGCGCGCTGCGATGCGGGTTCAGGTTAACGAATTTCTGAAGCGAACTCTGGAAGCTTTCTCTGATGCTCGTTTGCCAGTGTCGATCGTAAGTGGTGGTTCAACGCCTACCGGGTATGAAGGTGGTTACTTTCATGGTGTGAACGAGGTCAGACCGGGCACATATATCTTCAACGATCGAAACACAGTGGCTGTTTCAGCGTGCGCGCTGGAAGATTGCGCACTGTCAGTGCTGGTGACGGTTGTCAGCACGGCTGTTTCGGGACGTGCAGTCGTCGATGGTGGCTCAAAAACTTTTTCTTACGATCGTTTTCAGGGTGGCGACGACGGTGGCTTCGGAATCGTGAAGGAAGATCCGGCCGCACAGGTCGAAAGATTTTCAGAAGAGCATGGTCATTTGAATATTCAGCGTTCCGAGCGGCGCTATCGGATCGGAGATCGATTGAGCATCATTCCCAACCACGTTTGCACGACAGTGAACATGCACGATGAGATTTACGGCGTGCGCGGCGAGCGCGTCGAGGAGGTTTGGCGCGTGGAAGGCCGAGGGAAGGTGCGGTGAAAAGCAGAATAGGTCGTATAGGTCCAATAGGACCTATTTTGTTGATCCTTTGTGCACTCCTGGTTCCTGCATTTCCTAGCGCGCCGGCACCGTACGATTTCGTAATCCTCAACGGTATAGTCATCGATCCCGAATCTCGCACCGATGCGATCCGCAACCTCGGCATCTCAAACGGCACAATCAGAATCATCAGCACGTCGAAGCTCTCGGGTCGCACCGTGATCGATGCTCGCGGTCTGGTCGTCTCGCCGGGATTTATCGATCTGCACCAGCATGGTCAGGATGACGAGAACTATCGCTTCAAAGCGATGGACGGCGTGACTACCGCGCTCGAGCTCGAAGTCGGCACGGGCGACGTTGACGCCTGGTATGCTCAGCGCGAACAGAAGTCTCTGATCAACTACGGCGTCAGTGCCGGACACCTCGCCGCGCGCATGGCCGCGATGCATGAACCAGTCACATTCCTGCCAACCGGCGAAGCCGCACGCAGGCCGGCGACCGACGCTGAGATCAACGAGATGAAGCAACGTCTCGAAGATGGATTAAAGCGTGGCGCTGTTGCAGTCGGATTCGGAATTCAATACACGCCAAATGCTTCACGTTGGGAGATCCTCGAGATGTTTCGCGTGGCTGCACGATACGGCGCGTCGTGTCACGTGCACATGCGACACGCTGGCGTTAAAGAACCCGGCAGCAGCATCCAGGCACTCGAAGAGTTGATCGCGGCTGCGACAATTACCGGAGCGCCGCTTCACATCGTTCACATCCAGAGCACCGGTGGTCCAGCCACGCCGAAGTTGCTACAGATGATCGGCGAGGCAAAGTCGCGAGGGCTCGACATCACGACAGAGTGTTATCCCTACATTGCTGGCATGACCGACATCAAGTCTGCGATCTTCGACGAAGGCTGGCAGGAAGTTTTCAACATCGACTACAAAGATTTGCAATGGGCCGCAACCGGCGAGCGCCTTACGAAAGACACGTTTGACAAGTACCGGAAGACCGGCGGCATGGTCGCCGTTTTCTCAATGACAGAAGAGATCGTCGCCGCTGCTATCAAGAGTCCGCTGACAATGATCGCGAGCGACGGCATTCTTGAAAGAGGGAAGGGCCACCCGCGCACGGCAGGAACGTATTCACGCGTTCTTGGAACTTATGTGCGCGACAAAGGCACGCTTAGCTTGATGGATGCGTTAACGAGGATGACGTTGATGCCCGCGCAGAGATTGGAAAGACGAGTTCCCGCGATGAAGAATAAAGGTCGTATTCGCGTGGGGGCCGATGCGGATCTGACAATCTTCGATCCACAATTGATAACTGATAAATCGACTTTTCAGGACCCGGCGCAATATGCGGAAGGGATCAGATTTGTGTTGGTAAACGGCGTCGTGATCGTCAAGGATGGTCAACTGCAATCAGGTGCCAAACCTGGCCGGCCCGTTCGCGCTCCGTTCTAAAACTGCTCGTACTTCTCCGGCAGATTTATCTTATCGTCGACCAGCATCTCCATCGGCACGCCTGCAAGCCGGGCATAACGCAGCACAATGATCAAATCCGGCTCACGTGTGCCGAGCTCGTAATTCGAAACTGCGGAATAATGCACCTTAAGCTCGAGCGCACGGGCCATCTCGGTCTGACTCATGCGCAGGCGCTTCCTGATCGCCAACAGCTTCTGGCTCAGCTTCGCAGGCTTGTTTCGGCGCGAGCGTCCCATCAGGCCACGACTCCTGACGAAGATGCGCTCTTGTATTTATATGTATTTTCACTTACACTGCGCGCCGACCAAGAGGACGACCGATACGCCCGATTGGATCGGGCGTAACTCACTATCCGGTTTGCCCTCGCGCCCTATTCAACACTTGCTCCTTTTCATTTGAGATCACTTCGGAGCGCATGCCCGGAGGCAAGTTGTGGGTGTTGCCTGTGCGTTCCGTCCGAGAGCGGTAGTTCGGCTTCAGAATCGTGCTGCCGCTCTCACCTTAGTACTTGCCCACAAAATGTCACACGTGTATGAGTATCGCCGGCATCAGCTTAGGCGAGATTTTCTTTTGCTCATCTTCGTAAGACGCGAGGTTAGCGCGAGGATTTTCGGTTGGCAATATCTTTGCGCATAGACCTTGCCGTCTTCGGGCATGGTCTATACTACACGGAAAATCTACGTCATGTGAATTTCGAAAACCTCTTTAGCTCTATGGAATTACGCATGCTTCACGCTGTAAGTCACATACACACAACCGTTCGATAACCTGCACTCTTTCAACTCAAGATCGATCTGTCGCGACATCTCATGAAACAATGGAATGCCTGAGCCGAGCAACACTGGATGAATATTGAAACCGATCTCGTCAATCAGATCAGCCTCGAACAACGACTTCGCGAGTATGCCACCGCCCATCACTAAAATGTCTTTACCGTCTTCCTGTTCTTTCAATCGCCGCACGAAACCGGCAGCGTCTTCAGCAACGAAAGCTACCTTCTTCGTGTTTCGCTTCTTCATCGTTCGTGAGAAGACGTAAGTCATCACTCCCGCCTGACCACCACCGGCACCCATCGCGACGGAGACTTCATATGTTTTGCGGCCCATCACGATCGTGTCGATCGTCTTCCACATCTCTTTCATTATCTCCGGCACTTCTTTACTCCAAACGAGCCAATCAACCGCGCCGTCTTTGCGGGCAATGAAGTTGTCCAAGCTATTGGCTCCTCCAAAAATGACTTTGCGCATGGTGTGGTTTCCTCCTCCTCGACGAGTTTTCGATCGCAGAAAAACTTTACTCATGTTTCATGACACCTCCTGTCATATTTCTAGGCTAAAATCTGCGCGTGCGTGCCGATCGTCTACTCTCGATAGTTTTGCTTTTGCAGGCGAATCACCAGATGACTTCGCGCGACCTCGCAGCGCGGCTTGAAGTTTCAGAGCGAACGATTCATCGAGACATGGAAGCGCTGAGCGGCGCCGGGATTCCGGTGATTGCCGAACGGGGTTCAGGTGGTGGCTGGTCTTTGCTCGGTGACTATCGCACGAGTCTCACCGGACTCAATGAAGCGGAGATTCAATCCCTCTTTCTAACTAAGCCCGCGAAGCTGCTTGCCGACTTACATCTCGAAAAAGCCGCGGATGGTGCACTGCTGAAGTTGCTGGCGTCGTTGCCGTCGACGTTCCGCCAGGGAGCAGAGCGCGCGCGGCAGCGTATATACGTTGACGTCACCGGCTGGTCCAGGCGTGAAGAAGCTGTGCCGTTCCTGCCGGTGTTGCAGGAAGCACTTTGGCTCGAGCGCAAGCTCGCTATTACGTACGAGCGCGGTGAGAATAGCGAGCCGGTGGAACGTTCGATTTGCCCGTTTGGCCTCGTGGCGAAGGGAAGTGTTTGGTATCTCGTCGGAGCTGTTGAGGGGAATGTGCGTACGTATCGGGTGTCCAGGATCTCGAACGTGGAAGTGCTGGACGAAGCCGCGCCGGTTCCGGTTGAGTTCAATCTCGCCGAGTATTGGGAACAATCAGCATCGACGTTCAAGTCGGGTGTACCGAAGTATCTCGCGTCGTTCTGGGTGTCGCCGGCGGTTGTGCTCCGACTCGGTTTTGCCGGACGCTTTGCGCGTGTGCAGGAAACTGACGAGACTGATGCGCGTGGTTGGAAGAAGGTCCATGTGGGATTTGATGTGGAAGAGATGGCGTGTGAGTATGCAGTATCGTTTGGTCCAAACCTTGAAGTTATCGAGCCGTTAACCCTGCGTGAGAAAGTGATCGCGATGACGCGAGCGACTTTAGACTTTTATACAGCTCGTTGACGTAATTGTAGGGGTGGCTCTCCGTGGCCACCCGTGGTTGGAACAGTTAATTCCGCATGAACAATTCGACTCGTCAATCTCTGTGGCCGTGGGTGTATATCCTCGCGGCGGTTTACTTCGCGTTGCACCTCGCAACGTCAACTCGTTATGGCTACTTTCGTGATGCTTTGTATTACCTCGCGTGCGCAGAGCATCTCGCGTTTGGTTATGTCGATCAGCCGCCACTGATCGCGGTGCTGGGTTGGATTGCACGTCATACGTTTGGCACTTCGCTACCTGCATTGTTGTTATGGCCGGCGCTTGCTGGTGCGTCACGAATAATTTTGATGGCCGCGTTCGCGCGTGAGCTTGGTGCGCAGCGTTTCGGAATCGTACTCGCTTCCGTGCTTGGGGCAGCGCCGGGCGTGTGGTGGGTGCTCGATCACCAGTTTGCGATGAATGCATTCGAGCCGTTGTTCTGGGGCGGGCTCGCGTATGTAGTCCTGCGCATCATCAAGACGAGGAACACAAAGCTTTGGCTCTTGTTCGGCGCGATCGCGGGCGTCGGACTACTGAACAAGTACTCACTCGTCATCTTTGCTTCAGCACTGATCGCCGGCGTTCTGCTGACGCGCCAGCGAACCATACTGTTCACGCCGTGGATCCTTGCCGGCGGTGCAATCGCATTTTTGATCTTCCTGCCTAACCTCATCTGGAACGTCCAACATCACTGGCCGTTTCTTGAGTTGATGAGAAATATCAGCGCCACTGGCAAGGACGTGATCCTTCCCCCAGGGAAATATCTCTTGCAGCAGATCGCGATGATGAATCCGGTGAGTCTACCTTTCTGGCTCGGCGGACTGCTGTTCTACTTCTTCTCGCGCGAGGCGAAGAGTTACCGCACTTTCGGCTGGGCGTTTGTGATCACGATTCTGTTTTTCATGATCACGCATGGAAAAGATTATTACTCAGCCTCGACTTACGTGATGTTGTTTCCTGCGGGCGCATTGGCGACCGAACGATTACTCGCTGTACGACCGAGGCTACGAATGTTTCTCAAGCCGGCTTGTTTTATATGGCTGATGTTGGGAGTCGTGCCGTTGCTGCCGCTCGTGTTGCCTGTGTTGCCGATCGAAACGTTTGTGCGTTACCAGTCACGTTTGCCTTTTGAACTGCCGAAGACCGAGCGAAGTTTCATTGGAGAGACGTTGCCGCAATATTACGCTGATGAGTTTCCGTGGCCGGGCATGGTTGCCGCTGTCGCGAGCGTCTACCATTCACTCACGCCAGAAGAGCAGCAACGCACAGCCATCTTCGGCGGCAACTACGGGCAGGCAGCCGCGATCGATTTCTTCGGACCGCAGTATGGATTGCCGAAAGCGATCAGTGGACATCAGAACTACTTTCTCTGGGGACCGCGCCACTACAACGGCGACATCGTTATTCTTCTCGGCGGCCTTGAAAAGGAAGCTCGCGAGGAGTTCGACTCCGTCACAGTCGCAGCCACGCTCAACAATCCTTACGCATACCGTTATGAGAACCGTCCGATCCTGTTGTGCAGAGGTTTGAAGTGGAACCTGCAAACGGAGTGGGCACGGGTAAAGAAGTGGCGCTAACGGTACGAAATGGTACGGACAGAACGTCGTCCGTGATCACTAGAATTAGCTATTCGAACCAGGGGGATTTCAAAACGTGGCGACCCCAAAGCCCTCTCCGGAAAAGGAGAGCAGTCATGTGGCCGAGGAAACGCCACGTGAAGAAGAACCTCGCAGCGGTGGGATGCTGCGAACTGTCGGTCTCGGGCTGATCACAGGCGCGGCCGACGACGACCCTTCCGCAATCGGAACCTACGCCAGCGCCGGCGCGGCGATCGGACCTGCCTTTCTCTGGACTGCGCCAGTCACCTTCCCGATGATGTGCGCCGTCGTTTACCTGTCGGCTAAGCTCGGGCAGGTTGCAGGCAAAGGTCTTTTCCACGTCATTAAGGATCACTATTCTCGCTGGATTCTTTATCCCGCGCTTATCGGTGTGCTCATCGGAAATACGATTGAAGCCGGCGCCGACATTGGCGGCATGGCTGCGGCGATTGCTGTGTTGCTTCCGATACCGCTGCCTTTGATCATTATTCCGGTAACGGCCGCGATTTTTGCGTTACAGGTGTGGGGCTCGTACGAGTTGATTCGGAATATTTTTCGCTGGCTCGCGTTGACGCTGCTTGCGTATGTGGGTTCGGCGATTATCGCGAAGCCCGAGTTAGGGGCAGTGATCAAGGGCACGTTGATTCCAACGATCAGTTTCGATGTGAGATTTCTGTCACTGCTGGTTGCGGTGATTGGAACCACGCTTTCCGCTTACCTGTACACGTGGCAGTCGAACCAGGAAGTCGAAGAAGAGATCGCGATGGGGCGGCGACGCCTGGCCCAGCGCAAAGGCGCGACGAAGAAAGAGCTGAAACAGACGAAGATGGACGTTATATCGGGCATGTTCTTTTCGAACGTCGTGATGTACTTCATCATTCTGTCCACCGCTTCGACGCTCTTCAAAGCAGGCAAAACGGAAATCAGTTCGGCGGCAGAAGCGGCCGAGGCACTGAAGCCGTTAGCAGGTGATGCTGCCGCGGTGTTGTTTGCGTTGGGAGTGATTGGTGTTGGGTTTCTGGCGGTGCCGGTGATGACGACGGGCGCTGCTTACGATCTGTGCCAGGTTATTGGGTGGAAACACAGCCTGCACGCGAAGCCGTCGGAGGCGAAGAAGTTCTACGCTGCGATCGCGGGGTTTACAGTGCTGGCGATGGGAATGAACTTTCTCGGTTTCAATCCGATGAAGGCGCTGGTGTTTTCCGGGATCGTGCAGGGGTTCTCGACACCGCCGCTCTTGTTATTGATCATGCTGATGACGAATAACCGGAAGATCATGGGCAATCGTGTGAATACGTTCTGGTTGAATGTGCTTGGGTGGATCACGACGGCGGCGATCTTTGCTGCGAGTATTGGTCTGGTGGTGACGTGGTTTATATGAGCGCTTGACGCTTGATGTAAACTACGTGCATGAAATCCTCAACCACACGAAAGACAAAGAAGACCAAAACGCCCAGGCTGATCACCGACCGGGAGTTAGATAAACTGACTTTGGAGGTGTACCGGTTTCCGGAAGGGTGGGTCGTAATAGACAATACTGACGTGCTTAGATCGACTCATCGCACACAAGCCGAGGCTGCGGAAAGTGGTCGGGTTCTAGCCAAAAAGCGTTTCGGGCAGTTAATAGTTCGCGGAAAAAATGGGTCAATACGCAAGATGGAACAATATTGGACTGGTCCCGTTTGCTTCGAACCTCCAAAACTTCAACCTCCCAGCATCCCGCCTGTTAATGCGACCCGGAAGCAGATAGAGAGAGCAGTTCTGGAAACAATACGCGAGACAAAGGCTGAAGCGGCGCGACAAAAATATTAACGTCGGCTAGTTCCGACTAGCGACACAACAAGGAACTGGAGCCTCATGACCAACGTCCTGAAACCTCACGATTACAACAAAAGTGTATTCATAAACTGTCCGTTCGACAGCGCCTACGAACCTCTATTTCGTGGGATCGTCTTCACTGTCAACCACATGAACTTTAAACCTAAATCGGCTATAGAGACTGCCGATGCAGGAGAGCCGCGACTCCATAAAATTCTTGATTTGATCGAGAGCTGTAAGTACAGCATTCACGATCTTTCTCGAACAGAAATTGATCCAAATCATGGCTTGCCGAGATTTAATGTGCCGTTTGAGCTGGGTTTGGATCTAGGATGTAAGAGATATGGAAAGCTCCTCAAAAGCAGAAAACGACGCTAATTCTTGACGTTGACTCTCGTCGTTACCGAACGTTTATCTCTGATATTGCCGGACTGGATGTTGAAGAACATAACGGTAGTGTTGCGGCGGCAATTAATGTCGTCCGAAACTGGCTTAGACACAAATCTAGTAAGCGCTCGGTTAAGGCTCCGGGTGGCGCAATGATTTACGCCAGGTATCAGGCCTTTGAACTTGATTTGCCTACAACGTGCTACAAGTTGAATTGGGACGTCGATAACCTCCCATTTGCGGACTTCTCCTGGGCGGCTTACGACTGGATCAAGAACAATCCGATCTGACTCTTGACGCTCCGCGCAACTTCGTAAAGAATCTCGCGCATGAATCTCTCGGACATCCAACAACTTCTGACCTACACCGAGTGGGCCAACGATCTTGCAATGGACGCCGCAGCCCAATTGCCTGACGAAGGGCTGCACCGCGACTTCGGCATCAGTCACAAATCCATCTTTGGAACTCTGGTCCATATGGCGGGTGCTGAATGGATCTGGCTGGAACGTTGGAAGGGATATTCGCCAAGCAAATCTGAGGCATGGTCGCGTTGGTCCATTGAAGCCTGCGGTAATCTTGCCGCGCTGAAAGATCACTGGACAGAGCTCGTCAATCAGCGCAGACAGTATGTTTCACAATTGGACGACTCGAGGCTCGCCGGTGAGCTGTCATTCAAACTTCTGAGCGGCGATCCGAGCTCAATGATCCTCGTCAATCAAATGCAGCACGTTGTAAATCACGCGACGATGCATCGCGGCCAGGTCGTCGGCATGATTCGTCAACTGGGCCTGGAGCCACCCGCGACTGATCTGATTTTCTACCTGCGTCGCGACATCTCACCCAAATAAGTCTCGTACCGGGCAGTCGCCTGATCGACGGCGACTCGCTCCGTCTTCTTCAACGACCTCGTAAACTTCACCTCAACCGATTTCGACTTCTTCCACCTGCCCGCCACCGTTCCGTCGATGATAACGGTTGGGCCAAGCACATCCGACGCCGTTAGCTCTCGATCGTCTGGAGCAAAGACAGGTTGCCGGTCTTTATAAGCAACAAAATACTCGTCAAAGGCAGGCAGGAGATGAGCGCTATGCGAAGAATCTGCCGTCGTGTCTCTGGTCGGAAGGCTCCAATAAACCTGTTCATCGATCGATACCTTCTCAACATCGACCAGTTCCAGCCCGCGTTTCCCCTCGGCGGTCGTCAACCCCGACCACCACACAAAATCCTGCAACGTGGCTGGACCGTGACTTTGAAAATAAAGTCGAGTGAGCCTTGCGAGCACCTCGTCGCGATCGATCGTCTTCGTCGCAGGGACACGCTCATCAAAAAGTGCGTAGGTAAGCTGTTTGCCTATTCGTGGACCACTGCAAACCACACGGTCCAACTCCGCGCGAATGAGTATATGCCCCAGCCTCACACTGTGGTCTGCAGCCACGCCTGACTCATTCAACTTCCGGCGCAGCTCTGCTCGCGACAGGTGTTTCCCGTCTCTCAAAGCCCGCTCCAGGATTTTGTGTGATCGTTTGAAAACGGTATCGTCCAGCTCGAACATGCGATAACCTGGACCACACCTCAGGTCTATACGAGCTGCCGTCAACTCCAACAGCCAACGAATGTCATCACGAGCTACAAAGTGCCACGTCGGACGCATGACGTGTGTGCGGAGTATCTCGCCACGATTGAAAGCATCCTCAATCGCGTTGTTCGTGCCACTGCGCATTCTGAGCGCAAGCGCCCACTTCGCCGCTTCGAAGTCCTGTGATTGTACCGCGCCGAACCAACGCACTACATCGACGGGTTTTCGGAAGTTCGGCGCAGACAATCTTTGATTGTTTAGCCGGTAAGAAGCGAGGTCTGCTCTATTCATCCCTGCTTTCAATCAGGCAAGTAAGCAGCGACGGTCACGGCGGTACCGTTGAATGCGGCTGTTCCACAAAGCAGATCGATGCTTTGCTCATCGGTCAGATCGTTAATGCTGACCCCGGCGTGTTGCTGAGCGACCGCGAGTTGATTACCAGGACGATCGTGTCCCCAGCCGTGAGGAATACTGACAACGCCGGCCATGATCTCTTCTGATATCTCAACCGGCAACACGATCGCTCCCACCCGCGAACGAACGACGACCTTCTGACCATTCAACAGATCTCGGTTCGCCGCATCTTCGGGGTGCATGAGAATTGAGCAGCGAGGCTTCGCAAAATTTTCCTTCACCAGCCTTTCGCTGTTATGCATCCACGAATTGTTGCTGCGCAGTTGTCGCCGTCCGATCAACAAGAGGTGACCGTTGGAATCGTGTGCCGCTTCGTTCAGAAATCTTGTCTTCACACGTTCGACGTCCTTGACGAAAACTTCCGGCGCGAGGTCGATCTTTTTGTCAGCGGTTTGCAGACGGCCGGGCAGGCACGGAGTCATGGGACCGAGATCGATTCCATGCACTGCCTTCCGCACTTTTCGCAACGTCAGTCCTTTAGAAAAAGGATTCAGACGCGCGCCGTATGGTCCAAAGCGCAAACTCAAATCCAGGATCCGCTCAGGCGTCATCAATTGTTTGACGACCTTGCGTTTCACGCCTCCGAAGATCCCGTCGTACTTCATTCGAGTTTCCAGCTCGAGCAGGATCTCCCAATCATGTCGCGTCTCAGCATTTCGCTCGAAGAGCGGTGGTGAAAACTTGGTCGTGTTACGAACTGCGAGTATGTGAAACGCGATGTCGTAGTGACCGCGCTCGAGCGGTGAAGTCGGCGGCAGGATGATGTTCGCGTGTCTCGTGGTCTCGTTGATATAGCAGTCGATCGAGACCATAAACTCGAGAGTCGCGAGTGCGCGGTCCAGCTCGCGGCCGTTCGGCGTGGACAGAACGGGATTTCCCGCGAGCGTGACAAACGCCTTCACTTGTCCTGCACCTTCGGTCAGGATCTCTTCCGCAAGTGCAGCGACCGGCAACTCTCCGCTAAACTCCGGCAGCTTTCTCACGCGACTGTGCCAACGCGCGAAACTTCCTCGCGGCGCCAATGATTCCGGCGCTGACAAAGGATCGAAGGCCGGCAGTGTAAACATCGCGCCACCCGGCCGATCTAAATTTCCAGTAACGATGTTCAGAACGTTGATCAACCACTGGCAAACGCCGCCAAACTCCTGCGTGCTCAAACCGATTCTTCCGTAGCACACCGCGGATTCAGCAGCAGCAAACTCTCTCGCGAGCGTGCGTATTTGGTCTGCATCGATCCCGGTAATCTCCGCGACACGTTCCGGCGCAAACTCGTCAACAAGACTGGGGATTGTCTCGACACCTTTCGTAAACGGCGCCAACCGCTCGAAATGCGTCAGCTTTTCTTCGAACACAACGTGCAGCATTGCGAGCAGCAGGAGAACGTCTGTGCCCGGACGGATGAAGAGATGTTGGTCGGCGAATCGTGCGGTTTCGTTGTGACGCGGATCGATGAGGACGACTTTTCCACCACGTTCGCGAATCTCCTGTAAGCGGCGGTTCATGCCGGGCGCAGTCATCATGCTTCCGTTCGACGCCGCCGGGTTCGCGCCCAGTATCAGAAAGAACTTCGTGCGGTCGAGATCGGGAATGGGCAGGAGGAGTTGATGACCAAGCATCAGAAACGATGCGAGGTGATGAGCGAGCTGGTCGACCGAAGTTGCGGAAAACTTGTTTCGCGTTCGCAGGCTTCGCAGAAAGCCTGGGGCGAATAGCAGCGCGCCGTAGTTGTGAACAGTCGGATTACCGAGATACGTTGCGATTGAGTTTCTGCCGTACTGGGTGTTGATGCGTTTGAGGTTCCGCGTGACCTCGGCAAAGGCTTCGTCCCACGTGATGCGTTCCCAACCGTCTGCAGTGCGACGGACAGGATGCCTGAGACGATCTTTATCGTAATGAATGTCTTGTAGCGCGATGGCCTTGGGGCAGATGTAGCCGCGGCTGAACGGATCGTCTTTGTCGCCACGAATGTTCAGGCGCTGTTCGCCATCCATCGTGATTTCGATCCCGCAGATCGCCTCGCAAAGATTGCAGGCGCGATAATGGACCGAGTTATTCATGGTGTTTATCGTCGTGAGATAGCAAAGCTTAACATCCCAACGCTGGCTACGCCATCTAATGTCGGCAGCGTGAATGCGTTGGCACGGGTGGCCACGGAGGGCCACCCCTACAATTGATGCTCATCGGGCGCCTTCGACAATGTTGCGTGATTGGCTACAACTGTAGGGGTGGCCCTCCGTGGCCACTCGTGCCAACGAATCATTCAACCGAACGGTAACGCGACGCTAAAAATCCCGTCGCGGTGCTGATGTCGATGTCCACGACCAGCAAACCTTCTTTTCCGTAAGGTTGGTAGGCGAGCAACGTCCCGTCAGGACGGACCACTGCTGATGTCGTCGGCGATCCAACACCCGCATAGTTCACGGTCGCGAAGTAACACGTATTCTCCGCTGCACGACACAACGCCGCTTTCTCATGAAACGAATTCGCAGGATCCGCAAAACTCGACGGCGCATAAGTGCCCGGTCCAGCCTCGTGAAAATGCGGATGAAAAACAATGTGCGCGCCGCCGCGCACCGCCACGCGAACAGTCTCCGGATAGCGCCACCCTTCGTGACAGATCGCGACCCCAAACCTCAACCCATCCATCTCAAAAACTCGCCTGCCGGAACCAGGCGAATAGATCGTGTCTTCTGACGGATCGACCTGGACCTTGTCCTGAAACCCAGCAACATTTCCATCCCTCTTGATCACGATCGCACTGGCCAACACCGCGTCGCCGATCACGCGCTCGGTCCCAAGCACTACACCAACGTGTGCACGCGCGGCAGCCACAGCAATAGTGGACCACGCGCGTTCGAGAAACACCGGATCAGGCGGCGACACTTGCTTATTCATTCCTCGATAACCGGGAACAAAACATTCAGGAAAGCAAATGATGTCCGCACGCTCCTCCGCGGCCTGAGCGATTGCTTCTTCAACCAGCGCAACAGACTCTTCGCGCGTTGTTGGAAAACGGATGTTGGCCAGTGCGATGCGAAAAATGTTCATTAAACTAACTTCGCCGTCAAACTGATTGGTGTGCTCGCGAGTGCTTTCGACAACGGGCAATTCTCTTTAGCGCCCTGCGCATATTGTTGAAACGCCGCGTCGTCGATATCCGGAACCTCAGCTTCGGTTTCAAGCTCGATCTGCGTGATCGAAAATGCCTCGCCGCTCTTTTCGAGTTTGACTCTCGCTTCTGTGTGGATTCGCTTTGGCGTGATTCGCGCGCGCGAAAGCGCGGCCGTCAGCGCCATCGTGAAACAACCTGCGTGAGCTGCGCCCAACAACTCTTCCGGATTCGTCGCGGCCTCGCCTTCTTCAAATCGTGATTTGAAGGAATACGGTCCTTCGAAGGCCCCGCTTCCAACCTTCAACCTTCCACTGCCCTCCGCCAGATTTCCTTCCCATTCAGCTTCTGCTTTTCGTGTTGGCATACTGTCCTTTCACCTGTCGTTTTGGAATTGAGTTAATATTCTTCAATATTTCAGATCGGCTCTGCAAACTTATGTTGACAGGGCGTTCCCAAACGCCCCATACTGCCTCGAACCTCGCGCCAGTTGCTCGCCAACTCACACACAATTGGTCGAAGCCCAGTCAATGCGCCCAGTCAACTTCTCCCCAACAAAGGACTCCCGATCGTGTGCTAAGGGGTGATTCTTTGCAGGTGCTTAAACAAATCTCTATGCGGAACAGGATTCTGGGCGGTCTTCCTGAAGAAGAATTTGCTCGTATCGCTCCGCATCTCGAAAGCGTCACGCTCACGAAAGATCAGATGATCTATCTCACCGGCGACGACATAGAATACGTGTACTTGCCGGAAGCCGGCTTACTCTCCCTGCTCTCGATTACCGAAACCGGCTCCACGATCGAGGTCGCGATGGTTGGCAACGAAGGAGTCGTCGGTCTTCCCGTCATCTTAAACAATCATGTAATTCCATACGAAGTTGGCGTCCGCTTTCCAACCGAAGCTTACAAGATCAAAGCCGAAGTTTTTAAAGCAGAGTTTGATACAGGGAAATCTTTGCATGAGTTTGTATTGCGCTATCTCAATTTTTTGATTACACAGATCTCGCAATCCTCTATCTGCAATCGCTTCCATTCACTCGAAGAGACCCTCAGCCGCTGGTTGCTCACAGTTCACGATCACGTCAACACTGACACTCTGCACCTCACGCAGCAAATCATTTCCGAAGCGCTCGGCGTACCGCGCACAGGTGTAACTGTAGCCGCAGGATCGCTACAGAAAGGCGGCGCCATCCGTTATAGCCGAGGCAAGATCGTTATCGTCGATCGCTCACAACTCGAGTCCAACTCATGCGAGTGTTATCGCATCATCCGCGAAGAGCTCAGCCACTTCTTGAACGAATAATCGTTCAAGTCGTCCATTCAAACGTAGTTTGTCAATTCATGACTCTGTCGCGTTGCAAACAGACAGCGTAGATAGAATGCTGCTGTTCTTCACCCGACGTTTGATGATTTGTTCACGATCAGATCACTAATCCGGCTCCCCCGTTGACCTAACCACCATGAAATAACTCGAGGGTTCCTTATGATCAATGGGTTCGACGATGTGCCTCGCTGGTATGTAGTCAAGACGCAACCGAAACAAGAAGTACGAGCAGAATGCAACCTCAGGGTCTGGGGCGTCAACACGTTTCTTCCTAAAGTGCGTGAGCGGTACACGAACCCTTTCACAGGTGTTCCGTCAAACGTTATCAGACCGCTATTCCCGCGTTACCTCTTCGCGCAGTTTGAAGCTTATCAGTCGCTTCGGCGCGTGTGTTTCACGCGGGGCGTTCATAGCGTCATCAACTTCGGAAATGGACCAACAAGCATCGACGACGAGATTATCCAAATGATTCAGTTACGAGTTGGTGAAGACGGGCTCGTTAAACTGGACGACGAGCTGAACGAAGGCGATCCGGTAATGATCAATAGCGGACCGCTGCAACACCTCAGCGGAGTTTTTCAACACGACATCAAGGGCACCGATCGCGTTGCGATATTGCTGACGGCGATCAACTTCCAGGGCCGTGTAATTATCGAACGAGATCTGGTCAAGAAGATCGTTTGAGATCTGCGTTCAGTTGCGGCTGAGGAGCACCACAATCAACACGACGAGCAATATACTCACCACCAGCAGCGCAATCTTCCAGAAGCTGTATGGCCGTTCACCCTGTATCTCACCCGTCCGGCCATTCACCAGGATCTGAAACAACTTCGCGTTGTAGCGATAAGCGCCCGCGTACACCGGCAGCAGCAGATGCTTGAACGTGATCTCGGAGTACGCCGTCGATAGGTTATCGATGCGCTGCTCGTCGCCGCCTATATCGCTCCGCACAGCACTCTCGATCGCAGGCGCAATCACCTGCTTCACGCGCTCGAAGCCCTGCTCGAGATCGACCTGGTAACGCTGCGCCTTGAACCCGGATAGAAACGCCGGATCGTATGATCTCAACTCCGGCAGGTCCCACGGCTCCAGCGCTGCCAGACGATCAGCAGGCAGCGACAACGTTGCCGGTATCAAAACATCATCGAACGATCGGGTGACTGTGCCTGACGCTGAATACCAGCGCGTGTGTCGCACCTGTCTCGTGCGCTGCACCTGGTTTCCCTGCTGGTCGCGTTCGTAATAAGTTTCGGTTACCCAGTAATGCTCGCCGCGCTGGCCGGTGTAATCGGTGGTCGTGTTTGTGTCGTAGGTCCAGAAGGGGAGATAGATCCCGTGTATGGTTTCGGGTTGTGCGAAGCGTTTGAGATCGTTCGGCGCAAACCATCTCGACGAGAGCCACTGCCTGAGGCTTGAGCTCGCCTGTTGTTGCGTGATGCAAAACGGCAGCAGCCCGCCGGGCGTGATGATCGGGTCCGCAGACTTTGGTTGGGCCACAATCTGCACGCCGCAGAACTCACATCGTCCGGCGATCTGTGGCGGAGTGAAGATCGACTTCGCTCCACAGCTCTGACACTGCACCTCGAGTGCATTGACCGCGAGCTTCGCCATCTGCTCCGGCCTGAGGCGCAGGTGCTGTTCGAACGACTGCTCCTCAACCCGCTCTACACTTTCCGCGATCGCCTCCTTGTGCCCGCAGTAGGGGCACGTCAGAAACCCATCGCGCGGCTCAAAAAGCAAATCCGCCCCACACGACGCGCACGGATAATGATGTATCTCCTGAACCTCCACGCCCATGAGCCTATCTTATCCTGAAAATCTTGTAATCCCGTCTACTCTTCTGATAGAAGTTGATGACGTGAAGATGGTACGTTAAACTCGGGAATATGGACGTAAAAGAGATTGAAAAGGCAATCATAAATCTGCCTCCAACGGAAATTGCCGAGTTGGCAAAATGGTTCGAAGAATTTCATGCGCAGGTCTGGGATGAGCAGATCGAAAGAGATATGAAGACAGGTCGCCTGGATTCATATCTCGAGGAAGCAAAGGAAGATTTTGAGTCCAATCGCTGTAACCCGCTGTGACACATCTGGCGACGCCGCGCTTCTGGCGCCACTATCGAAATCTTCCCGACGCTGTTCGAACCCTCGCAGACAAAAATTTTCAATTGCTTAAGGGTGATCCTCATCATCCTTCACTACACTTGAAGAAAATTGATGAGTTGTGGTCGGTTCGAGTCGGCGCTCATTACAGAGCGCTCGGTAGACAAAGTGGCGATGCTATCGTGTGGTTCTGGATCGGGTCGCACGCTGATTATGACAAGCTCGTGTAATCGCATTCCAGCTGCGAGCGCATTTGATCGTGGACGAATTGTTTACTAGGCCTGCCTGTCACATTCTCGCGATTTCACGTATGATTCGGTCAACAGCTAATCCTCAGGAGCGCAAACATGAGTGATCGCAAATATCGCCACCGCGGCTACATGGATAACGATCGCGAGCCGCAGCGTCGGGAACCACAGCAACCCAAGCAACAGTCGAGACCGATCGATCGGGAAGGACCACGCTCGCCAAAGATGATGGCGTTCGGTGAGACCGTGAAGTGCTCAGCGTGTGGAGTGAAGGCGCCGACGACCATCACCCACGAAAGCTCGTGCCCGAATTGCAGAGGCGACCTGCACACGTGCCGCCAGTGCACGTACTTCGATCCAGGCGCGCGCTTCCAGTGCAGTAAACCGATTACCGCACGCATCGTCAACAAAAACGCGCGCAACACATGCGAGTTGTTTGCGCCTCGAACCGTAGTTGAGCGACAAACCTCATCAGGCGCTCCGACCGATGCTCGTCAGGCGTTCGCGAACCTCTTCAAAAAGTAACCCATGCATTACACGGAACAAATCCGCATCCAATCCGTGTAATCCGTGGTTAATACAGTCACGGGAAGAAATTTCATGAGACACCTGGCCCTCCTACTACTCGTGAGCCTCATCAACCTCATTGCTGCCCCATTCCTGCCTGCAAGCAGAAGCGCGGCCGCACCCGTCCCAGATGGGCCAACAGACTTTATCAGACGAATCGATCTGCCGACTAACGATCTGATCTACAGCAATACCACCGGAAAGCTTTACGCGAGTTTACCAAGCCGCGCCGGAAGCAACGGCAATAGCATTGCTGCGATTGATCCCTCGTCCGGATCAATCACCAGCACCACCTTCATCGGTAGCGAACCAAACAAGCTCGCACTTTCAGACGACGGTCACAGCCTCTACGTCTACCTCCAGGGCGCCGCTGCAATTCGCCGTTTTGACGCTCTCACAAACACGCCCGGTCTTCAGTTCTCGACTGGTCAAGACCAGTCTCTTGGTCGTTATCTTGTCAATGACCTCGCTGTTGCTCCAGCGAACCCCGGTACAATCGCTGTAGCCAGGCATTTGTCAAACGTCAGTCCCCCACAGGCGGGTGTGGCTATCTTCGATGACGGCGTCCAACGGCCTAAAACCAGCGCCAGTCAGCTCGACGGCGTTGACTCGCTTGCCTTCTCCGCGACTGCGACCAAGCTATATGGAAACAATCCCTCAGGCGGCATCCAGACACTGACGATCGATCCATCGGGTGTCAGCGTCACCTCTATAGTGCTGCCCACCGTCTCTGGCGATATCAAATTCAGTAATGGCCGGATCTATACGTCACGCGGTCAGGTCGTTAACCCTGATACAGCTACACTGCTGGGCACATTCGCCACTACATTCGCACAAACCTTCGTGCCTGATCCGGCAGCCGGACGCGCTTACTATCTGCAGCCTGGTCCAACAGACGGAACGCTTACCCTCAAAGTCTTCGACATAAATACTTTTCTTCCACTCGGCTCGCTCGACATAACTGGCGTTGCCGGAGGTGCGACTTCACTACTTCGCTGGGGACTGAACGGACTTGCCTTCCGCACTGCTTTCAACCAGCTATTCATCATACAGACATCGCTGATTCCATCAGCCGCACCGATACCGACGCCGACACCGACACCTTCTCCGACTCCCTTTCAAACGCCTTCGCCCGCAGCCGCGTTCATCAGACAGATGACGCTGAGCGCGAACGATCTCGTCTACAACCAGGGAACACAAAAGATCTATGCGAGTGTGGCGAGCAGCGAAGGCAGCACCGGAAACGGCATCGCCGAGATCGATCCGGTGCAGGCGTCGGTAACAAATAAAACTTTCGTGGGCAGCGAGCCAAACCTTTTGGCCCAGGCGGACGACGGCTCGACGCTTTATGTCGGCCTCGATGGCGCCGCATCGATACGACGTTACGACATGCTTACTCACACTGCCGGCCAGCAGTTTTTCGTCGGGCGCAGCAACTCCGGCACCTTCGGATTCAGTGATATCACTGTGTCTCCCGGTGATCCGTCCGTAATCGCTGTAGCCCGGCAACTTGCCGCCCTGACATCATCGCCAGCAGGCGTTGCGGTTTTTGATGATGGCGTATTGCGTCCAAAAACAGGTCCGGACCATGCCGAGGGAAGCAACAGTCTTGCTTTTGCATTACCGTCGCTCCTTTACGGAGCAAGCAACAAGCTCACTAAATTTTCAGTCGATAGCTCCGGAGTGACAGTGACCGGCAGTTTTCCTTTCTTCTCCGGCGGCTCAATCGTGCTCGCGAACAATCTCATCTATGGAGCTTCCGGCCAGATTATCGATCCCAGCACGGGAGCTTTGGTGGGATCTTTCACCGGGGCAGCTACCGGCATTCCGAGTAACTCTCACGTGATCGATGTTGCTAATGGCCGCGCCTTCTACCTGATAAGCACCTTCGACTTTTTGGGCAGCTTTAGGACAGCTATCATTGCTTACGATCTCAATACGTTTCTCCAGATCGGCTTTATCAACATCACGGGGGTGCCTGGAAATCCCAGGAATCTGATCAGGTGGGGAACCAACGGGCTGGCGTTTAGTACCTCCGATCGGAAAATTTATCTGATTGAGACTCCGCTCGTTAATGCGAGTGTGCCGGTTCCGAGTCCGACTCCCACTCCATCGCCGACACCGTCACCGACTCCGCCATACATTCCCACGTTTTTGAGACGTGTGGATCTAGCGGCTAACGATCTCGTGTACAGCGAAGCGACCCAGGCTCTTTATGCGACCGTGCCAGGCACGATTGGACCGAACGGTAACAGCATAACGAAGATCACTCCCACAACTGGAGCCGTTGGACCGGCGGTCTTCATCGGTAGCACGCCAGGCAAAATGGCAATCTCGAGCGATGGTCAAACGATCTGGGCACACCTGAATTTAGCAGCGGCAGTTCGCCGGTTTGACATACCCACCGAAACTGCGGGGCTGCAATTCAATACCAACGTCTTATCTCCGGTCGATATGGAAGTTGTGCCGGGAAGTCCGCAGTCACTGGTGTTGAGCACCGGCGGGCTTGCAGTTTTTGATAACGGCGTGCCACGCCCCAACGCTGCAAGCGCGCAGGGACCAATAGAGTTTGGCGCGAACGCCTCGACTTTGTACAACACATCAAGCGGCGCGTTGACAAAATTTCTCGTCGATGCAAACGGGGTTACGCCGTCAACTGTTATCAATGGCTTTTGGCCTGAAACGGACTTCTTCAAGTTTTCAGACGGCCTTGTGTATTCGAACAGAGGTGTGGTTGCAGATCCGGAGACTGGAGAGTGGAAGGGAACTTTTCAGTTCCCGATCTTTTCACGGGCTATGGCAGTTGATGGTCCTAACAAACGAGTGTTCTTTGCATTCAGGAATGGGGTAGATGTCATCCTCGGCGCCTACGATTCGGAAAAGTTCACACCCCTCGGTGGAGTAACGCTGCCTTTCATTGGTGGCGACCCGGTGAGTCTCATACGCTGGGGCACAAACGGGCTTGCGTTCGCCACGATCCCTACAACCTTCCCCGGAGCGAGTCGCGTTTACATATTGCAGACGGAGTTGGTATCAAAGGCAGCGCCGGTTCCGACAGGAATTCAGCTCGAGACGGACAGGATTTTTGTCTTTGAAGAAACACCCACGGTGCTCGTAAAGGTAATTCGAACAGGAGACGTGTCGGGTACGGCCGCGATCAATTTTGCGACGAGTGACGGCTCGGCAACCGCAGGGTCAGATTACACTGCCGTTAGTGGAACACTTACCTTTGGACCAGGCGAGTTGAGTAAGAACGTCGCGATTCCGATCATCAACGATAATCTCTTTGAGACCGGCGATGAGACGTTCCAACTAACGTTAAGCAATCCAATCGGCGGCGCTTTCCTGACAGCACCAAATTCCGGCACCATCAACATCGTTGACAATGATCTCAAGCCAAACGTTTCGATCGCGGCGACGGCCAGCATCGCGGAAGGCAATGCAGGGACGCAGAACATTGCCGTCAACGTGACCCTCTCAACTCCGTCAGTTCAGACTATAACTGTCAATTACGCGACGGCCGACGGCACGGCCACGGCCGGCAGCGACTACGTTGCCAGCTCCGGGACCGTCACCATTCCGGCCGGAAGCTCGTCCGCTTCAATCAATATTCCCATCAACGGCGACACCAATAGCGAGCCACACGAAACGTTCACTATTACGCTGAGCAATGCCACGAATGCCGCCTTCATCGCGAATGCTGTGGCGAACGTGACGATCCTCAACGACGATGCCAATCCGATCGATGGCGTCACGTTCTTTATCACGCAGCAGTACATCGATTTCCTCGGACGCTTGCCTGACACGGTTGGGCTCGCGAACTGGACGAACACGCTCGGTAATTGTCCGAACAACGGATTTGGTGAGTTTGATAATCCGAATTGCGATCGCGTGCACGTGTCGGCGGGGTTCTCGCTTTCGGATGAGTTCCGCGCGCGTGGTTACTTTGCTTACAAGTTCTATGAGGTGGGTTTAGATCGAAGGCCGTTGTATGCGGAGTTTGTGCCCGACATGGCGCTCGTTGGTGGACCGCAATCACCGCAGGCGGAAGAGATCAGTAAGACAGCTTACACGAATGCGTTCGTGCAGCGGCAGGAGTTCAAGAACCGTTACGATGCGTTGTCGAACAGTGCTTATGTGGATGCGCTCGAAACGAATGCGGAAGTTACGCTTACAAACAAAGCCGCGCTGGTGGCGGCGTTGAATGCGAACACGAAGACGCGTGCGCAGGTGCTGCGTGAGATCGTGGAGCTGCAAAGCGTGACGGATAAGTTCTTCATCCGCGCGTTCGTAGCGATGCAATACTTCGGGTATCTGCGACGCGACCCGGACACGCTCGGTTACGACAACTGGGTCACAACGTTGACCGCGGACCCGAGTAATTTCCGGCACATGATCTTCGGCTTCATCTACTCCGACGAATACCGCCACCGCTTCGGCCCATAGTTATCAGCCACAGATTTCACGGAAAACACGGATAAGAAATGATCTGTGTTTATCCGTGAAATCCGTGGCTTTATTCACTGCCGGTTTTCATGCCGAATACGCGGTCGAAGAAGGCCGCTACTGCTGCGTCGACTTTTACGAGGTTTGCGTGGCGCATGAAGTGGTGCGTGTCGTCAGGTATCACTAACTCTTCATACGTCACACCCGCTTTATCCAAACGCCTCACGAGATCCGTCGTCTGACTAAACCGCACGTTGCGGTCGTCGTCACCGTGAATCAACAACACCGGCGACTTCCAGCTCGCAATCGCCGACACCGGCGACGACTGCCACGCTACGTCGAGCGCACGATCCACATCCGGCACCTTCTCGTAACGATTCTCGAGCAACCCCGCCGCGCGCTCGGCGGTCCAGTTGTGCACGCCGTGTATATCAACTCCTGCCGCGAAGAGCTGCGAATCGCGCGCGAGTGCGAGCGCCGTTAAAAATCCGCCATACGATCCGCCATAAATCCCGATCCGCTTCGCATCAACCTGCGGCAGGTGTTGCAAATACTCAGCGCCGGCCTTCACGTCCTGATACTCCGACGCCCCTTGCGCACCCGCATTCGGCGGCCGGTGGAAATCGTGCCCATACCCAATCCCCAAACGATAATTCACCGACAACACCACATACCCGCGACTCGCAAGATACTGGTTCAGCGCATAAGCATTCGTGTAGTAATCAGAATAGTGCCAGCCGACGAGCATCTGTCGCGGTGGACCACCATGAACGTAAACGATCGCAGGCTTCTTCGACGCGCCGCCCACGGCTTCAAACAACTGCCCATGAACTTCAACACCATCCGGCGCCTTGTAAGTCACCTTCTTCGGCACAACCAGCTGCGCTGCCGGAAAATCTCGCGGAATCCTATCTTCAGCAAGCGTCATCGCTTTGCCGCCGCCACTCGCAGGCATTACCGCCGGCATCGGCGGACGTTGCGCGGTAGCGCCGATGTACGCGATGTATTTGCCATCGCCGGTGACGAATGGCGTCCACTCGAGTCCTTTGCCCGGAGTCATGACGACAGGCTCCGCGCGATCGACCGGCACCTTCACGATGTGCCGGCGATCGATGTCGTCAGCATCTGTTCCTGCGTTGCCGGCGAAGACGAGGTAACGACGATCGTTGCTGATCGAGATGTACTCAGCCATGTAGTTGCCGGGTGTCAGCAACATCGGCTCGCCGCCGTTTTCCGGAATCGAGTAGAGATGCGGCCAGCCGTCGACATAAGAAAGAAACACGATGCGGCCGGCCGCGGCCCAGTGCAGGTTTGTGCCGCCGTGCGTGCTTGGCGGTGAGCCCCGCAACGTGAACGGGCTCTTCCATAGCTGTTGTCCTTCGCCCGTGGTCGCGTCGGCAGTCCAGATCGACCACGCCTGCGCACGTTGTTCGAGCACCGGCTCGGGCGCGCCGCCATTGCCTGGACGTCGCACAAACGCGATTCGTTTTCCGTCAGGCGACCAGCTCGGACTCGAGTCACGCGAAGTCGACGGCGCGATGTAGACGATGGGTGTCGAATCGTTTGTGTAGACGCCGATGAAGGAATGATCGCCGCGATTGGAAACAAACGCGAGCCGCGAACCATCCGGCGACCACTCGGGCGAGCCGGATTCACCACGCGCGAAGAAGAGTCGTTTAGCTGGTGTCGAGCCGTCGAGCGGCGCGGCGAAGAGCCCGCGCTCCTTAGCGAACACTACGCGATCGCTCTTCGGTGAGATCAGCGGCTCGTCGCCCTCGCCCAACAGCTTCGGCTCGCCACCGGCGAACGGCGCACTCCAGATCTGGACCTTCATCTGTGTTGGTCCGATCGCGGGATTGACGCCGACCGAGCTGTCGAAGTTTGATCCGTGATCTCCGCCGCGAACATACACGACATACTTGCCGTCCGCCGAGATCGAAAGACTCGTCAACTCCTGCCCGTCATCGTTTTCGTAATTCGTCAATCGACGCGCCTTGAAGTCAGGCCCTTCAGCCACCCAAACATTGCGCGCCCCTCGCTCATTGAACGCCCACGCGATCCGCGCTCCGGTTGCGGACGCCGTCAGCTCATTCGGAAACGGATAGCTCTTGATCTGTTCGATCGTGAACGAGTTTGACGGCGCAACCGTCACCACACTGACAATGATCAACGCGAGAGTTGCGAGGCGCATTTGCATAACTATTCTCCTGTTAGGCGAGAAAAAATAAGGCCACGGATGACACGGAGTGTAATCCGTGTTCATCCGTGGCACAATCCGCCGCGGAATGCTTACTTATCAGTGAAACACAATTCCAACGCCGAAGCGGAAATTGTGCTGTGTGCTGTCAAACAATCGCGTTGGGTTGTAGTCGACCTGGATCGCTCTGATAGAAATGCGATCGCTCGCTTTAATGTCGATACCACCGCCAAACGCGGCCGCAAATCCGGTTTCAGATTCCGTAATACCGGTACACGGGCTCGGGACTATCTGAACGCAAACGATGTTGTTGACATCCACGTCGGCACGAGCATGCGCGACGCCGACAAGAGCGTGAGCGAATGGCTTGAATGTTCCTTCGTTAGAGTTGTCTTTGATCTGCACGCCTCCAAGAAAGTTGAAGAGACGTGAATCAAGGTCCACGTTCCCGCCCGGAAGGTTCGGAACCGCCAACGTTGTCTTCTTGAAATGCGCTGAAAAATCACCCTTGATTCCGAGGTAGCGGGTAAAGTTTCCGGTCGCTGAGACTTCGAATCCGTGAAAGCCTTCGCGCTCATCGAAAACATCGTCGATGTCAGGATCGGTGTCACCGATGCCGATGTCGACCCGGTTGTGCGAGTATCCGGCAAAGAACTCAAACTTCTTATAGTCAGATTGCGCGGCGGCAATTGAGGCGCACGCAACAATGATCGTTCCGATCATGATGGTCTTAACCACAGGTTGTCCTCCTAGAGTGTTTGGTCTGCCTGAGGCAGACGAGTTATGGCCGTGCCGAGAACAGTTGACTGGAGGCCCAGTCGCAACCTGCCCTCAGGTTAACCCCGCAAACCGTCACTTTGTGAATCCCTGTTACACGATGAGGACTGTCACAAAAGCGACTAGCTATCAACCACATGCAATTTGCGGAGTTGTGGGAGAGCCGAAGTACAGTTGCTGAGAAGGCGGGTTTGGCCCATTGGGTTGCTTAGCCCGGTCCAAACGGAAAACTGACGAATGCAACCGAAATATTGCAGGGCATTACGCCGCAAGGCCCAGACGCGCGTCGGCGCGCTCACGCGGGAGCAGGGAAGAATGGACCTTTTGTCCGATCGCGTGTGCGAGGATTGCGTGCAGTTGGCGCAACCCTTCGGTGAGTGAGGCTGGACCAGGTTGAAGGATATAGGCCGACTTGATCTCGTAAATCTGATCGTCGCGAACAGCGTTGATGGCGGTCCAACCCTCACGCGCGCGAATCAGATCCTTCTTCACTTGCCGCCCGCACCAGGAGCCGATAATTACCTGTGGGTCGCGGTCGAGGACGACTGCGGGATCCACGATTCGATCCTTCGCGCTCTGACATTCGCGCAGCTCCGGAAAGACCGAGTCGCCACCGGCGATCTCGATCAGCTCGTCGACCCAGCGAATGCCTGAGATGAGCGGGTCGTACCACTCTTCAAACAACACACGCGGGCGATACGGAAATTGCGATGCGGAGGCAGCGATCGCGTCCATGTCGCGCTGTAATGTGGTGATGAGTTGGGCTGCCTTTTCAGCACTGCCGACGATACGGCCGATCGTCAGGATCATCTCGAGGATCTCGATGATGCTGCGCTGGTTGAATGTGAAGACAGTGACGCCGCGTCGAATCAGCTCAGCGGCGATGTCGGCCTGTAGATCGGAGAAAGCGAAGACGAGATCGGGTTTGAGTGACAGGATCTTGTCGAACTTCGCGTTGATGTAAGCAGAGACCTTCGGCTTCTGCCGCGCTTCGGGTGGCCGCACCGTGTAGCCTGACACGCCGACGATGCGGTCCTGCTCGCCGAGAAGATAAAGCGTCTCAGTGGTCTCTTCCGTGAGACAGATGATGCGACGCGGGAACTTAGCGATGTTGCTGTCCATGATCATATAGACAGGATTACAGGATTTACAGAATGAACAGGATAAATCTTGTTAATCTTGCAAATCCTGTAATCCTGTCCAACTGTCTCTCTTCACAAATCCATACGGACAATGGCGACAACCCTGCTCACAACAATAACCACGCCGCAACAGATATCGAGCGGTGAGGACCATCAATCCATTTTCGAAGTAATAGTCCTCGCCTTCGATGGGCACCTCTGGTTCGTCACTCGATTCCATCTGAGCTAAAACACAAACGTCGCGCCAGCCCTCGCGGTCCTGCCCGGCGTGCGAAAGCCACTCTCGAAATATTCTCGATCAAACAGATTATCTACATACCCAAAGAACCTCAATTGTCGCTTGTCATCACCCAGCGGCAAAGAATAGCTCGCACCGAGATCGGCCTTCGCGAGTCCTTTAAATCTAAACCCTCGGCTCGTAAACGTCACGGTATCGAAGACCGCGCCGATGTAATTACTCGACGCAGAGAAATCAAAGTTGATCAGCACGCGACGGCCGACATGCTGCGTCGCCACGATCGAGAACTGATGATCCGGAATCACGAGCGCTCGTATCGTCCCGGGCACCTGCGGCGTGCGCTGCTGTGCCTTTGTGAACGTGTATGCCGCGGTGAGATTCAACGTCCGAAACGGAGTTGCCCGAAGCTCGACTTCAGCGCCACGGGCAATGCCGCCGTCAGTGTTGAGATATCCGCCAAAGCGTCCAAACGGATCAGTCGTGAAATCGATCAAACCGGAGAAGTCGAAGATGATGATGCGCCGCAGCTCGGTGTAGAAGTAAGTCGCAGACAGACGCACCCGACTGTCGGCAAACGATTGATCGATTCCAGCATCGAAAGCGACCGACTGTTCCGGCTCCAGACGTGGATCGCCGAAGATCGAGTAACCAAAGAAACTGTCGAACGCCGTACCGAAACGTTCAAACAGCGAGGGGGCGCGATAGCCGTTGCCGACGTGTGCGCGTAGCTTCGTGCCGGTGGAGAGAAACGTGTAAGCGACCGAGCCGTCGCCTGTGTAAGCAGTTGGTGGCGATTGAAACGTGATGCCGGCGTAAGGCGCTGAGGCGCTGGGCGTGAACACCGGCTGCTGCAACCTGAACAATTGCGCGCGGAAAGCACCGGCGATCTGCAAACGATTGTCGAGCAAGCGCAACTGGTCCTGAACGAAGAAAGCGTGACTCCGTTGCGCGACATCGACGTCGGAGTTATCGGCAGGATTAACCTGGAACGACGGGTTCGCAAAGCTCTCGTTCTCAAACTCGTATCCGCCCGTGATGTAGTTGACGCGTCCCGCGCGTAAATCGACACGTGCGTTCAGGGTGTGAACGCGTGCGTCGAAATCCGATCGCGTCGTGCCGCCAAACGGTTGAAAGCCCGTGCCGAGTGGCCCATTGATACCGCTGCGGTTTGTCACGAGATCCTGGTAACTGATCGTGTAGCCGAAAGCTTCAGTGGGCCGTTGCGTGAATGTGATCGCGCCATCAAAAAAATTCGCTTTACGCACGTTGTCAGGATCGTTGGCGTCGGGAATAAACGTCGAGAAGGGCACCGCTTCGATGATTCCGGTGGCCGGAAGAATGCCGTAGGCCTCCGGGTTGTTGTTCAACTGTAGTCGCGACTTGTTGGCGTAAATGCGACCCGTGAGTGTTGCCGTAGGAGTCAAACGAAACAGAATTCTTCCCTGGCCGCTCGTGTTGCGCGCTTCATCTTCATCGTCGAGGCCGCGAGTAACGTTGAAAAACGAAAAGCCGCCGCTGTAAACGATGCGATTATTGCGTGCGCCACCGGCGAGTTGCGCGCGCGTGCGAAACAGGCCCAGATTACCACCTTCGCCGAGCACACTGCCGTGAACTGGACCACCACCTTCATCCGTGACGATATTCACCACGCCGCCGACCGCGTTCGAGCCGTACAGAGACGAGCCCGAGCCACGCAGCACTTCGACACGACTTACATTAGTCACGATCAAATCTTCCAAAAAACCTGAAGCGTCGCCCTGGGGCGCAGCGGCGTCGCGAAAGCGTATGCCGTCGATCAGGACGGCCGTGTCTTCACTTGGCAGGCCACGCGTTTTGATCGAGCTGAGAGTGCCTGGACCACCGAGCTGCTGCACGCGCAAGCCGGGCACGACTCGCAGCGCCTCTGTAATCGCGAGCTCGTCGCGCTCATCGATTTCCTGATCGCCGACGACGGTCAATGCTTTCGAAACTTCATCGACCGTTTGCGGTGTGTCAGACGCAGTGATCACAACCGCACTGCGCAATCCTGAGAGCTCGAGCGAGACGTCGTGTGTCGTCGTCTTTCCGCGTTCGACATTGATCGTTTGCACAGCCGCGAGAGCAAAACCGCTTGCTTCAGCTGCGACGAGATACTCGCCCGGCGCGAGATTTTTAAAGCTGTACGCACCACTCGCATCAGTCACCGTAACGAGACTAAAGCTGCGCTCGCGCCCGTACAGCCTGACCGTCGCACCCGGCACGTTCGCGCCTTGCGGATCTTTTATGTAGCCACTGATTGCACTGCTACTTGTTTGCGCTTGAACTATCCCAACAACGATCAGTGTGATCACGATCGAACCGACGACTCTTCTCATAATTTGACTCTCTTCCTACAAAAACACGTTTGCGCTTTTGTGCCTTTTCGTGGCTAAAAACAAAAACGCCCTCGATCTCCGTTTGGAAGATCGAGGGCGTCTAAACTCGATGGTTGTACCGATTTGCTCTGACGCCACTTGCCCTTTCCCGGAGCTGCTGTGGTCGCTTCCGTTGCAGCAGGCAAGGTTTCCTGACTTCCGGCGCAGCGCTTCACGGCCTTCCCAATCTCGCGTGGAGATCAGTGACGTTGATGGAAGCTCTGCTATTTGCCGGTACACAGTGGCGGGAACCGTCTGGGCTTTTCACCCAACTTCCCTTGTCGCCCTCATGGGCACCTGCGACGGTCCAACCCGACGACGTCGAGTTGAAACAGCGATTACTAAGTTACAAAGAACTGGTTTTATTATTGACGAGGCGTCACTCTATGCCCGAGCATGTACGCCTGTCAAGTTAAGCGGCGGATCTAAAAACAGGAGGACGGACTATTGACGAAGAAATTCTCGAGGCGGACGTTTGCAAAACTCGCGGGCGGTGCTGCGCTCGTTACTACTGCCGAACTGCCATCGCTCGGCTCCATTCAAGATCGCCCGAACACCGGGCGCGAATTTCCGCCCGGCTTTATCTGGGGCACCGCAACCGCCTCGTACCAGGTTGAGGGCGCCGTCAAGGAAGACGGCCGCGGACCGTCGATCTGGGACACCTTCTCGCACACGCCCGGCAAAGTTAACAACAACTCAAATGGCGACGTCGCGAACGATCACTATCATCTCTACAAGAGCGACGTGCAGTTGATGAAAGCGTTAGGAGCGAAGGCGTATCGCTTCTCGATTGCATGGCCGCGCGTGTTTCCCAACGGCGATGGTCCAGCGAATCCGAAAGGACTCGATTTCTACAATCGTCTCGTCGACGAGCTGCTCGCGAACGGCATACAACCATACGCGACGTTCTATCACTGGGACTTGCCACAGTCGTTACAAGATCGTTTTGGTGGTTGGGAAGGACGTGACACGGCAAAGGCTTTTGGTGACTATGCAGGCTACGTCGCTGCGCGTCTGAGTGATCGCGTCAAACATATCTTCACGATCAATGAGTTCGGCGCGTTCATTGAGGTTGGTTATCGCTGGGGCATACATGCTCCGGGCTTGAAGCTTACCGGATCGCGACTCAACCAGACGCGGCATCATGCGGTGCTTGGTCACGGTCTTGCGGTGCAGGCGATTCGCGCGAATGCGAAGAGTGGTACGGAGGTCGGTCTCGCGGAAAACATCACGATTCCTGTTCCTGTAATCGAGACGCTGCCAAACATCCTTGCCGCGGAGCGCGCGATGCGCGAGACGAACGCGCCGTATCTCACGGTGATCATGGAAGGGAACTACACTGACTGGTACTTGAAGTCGGAAGCTGAGAATGCGCCGAAGTTTACGCCTGAAGATTTGAAGATCATCTCGAGCCCGCTCGACTTCGTCGGGATCAATGTCTACTCAGGACACTTTGTGCGTGCTGACGAGTCGTCGCCGGCTGGTTTCATGCCGATCACGCACGCGAAGTCGCACCCGCACGCGCCGTCGTTCTGGCTCCTCATCGTTCCTGATTCGCTTTACTGGGGACCGCGGCACGTTGCGAAGCTCTGGGGAGCGAAAGAGATCTACATCACTGAGAATGGTTGCTCGGCGGCGGATGAGCCGGCTCCGGACGGGCGTGTGTATGATACGGATCGTGTGACGTACTTGCGGAGTTACTTGACGCAGCTACGTCGTGCGACGGCAGACAACGTGCCGGTGCGTGGATATTTTCTGTGGAGCTTGATGGATAATTTTGAGTGGGCCGATGGTTTCACGAACCGTTTTGGGATTCACTACGTCGATTATGCAACACAGAAGCGCACACCCAAATTGAGCGCCGACTTCTACCGTGAAGTCATCGCGCGAAATGCGATCGTGTAGAATTAGCCGCAGATTACACGGATGAAAAATCCGATTTTTAAATCCGTGTAATCTGTGGTGTATAACTAAACTCATGAAACCGAAAACTGTCGCAGACCCTGTAGGCGAGTTTTACACAAAGCACCCTTATCCCCCGCCGCTCGAAAATCTCGATCGCATCCGCGACATGTGGCAGGACGAAAACGTCCATCGTGCCGAGTTTCATCTGCTTTGGCCCAACAAAGAATACTGCGCCGACTTCGACGTACTCGTTGCCGGATGTGGAACGTGGCAGGCCGCAAGGTTCGCGCTCTGTCATCCCGCCGCGCGCGTCACGGCCATCGACATCAGCACGACCAGTCTTCATCACACTGAAGCACTGAAGCAGAAGTACGACTTGTCTAACCTTGAAACACGACAGTTGCCAATTGAGAACGTCGGTGACCTGGGACGCAGCTTCGATCACGTCATTTCTACTGGTGTGTTGCATCACCTTGTCGATCCCGACGCTGGTTTGCGCGCACTAAAATCTGTGTTGAACGACGATGGTGTGATGTACCTGATGCTGTATGCGCCTTACGGCCGCACCGGCGTTGCGATGCTGCAGGACTATTGCCGGCGACTCGGCGTCGGAACCACGCCAGAAGAGATCAACGATCTTATTGCGAGCCTGAAAAGCGTGTCGCAGTATCACCCGCTCGTGTTGATGATGCGTGGCTCGAGGGATGGTTTGGACACGAACAATCTGGTCGATGCTTTATTGAACCCGCGCGACAGAACATACTCAGTGCCGCAGATATACGAGTTTGTCGAACGCAACGATTTGAAGTTTGCGCGCTGGTACTGGCAGGCGCCTTACTCACCGCAATGTGGCGCGGTCGCGCAAACACCTCATGCGCCACGACTGGCTGCGCTGCCCGAACGCGATCAGTATACGCAGATGGAGTTGTGGCGCGGTCTGATGACTAACCACGATTTCCTGGTTCATCGCAATGACGCCGTCAAGATCAGCTTCGACGGCGAACAGTATTTGCGGTATGTGCCGATCCGTCGTGCGTGGACCAAGTGCGTCTCAGACCAGGTTCCTCCAGGCGCCGCGGGTTTGCTGTTGAACCAAACACACATGTTCGACGATCTGTTTCTTCCGGTTAATGAGCAGGAGAAGCAGATGTATGAAGCGATCGACGGGCGTCGCAACATTGCAGAGATTATTGAGATGGTGAAGTATTCTTCACCGCTTGCGCGAGACTTCTTCGAGAAGCTTTGGTGGTACGATCAGGTGGTATTTGATCTTAGCCGCGGATGAACGCAGATCAGCGACTCTTGTGCAAAAAGGGCAAGAGCGGAATCACCCTTTTGCCCTTGCGGGCCCGCTCTTGCCCGTAGAGCAACAGCAGACAAACTCCTCCGCTCTCGTGCGGCGAAAACGGCGAGAATTTGCCGGGCTGTCGCCCTATCTCATGAAAACTACGAATGAATGCGATCTTGGGGAAAGAGTCGGGCGGGGAAAGAATGACCGACGCGCAGTATGTGGCAGCGGGAGGCAGGAGTCAAATACGGCGAAGGCATTGTAAAGCCGAGTTCATCTCTGCGTAACCTCTGCGTTCCTCCGCGCCTCTGCGGTGCACTTTGTTTTCCGCCTATCTTACCGCAGAGCCGCAGAGGACGCAGAGGGTTACGCAGAGAAGAATTAGCGCATGCCTTCGACATAAAAAGTGCTATATTGTCGGCCTCGTTCACGCTACTCGATTACGTTAAAATCTTCGGCCTGCCCTCACTGTCCACCAGAAGTTTGCATTGCCACGTGGATGTTTCGGTCGGCCCCCAACCGGAGAATCAAAAATGGGCACTCCGCTGCGTCGCCACGAAAAGATCGTTCTTCTTCTCGTCGTAATCGGTTTCATAACTCTCGCGAGCTACAGTTGTCAGAAAACTGAACTGCCAAACACAAACGCGAATCTAACGACGACTACCGCCTCGCCAACGCCGCAATCATTCCCACCGTGGCCGAAGGGTTTTCCACAAGCGATGCCGTCACCGGTGATTAGCGGAAACATTCCGCGGCAGGTTGTGATAACTGGAAATCCTGCGACGCCTCAGGACGCGCGGCCTTTCTTCGATAACTTCTCGTGGGAATCTTTTATCGCCCTCAACTGGCCTGCTTCGAGCCAGCGTGGCGTTCCGGAGGATCCAACCAACCCGAACGTGTTTTTCACCGCGCCGAACGGCACCGCCGTAGTCTGGGGCACGTACAAAGACTCATTCGATCTCTTCGGACAAGGGGATAAACGGCCGAGCGAATGGAAGGATCCGGCGAGTCCTGTAAATCCATGCCCCGGCGCAACGCCTGGTCAGAAGACTCTGATCTTCACCACCAAAGGCGATACGGCCCTCATGCAAACAAAAGAGGCGTTCTCATTTCCTCTGGTGGACCAGCGAGCTAACTTCGTCTATTTCGACATCCGCTACGATGAAGCGCAGTACAACTTCATTCGCGGCGACAACAACAATCAATCTACGTGGCTGTACCTTTTGAAGAACCTCGCGCCGGTAGAGAACCAGCAGTTTGGCGTGCAGATGCCGATGACCACGACGTCAGCGCTCGGATCGATCATGGTCAAGGCCGCGTGGCGCATCGCTACGTCGAGTGACGATCCGAAACGCTACTACGCCATCAACGCGCAGATTTACAACCCGCAGACGAATAGTTGCTCGCCTTCGACCGTCTTGCTTGTCGGACTGCACATCGCGCACAAAGTCGATCCATTCAGTGAGTGGGTGTGGTCAACGTTTGAGCAGGTAGACAACGTGCCACCGGATCCCGACGTGTCGCCGAAGCCTTCACCACCGCCAACCGGCTATTCCTTCAACAACGGCAAGGACACGCCGCCGACTCCCAACGGTTACAACTACAAACCACCGTTGACCGCGCCGGGCACCCCGACGCCAACGCCGTCGCCTGTGCAAGTAACGCGCGTCAATCCGATTCCAAACACGCCGCAGGGCCAGTCAACGCGCGATGTTAATAGTTATTACCAGGGACTGCTGAAAGGTACGGTCTGGCAGTACTACCAATTAGTCGTGACGCAGTGGCCCGCGAATCCCGGTGTCGGCCAGGGCAAGCCCTTCATGTTGATGCAGAAGGGCGGCATCTATCCGCAAAACGCGGGCGCTGCGTTTCCTGCGTTTGGCGTGGTCAACACCACGATGGAGACTTACTTTCAAACGCAGAACGATGCGGCCGGAGCGGGCGGCAATAGCTGCATGAGTTGTCACTACAGAGCCGGCCAGTCTGACTTTAGCTGGGGCTTGAATCGGAGGGCGCACAACTAATGGATAAAAAATCTGAAATCGCAATGCAGAAGCGCAGAAACGCTGCCGCGCCCGAGGCGCCTACCCCGGCTACGTTATCCGCAGCAGCCGCACCCGCTGCAGCGCCGGCCGCAGCGCCTTCAGGCTGGTGGATGTATCACGGCGATGCGGCACACACGGGCTTCGTTTCCGACAGTAAGCTCAACACCGCCACTGTTGCTTCCTCAAATTTCCAAACACTGTTCACTCTGGAACTCGGTGGGCCAATACTCTCCGTCCCCGCCGTCACTGACGGATTCATTTACGTGGGTCTCGCGAATTATCACGCGGCGCAGGGCGGCAACGGCGGCGCGCTGCACAAGATCGACATCACGACCGGAAAGACCGTCAACACGTTTAGCTGGGACCTCGCCAACGACAACGAAGACGCGCACAGCTTCACCGGCATGGGCTGCACTCCACTCGTGTTCAATGGCCGCGTCTACTTCGGAGCGTTCAACGGAAAGTTTTATTGTCTCAGCCAGGACACGCTGACATTGCAGTGGGTGACTGATCTGCGCAACGAAGACATCGCACCCGACCACAACCAGAACCAGCCAATTACAAACAACAACGGCGTGAGCGCGGGTTATCCCGCGGCAGTGATCTGGACCTCGCCCGTTGTTTCAGCGGACGGCACAAAGCTTTACGTTGGTTGTGGCGAAGGCGAGAACCCGCAACTTTACAGTTTTGTATTTTGTCTCGACACGCAAACCGGAAAGGTCAATTGGATCTACTGCACGAACCAGTTCGTCCTCGACGTACCTAACGAGCCAAACGTCTTGCCGGCGCAGGCGGTGCAAACTCTTCCGCCACCGCCAGGCTACACGCTTGTTGACGGTGAGCCGATCGTGATGGGGTGTTCGGTCTGGGGCGCGATTGCTTACGACAAAGACCTGAATCGACTCTATTGTCCGACCGGAAACCAGCAACCAGAGCCTGATGGCAACTGGAGTGAAGGTCCATTCAAGCCTGAGCTGCCGAGCCCGGGTTTTTCGAACGGTCTACTCTCGCTCGACGCCACCACCGGAGAGTTCAAAGCTTTCTTCCAGGTGCCGCCGGAGAGCAATTACCGCGATTCAGATTTCGATATCGACATCGGCAGCGCGCCCGTGATCACGATGCTCGGCGAGCAGAAAGTCGCGATCCTGACGTGCAAGAACGGCGGTTTCTTCGTGCTCGATGCGGACTCGCTGAAACTGATCAAGTCGCGACAAATGTTGCCGTACATGAACGATGGCACGTGGGTCGAGAATGTTGATAAGCATCCACCGGATCCGAACGTGATCAATCCCGCCGTGACCAATGAAGTGTCGAATGTAACGCCGGGTGAGAACTTTTCGGGTGCGTTCAATACTGCTGCGTTCTATCCGGGATCGCAGGGTATCTCGCCACGTTTCTTCATTGGCCTCGGTGGGCCAAACTATCACAACGCTTCACCGGGAATTGATTACGAGACGACGCCTTTCATGCGCGCGCTCGATTTCGATTCGCCGACGTTGGATGATGCGTGGCCCATGGACAATAGCGATCCGCGCAAGTACCTCTATTGTTCGCACGTCGATGAACCGAACGGCGTCTTCGCAGGGATGTACACGAGTGCGGGCGAGTGTGGCTTGAGCTCGCCGGCGGTCGTTAACGATGTCGTGTTTTGTACGACCAGCAAGATCGCGATCTATGCGTTTGATGTGAGTAACGGAAAATTGATCTGGTGGGACGACCTTGGCATGCAGACCGATGGATACAACGGCGGCTACGGGTATTGTCTCGGCGCTGCGGTATGGAAGGAGTACGTGGTCGCCGGCGCCCTGGTCTTCGGAAGGGATGGCGGCGTGTTACGAATCTACGGTCTCAAATCTCAGCCATAATTTTATACAGGATTAACAAGATGTATTCATGATAATCATGAAAAATCTTGTGAATCCTGTCCAAGGTTTTAATCGATAGGAGAAAACAACGATGGCGGTTTCCTTCAACAACGACATCATGCCCATCTTTAATCAGTTTACCGGCCAGATGATGTGGCGTTTCGATCTGACGAACTACGATCAAGTCAGAGCTAACGCGCAGGTCATCTACGGTCGCATCAACGGTGGTGGTATGCCGCCGCCTCCGTTCGATCCCCTGACTCTCGATCAGATTCAACTATTCCAACAGTGGATGGACGAAGGGTATCAACCTTGAAGTTTTACTGGGGCGTCATTGCACTTCTTTACGGTGTCTCCACTATCACCGCGCAATCCACAGGCGCGAAAGTCACGGGAACGGTTCGCGATCCCCTCGGCCAGGTGATCGTCGATGCCCGCGTGGAGATGCTGAACATCGGCAGCGGTGTCGTGTTCAAGTCACAATCGAATTCTGATGGTGTGTATGAGCTGGGCCAGTTACCACTCGGCTCCTACATGCTGTCGATCAACAGCGCGGGTTTTGCAGTCGCGACGCGCAGCATCACCCTGCGTCGCAATGAATCGTATCTCGAAGACTTCTCGCTCGTGCCCGGGACTATCGAGAGCAGCATCACTATCACTGCCGGCAAAGGAAGCGCGCGTGTCGCCGCCGACGCACCGCAGATGGTTACCGTAGCCGATCAATCCGACTTCGAACGACGTCACCCGGCATCGACAACGCAAGCTCTCGCACACACGCCAAACCTCACGACCATCAATTCGAATCCCGCGCTCGAACGTCCACGTTTGCGAGGGCTCGCGTCAAATCGACTGCTAATTGTTCTTGATGGAGAGCGACTGAATAACGTGCGCAGCGATCCGACTTCCGGTGTGTCGCCAAGCATCGTCGACGTGGCCCAACTCGAAACGGCGGAAGTGTTGAGCGGCGCCGGCTCGAGTCTGTACGGCTCCGACGCGATGGCCGGTGTGATCAACTTGATCACTCCAAGCGAGGAGCGCGGCGACAATTATCTCGGCTTACGTTTCAACGGCGACCTTCGCACCAATGGCCGGTTTCGTCGTGGAGCGGCGGCGATCAACTGGAATGCCGGGCGTTTCGCTGCTCGTTTATCCGGCTCGCTCTTCCGCGAGAGTGCTTATCACACCGGCAACGAAGAGATTCCGCTCAGCGATGTCGTGCGTCTCGGAAACCTCGCGACCGCGATGGGGAACGAAGCGGGCAACAACGTCGCGCGCACGTACGCGGTTTGGAGTCTGCCCGCGGGCGGCGAGGTCGCGAACAGCCAGGGACACGGCTTCAATGATCAGGTTGACTTCTGGTTTTACCCGAGCTGGAAGCAGAGCATTCGCTACCGGCAGTTGAACAGCCAGCACGAGGATCTCGGCTTCTCGTTTATCGCGCCGCCGTTTGATCCGCGGCGGCAGTTCAATAGTTTTCGACGGCTCGATAAGTATGGATTGCGTTACGAAGGTCGTGATCTGCGTGCGTGGTTGCCGCGTGTGGCGGCGAGCTTCTACGGGCAGAAATACTCTTTTCCTGACGACACGTTGACGTCGCAGATCCTTTTCAACAGCAGTTGGACTCTCGGTTTTGAGCCCGGTCAGTTAGGGTTTTTCTCGGGCCGACTGACTGGCAATCCGTCGTCGTTTGCGGGCGTCAATCTTTCTGAGAACAAGAACTCGATCACGACGCATGGTCTCGATCTGCAAGCCACGTTCGCGCCCTTTGTCGGCGCGTTAGTGACGACGGGCGTCGGGTACTTGCGCGATTCTTCGGCCGATGAGTTTTCTCGTACTGACCTCGTCGCGCCGTTCCGAGTGGTGAGCGGCCGCGCGAGCAATCCTGATACTGATTACACAAACTGGAGCTGGTTCAACCTCGTCGAGCATGAGCCGTTCCGGTGGTTACGGCTCAACGGTGGATTGCGCGTCGACAACTGGAGCACGCAGGCGAAGGTGACGAGCGGGTTTCCACTCGGCATCGAATCCGTGTTGCTCGATCGTACGTTCAACGCTTTTCTCATGATTCCCGGCCAAATAAGCACAACCGGGGCCGCGGGTCTGCTTGACCTGGTGAACGGTGTCAGAGGGATCTCGACGAGTCGCACTGTTGTTACAGGCACGGCGGGCGCGGTCGTTCGTTTGCCGCAGGGCATCAATCCGTACTTTCGCTGGGGCACCAGTTATCGCGAGCCGGGGATCACGGAGCGTTACCTGCTGCGCAATTTCGGTGATCCTTCGTTCAGCGTGCTCGTGATTCCAAACACGACGTTGCGACCGGAGCGTGGTCGTGAGTTTGACTTCGGCGTGAAAGTGCAGCGTGCGAAGTGGAACGTGTCGGCGAGTTACTTCCAGAACGATCTGAAAGACTTCATCGGCAACACTGGCGCTGGGCCATTTATTACTCCGATCGATCCGGCGCTGGGACTCGGCCCGATTTCGCTTGAGTTTCCGTTTCACGGCGTGATCTACGTGCAGCGCGTCAACACCGCGCGCGCACGTATTCAGGGAGTTGAGACGCAGTATGAAGTGAGTTTACCGTGGCGCGGAGTGATCTCTGTGTCCGGCTCGACTGGCTGGATGAAAGGCACAAACCTGACGCCCGACGAGATCACGTTGAGATTGTTGTCACGTTTCTACAATCGTTCAGATACGCCGGTTGAGCTGAGTGGCTCGCCTCGTGACGCGCCGTTGTCGAGTATCACGCCGCTGCGAACAATCAACGGCGTTCGGTTTGATAGTTTGAATCGTCGTTGGTTCGGTGAATATGAGCTGCGCTACCAGGCACGAGTGAAGCGAGCAGAGCCGTCGGATCTCTCGGCGCCTGTGTCGACTGAGTTTGGGACGTTCCGCAGCTTGAGCTCGTTCGCGGTGCAGTCACTGCGCGGGGGTTACACGCTTCGTAGTGAGAAGCATAAGATCATGTTCACGGTCGGTCTCGAGAACCTGACGAATCGTTTGTACTTCGAGCACTTTCAGACCGCCCCCGCGCCCGGGCGTAGCCTCGTGTTCGGAACGACCGTAGAGCTGATGAACCTGTTGAACTAGTCGATGGGTCTCGGAGAGCTGTCGCACCCACCCGCTATCGCAGGTGGTACTGACTGTCTCCCAACCCGGGTCAGTACCACCCGCGGTAGCGGGTGGGTGCGCAGCCTTTACTAATGAAGAGATACTTACTGACATTCGTGGCGCTAATCGTATTGTTCACGATCTTGTTTTTGATCGTGGAGGCGCTCGGCGTGCCGTTGTTGTCAGACCCGACGCCTTGGATGAAGCATGGTGGCGTGGTGGCGGCGACGATTGGTGTGGGGTTGTTGATTGCCGATGTGATGTTGCCCGTGCCGTCGAGCATCGTGATGGTTGCTCATGGCGCGCTCTTCGGCGTGTTGTGGGGGACGATGTTGTCGTTGCTTGGCAGCGTGGGTGCGGCGGTGTTTGGTTTTGCGATCGGAAGACGTGGCGGCGCGTTGTTAGAACGTGTGGTGACGCCTGCTGAACGCGCGCGCGCCAGCAGCATCCTCGCGCGCTGGGGAACACTCGCGATCATCGTCACGCGCCCGGTGCCTCTGCTCGCGGAGACCGTCGCGATCATGGCTGGTGCATCGTCGATGACGTGGCGCGCAATCATCATCGCTTCGATCGCGGGCTCATTGCCGCCTGCATTGCTTTACGCATTGACGGGCGCGGCTGTCGCGAACTTGCAGAGCACGGCGTTGATGTTTGGAATCGTGTTGCTTATCGCGGGCGTGTTCTGGCTAATCGGAGTTGTTTTTAGCCACAAAGAGGCACAAAAAGCACAAACGAATTAATAAAACTAAAAATAATAAAGGAAGGGTTTCTAATTTTGTGACGCTTGTGCCTTTTTGTGGCGGGTTTTCATTTCCAACGAGTCTGGCGTTCGACGACGCTGGCGCGATGTACGCGGCGGAGTCGGGCCTGCCTTTCGGCGGCGCGCCACCGGGCGGGCGTGTCTGGCGTGTGCAATCCGATACGCAACGCGAGTTATTGATCGAGAACCTGCGCCCGCCGGTGAACGGGCTCACGTTTCATCGCGGGCGTTTGTATGTTTCCGAAGGCGGCCATCCCGCGCGCATCACTTGTTTCGATCTAGACGGGAAGCTGTTGTCGGTGGTTTTGGATAACCTGCCTGGTCCAGGTAATTACCACACGAACATGACCGTTTTTGGTCCTGACGAGAAGCTCTACTTCAGTCAGGGCGCGATGACGAATACCGGCATCATCGGTCTCGACGCGTACGAGCTCGGATGGTTGCGTCGCTTGCCGCACAATCACGATCTGCCGGGTTACGACATCGTGCTGAACGGCGTGAATGTCGAAACGCGCGATCCGCTTCAAGCCGACGCGAACGCGCGCACGCAGACGGGAGCGTTCGTGCCGTTCGGCGTTCGTACTGAGCGCGGGCAACACGTCGACGCACAGTTACCGTGCACTGCGGCGATCATGCGCTGCAATATTGACGGCAGTGAGCTCGAGCTGGTCGCGTGGGGTTTGCGGAATGCTTACGGGCTCGGGTTTCTTCCTGACGGCAGGCTGCTCGCGGTCGATCAGGGCGCTGATGATCGTGGCAGTCGTCCGGTCGGGAATGTGCCTGACATGCTGTTTGAAGTGAGCGACGGCGCGTGGTACGGCTGGCCGGATTTCATTGGCGACGTCCCGATCACCGATCCGCGTTACGAACCGGAACGCGGCGCGGCGCCGTCGTTTCTGCTCACGAACCACGATGCGTTGCCGAAGCCTGAAAAGCCGCTTGTGAATTTTCCCCCGCACACGGCCGCGGTGAAGTTTGCGGTTGGACCAGCGGGAGATTTGTTCGTGGCGTTGTTTGGTGATGAGGTGCCGATGACGGCGCCTTCGGGACCGAAGGTTGGGCGCTCAGTCGTGCGCGTCGATACGAATGATTGGTCCATGCACCCGTTTGTGCAGGACGGATTGTTGCGGCCGATTGACGTTCAATTCAACGAGGGCGCGTTGTATGTTCTCGACTTTGGAAGTTTTGAGATGATCGCGAATGGCGGCGTCAGTGCCGAGCCGGGCACTGGCAGGATCTGGCGCACATGATAACGTTGCTTCTCCTGGGATTTGCTTTGAGTCTCGACAGCTTTCGCGCGTCGCTGGGTCTAGGCACGTTGAAGCTCAGCCGCCTGCGACAGCTTCAGATCGTGATTGCGTTTGGTGTTTGTGATGCGGTCGCACCGCTGATTGGATTGTTGATTGGCAAGTCGCTGCTCGAAGTTATTGGGCCGTGGGTTCAACATCTCGGGCCGTTGCTGCTGTGCGCGTACGGCGTTTATGTCGTTTACATCGCGCGGCGTTGTGCAGGAAGCGAAACGGGTGAGACGGATCGCTGGATGGTGCTCGGCCTGCCGTTGTCGTTGAGCCTGGATAATCTGGTGGCGGGGACGACGTTGGGGATGATTGGTTTTCCGTTGCTGATTTCGGTGACGATTATTGGTGCGATGAGTGCGTTGCTGTCGTTTGCGGGATTGAGATTGGGAAGGACGGCAGTGAATCTACTACGGATCAGAGCGGAGTTGATTGGTGGTGTGGTGTTGATTGTTATTGCTATCTCGTTTGTAGTTCAGGATCTGCTCTAGACAGGATTCACAAGATTTTTTCAAGATGAACATGTAAATCCTGAAAAATCTTGTCAATCCTATCAAAGGCTTTACTCGGGGTTAAATGCTCACCCTTTATCTCTTACGTCATGCGAAGTCCAGTTGGGCTGATGAGTCGATGCGCGATTTCGATCGGCCGCTCGCGAATCGTGGACGTGAGGCTTGTGCCGTCATTGGAGAGTTAGGTGATTACGCACGGGTGGCCACGGAGGGCCACCCCTACAGTTGTAGTCAACCAAGCCACATCAAATGAAGGCGCTAGATGAGCCACAACTGTAGGGGTGGCCCTCTGTGGCCACCCGTGCTCTAATTACTCCAACCATGACCCAAAAAGAAAAAGCTGAGGCATTTAAGAACCTCCACGTAAAAGGCTCGCCTGTGATCCTGTTCAACATCTGGGACGCGGGAGGCGCGCGCACGCTCGAGCAGGCTGGAGCGAAAGCGATCGCAACGGGCAGTTGGTCCGTCGCGGCGGCGCACGGCTTCGACGATGGCGAGACAATACCGCTGGAATTGGTACTGGCAAACATCAAACGCATCGTCGACAGTGTTGCCGTGCCGGTCACGCTCGACTTCGAGACTGGTTATGCGACGGAGCTTTCAGCGCTGAAAGAGAACATCAGAAACGTGATCGCCGCGGGTGCGGTTGGTATCAACTTCGAGGATCGAATTATCGGGGCTGACGACTTGCAAACGATTGAGAATCAGTCCGCACGCATCCGGGCCGTCCGCGAAGCCGCTGATGAAGCGTCAATCCCATTCTTCATTAATGCTCGCACGGATGTTTTTCTCAAGACGTATCCAGCCAAACACGATGAAGGACATTTGGAAGAAGCGCTTCAGCGCGCGGACGCTTATGCCGAAGCTGGCGCGAGTGGCTTATTTGCACCGGGACTGAGAGATCCAGACTTGATCCGGAAACTATGCGATCGCTCGCCGCTGCCAGTGAACATACTGACGCTACCGGATACGCCGCCGGCCCAAACGATGGCGGAGCTAGGCGTCGCTCGCATCAGCCACGGCTCCGGACCGTATCGACAGATGACGGCGTTACTGAAAGCAGCGGCTGAAAAAGTCTTAGCGTGAGCGACGGCATGAGTGATCGCAAACGCGTCTTGATACTCTGCACCGGAAACTCTGCACGCAGCCAGATGGCTGAAGGCTTGTTACGACACCTTGCGGGTGAGCGCTTTGAAGTCGCGAGTGCGGGAGTGTCGCCGACTCATGTCAGGCCTGAGGCGATAACGGTGATGCGTGAGATCGGGATCGACATCACACAGCATCGATCCAAATCGGTGGATGAGTTTACCGATCAGGCATTCGATTATGTGATCACAGTTTGTGACAATGCGAATGAGCAGTGTCCCGTGTTTCCGGGTAACATCGAGCGCATCCACTGGAGCTTCAACGATCCCGCCGCAGCCAAAGGCGACGAACACGCGCGGCTCGCAGTCTTCCGCCGAGTCCGCGATGAAATCCTATCTCAATTACGAGTTTTAGCCGCGGATGAACGCGGATAACGCAGATGTCCGATCAGAAGTCTTCCCCCATGTTGTCGAGATCTTCTACTGCGCCGACGTCCTCGTACAAAACACTGTTCGGATCATGATTCGTAGGCAGGAGATAGTAGAGCACGCCGATATTCTTCAAGACCATTTTGCGCAGGCGTGTTTCCGCCAGCACCTCGTTGGCCGCGCCGCCGAGGTTAGCCGGATCCATGCGCGCGGATGAGACTACGGCGAACCGTCGCTGCGTGCGGTAACTGAAAGCGTACTGCGAGTCTCTTTTGCGAATAAACAAGTCCTCGTCAGTCAGACCGATAACAACCGCATTTGGATCTGAGGCAAGGTTTGGATAGCGGAGTTTCATCAAGTTGATCGCTTCTTCAGCGATGATCTGCTGGCGTCGCTTGTCGATCGCGGAGAGTGAGAAAGGCACCGGTTGCATGACAATCACGTCGAGCCCGGTCTTCTGTTTGCACGAGTTGACGAGTTTGGTCAACGAAGCTGCTGAGAAGTGGCTCAAAGGAACGAAGTAGAGCTTTTCCTTACCTCTCTGCCTGTTTTCCGTCGAACGAATATCCTCCATGAGCTCAACCGCTCTATTCGCATCGATCTTTCGCAAAGCTTCATACTGCTCGAGTGCGGCGGGTTTGTTGTGAAGCGCGAGGTAAGCGAGGGCCAACGAGTAATGAGCTGACTCATATTTCGGATCTAACTTGATTACCTCTTTGTATGTCTTAACTGACTCTTCATAGCGCTGTGAGTAGTCGTAGGCGATTGCGAGTTGGTAATGAGCACTCACGTCCTTCGGCGCGAGTTCAATCGCTTTTTTGTAAGCCTCGACACCCGGTTCGTAGTCTCTCGCATAAACATACGAGTTGCCGAGATACATGTAATTCCCGTAGGTTGGACTAAACGTGACTGCCTGTTTGAACGCGGCGATAGCGTCCCGGTACTTGCCACGCTCGTAATACATTTTGCCCGACTCGCGGTAAGCACAAACATCGTTGGGATTGAGACTCATCGCCCGCTGAAATTCTTTCTCGGCGGCTTCGTCACGATCGAGGCCGTGATAGGCCGCGCCCAACCCGCAGGCCGCACACGAGTCGTCGTCCATGCTCTGTGCTTTGAGAAATTCCTTTTCGGCATCTGCATACTTCTTTAATGCTAGGTAAGTAGAGCCAAGCTCGACGTGGCTGCGAGCAGAACCCTGGCCAAGCATCACGGCGCCGGCGAATGCAGTCGCGGCAGCGGAGTAGTGACCGGATGCATAGAACCTTGTGCCCGCCGCAAAACAAACCCTCGCCGCAATGCCTGGCAGCTCTACGAGTACGAGCATCATCACGGCGGCAAAGACGAGCCAGCCAACAGTTTTACGTGTCGTCATATCAACCTCTCGAACTTCGAGCGTTTTCAAGTATTGGTTTCTATGAGGGGTTTAGGGCTGGCGCGAGTTGAACGGCCGCTATAAGGATGGCACAAAAGCCCGGAGCGGCACAATCATTTTGTACTAGAACAAGCGGAGGTTGACGCCGATGGTCGGGTCGACGGGTTGTAGCAGTTGCTCGCCGTCTCTTTTCACGTCGTTGACGTCGCGACTGACTGCGTGGCTGGTCATCTCGGATGCGGGAAATGGGAGGAGCAGTTCTTTCAAGTCCGCCGCTCTCGACTCCTCATTCAGCCACAGATCGTGCGATTCGGGCGCCATGATTACGGGCATGCGATGATGAATCGTGGCCAGCAGCTCATTCGCCGCCGTGGTGATGATCGCGCAGGAGTTGATCGTGTTGCCGTCGGACTTCCAACGATCCCAGACACCGGCAAAAACGAATGGCGCACCGTCTTTCATCTGAAAATAGTAAGGCTGCGAGATCTTCTTACCGGCGCGTTCCCACTCGTAAAAACCGTCTGCGGGAATCAGGCAGCGTCTTCGTTGAAACGACTCGCTGAAGGTTGGTTTCTCGTCGATCGTTTCGACGCGCGCGTTGATGAAGCCTTTGGCGTCTTTGCTCCAGAATGGGATCAGTCCCCATTGCAGGTACGTGACTTCGCGAACCGAATCACGCTCGAGTACGGCAAGAATGTTTTGCGTGGGCGCGATGTTGTAGCGCGGGATGATGTTGTCGAGATCGAAAGTATTAACGAGCCGCTCGAACTTCACGCGCTCGGGAGTTTTCAGTGTAAATCGTCCACACATCGCGTTGATTGTATTTCAACGCGGCCTGACTCAAAAGTCGAGGGACACTTGCCTTGCTGCAACAATTGTAGGGGCGGCCCTCCGTGCCACCCGATCGGACTCAACCATGTTGTCCCTCCGATCGGGTGGCCACAGAGGGCCACCCTACAGTTGTAGTCCACCACGCCACTTCGTCAAATGCGCCCGGTGAGCAACAACTGTAGGGGTGGCCCTCCATGGCCACCCGTGCGTGGCCCCTATCTCCCGTAAATTCTCACTCGAGTGCCGCTACTTTAAGGTCCTGGTTTGTCCAAGCGTAATGGTCATGCACGGAGCACGGTCGGTTAATGGTGACTTGATGCATCCAGTAAGTATTGGATTCGGATCACCTGGCAGTTCGCCTGTCTGGTATTTCAGATCAAATTCGTCGTCATGATGCATCTTACCGGGATTACCCGAGAAGGCCTCCGTAAAGCCACCGTAGTGTGAGTGGAAATCGATCTTGTTCGGGTCGCAGTCCTTCTCGCAATCGTTGGTGATGTAGATTTTATATTTCTTAGTCCGGTCCAAAAGAACCGTCTCGTCTGGAAGGATGATTTTGATGCTACTAGTTGCATCATCCTTGAGGAATATGTCAGTAGCAACCGCGAGTGCGACTTTATCAACCAGCTTTACAACGCCGTTCTTATTCTCCAATTTAAACTTTGCGCTGCTCCGCCGGAACGCGCAGAACAGACCGTCGTTTATATGAAAACGAGGCCGCAGTTTATTTGCGTCGTGATCTATCTTTGCAGCCGTGCCGTGGCCTCTTTCGCCTTCCAGATCCACCCATGTGTTCTCCAAATTAAAACGACCTTCGGTGGTAGTGGGTATGCTTATGTCTGCTCCATCGTAGACGCGTGTTGCGTTAGTGGGGGTCATGGAGCCGGTCATAGGTGGGCCGGTGGTGCCACCCGTCACCTCTATGCGGATGTCTTTGTATCCCCCATGTTTATCCTGGTGCCACTCGCGTGTTTTGGGGTCAGCTCCTCGCTCACAGATCTGTAATTTCCATTTGTGCTTATCTGCTGGGTTAACTCCGACTGTGCATTTACTCGAACCGTCGAAGGCGAGGCATAGTAAGCCGCCTAGATAGATAGTTGCGGACGGCAACGCTTTTGGATGCGAGTCCTTTTTTTCGTAGGTCGGCGTGTAGGTTGACGATGACATTTCTGAACTCCTTTCAATTCACGACTAAGCTGGTTCGAGCTTCAATGTAATCAATTCTTTCACTCACCAATCGGCAGAACTCGCAAAACGTTTCAAAGCTCCCGACTTCGGCGGGCACGCCGGTCTTGCTCTTGGTCTAGGGTTGTATTACATTGCTCCCGCCCTCTTCGCTCCCAGCCACATTTGAACTCATAAACGAGAATTGGAGTGCGCAAAACTCGCGCGTATCCCAATTCGCAGCTCCTTCGTTCTTCCCAGCACCATCGGGACAAAGAGGTTTTGCCGTGGACTCGATCGCGTTACAGAGAAGGCACGCGACCCTCACCCGAGAGGCTTTCGAAAAGCTTCTCGACAGTCTCGATCCGGACCGCCACGCGGCTGCCGAAAAATACGAAAAAATCCGGAGCAGGCTCAGCAACTTTTTCGAGTACCGTGGTTGTGCGTCGCCTGATGATTACGCGGACATAACCATCAACTGCGCGGCAAAAAAGCTCGACGAAGGCACCCAGATCTATTCAACTGAGCCACTCAGCTTCTTCCTCGGCATCGCGCGAAACTTTCTGATGGAGTACTGGGAAGAGGCCCCCAAGCGCGCCGCTTCGCTGGACCATCTCTCGCCTGTCGAGCACCCGCGCGTCGATGGGATCGAGATTATTCAACGTGAGGAAGATCTGAGCCGCTCTGAGGCGGAGTTGGAGTGTTTGGAAAACTGTCTCGACAAGACTGATCACCAGAATCGCGAGCTTATTGTCGGTTACTACACAGGTGAGAAAGGTCAGAAGATCGAGAACCGGAAGCGCCTGGCTGCGGAGCTCGACATCGCGCCCGCCGCTTTGAGATTGCGCGCGTTTCGTTTGCGCGCAAAGCTGGAAGACTGCGTTAAGAGCTGTTTCGCCACGTTCGCGGCGAAACAAAATCACTCATATACCAATTGAGTTAGTGGAGCGGTTTTGATGGGTAGTGGTTTGCACGAAGACGACCGGGCGGTTCGGTATCTCCTGGGCTTGATGTCTGAACAGGAGGCCGCCGCGCTGGAAGACGTGTACCTGTCCGACGACGAGCGCAACGACGAGCTCCAGGCAGCCGAGCGTGAGCTGATTGACAGGTACGTGGAAGGAAGTCTCTCGCAAACGGAACGCGAACGTTTTGAGAGTTTCTTCCTGTGCTCGCCTGGCCGAAAAGAGAAGCTCCGGTTTGCAAGAGCGTTGCATGCGTATGGTGAGAAGCCGCAGGCGACTCCTGCGAAAGCCGTCCCGGTTTTCACCCCAAGCTCGTTCTCCAAGTCATACGCCGGCATGGCCGTATTTGCCGTGTTGCTGATCGCGGTGGCGCTCGTGGTCTGGCGAGTGTTCCTCTTTAAATCCCGCGAACAAGAAACCCTCGCGGCTCTGACACAAGCCTACACAAGCGGGCGACTCTTCGAGAGTCGCATCTCCGGACTTGCTTACGCTCCGATGGCGCAGGCGAGGGGAGAGAATCTGGATACCACGCGGTTGGCTGAGGCCGAGTTGTTGGCACTCAAAGAGGAAAGGGAAAATCCGGGCGCGCCCGCGTTCCATACACTCGGGCGCGTCTATCTTGCTGAACAGAAATTCGACAAGGCGCTCGAGTGGCTCAACAAAGCCGCGGAAGCGCGCCCTGAAGACGCGCGCATCCAAAGCGATCTCGGCGCGGCGTTTCTCGAAAAGAGTCGCCAGGAGCCGGATCTCACGAGGCGCGCCGAAGCGATGGTCACGAGTCTCGATCATCTCGACAAGGCGCTCCGCTTCGACGACTCGCTCCTCGAAGCACGATTCAACCGTGCGCTGCTGTACGAACAAATGCATCTCCCGGAGCGTGCCCGCGCCGAATGGCAGCGCTACCTCGAAAAAGATCCGAACTCCGGCTGGGCTGTGGAAGCACGCAAGCGTTTGGCACAACTCGAGCAACGCCAGGGGCGTAGATCGAACAGCGGTGACTTCGATGCGTTTGTCATCGCAGCGCAGAACAGCGACGAGCCTGCCGCATGGACCGTGCTGAGCAGAAATCGCAGTCGCAGTGACAACGCGATAACACAACGATTGATCGATCAGTATTTTGATCTGGCGGAGCGAAACAGCGCAGAGGCTGGTGCAACGCTCCGGATGATTTCACTGGCAGGCAGACTCGAGCTCGAGCGAACGGGAGACCGGTTCACATCTGATCTCGCTGCGCACTATTCAAAGGCGACACCGCGCCAGCGAGAGCTGATCAGACAAGGACGAACATTACTCAAGTCAGGTTTGAAGTTGTACGAGAATGCCGAGTTCGAGGATGCGGCGCGAATGTATGGTGATGCCGAGTCGACGTTTGCCCACGCCGGTGATACATGCGAAGCGTTGCTGGCCCAGGCCCTCGTCGGCTCTGCTTACCTGCGCGTGCCTTATGCGGAGCGCGCGCTCGCGCTCTTCAACCAACTGGCCGCGAACAGCTCGAATCGTGGCTACAAACTCCTGCGCGCGCGAGCACTCACGTACATTTCCGATGGCGAAAGTTCGCGACGCGAGTTTTCGAAGAGTCTCGAAAGTGCCACGCAGGCGCTGGATTTATACGAGAGCGTCGGGGATTCGAGCGGCGAGTTTTGGACTTTGCAGGCCCTGGTTGCGAACTACCAGGAGTTTGGCGAGCTGTATAAGTCCACCGGGTTTGCTTTTCGCGCGCTCGAAGTTGGCGCGTCGTTGTCGCCGCAGCCGTTCGAGGTCTGGCCGCTCTATCAACAGGCTGCCTTCAACCTGAACGCGCTTGGGTATTCGTCGATCGCGTTGGGATTTGAGGAGTCGGCGCTGCGACTCGCGATCGAGTCGGGCATGCCGTTGCTGCGATCTCGTTCTTACGCGTTGCTAGCTTCGATCAATCAGAAGCTTCACAACTACGAAGCGGCGTTGAAAAACGGGCAGCTCGCGCTCGACGAGGCGAACGCGGTTAACGCCGCAACGATCAAGGCGAACCTCGTGGCACATTCGACACTCAATCTCGCCCACATCCATCGAGAGATGGGCGCATTCGCCGATGCTCTTCCACTTTACAATCGCTCGATCGAGCTTCATCAGCAATTGAACCAACTGCTCTACGTGGCTGAGGCACACAAGGGCAAGCTCGAGTCGTTGATTGCCCTGAAGGATTACCGCGCGGCCGGGGAAGAGATTAAGACGACGATCGGTCTGCTCGAACAGGACAGGTCGCGCATTACTGAGGACGCGAACAGAAACAGCTACTTTGATCTCGCACAAAGCACTTACGACCGCGTGGTCGATTTCACTTACTTCAATCTGCAAGACAGCAAAGCCGCGTTCGCCTACTCAGAGGCTTCTCACGCGCGCTCATTGCTCGATCTGGTTTCTACCGGTGGCGAACTGGTGAACGCCAGAGGCGGGATGGATCTTCGCACGAGCAAAGTTGTTCCACCACTCACACTCGATGAGATACAACGGCGATTGCCGGAACGTAGTCAGATACTTCAATACTCAGTGCTCGATGACAAGCTTGTCGCATGGGTGGTCTCGCGCACTTCAATTGAGAGCACACACGTTCGCGTGAGTCTTCCTGAGCTGACCGCGAGTGTCACCGGCTTCATCAGCACGTTGACCGCAGCGCCGCCGCGAAACGTTGAGGAGATCGATAAACGCGCCAAGGCGTTATACGACGTCCTGATGAAACCGATAAAGCCGCGTCTCAACGCTGGGGCCGTTATCTTTATCGTGCCGGACAAGATTCTCAACATCGTGCCGTTTGGCGCGCTTGTTTGTCCCGAGACTGGAAAACACTTCGTTGAAGACTATGTGTTCGCGGTCGCGCCGAGCTCGAACGTCATGATCAAATGTTCGGACACCGCGGTTACGAGAGGCGGGTCGCGTGAGGAGTCAGCGTTGGTAGTCGGGAATCCGAGTTTTGATGTTAATAAGTTTCCGCTGTTTCCGGATCTGCCTGCGGCCGGCAGGGAGGCTGAGGCTGTAGCGGCGTTGTATCGAGTGGCGCCACTCACCGGAACCAACGCGCAGGTGAAGCGTGTAAAGGCGCGCATGCCTGATGCAGATGTGATTCACTTCGCCGGACACTACGTCGCTGATGAGGACTCACCTTTGCGGTCGAAGCTCTTGTTGTCGAAGGGTGGCGAGCAGGATGTGTTGACTGCTTCGGATGTGTATGGGCTCAGGTTGAAGCGTGCGCGCGTCGTGGTGTTGTCGGCCTGTACAACCGGGGTGGAGCGATATTATCGTGGCGAGGGCGCGATTGGACTCGCGCGTCCGTTCATCGAGGCCGGCGCGCCTCTGGTCGTCGCGAGCTTGTGGTCGGTCGACTCTGAGCCAACATCACGGTTGATGATCGATTTCCACAAACGTCGAAAGATTGATCGAATGAGCGCGATCCGGGCGCTGCGTCAGGCGCAACTTAATATGATGTCCAGCGCGGATCCGACCGATCGAGATCCACACACGTGGGCGGCGTTTGTCGCGATCGGCGGCTTTATTGAATACTAACCGGGCGCTCTGCGTGAATTGGACGATCCACGGTGCAACTGTAGGGGTGGCCCTCCGTGGCCACCCGATCGGACTCAGCATAGTTGTTCCTCCGATCGGGTGGCCACCCCTACAGTTGTACCGTTCAGGACTAAAGACACCATGATGATAAAACGTACGCTGCTAATCTTTTTGCTGTTGGGTCTTGTTACCGCCGTGCAGGGTCAGACGCCGCGTCGCACGATGACTGTGACGATCGACGACCTGCCTTACGTGAATCACGCCGGAGATGGGTATCTCAAGCGCGGCCGGGCGGCAACGTTGAAGATTCTAAACACGCTCAACAAACACAAAGCGCCCGCGATTGGCTTTGTTAACGAACACGCGTTGGCAGTTGCGGACCAGCGTGACGGGCGTATCGCGCTGCTGCGGCTGTGGGTGGACCACGGCATGATGCTTGGCAACCACACTTACTCGCATCCCGATTTCAATCGTTTGACAGTTGAACAGTTTGAAGAAGAGATCACGAAAGGCGATGTCGTGACGCGCCAGCTCATGCGCTCACGCCAGCCTTATCAACTCTATTTTCGACACCCGATGACGCATACCGGCGACACGCCGGAAAAGAAAGAAGCGATCGAGAAGTTTCTCGCATCACGCGGATACAAAATCACGCCGCACACGATCGAAAACTCCGACTTCATTTTCAACGTCCCCTACGTAGAAGCCATGCAAAAGAACGACGTGGCGCTCGCGAAGCGTTTGCGCGAAGAGTACGTCGCGTACACGATTGCGGCAACCGCGTTCGCAGAGAAGATCTCACCCGTGATTTTTGGTCGCGAGATTCCGCAGACGTTTCTCATTCACGTCAACGACATCACCGCCGATTGTCTCGATGAATTGTTGACGAAGTTCGAAGCGCGCGGCTACTCCTTCGTTACCCTCGACACCGTGATGGCCGATCCCGCTTATCAAACGAAAGACACTTACGTCAGTAAAGGCGGCCCGAGCTGGCTCTGGCGCTGGATGAAAAGCAAAGGCATGGACGTGAGTTTCAACGAAGATCCCGATCCGCCGAAGTGGATTCTGGATTCGTACTACAAGATCCAGGGACTCACCAGCCGGTAGCGAAGAGGTTGCGCGCGGCCTTCACTCCGCAGTTTTGATACTTGTTGTAGGCATCGGCAGCGCGCAGGCGAATTTGTTCGTCCGTTTCTTTCTTCATCCAGCCGTCGATCGCTGCAGACAACACGTATGCCTCCGGCGCCATCAGGTTGGTGGTCCAAAGCAAGGGGGTGGCGCCGCTTTGCTGTAGCGCCGAAGTAAAGAACGATTTGCTGGCGCACGCCAGAATGATCGCACGACGTTCACGATCGTCGCGCCGCTTTGGCTGAGATTGGAGCTTGAAGTCCATCAAGCCATTGTGGCCGATGTACGCGAGGAGATCTGCGCTGCCGCCTGTGTGAAACTCCACGTCGCCGGCTTTTAACTTCTCACCCGGTTTTCCCGCCGCTGCCTCAAGAAAATCCCACGTCGTTTGTGCGATCTCCTTGCCGCGATAAGCGTCTGCGACCAGCAATGATGAAGAGTGGCGGTGCTTGAAAATGCAGCGCTCGAGGATGGTCGCGCTTGGATTCGGTGTGACTGAGATCAACTGCCAGTCTTTGTTCTTCGAGAAGAAGGTCCTGATACCGAAAGCTGCGCCCCAGTAGAGATTGGTCTGCGTGTTGTCACCATTTCCCAGGCTCGCCGAGACCGGCACGATCCCCTGATTTACATTATCAGCCAATGCTACGAACACATGGATCACCGGGACCGAATTGACCGCGGCTTTTTCAGCCTGGACCTTCGGTGCGCTGGCTGTCGCCGGCGTCCTTGCAGGATTAGCCGTAGCGCAAGATAAACCAGCACTAAGTACGCTAAGGAGCAGAACCCAAAGCACACCACGCCACAGTTTTGAATTCATGAACATGTTAGACACGAAATATCAACGAATGTTCCGCACGCACTAAGTCTTTGTGTAACTTTCGCCAAGGCCCATATGTTTTATAACTCAAGAATTACTTACTGGGGAACGCTTTAATATGACCGTGAATTGGACGAGCTTTCGCCCGCTCGCCGGGCTCCTGCTTATTTTCTTCGTTACTTACTCCGTAACAATCGCGCACACCGTCTCGATTGGTCCTGAGAAGGGTACATTGATATTGACCGGCGGCGATCTCGAGACAGGCCTCAAAGAATTCGTGCAGCTCGCAGGTGGACCTGACGCCAATATCGTCTACATTCCGACCGCAGCGTCAAGCCTGATCATGCCTTCTGGTCTCATTTGGGAATGGCGCCAAACGAACGAGCTGCCGGCTAACACGCCTGAGTTTAAGGCTGAGCTGTGCAAGCTGTTCGGGATTAAGACCATTACGATTCTGCACACGAGAAGCCGGCAAATCGCGAACTCCGAGGAGTTCGTGAAGCCGCTGCGTAGCGCGCAGGGCGTCTGGATAAGTGGCGGCAATGCAGGACGTTTGTCGGGAGCTTATCTCGACACCTCAACGCAGCGAGAGCTTGAAGCTCTTCTCAGGCGTGGCGGAGTTATCGGCGGCAATTCGGCGGGCGCGATTATCCAGGGCTCTTACACGCTCAGGGGCAATCCAAATAAGCCGATCCTGATGGCTAGAGGAAGCGAGCGCGGGTTCGCGTTTCTAACAAACGTCGCGGTGAATCCGCATCTGTCGGAGGCGATGCGCCAGAATGAACTGGTAACCGTGTTAGATACTCATCCGCAGTTGCTGGGCATTGGTATTGATGAGAAAGCAGCGATTGTCGTCAGTGGCGATCGCTTTCAGGTGATTGGCCAGGGTCGGGTCGCGATTTACGACAACACGAAACATGGTGACACCTGGTACTACTGGCTCGAGAATGGTGAAACTTTCGATCTGCGTACGCGGTCTAAATTGCTACCCACCCGGATCTCATCTCGATAGGTCGATCGCTGATCGCTTCGTTAACAGCGTATTTGGCGAGCAGTCGAGTTGAATCGAGAACAGGGAGCGGCGAGTTGGCTTCGGTGACGATGAGGGGTATCTCGGTGCAGCCGAGGATCACACACTCAGCGCCTCTCGCTTTCAGATCTTCGATCGCATTGACGAATAGCTGCGTCGTCTCCTCATTGAAGATTGATTGACAGAGCTCGTCAAAGATCGCGGTGTTCAGTTGTTCTCGCACTGGCTCATCGGGTGTTAGGCGCTCAAGACCACGTTGCTCAAGTGCGCGGGCGTAGATAGGTCCCGTCATGGTCCACTTCGTGCCCAGCAGTCCGACACGCTTCCATCCGTGACTCGTGATCTCCTGGCAAACTACTTCGGCGATATGTAGTCCCGGTAGCGGTAGATCTCCGGCGATCCTTTCCAGCACGATGTGCGCCGTGTTGTCAGGACAGACATAGAAATCCGCACCAGCATCGGCGACGAGCTCAACACCCTGAGCCAAATACTTCGCGACGTCCTGATGGTTCCCGGTCTCCCAACCCTGCATACTCAGCGCCATCGGCAACGCACTCATCACAATCGTCGGATGCATGTGTGCACCGAGCTGCACGCCACCTTCTCTGCATGCAGTCAGGAAACAAAGAGCAGCGCCTTCCGCGCTATGCGCAACAATGCCAATGGTCTTCATTTACGAATCTTGCCACAAAAAGCCACAAAAGGCACAAATCCAATTTTGTGCTTCTTGTGCCTTTTTGTGGCTCGCAGAGCGTCTGTTATATTGCTTTCGCCGCCACGCAATTCTGCCTCTGAAGCTCATCCGCCCCCTTCGACTATCTAGTCGTTACCGAAACAACTGTAGGGGTGGCCCTCCGTGGCCACCCGTGCGTACATCTTTTAAGAGGACATAACTCATGTCAACGATTCGAGAGACATTTCTGCCCGGCATCGGGCATAAGCTCCAGATCGAAGCCAGCATCGGCGACCGCATGGCTTGCTGCCGGTGATCCAACCGTTCGCTGCGCTCTATGTTTTGCTCCTCGCCACGTTCGCGCCGTTGATGGCGAAGGAATCAGAACGTATCTAAGCGTTGGCAACGAAGGTTTTTAAGCTACCGCGACGACGTCCGATTGTTAAGACAGTTGTTGAACAGGATTTACAAGGTTAGAGCAGGATTGACATGTTCATCTTGAAACAATCTTGTAAATCCTGTGTACAAAAAGTATTGATTTCTAAGATTAGTCTTGCAAATCTTGAAAATCATGTAATCCTGTCCATTCTGTGTCGGATAGCGTATTCGGATTGAAGATTCTTCAACTGTGCTCCGTCACCACGTTTGGCGGCGGCGAACGGCACCTCGCAGACCTCTCTCATGCCCTCGTTGATCTCGGTCACGAAGTCTACGCGGCATCAGTACCCGGCTCGCCGCTGTGGTCCGAATTGTCGTTCCTGAATAATGGAAACATCTTCGCGTTGAGCCGCGCCAATTACGTGAAGAACGTGATTGGCCTCGCTGGGTTCATGCGCAGACATGATATCGAGATTGTCCACGCGCACGCCGCGAAGGATTATCACCTCGCGGCCCTCGTTGTGAGGCTCGCGTCGTGTGATCGACTCGTGCTCACACGTCACGCGCTGTTTCCGCTGCGGAAGATCAACAGGCCACTTCTAAGAGGCGTGGCGCGCGTGATCGCGGTTTCGGAAGCCGTGGCGGAAAGCGTGCGACTAAGTGGCGTCATCGAGTCGTCGAAGATAACTGTGGTCCATAACGGCATCGATGTCGATCGTTTTGAACGTTCGGATGCACGTGGCTCTCAGGTCCTGGTGGGAACAGTGGGCCACCTCGCGCCGATCAAAGGTCAGGACATTTTTTTGCGCGCCGCCGCTGTCGTCTCAGCGCGCCGCCGTGGTGTGCAGTTCGTGATTGTCGGTGAAGACAAGTCTCCTGAGATGGCGTATCGCAGATCTCTGGAGAGTTTGATAGCCGAACTCGACTTGAGTGGGATTGTTGACATGCCAGGCTGGCGTGACGACATGCCCGCAGTGCTTTCGTCGCTTACAGTGTTTGTGTCCGCGGCGCGCTCGGAACCGTTTGGCCTGGTAATTGTTGAGGCAATGGCGGCGGGGTTGGCCGTTGTTGCCACAGCGTCGGAAGGTGCGTTGGAAATAATCGAGGACGGAGTCACCGGCAGACTCGTGCCCGCCGATGATCCAGAGACTCTGGCCCAGGTCATCAATGACCTACTCGACGATCCTCTCGAGCGCTCGCGTCTCGGCCACAACGCCCAGCTTGCCGCGCGCGAGCGCTTCTCCCTCACGCGCATGGCCCGCGACACCGAGCGTATCTACCGCGAAGTGTTGACTGATGGCAGCGTGGAACGAGAGCGCCAAAGGCGCGAGATATGAAAGCCAGGGGCAAGCGCGAAGCGCGTCGCCCCTGGTAAGCAAAATAAAGTGGTTCGAGCCCTGAAAGGGCGAAATAGCGTGGGTGTATCTCGGCCTTTCAGGCCTCCATTGCGTGTTGGCCTGGTAACCAGGGGCGACGCGCTTCGCGCTTGCCCCTGGCTATCATATCCCGCGCCTTTGGCGCTTCTAGGTTGAGCTGAAGGCGCTGCGCCTCAATTCGCGCAGGTGTTATTCGAACTGTCTTTGTCCGTAATCACGAACGTCTGCTTCTTTCCAGACTGGATCTGAATTACCGCCTGGCCCTTGTTATTGCACTGGTTGAACTGCGCTTTAACTCGCCGTCCCGCTTGATTGTCTTCGAGCACGAGCAGACATCCCTGCTGGCTGAGTGTGCCTGTGCCGGTCAAGGTAGACCCGCCCCGCGTAAACCTGTACTCGCCTGTCGTCGAGTTGAACTGGAATGAATCTCCATTCCCATCATCACTCAAACAAACGTCAAAACTCGAAAACGCGATCTTGGCGATAAACGCGTCAGACACTCCTGATAACACTGTCTGGAACGCGCCGGGAGTCGTCGGAAAGTCGGGTGAAGAGGTTCCCCCTGCAAAGTAAATACTTCCCGCGGCGTCAACTGCGACTGCAAGCGCACCGTCACCACTGCTGCCTCCGAGGTAGGTCGAGAATACGAGCGCTGTGCCGGTTGGATTTAATTTCGTGACGAAAGCGTCGTTGCCGCTGCCGATGTGGGCGCTCTGGATAGCGTCCGCGGTCGTGGGGAAATCGGTTGAAGCAGTCGGCCCGGCAATGAATGCATTTCCTGACGCGTCTACCGCGATTTCAGCTCCGAAATCATCCCCGGCCCCGCCAAGATAGGTTGAATAGGCGAGGGCGTTGCCGGCCGCGCTCAATTCAGCGACGAACGCATCCAGTCCCGCAGCTTTTGCATTCTGAAAAGCACTTGGGGTAACAGGGAAGTTTGACGATTCGGTACTGCCTGTCACATAAGCATTGCCGGCCGCGTTAACGGCAATACCGCTGCCCCTGTCAGTTCCGCTTCCGCCCAAAAACGTTGAATAGACGAGCGCTGTGCCCGTCGCGTTGAGTTTCGTCAGAAATGTATCGGCGAAGCCTCCGCCGAAAGTAGTTTGAAACGCACCAGGCGTGACGGGGAAGCCTGCATCCGCTGTACCTGTTACGTAGGCGTTACCTCCAGAATCTAGCGCGATATCCGCACCGGAGTCGTTGCCGGGTCCGCCCAAATAAGTGGAGTATACGGGTGCCGTGCCCGTCGGATTTAGCTTGATCACAAATCCATCGCTACTGCCTCCCGGCACAGTCTGGAACGCGCCTGGGGTAGTCGGAAAGCCCTCAAGAGCTTGCCCCGTGATGTAAGCGTTTCCTGCCGAGTCCACGGCAATACCGGTACCTGTAAGCGATGCGAGATACGTTGAGTAGACGAGCCCCGTGCCTGTCGCGTTGAGCTTCGTTGCAAATGCAACAAATTCGTCTACGAAGACAGGCATCGTTATGTATGCGCCGGGCGTGACCGGAAGGTTGCTCGACTCGGTCAGTCCCGTAATGTATGCATTGCCCGCTGCGTCCACAGCGATGTCGTTGGCTGCGTCCCTGTTATCGCCACCAAAGTATGTCGAGTAGATAAGGGCCGTGCCTGTCGCATTCATCTTTGCGACGAAAGCGTCAGTGTTGAAGGCGGCTCTCTGAGTCTGGAAGGCACCCGGCGTAACGGGGAAGTTTATCGAGTTTGTGTCGCCTGTTATGTAGACATTGCCGTCTGAATCAACTGCGATGCTGGATGCTCTTTCAAGGCCGCCGCCGCCGAGGAGCGTAGAGAAAGCAAGTGTGGGGTCGATGACCAGTGGCTTGGTCCTATCGTAATTCGCGATTTGAAATGCTATTTGTTTCTGGTCTTTGATTACGTAACTGGATGGGATGATTCGCCTGGCGCCGTCAATCTGCTGATAGACCACGGGACGGCTCTGTCGAATCTCTCCTGCATCCGTGCGCAGCAGCAGATCACCTTTCTCGTCTACGCGCAGGCTGGTTACACCCTCGAATCCAAGTGCGATAACATTCGTGTCCGTGCCGGGAGAGACTATGAAATCGTATTCGAGTTGATTCTGGTTTCCATAAAAAACAAGATCGACTCCAGGGTATACGTTTGCAGACTTCACCTTCGCGTAATTCGTAATGTTTGTTGTCCACTTCTGCGGATCGCGACCGGTGAGATAGTTTGTCTTCGTGACGAGCCGTTCAAGTCCGTTTAGCTTGGCCGCAGCGTTGGCGTTAAGCAGAGTTGCTTGTATGACGGAGCTGTTGTGCTGGCTCGCTACTGTCATGGTGAACGTAGTCGCGGCAAGCGCGAGGCTATAGCCGCTGCCGCGAGATATGAACTTCACGCTTTTGTCGGCCTGGCCTTGATTGGCCTCGAAGCTCAATGGGAGTTTGGCGTACGAGTCCTTGACTCTTGCTAAGTCGTGACGGACGGCGGGAGTTTTATCGCCGTCGGCTGACACGGAATAGACTCGGACAGGAACGACGTTTAGCAGTCCGGTCGTGATGGCTAATAGAGCCAGTAGGCGCGCGATTGTGTGGGTTGTTTTCACCTGAGTGTTCTCCTAACTATCCGAGGATCTGGGCAAAAAGCTTAATGCTATGGAGGCTTGGGGGCGTAATCTTAGCCGTTTAGCGAGCGCAGGGCAATCCGTTTCTGCAGGGGAGATGAACCAGGCTTGGATACAGTCAGTACCACCCTGCGATAGCGGGTGGGTGCGTAGCTCCTGGGCGTCACATGGCTGCGCACCCATCATCCGAACTGAACTTGGATCGGGTCAGTACCCGATCCAACGGAGCAACCTATGGAGCGAGTAGTTGCAGTTATACCGGCGCGGATGGGGTCTTCTCGTTTTCCCGGGAAGCCCCTGGCGCCGCTGCATGGGTTGCCGATGATTGAGCACGTGTTTCGACGCGCGCAGCTCTGTGCGCAGCTCGATGAGGTTTATGTTGCGACCTGCGACGACGAGATTCGATCGGTGGCGCAAAGCTTCGGAGCAACGGTGATCATGACGTCCGCGACGCATGAACGAGCAACTGATCGTGTCGCTGAAGCCGCCGCACATTTCGCTGCTGACATTATCGTGATGATTCAGGGTGATGAGCCTATGATCACACCGGAGATGATTACGACGAGCCTCGCGCCGCTCCAATCCGATCAATCGATTGGTTGTGTAAATCTGGTCCATCGGATTAGTAGTCAACGAGAATTCCTCGATCCGAACACGATCAAAGTTATAGCTGACTTGAACGGTGACGCACTCTATTTCTCACGCGCGCCGATCCCGAAGGTTGATTTTGAAGCCTCGAATGCGAAGATCTTCAAGCAAGTGTGCGTGATTCCGTTCAGGCGCGAATGCCTGCTCGAGTTCGCCCGGCTTAGACCTGGCCCGCTCGAACTTGCCGAGTCGATCGATATGCTGCGCTTGCTCGAGCACGGCAGGAGCGTGCGTCTCGTCGAGACGGAAGTGACAACTCACGCCGTCGACACACCGGAAGATTTGCAGCTAGTCGAGATGTTAATGCGGCAATACACATCGTGAGATGACCTGGAAAATCCTGATCAGCGCGCCCTACTTCCTGCCTGTAGTTGAAGACTATCGTTCACAGCTCGAAGCGGCAGGTTTGGAGCTCATGATAGCTGACGTTCGCGAGCGACTGACTGAAGCAGAGCTCTTAACCCTCGTACCTACGATACACGGCGCCATCTGCGGTGACGATCAGTTCACCGAACGTGTTCTTCAAGCGGCGGTGCATTTGAAAGTGATTTCAAAGTGGGGCACCGGGATTGATTCGATCGATACCGGCGCAGCCGCGCGCCTCGGGATTCTCGTGTGCAACACTCCTGACGCGTTCACCGATTGCGTCGCCGATAGCACTTTGGGCTACATCCTCAATTTTGCGCGCCGCCTTTTCCTGATGGATCAGGATGTTCGACGTGGGAAGTGGATCAAACGCGATGCGATCACGTTGCGCGAATGCACGCTGGGTGTGATTGGTGTTGGGAACATCGGCAAGGCAGTCGTGCGCCGAGCTGTTGCTTTCGGGATGAAGGTGGTTGGTTCTGATCCGTTAGCAGTGCCTCAATCTTTTCTCGCCGAGACTGGACTGAAGCTCGTCTCGTTGCCGGAGCTATTGAAGTCGTCTGACTTTGTGACCCTCCACTGTGATCTCAATCCGATCTCACATCACTTGATCGATTGTCCCCAACTCGAGTTGATGAAATCGAGTGCTTACCTCATCAACACGTCGCGTGGGCCGGTTGTTAATGAACGAGCACTCGTCAACGCATTGCGCAGCGGCCGGATCGCGGGCGCCGCACTCGACGTTTTCGAAACTGAGCCGCTTCCGTCTGACAGCCCGCTGCTTGAGTTGAACAACTGTCTGCTCGCGCCTCACAACTCCAACAGTGGACTTGCTGCAAAGAAGCGGGTCCATGAATCAACTGTGCAAAATCTGCTGGCAGGTCTAACACATTCCGGTGATGAATGACTGGTTACTCTATCGCGGCATCAAGAACCTTTTGCGATGCGACGAAGCCGAAGTCGTAGAAGAGATCGCGCGGTATGTAGTCTCGCAGTACCGCAGTCTTCGCGTTGTCTCGCGCTTTATCGAGCGGACGAGAAATACGCCGCTTCCCGCTTTGCTGACGTTGATGGCTTGGACGAGAAGTTTTCTCGTCGTATGTCCGGAAGGTCCTCTGCGTGGAATAGCCTGGATTGCGCGATTGAGCAATGAACGGCGTGCAATCGAACCTTTGATCAAACTCGCTCCGGATCTGAAATGGACGGAATTGAAGTTTCAATCGCGGATAAGTTTCCGCGCTGCGCTCCGGCTCGCTCTTAAAAATCTGAAGTCGATTCCCCGCGTCTACAAGATTGCGCGCCGCATGCATCTGCGTTTTCAACCATTCAAAGCAATGCGCGTGATTGAGTTACTTGGTTACTACACGCGATACCTCGATCTTTTTAGCCGCGGAGATTTCGCGGTTGCGGTGACGTCGAATCACAGTAACCCGCACGGCATTGCTTTTAGTCTTGCGGCACAAAAATGTGGTGTTCCAGTCGTGCTGATCTCACACGGCATGCCGGTACGTCCCGTCGCCCGGCTTAAGTATGCGCTTGCGGTAGTCCATTGCGAGGCTGCCGGCCAAACATACCTCGATGAAGGTTGCCAGATTGAACGTGTACTAACGCACGGTCGAAAGCGCGATCACGTGCCGCTCCAGCGCGGCCCTCTGCCACCGCAAATCAATGCCGGCATCTTTCTTTGTAAGGACGTTAATGAATTGCGGCTCAAGCGTCTGGTTGAGAATCTCCTCGCAGACGAGCGTGTGGCTCGCGTCCTCATTCGCCCTCATCCGAAAAATCTCTGGCGCGATATCGATGCGTGGATTGCTTCCCGCAAGGATGAAAGATTGTCTCGCAGTTATGACTCCATCGTCGACGATCTGAGAGACCTGCATCTGGTGTTTGGTGGAAACTCAAGTGTGCTGGTCGAAGCGGTCACTGCCGGCGTTCCCAGCGCCTACGTAGATGATTTGGACCATGGCCCCACAGATCTTCATGGATTCGTTGCAGCGGGCCTGATCTACCGCAGCGACGTGAATCCAAATCTCGACGACATCGTACGCTTCTACGAACGCCCCGACTGGCCCCAGACGTTACGACGCTTCGCGAATGTTGAGGAGGATGAAACGACGGTAATGGCAAATGTAATAAGAGCGATTAGTAGTTTGAATTACGCCGAAGGCGTTCGCTAATTTCAGCCCAGGGTTGGAGCGCAGCGACAACCCTGGGTACGTAATAAAAACAACGCCCAAACCCTGAAAGGGTTCGCCAATCGCCTAACCCTTTCAGGGTTTGATCGCAAATTTTGAATTATTTTCCCCAGGGTTCTCGCTCTGGCTCGAACCCTGGGCTGAAATTAGCGAACGCCTTCGGCGTAATTCACTTTCGGCCGATCACTTCAACTCGGCGATTCACTTCATCCCAATTCACGTTCTGCATGAAAGCGTCGACGTATTTCGCCGCAGCCGCGCCGTAATCCATGTGATACGCGTGCTCGTACATGTCGAGCACCAACAGCGGATAGCCCATCGGCGCGTTATGCATGTGATCCCAGGCCCAGTAGTTGTGAACTTCGCCCGTGTGCAGGTTGTAACAAAGAATCGCCCAGCCCGAACCGCCACCAAGCGCATTCGCCGTTTTCTTAAACTCCGCTTCCCACTGCTCGTAGCTCCCAAACCATTGCTTGATTAGATCAAGAGCCTTACCACTGGCCTTGCCATCACCGCCGAGATTGCTGAAATAGTTTTCGTGCAAGACCACTGAACCCGTGCGGACCAGCTCTTCACGTTTCAAGTCGCCATAGATATAAGCCGGCAGATCTTTATCCGGCAGCATCGCCGCCAGTCGCTGTTCGATCGCGTTCAAGGCTTTAACCGCACCGCCATAGTTGTTTTCCCAGTGTGACCGGACCAGCTTTTCAGACAAGCCTTTGAGCTTTGCCGGATCGAACGGAAGCGGCTTCGGCGTGTGTTGTCCCTGGAAGGCTTTAGCCACATTGGTTTGCGCCGCGGCTTCGTCCGGACGTAAAAAGCCTGCCATCGCCAAACTCGCGCTACCGGTTGCAAGTGTCGAGATTACTTCTCGGCGTGATACTTTCATTTCAATCCCTCCTTAACTGGCGTAATGTTCCTCCACAGTCATGATGAACACAAGCGTTCCAACCAGTCCGATCACTCCCGCAGTGACAAACGGCACTTGCGGCGCAATCTTCCAAAGCAATCCACCGACAGCGGCCGCTGGTGTGATCGACAGACTGCGAACGAGATAGTAGAGCCCGACGGACCGGGCGCGAATGTTGTCGTGAGCGAGATCCACGATCATCGCCTTTCTCGAAGGCTCACCGATCTCACGCAGACCGCCGATCACGTAAGCCACGACGAGCCATGCAAAGTTTGAAGCGAGAATAATCGCGACGGGGAACAGCGCGAAACTCAGAAACGTCAGCACTACAAAAGGCTTGCGTCCGATTCGATCCGCAATCCTTCCGGCAGGAATGTAAACGAGTATCGATGTGATCATCTGCACAGCGATCAGAGTGCCGTACGCCGCAACACTGACGCCGTGAACATTCGTCACGTAGAGAATGGCGAGCACACCGGTCATGCCCTCACAGGTCCTGATGATGATGTCTGAAATCAGCAGCCGCTTCAGTACACGATGAAACGAACGCCAAACGCCGCGCATGTTGGTCGAATGTGGCGGCTGGTTGGAAGTTCTGATTTTGAGTACGAATACGAGCGTCAACGCTGCCAAGACGAGCGTGATCAGCAGACCAATGTGTATGCCCTTGATCAGTCCCATTGAGGCGATCAATGTCCCGCCGAGGATCGGCGCGATCACGATCGGCACACGCTTCAATATCGATTGCAGAGTAAAGCCCATCGCTCGACGTTCCCTAGGCAGGGAATCGCCGATGACGGCAAAGATTGCGGGCGACGCCATGCTTTGCCACGCCATCGCGAGGGCGAGACCAATAAATAAAAGAGGCCACGAAGTACTGAAAAGGTAAACGAGGTAACCGAACGAGGCGAGCGTGATAAAGATCAGGAAAGCTCGACGTCTTCCAAAACGATCAGCCACAAAGCCTCCCGGATACTGATAGCAGGCGTCGAACAAATCTTCTGCCGTGCCGAAGAGACCGATGATCGGAGTAGTCGCACCAAGCGCTTCGAGATACTTAGGCAGAAACTTTTTCCATAACTCTTCACCGAATCCTATGAGGAAAACTGCGGCTGACGCAATCGTGACATTGTGTTCGAGTCCGAGATAGTCAGCCGCTCTGCGAAGCCAACGTGAATTTTGATCTGCTGGCAAGTAATGCATCAGTTTGACATTACGCCGGAGGCGTTCGCTAATTTTAGCCCAGTGGTTCGAGCGTAGCGAGAACCCGGGATCAGAACATTAAATAGTCATTGAACCTGAAAGCGTTCGCAAATTTGCCGAACCCTTTCAGGGTTCCAACCGTTTGTTCCGCGCGAACCCAGGGTTGTCGCTTCGCTCCAGCCACTGGGCTAAAATTAGCGAATGCCTTCGGCGTTGTATTCAAATTCAAACTGAGATACTACCCCACACTCCGTACGATGAAATTTCGAGGGTGGGCGTGTTGCTGCTCACGACACCGTGCAGCGTCACAGTCAATGGCAAGCTTCCCGACGGTAAGCCGTCTAATCTGACGATGACGTAAGAAGCATCCAGACCTTGCACGCCTGAGATATTTGACTTTTATTTCTGGCAGTCTGTAGTGTTACGATTCGACTACGGGAACGGTAAATCTATTCGACCGAGCTCTCCCGTTCCATTGAGCTCTTTCCGCCATACGCGATCTTCAATTCAGACGGCTTGCGGTTAAATAAATGCGAGCTGCAAGCCCGCGGGCGTTCTCAAAGAATCTGAAGACTCTTATCAATCGAGGAGTTCACCCCATGAGCAGTCTCCCTAAAACTCTGGCAGTCAGTCTATCGGGCGGAGGGCACCGCGCGACACTCTTCGTGCTCGGCGCCCTCATGTACCTGGTGGACGCGAAGGCCAATGCAAACGTGACTTCGATCGCATCAGTCTCTGGCGGCTCGCTGACGAACGGAATGGTGGGCCAAACGCTCAATTTCCGTAGAACAAATGGAAATGAATTCCGCGACCGCGTAGCGAGTCCACTCGCAACGCAGCTCGCAAACAAGGGAACACTATTCGCGCCACTACTCAGTAAGGTGTATGTCGTAATACTGGTGATTACGGGGCTACTTGCTATCGCAATTCCCGCGATCGTGGCGGCGCCGTGGTACGTGCGGATATTCTTGTTTCTCGCCTTAACGATGATATGGGGTTGGATTCTTGCCGCACGTGGTCGCGTGTGCGCCCGCGCATTCAATGCCACGCTGTTCTCGCCAAACGGTCGCGAAACAAAACTTTCGGATGTGCGAAAAGAAGACCTGGATCACATTATCTGTGCCACAGAGTTTCGCTCAGCCCAGCAGGTGTATTTCGCCGGCGATTTCATTTACAGCTACGCGTTAGGATATGGAGTGCCGGCACAGTTAGCGCTGGCTCGCGCCGTTCAGGCCTCCGCAGCGTTTCCGGGTGGTTTTCCGCCGTCTAGTCTTTCAACCAGACAACACAACTTTACCGGGGCGCCACCGCCGAGTGCTGGTGGGCCACCAGAGCCGCCCACAACAATGGTGCTGACGGACGGCGGTGTTTACGACAACATGGGAGACCAGTGGGCGAGCGGCTTCGTGGATCGAGTGAAGGCTTGTGAAAAGCTTGGACAAGGACGCTCGGCGCCGGATCGACTGGTGGTCGTAAACGCATCCGCGCGGATTCCGTGGAACCCGTTTCGTCGCCATCTCATTCCATTGTTAGGCGAGTTTGCCGCGCTCCTGCGAGTCAATGACATTTTGTACATCAACACCACCAATGTGCGCCGGGAGGTCATCGTCGAGAGCTTTAATCCCGAAGATCCGACCAAGGCAACCGGGCTTCAAAGCGTGCTGGTTCAGATCTCACAAAGTCCATTCCGCGTTGCGAGCAACTACGCGAAAGCTCAAACACCTGCGGGGGACCGTGCCAGGGAAGTTCTGGAGTTGTTGAAGGGTGGGCCGAGCAGAGCTGATTGGTCAGAAATGGCGCAGGTCAACTCGACGGTGGCGACCACGCTCAGCAAGTTGGGACCGGAAGTTACCGCGCGCCTAATCTACCAGGGCTACGTCGTAACAATGTGTAACCTGCATGTATTCTTCGCCGACGATTATCCGTTATTCCCAGACGAACTCGACATCGGGCGGTTCCGCGCGCTAATCAAGTAGACTTCGAACCCGACCGGAAACGTTTTTTGACCGTCTGACATAGTTAGTGGACGACGGGATCGGATTTCGATTCGTCGTGCCTGATACACAATTTGCCTTTCAATGGAGGTTTAGAAAAATGGCGTCCCCGCAAACTCACCACACTGTTCCCCTCGGAGATCTTAAAGAGGGATTAGAGGCTCTCATGGATGGTCCAGATCCCACTTTCCCCCAGCCCGGCGGGCCTTCCAGCTCCGTCTACGTGCAGCAACTTCTTGACGAAGTGGACCGGCTATTTGGGCAGCCACAGCATCCCCACATAGAATCTTTCTGGGATGGCTTCGAAAGAATCACTAACGCAGGAGGCTATCAACTGGACGGAGCTCCAAATGGCGGAACCGTTTCAGGAGACCTTTTTGCGAACGGGGCACTCCCAGGAACTGTGCATCTCACCCCCTTCCGGTCGTTTAACCCGGTCAGTGCTGATTTCACTGCACAGCAACAACGGCGCTACGCTTACAGGGCTCTGCACGAAACTCTCCACCTTGGGCGCCAGGGTGGTTATACCGACGAACAACTGGCAAGGGCTGCTTGCTCCCTGGCTAATGTGCCGCCACCCAACTTCAGTCCAACAGATATTTTCAGTTGGAGTGGACGCTTGGATGATTTGCTTAAGCAACACTTCCCGCCGCTGGGGTAACGAAGAATTTTAATTCGAGTTTTCCAGCAGCTCTTTGAGATAGCTCTGCCAGATTGAAGCCACAGTATGTGTGCCATGCCCGCGAGTTTGATCTGTAATCGGTAAGAGCACGTATCGACCGTTCTTTACGTGCTTTATCTCTCGCTCCATTATTCCCAGCTCCGGCGGATTGATCAGATCGTCGGCGGAGTTAATTGCGATTAATGGTGCTTTGATCTGGTCGAGCTTGGGAGATGGATTGTATTCACGCGACGAGTCGAAGTAGTAGAGCATGTCGTTGGCGTCGGTTCGCATCACGCCGCTCTTCACACGGTCTTCGTAGAATTTGTCGGCGGCATCACGAGTCGGCGCCTGTTTCTGCCACTGCAATGGCGCGCTTCCCATTAGCAGCAGGATATTCTGAGCAGCGGTCAGCCCCTGTACTGGCTGAGTCTTGTATTCACCATTATTCCAGGCGGGATCGTTGCGAATCGCATCCATAATCATCTTTCTCATGATTCGATTGCGACCAGCGATCTCAATCGGCATGCTCGCCAACGGCATTAAGGCATCCATGAAGTCGGGATAAGTTTCACCCCAAACCCACGTGTGCATTCCACCCATTGAAGTACCCATGACGAGACGCAGGTGATTGACGCCGAGCTTCTCAGTGATGAGTCGATACTGCGCGAGCACCATGTCGTCGTAAGTGTAATGAGGAAACTTCAGATGGAGTCCGTTGCTGGGTTTGCTGGATCGCCCATGTCCGATCGCGTCGGGAAGAATGATGAAGTACTTAGTGGCATCGAGTAGTTGACCTGGCCCAAAGAGGAGGTCGGCAAATTGTGGCGAGAGAAACTGCGCACCGGTACCGCCAGTGCCGTGCATAATCAGCACCGCGTTGCGTGTGACTCCACTGTTGTCTTTCGCCGGTGTACCGATAGTGAGGTAATGAAGTTTGAGTTCGGGAAGAGTCTCACCTGAGCGAAACTTGAAGTCGTTGATCGTAAAGTCGCCCTCGACTGGTGCTGGATAGTTCCTTTGTCGTTCCGGCGTTGTTTGCGAGAACGCGAGCGAGCAAGCGGCAACGACAATTGTCAGAATTAGCAGGATGCGAGTACTCAGATTAGACATGCAACCTCTTCTATGATTGGTTTTGTGGTTGCGACAGATTATAGCAGGCACTCATTACAACGGCTTCAAGGAACATTGTTTCTCGTTGTTATGAGTGGCGTTGAGGGTCAGCGAGGAGTGCCGTCTGTTCGACCTTCTCAAAACCAGACCGAGCGCCAACGGCGCGGGATGAAAGCCAGGGGCAAGCGCGAAGCGCGTCGCCCCTGGAAAAGACAATCAAACCTGTTGGAGCCCTGAAAGGGCGAAATTGTGTGGGTGTATTTCGGCCTTTCAGGCCTTGGTGTGTTGTGTGGGGTTTCGTTCCCAGGGGCGACGCGCTTCGCGCTTGCCCCTGGCTGTTATATTCCGCGCCGTTGGCGCTTGGCCCGACTTTTGTGCAAAGCCACGATCATCTTTGAAGCCCAGGGTTGTCGCTGCGCTCCAACCCTGGGCTACAGGAAGTAACGAGCAGTGCAATGACGCACATTGAGAGCAGGAACCTCATTTAAGGCAACACGAATTTTTTGATGTTTTCCTCAAAGTTGGAGTCGTAATCGTCGGGCAGATCGCGGGGATAGAAGATGTCATTTTCGGCGGCGCTGTAAGCCACCATCACGACTATGCTCACGTCCGAAAGGCCTACTTTGGGCGGTTTGGTATCGTAAATCAACTCTTGGACGCTTTCGGGTACTTCAGCGGCAAGCACCACGCAGGTAATGTACATGTTCTGTATGAGTCGTTTGCTCAATTCTTTGCTATACAGATTGACTTCCTTTTCGATGGACTCAAACCTCTCGATCGTCAAGGGCTCACATTCTACGAATACACAGCGGAAGCTATCCTTACCTAAAAACGCTTTGTGAATCCTCTCCATGGCTTTTTTGAATTTAACTCTGCCGGCGCGCTCGCCGCGCAGCTCTTTGTAACCAGCCTCGGCAAGCCGATCGATTGCAGCTTGCACATAGCCGTCGAAATTGGCAGCCGGCGCGGGCGCAGTAGACTCGGATTTGGATGAGGCGGACGCGACCGGCTCCTGCGAAGAGATCGGAGCCGGGGCTGCAGGTCCAGCAGTAGCGAGACGTTTCTCCAACTCAGAGATCAGGCTTGCGAAGTTGCTGCTCTCCTGTATGTCCACGGTAAGTGTGTTCATATCTTTAAGGAAGTAGGTGAGCCTGGCGATGTTATCTCGAATTTCGTCGTAGCTGTCGAGTTCCTCGCGCAAACCTTGCTGGTGGGCGCCGCCGATCGACTTCATGCCCTCATCCAATGCCTTTATTTTCTCCTCCCAATGTTGGATGTACTTGATGCGTTTGACCGGATCATAAATATCGGCATCCGCAAGCACGATCGGAAAAATTCGATCGTAAAAATCCTTGTTCCTGGCGATTTCTACCAGCTCGGTCATGCAGTTGTGGGATTTAAGGTATTTGTCGCTAATGACGACGATGACGGCGTGCCCGTGTCCAAATTGCAGCATAAAGTCGCGGATCATGCCCTTGAACCCGAGGTCGCGCTTATCGCGGATCACGAGGAGGCCCTTGGCTTGCAGGTCAGCATCCAGCTCGTTGACGATACGTTCGCTTTCTCCACCCCATGCATAGGAGAGAAATACGTTTTTGTTATTCCCCATATGACCTCACTTACAGAATGGATAAGGATGTAGTGATATTACACGAGTTTTCTCGTTTAAATCTCGATTGACGCGCATGATCGGACCACGGGAGATCAGAATCCCGCAGTTCTCATTCCTACCAAAGTAACTGTCTAACTCTTCGCGCGGTCGCTCTGACCTTACACTTAGTTGGCCGTGCACCACGTTACTACCGGATCATTGTGGAAAACCACCGTCTGGTTTACGTCCCCCGCAATACAAAGCGCTGCAAACCCGGTCGGCTTCTCCCTCGGAAATGCAAATAATATGTTAACGGTGGTCGGCGGGTCATAAGTTGTTTGGGCGCCCGCCAGTAGTTTGCCATGGGCCAAGGCTTGTGTGATGTCTACGCTGTACTTAGGCAAAGCATACCAAATCACTGGCTGAACGTCCGTGTTTTTTATTGTGAGCATTTAGCCTCCTTAGCGAGCAGTACTGACTCTTCCAACAATGATCCAGGACTTTTGAGGCAAAGCCCCGGAGGTGAATATGGCAAAAGAAACCACAGTGTTTCTGAGTTCCACTTTTGAGGACTTGAAAGAGCATCGGAGCTCGTGTCAAGAGTTGTGGAAATTCATTTAGCGCATCCTCGCTGATCTAGCTGACGTGCATTTGGTTCACGCGGCGATACCGAGCGCGTCCGTTTCGTTCTTTGACACCTTGTCTACTGGTTTTTCTTTTTGGTTGGCCTGGTCCAACACGTCGCGCAGTTTCTCCGCGGCCGAGATGCTGGACCAGGTTTTCTGGTAGCGCTGAAACAATTTGAAAATCAAATGCAAGCCACTGCGAGCAGTGCGGAATCTCTTC
>Ga0081539_10000501_pt1 | contig 82104 bp, 68 predicted proteins | sample TabmetS4T2R2_FD_71023 | JGI IMG/M metagenome (GOLD analysis project Ga0081539, IMG submission 71023) | Tabebuia heterophylla rhizosphere microbial communities from the University of Puerto Rico - S4T2R2 | ecosystem: Host-associated > Plants > Roots > Rhizosphere ...
ATCCCTTCGTCAGCCTGCCAGCTGTGGCGCGCTGACCTTCCCGGCCTCATGCAGGGGAGCACGGCGACCAACGCCGACTGCTACACCACCTCCCGGGACACGATCATTTCTAGTGTCGTTTTGATTTCGAAGTTCGCTCGGAGATCGATATCGAAATGAAGCGAACTTCCAAATCACGACACTAGATTAGAGCACGATGAAATGAGCGGAGTCACTCATCCTGCTCTAACTCTTTGTTTTGCAGCATGATCTTTTCCGAAAAGTCTGCAACTTTTCGGGATCATGCTCTAGTTTGGCTGGTGTTTGTAAATATCGGTAGCGCAATGGTCGATCATGTTTGGAGCACCGTCCAGGTGCGCCTTGATCTGCTGACGGAAAAAGCTGCGCTGCTCGGGCCGCATTGCGCGATACAATCGCTCCAATGCCTGAATATCCCACTGAATTTGCGAAGCATCGCTGGTTACAGCAATATCCCCGTCAGGCGCATCCATTGCGACGCTCCAACGCCAAATATTTCCGAAAGATGTACTACCCCACTATAAGTCGGCCGTTATACGTAATGAGCCGGCTGACTTCAATACGCAAAATCCATTGTCCACAGCGGCAAGGCGAGTGGTAACGCTTGTGCCGTTTTCAGCCACCTGCTCGCAAATACCTGACGGGCTCGACCAACATCCTCGCTAACCCGGGCCGAGCGGTCGGGATATGCGTTCGTCGACCCGCCAATTCTGCGCGGGCGTGTTGCCAGAGGCCTTTTGCGGCCCAAGCGGCGGCAATTGGACAGCAACAGGCCGAAAAGGTCAGTCATGCGCACGGCGTTCGTAACCGGTTCCGCGGGGTTTATCGGATTTCACCTGTCGAAGCTGCTTCTCGAAGAGGGCTTTCGAGTCGTCGGTTACGATGCGCTTACCGACTACTACGATCCGGCCCTCAAGCGCCGGCGGCATGCCATGCTCAGGCAGCACCCTCATTTCTCGGCCCATGAGGCGCGGCTGGAGGATATGGAGACGCTGGCAGCCGCCTGCCGTGAGGCCCGGCCCGATGTGATCGTTCACCTGGCCGCCCAGGCTGGCGTGCGATACAGCCTGGAAAACCCGCGCGCCTATGTCGATACTAATCTGGTGGGCGCCTTCAACATGCTCGAATGCGCGCGTGAGCTTGGCATCGGCCATCTTCTCATGGCCTCCACCTCCTCGGTCTATGGCGCCAACGAGATCATGCCTTTCGACGAGCGCCAGAAGGTCGACACGCAGCTTACCCTTTACGCCGCCACCAAGAAGGCGAACGAGAGCATGGCGCATTCCTATGCCCACATCTGGAAGATTCCCACGACCATGTTCCGGTTCTTCACTGTCTATGGGCCGTGGGGGCGGCCGGACATGGCGCTGTTCAAGTTCGTGGCAGCCGGTCTCGAGGGGCGGCCGATCGAGGTCTATAACCACGGCCAGATGGCGCGCGACTTCACCTATGTGACCGATCTGGTACGTGGCATCCGCCTGCTAATCGATGTTCCCCCGCCGCAGGTCGATGGACGTCGCGAGGCGATCGAGGGTGATAGTCTCAGTGCGGCAGCTCCCTACCGGGTTGTCAACATCGGCAATTCCGAAAGCGTCCCGCTGCTCGAATTCATCGATCGCATCGAAGAGGAAATCGGCCGGCCAATCGAGCGGACCTATCTCGGCATGCAGAAAGGCGACGTGCCGGCGACCTGGGCCGACGCATCGCTCCTCGAGCGGCTGACCGGCTACCGGCCCAATACCCCGGTCCGCCAAGGCATCCGCGAGTTCGTGCGATGGTATTGCGACTACTACGGGGTCAAGTCGGCCGGACCGGGAAAGAATCGCCCGGGCCGTGAGAAGGTGATGGCAATGCCGCCGATGGCGGACATCTCTGCGCTGCGGTCAACGCAACCCGAGGCCGCGCCCTGACTTTCATCTCCGATCAGCTGGAGAGCGGCTCACAATGCGACTCTGCCGCACCGACGGCGGACGGCATTGCGTTGGTTCGGGCGGCCGGCCCGAGCCGCATGCCCGCAAGAAGCGTGCGATTGGTGACAGCCACATCGTAGAGCGCTTCAACCCGCTCGCGGGCGGCGGCGCCCATATTTCGTGCAAGTTCCGGATTGACGATGAACCTTTCCATCGCGGCAGCGAGCGCCTCGGCATTTTTGACGCGAACGACAAGCCCCGAGACACCGTCTTCGACCGGCTCCGCGCAGCCTGGCCCGTTGCTCGTCACAACAGCGCGACCGGTGGCCATCGCTTCCAGGACGGTTCGCGACATACCCTCACGATAGGAGGGCAACACGAACACCGAGCAATCAGCAAGATAAGGTCTCACGTCGCCGGTCTCGCCGAGATACTCGATCACGCCCTCTGCGATCCAGGCTTTCATTTCGGCGCGCGAGATGGCTGCCGGGTTGGAATCGAACGGGCCCAGCAATCTGAAATGCGCATCCGGATAGCGCCGGCGCAGCATTCGAGCAGCCGCGACATACTCGCCCACGCCCTTGTCGCGTAGCAGCCGCGCGACCATGATAAAGACAGGAGGGCCGTCCGGCGGCGGACTTGCCGCAAAGTGCGCCGTGTCCACCCCGGAGCCGGGCACGCGTACGATGACGCCGTCGCTGGCAATCGCATGATCGCGCAGATCGGCAGCATCCGCTTCGTTATAGACGAAGATCTTTTCCACCCCATGCAAGGCCATGCGGTAGAGGCGCACACTCAGCCACCGCAAAGCCAGCTTGGATCGGCGGGGCTCGCGCTCGATGAAAACGTAGCCCAGGCCGGTCACCAGGGCGAAACGGCGTGGCACACGCGCCAACCGGGCCGCAAGGCAGCCATAGATGATCGGCTTCATCGTGTAAGGAAGCACGATATCCGGCCGGATTTGGATGAAGATCCGTAGCAGCGCGAATAGACTCTTCAGGTCGTCGATGGGACTGGTCGTCGTTCGCGCCATCGGAATACGGATGAAGCGGACCCCCAGCGCCTCGATCCTGGCAACCGTGTTCCTGTCATCGTCCGGCGCCAGCGCATAGACGTCGAGGCCGTTAGCCACCAAGCTGCGCAACAACTCCAGCCGGAAGTTGACAAGCGACGAGGTGAGGCTGGCGACCACCGCTATGCTTGGGCGCCGTTCAGCTTCCTGCGCATATGAGGGCGGCATCACCGTGCTCAGGCATTCACGACACGAACTGTGTCGACTTCGCGGGTAGATGGGTGAGCGCCCACCTGCGCGGCCGCCTCGGCCATATTGAGCGTTGGCCAGCCATAACGGTCACGCAGCCGGACCGCTTCCGCGGCAATTTTCGACATCAGCCAAAAATTCTCGTCCTGGTCGACGCCGAAATTGTGCGGATGAAACCAGAGATGGAACAGGCTGCCACTCTGTGCGGCACGCCGCATCGCCCCCAGGATCCTCTCCAGCTTGAAGCTTTCAGCAAATCCGAGTTGTCGCGAGTATGGCCGCAGGAACAAGCTCGCCGGCACGTTGACCATGCCATCCGACCGTTTGATGGCGTAAGCCGGTCGTGCGTTCGTCTCGAAATAGGAGTCGATCAGCCGGACGGCGCGCTGCGAGCGTTTCTCCTGGCTGCGGGCGATGCCGGTGCCTTCAGGCGTGGACGACGCTCCGCGATAGACGGTCAATCCCGCCTCCCGGCAGATCGCCAGCGCAGCCTCGCTTACCTGGTTGCGCGGAAAGACGATGGAGCTGATCCTGTGCCCCTTGGCTGCCGCCAATGCCAGAGCCGCCTCGAGGTCGGCCGCGAAAGCTTCTGCAGTCTGGCCTTCCTCCAGGCAGTAATAGTGGCTGAATGTGTGCGTGGCGATTTCCTGGCGCGGCCGGGCGGCGATCTTGGCGATGAGGCTCGGCGCGAAGTGGTAGGGATCGCGCCGTTCGTCCACGCCGAGCTCGTGCAGGTAGGAATAGGCGGACAGGCGCTGGTCGCGGTAGGCGGGGCGAATCGACGGCAGGCAAGCAAGCAGCTCGTCGCGAGAGCTGCAGAAGAGAAAGCCGACCGTGGCCCAGGTGCATCCCAACTCGTGCTGACCCAGCAAGTCCAGCATGCGCGGCACCATTTGCCGGACGCCGAGAATATTCTTGCCGTAGTTGGATATGCTGCGGGTTCCGTAAACACCCCATATTAGTTCAAAATCGAGTGAAAAAACGAAGCCGCCTGGACCAGAACGATTAGTTCTGTTTGCTACTGTATTTCGAATCCCACCCACAAATAAATCTCTTAAAACTGACAATGCCAACAGTTTCCTGCAAAAATATCGTAGTATGACCTTGCCAGGTCAGGAAGCAGGGGTTTTCCTGACGGCTGCCGTCGATCGCTCTTCCTATAATGCTCCGAGACTGCTGCCCCGTGGCCTTTGAGGCGACTTATGTCGAGAGCCGATGCCGATCCGGATCATGAACATGTCGTCGTCATCGGCGCGGGTCCTTCGGGCTTGTCCGCAGCGCTGGCCCTGTGCCGCGGCGGATTGCGGCCGTTGGTGCTGGAGCGCGATGACGATGTCGGGGGACTGATGCGCTCCATCAAATGGCGCGATTTCACCGTCGATCTCGGCCGCAAGGAACTTTACACCCGCTTCCCGGAGGTGGACGCCTTGTGGACCGAGGCGCTTGGCAAGGAATACGGCCCCTATCCGCACCGCGTCGGCAGCCTCTATCGCGGCCGAGTTCTGGAGCTGTCCGGCAGGTATCGCGGGCCGCTACGCGGCATTCCCCTGCCGTGGCTGATCACCGGATGTCTGTCGATGATCGGGGGCTGGATCAATGCGGCCGCTCATCCGCCGGCATCCTACCAAGCCCATTGGCATGGCCGTACCGGTCGTGTCTTCGCCGAGCTCCTGGCGCAAGGCTATTGGGAGAAGTTCCGCGGCCGTCGCTGGTCTGAAATGCCTGCTCCGCAGGAAGCGACCGACAATGGAAACCCGCGTTCCCGGTCGTTCGGGATCATTCGCGACGCGCTGCGTCTGGCGCGGCGCGGCGGCGTCCAGACCCAGACTACCTGGAGGCACCCGCTGCGCGGAACCGGTCAGTTATTCGATACGCTCCGCCACGAGATTGTAGCGCGCGCGGGGCAGTTTCGCTTTAAGGCCGACGTGCGCGCCCTTCGGCCGCGGCCGGACGGCGGCTTCGAGGTCGAGAGCGTTGAAGGTGGGGGCGTCAGGCGGCGCACCGCCGCTCACGTGGTTTCCTGCTTGCCGGTCGAGCGCCTCGCGGAGCTGCTCGGCTACCCAGCGGTCCGGGAAGGGAGCGACACGCGAGAGGTGGGCCGCAGCGTCATGCTCGTCTACCTTTTCCTCGATGAGGCACCTCGATTTCCCCATGCCTGGCTGGAGGTCAACGACCCTGGAATGGCCGTCGGCCGCATCACCAACTATGCCGCGTTCAGCGAAGCCATGGTGCCGCCGGGCCACACCGGTCTTTGCGCGGAATTCTTCTGCCAAAGCAACGATCCGGCCATGCGGCTGGATGACAAGGAGGCGACCCGGCTCGCCGTCCACGAATTGGCAGGCGCAGGGCTCATCGCGCCCGGCAGGCTGATGGGATCGATCGTTCGGCGTCTGCCGCGCACCAATGCGGCGGCGAGCTGGCGCGAGCAACAGACCGAGCGGCGCGCGACCCTGCTGCGAAGCCTCTCGCGGTTTACCAATCTCTATCATGTCAACCGGCCGGGTTCCGATTGGGCAACCCTGGCAGGGCTGCTCGCAGGGGAAGCCATCCTGACCGGCAGCCGCACTGTCTTCGACGAGCGAGCCGATCCAACGGCGCGGCATCTGGAGGCGCCGATCAAAGCGGCGCCGAACAAGCCAGCCACCGTTGGATTGGGCGCGGCATATTGAGGCGTCGGCATGCAGGGAGTGGGTGAGGTGAACCGCAGGAGAGGGGACTTGCAGCCGTCCATCGGAAACATGCGCATCATGCATGTGATCACCAACATGATGGCAAGCGGCGGCGCCGAAGTGATGCTGCTGAGGCTTGCTCGGGCGAGCGGCGGCCAGCGCCCCCTCATCGTCTCGCTCATGGACGTGTCGGAGCGCTATCACAGTGTGATCGCCGACCTCGGTCTCGACGTCCGTTCGCTGAAGGCGAGGTCGACACCGGGCATGTTGAGGGCTGTCTGGACGCTTGCCCGCATAATACGCGAGGAGCGGCCGAACGCGGTGATGTGCTGGCTCTATCACGCGATGATCGTCGGCCAGCTTGCGGCATGGCGGTCAGGAACCGGCGTCCCGGTGTTCTGGAACGTCCGCCAGTCGCTCGATGATCTCTCCTCGATGAGCGCGAGTACGAGGCTGGCGCTGACCCTGTCTCGGCATCTGTCGACCTGGCCGGCCGGCATCGTGTTCAATTCCTCGCGCGCCGTCGAGCTTCACCAGGCATTCGGCTACCGCAATGACAATTGCCTGATGATACCGAACGGCTTCGATCTTGTTGCTGGGCAACACAGCGACGGTCGCAAGCCGGCCACCTTCGGGATCGCGGGCCGGCTCCACCCGCAGAAAGACTACGCAACCTTCTTCGCGGCCGCCGCCCGGGCACATCGATCTTGCGCAGCGATCCGTTTCATCGCTGTCGGCGCGGGCCTGACGCCAGACAATGATGCGGTCCGGGCCATGATTGCCGCAGCCGGGCTGCCGCTCGACGCCATCGAGCTGCGCGGCAACACATCCGAGATGGAGCGGTTCTATCGAGACATAGACGTACTTGTCCTGTCGTCGCGCACCGAGGGGTTTCCCAATGTCGTAGCCGAGGCCATGAACTTCGGGAAGCCCGTGATTTCGACCGATGTGGGAGATGCGGCCGCAATCGTCGGCGATACCGGTTTCATCGTACGGCCGGGGGAAGCGTCGGAACTCGCCGCCGCCATGTGCCGCATGGTCGAACTCGAACCATCAGAATACGCGACACTCTCGGTGGCCGCGAAGAACCGCGTGGACCGCAATTATTCGCTTCCGCAGGTCGCCGGCCTCTACGATGCGTTCTTTCGCAAGGCGCTTGAGGCTCGTCCGGCGAAGTCTGGCGAAGCTTGGCGCGAGGCGAGATCGGCCTAAGGCACTCTGCGTGGCCGTCCGGCGCGCATGACCTGATCGTCACTTACAGATTTTCGAGATCTATACGGCCACTGCGAGCTTTTCGGCCGCCTTGCCCGATGAATGGGCGGGCATCAACGATCCGGACCCGATCCTTGAATAGGCGAAGCCATGCCGGGTCACCTCTTCCGTGGAATAGATGTTGCGGAAGTCGACCAGGACCCGCGCCGCGACGAGTTTTGCGAGACGCCTGAAATCGAGTGCGCGGAACTGCTCCCATTCGGTCACGATGCAAATCGCGCTCGCGTCTTTCGCCGCCTCGTAAGGGCTGGATGCGAACACGACATCGGACCACAGCGATCGGGCCTGCTCCATCCCCTTGGGATCATAGGCCTGAATCTTTGCCCCGGCATCCTGCAGGGCTTGAATGATTGCGATCGACGGAGCCTCACGCATGTCGTCGGTGTTCGGTTTGAAGGTCAGGCCGAAGACCGCGATGGTCTTGCCTCGCACATTGCCGCCGACGGCCTGTATGACCCGGCGCGCCATGGCGCGCTTGCGTGCATCGTTGACCCCGATCGTCGTTTCGACGAGGCGCAGCGCAGCGCCGTGATCCTGGGCTGACTTTGCCAGCGCGATCGTGTCCTTGGGAAAACAGGAACCGCCGAACCCAGGCCCGGCATGCAGGAACTTCCCGCCGATGCGATTGTCCGAGCCGATGCCGAGCGCCACCTCCTGCACATCTGCCCCGACGTTTTCGCAAAGATCGGCAATCTCGTTGATGAAGGTGATCTTCATCGCCAGGAACGCGTTTGCCGCATATTTTATGAGCTCGGCCGAGCGACGCGATGTGAACAGGACAGGCGACTTGTTCAGGAAAAGCGGCCGGTAGATTTCAGTCATTACCGCGCGGGCGTGCTCGTCCTCGACGCCGATGACAATCCGGTCGGGATGCTTGAAATCCTGGATGGCCGCGCCTTCGCGCAGAAATTCCGGGTTGGACGCAACCGAGAACTTCGCATTTGGACGCGTCTCGCGGATGATCCGCTCGACCTCGTCACAAGTGCCGACCGGAACCGTGGATTTCGTAACCACGACACTCGGCTTTCGCAGCGCGGTCGCGATCTCGCGCGCAGCCTGGTAGACGTAGCAGAGATCCGCGTGGCCGTCGCCGCGCCTGGACGGTGTCCCAACAGCAATGAAAACCGCGTCGGCCTCTCCAACCGGTGTCGCAAATTCCGTGGTGAAAGCCAGCCGCTCTTCCTGCAGGTTGCGTTCGACCAGGGACTCGAGCCCCGGCTCGAAAATCGGAACCTGTCCGCGATTGAGGGCGGATATCTTGAATGCGTCCTTGTCAATACAGGTGACGGTATGGCCGAAATCGGCCAGGCAAACACCGGTAACGAGCCCGACATAGCCGGAGCCTACGATGGCGATCTTCAAGCTGACAGTCCCCGAAAGCGAGATAGGTTGCCGTTGAGCCAATCCTGCAGCGGCTGCATCGCCCTGTCAGGTCAGGGAAAAGCCAGCAGCCTTGCCGGTTTTCGGCAATCTCAACCGCGCCGAAGACGCTTATATTCCGACCATTGTCGGATGGACGGCGCGATGCTTTGGATTCAGCATTTTTCCCCCACGACGGCCAGCGGTGCCGCTTGACCTGCCTGGCGAAGGAATATGCCCGCTCGCATGCAGCCAGGGATGGCGCCGATAGAGCCCGGCCGTTCGGGTTTGCTCAAAACACTCATCCAGCGTGAACACAGCCATGACCAGCATCCCCATAACCGAGCCCGCGCCCCGGCGAGCCAAGTTTCTAACGGCGCTCGACACCAAGGCCATCACCAGGCCAGTTTTGCTGTCCTGTGCTCTTGCCGGCGCGGCAGTCGTTGTCGTGCTGGCCGTTTTCGCTCGTGTCATGTGCGAGGGGATCGGGCACGACGAGCATATTTATGTGGGCGCCGGCGCGCTGATCGGCCGATACGCACTTTACCAGGAAGTCAGCTACGTTCACCTTCCCAATCTGCCCATCCTCCTCCACGCGATCCTTGGGGATTCGCCCGGCTATCACTTCCTCGCCGCGCGCCTGTTGATTTTTGTCTGCTGGGTGGCCTTCCTGTTCGCATTCGCAGCGCTGTGCTGGCGCCTCTCCAAGAGCGTGCTGATCACCTCGCTTGCTTTGCTCCTGGTCGTGACCAATCCGCTGCTCATCGATCAACCGGCGATGCTGGTTGCCACCGCCTTATTTCCCATCTGTCTCGCGACTTTCGGTTTTCTTTTCTTCGTGCTCGCCACGGAACGGGCGGCCAAGCGCACCGTTTATGTCTTTCTGTGCGGCATATTCCTGTCGCTGGCGATCGGGTTCAAGGCGAACTACATTATCGTTGTTCCTCCTTTCGTCGTCGCCGCATTTCTCCTGCCGAGATCCCTGAGCGTATCGGACCGTCTACGGCGTATGGTCCTGCCCATGGGCCTCGGCGGCCTCGTAGCGGGCTTGCCCGCGCTTTATTACCTTCTGGTCCACACCGACGCCTTTCTGTTCGACACGTTTGAATATTTTACTGGCCCGCATCGCGCCTACTGGAGCGAGCCGGCGCGCGCGGCAACGGTCACAGGACTTTCCCTGCCCAGCCGGATCCTCTTCGCATACCGCCTTTGGGGCACAGGCGCCACAGTGGTTATCCTGGTCGGGATCTTCTACTGCCTTGCGGTCTTTGCCATGGCGCGGGACCGCAAGGCAGCCTGGCGGCAACTCACGACCTATCCGATACTCGTTGCCCTGGCCCTGACCGTGCTTGGCGTGCTGATCTCGTTCATCGTCAAGCCTGCCTTCCCGCAATACTACATGCCGCCCATCCCTTTCATGATTCTGCTGGCCGTCTGCCTGCTCGCGGTGATGACGACCGAACAACGTCTGCACGCACGCCCGCTGATTGCGGCTCTGGCCGCAGGCGCCTTCGTCCTCGGCGCGCCGCAACTGCTGCAGGACTTGCCCAGGCTGGCAAAACCTTCGACCTGGACCGGTCTCCAGGTTCACGACACGGCCAGGCGCATTCGCGAACATCTCAACCTGGAGGGCCGACGTCCCCGGCTTGCCACGCTCTCGCCGATCTACGCGGTGGACGCCGGGCTCGACATCTACCCGCAACTAGCCTCGGGTCCGTTCTACTACAGGATAGGCGACTACCTCACCGCCGAGCAGCGCGCCGCCTATAACATCACCTCTCCAAGCACGATCGGGGAGCTGTTCGATGCCGCGCCGCCGGATGCGATCCTGGTCGGTCACGAGGGCGAGCTGGACGATCCGCTCGAGGCGTACGCTCTGTCCCATGGTTATATCAAAGTGACGGAACCCCTCGGCGCAGACCGCTATGGCGACAGCATCCTCTATGTTCATCCGGCAAGCGCCGCGCCGGCGACAAATGCTTCTCAGTCGATGCTGGCCGGCGGAATTATCACAGTGATGCGCTGAATAGGAAGGACTTGGGCGACCGCTGCTGCCCAGCAGACCGTCGCGATATCTTGAAAGATGAGGTTTGCGGCTTTTTCCCTACCATACCTTCTCTTTCGTTCAGCGGTTTTCTGTGTTAATTTTGCTAAATTCGCGAAGAACGATAGAAATTTGCGAAGAACGATATTAAGAATCGGCAAAAAAAGAAGAAATGCGGGGAAGGGATAGCGGTCAGCCCTTGGCCAATTTGGGGGGAGATCACGTCCGCCGGGTTCGGTGACCTGATCAGTCGTCTGCCTTTCGCGGCAAGGCGCATTTCTCAAAGCGTGGATCCAGCTAGCAGCCTTCCCGACGACGCTTCAGCGTTGAAATTTGGCGCAGGGGTTTATCTGCCAACAGTGTGCGCGCAAGCGCCGATTCAACATGAACAAGGGCGAAAAGCCCGCACCGAGGGGGAGGAAAGGGCGGTCTTGTCAGCGAGTGACGAAGGACAAATCACAAAGCGGCAAATAGTAATCGTTCTGCCAGGTCTTGGTCCCGGCGGTACTGAACGAATTGTAAGTATGCTCGCCAATCACTGGTCAAGCCGCAAGCACTTGGTAACGATAATCACGATGGAGGCAGTCGATACCAAGGAGTATTATGATATTGATCCCAAGATAGATCTAGTAAGATTGTCGTTACCATCCAAGTCCACGGGAAAATTGACAAAATCGACTGTAGTCAAGAGGATACTTGCAATTCGAAGGTCGATAAAGAAAATTGCGCCTGACGTTATATTTAGCTTCTTGACACGTACCAATATTTTAACGCTGTTCGCAGTCTGGGGCTTTGATGTGCCGGTTATAGTGTCTGAGCGCAACAACCCGGCCGTCCAACCAATGTCGCGCTTTTGGCAGCTATCGCGTCGGCTGCTGTATCCACGTGCGTTCGGGCTGGTTACCATGACCCAGGGCGCGATGGATTTCTTTCCGAAAGCCATGCGTGCTCGTTCATGGATAATTCCGAACGCTGTCAAACAACGAGCCAGCCAACGGGATTGCCAACTGAAAAATGCCGTTACGGCTGTCGGTCGACTGACGAACCAAAAGGGCTTTGATCTGCTCCTGGAGGCTTTCGCCCAGATTGCCCCTGACTTTCGCGAGTGGAAGTTGGTTATCTGGGGTGAAGGGGACGATCGGGGGCAACTGGAAGCCCAGCGGGATCGGCTCGGTCTTGCAGGTCGTGTAGATATGCCAGGAGTTACCATCGAGCCGGGTGCCTGGATTGAGAGCGCGGACATATTTGTGCTGTCCTCTCGGTATGAGGGATGGGGCAATGTGCTGTTGGAAGCCATGGCTTCCGGCTTGCCTGTGGTCTCGGCCGATTGCGAATGGGGACCTCGCGAGATGGTGACGGATGGCCATGACGGTTTGCTGTTCAAAGCAGGCGACGTCGCAGCGCTTGCCCGATCACTTGCTAGAGTGATCGGCGACCCTCATTTGCGAGAGCGACTAGGCCACAATGCATTTCTGACGGCACAGAAATATTCGCCCGGCCGCGTGATGGCCGATTGGGACCGCCTTTTAGAGACGGTTTTTACAAGGGATGCTACGGCTGTTTGACGAATGCCAAAAAATTCAGTCGCGCACAGCACGGGCTGAGCTGCACCGTCAGGTCAGCGAGAAAACTATCAACCGTTCCGGGTTTCCGGCACTCCGATTGCGTTGAAGACCCAGATACGGGCGGTCAGATAATTCCAGACGAAGACGACCGGAACGCTGAGAAGCTTGGCGTACATCGCCGGCATGAGCCTGGTCAGCACGGCCACGAGCAATGTCGAGATCAAAAGGCCGGTCAATGTCGACAGGACGAACTTCAGCGCCTGGAGCCGGCTTGCCTCGACTTTGAATGTCCATGAGCGATTGAGGATATAACTGAGCAGGATGCCGCAGGAGTAGGAAAAGACATTTGCGGCTGCCGGCATCACAGCGGCTGCCGTTAGGCCCGCAAACAGAACGACGTCAAGCGTGGTGGTGATCGCGCCCACAAAGGCGAAGCGCAGAACGGTCCCGATGTCGTTGCCAAGCAATCTGCCGGCGAAGTTCGAAATTGCCGGCACTATTGCACCTTCAATTTCGATCCCGTCACCAGATGGACCGTGCCGCGCTCCGCGTTGAGCGTCTCCTCCACCACAGTCACCGGCCTGCGTTTGATCTGCATGAATATCCTGCCGATATATTCGCCGAGGATGCCTAGGAACATCGCGTTCAGCGTGATGGAAAGCAGAAGCAGGATGGTCGTGGTCGTGAACCCCCTGGGCCAGTTCTGGCCGAACAGAAGCGAACTGACGAGATAGCCCAAGAGCAGAAGTAGGGTGACCGCACCAGCGGCCACGCTCGTGATCGAAGCGAGCCGAAGCGGAATGAGCGAGTGGTTGAGGATCGCATCGATCGCAAGCGCTACCATAGCTTTGAGCGGGAACTTGCTCTTCCCGGCTATGCGGCCCTGGCGGTCGTATTCGAAGCCGATCTGCGTGAAGCCCATTGAGCTGATGAGGCCGCGCAGATAGGGCGACGTATCCTCGACACGACGCAACTCTGCCAGAATGCAGCGATCGACGAGACGAAATTCGCCGGCGTTGAGAGGCAGATCATCCTCGCTCAGCACATTGACCAGGCGATAGAAGATTCGCCGCAGCGCCGCTGTCGCCCAGCCATCCTTCAAGGAACGGCGGACGCCGTAGACGACCTGGTTGCCCTGCCGCCACAAGGCCAGCATGTCGGGAATGTGGTGAGGCGGATCCTGGAGATCGCAGTCAATCTGTATCGAGCAGTCGCCCCTTGCCGCCTTGTATGCCGCGAGCAAGGAGCGCTGGTAGCCGACATTGCGGCTGAAACGTATGACGCGAACGCGATGATCCTCACGGGCGATGCTGCGCAGGATGTCGAAGGTTCGGTCGGTCGAATGGTTGTCGGTGAAGATGATCTCGTAGTCGTAGTCGGGAAGATCGTGAAACGTATCCACAATCGCTGTGTAGGCCCGACGCACATTGGCCTCCTCGTTGAGCGCCGGCACCAGCACCGAGACCTTCAAAGGCTTCAATCCGGGCATCAGACCAATCCCAAAGCTTGGTTTTGTGGAAAGCCGACCTTTGCCGCGACCTCCAGACTGATCGTGGCCGGCAAACGCTTGCGACACCACCTGACCGTTTGCCCAATCCCGTCGGCAAGCATCGTTCGAGCACGCCAGTCGATAAGACGCTGCGCCAGCTCCGGGGAGCCGCAAAGATGTGTCGCCCCGGTGGGCGGATTGCCGGCGCCATACTCGATGAGGGCCGGATCAGCGCCCGTCTGATCGAGCACGAGCTGTGCCACGTCCTGCATGGTCGGAGAAAATCCCGTGCACACATTCAGCACCGCGGCGGGCGCCAGCGTTGCGGAAGCCATACGCAGCAAGGCGGCTACCGCGTCATCGACGAAGATAAGGTCGCGTCGGTCGGATGGACGCCTGAGCACCGACATTTCGCCGGCAAGGCACCGCGTGATCAAGGAAGGCAGCAGATAGTCCGTCGATTGCGAGGGGCCGTAGATGAGTGCCAGTCTCGCCGTGGCAACCGGGAAAGGAAGGCGCGATTGCAATGCAGCCACATAGTGCGTAGCCGCGACGAGGCTTGCGCCATATGCCGAAGCCGGCGCCTCGCGCATATCCTCACGATAGGGAGCCTTGATCGAACCATATTCGGCGAGAGAACCGGCCCTGATAAATCGGGCTGGCGGACATCGCGATTCGGCCGCTATGGCGAGCAGGCTGATCAGGTAGTCGAGCTCGCTGCGCAAACTCTCTCTGGCGTCGGCGAGGTGCGGGTAGGGCGGCCGTCGAGGTGAGGCAGCCAGATGAAAGACGATAGCCGGCGCGACATCTTTCATGCAGTGCCGCAGCTCCGTCTCGGAGTGCAGGTCGAAATGGTGGACAAAGACGTGTTCCCGGAAATCCTCCAGCCGCTCCTCGCCGGAACCTGGGCGAACGATGAGATGAACTTCGTGCCGTCCGCGCAGACAGGCGCGAGCCAGATGTGAGCCGACAAAACCCACGCCACCAGTTATCAGGATTCGGGACATCACCCGCTACTCCCAGCCGCAGATTCGGGCGCAGGGCCGTTTCATGAGCAATTCATCGCGGACGATGCCCGGTCCGTACCGGTTCAGCTGACAAGCACAGGGCTGGGCAGCGGAACAAGGAACCGGCCTCCTTGCTTGGCGAAATCCGACTGCTGCTGCCGGATCTCATCGAAGAAGTTCCAAGCGAGCACGAGCAGCACATCCGGCCGTTCTGTGACCAGGCTCTCGGGCGAACGGATCGGTATTTTCATACCGGGGGAATAAAGACCCTGCTTGAGCGGATTGCGGTCAACGAGATAGTCAAGCCGATCAGGCCCGATCTGGAAGAAATTCAAAAGGGTGTTGCCTTTAGCTGGCGCGCCGTAACCTGCGACCTTCAGACCTTGCGCCGAAAGATCGGCGAGCATCGCCGTCAATTCCTGGCGGACCTTTTGAATCCGGCCGGCGAATGCTGTGTATGTGTCGACCGACAGCATGCCGGCTTCACGTTCCTCGGCAAGCATTTCCGCCACGATTGAACTTGCCTTGGCGCCCGAGGCGGTTTTCTTCATGAAAACCCGCATCGAACCGCCATGAACGGCCAGGCGGTGAACATCGACTACCATAAAATCGAAGAATGCTCCCAATTTGGCTACGGAGAGCAGGCTGAATTCCGAGACATGCTCGTGATAGATCGTGTCGAATTCGTTCCGATCGAGGAGTTCCTTGGCCCAGGGAACCTCGATCACAAAGACGCCGTCGTCGGCGAGCCAGCGGCTGACCCCGGCCATGAAGTCGTGCAGATCGCCAATGTGATTGAAGGTGTTGGTCGTGACGATGACTGCCGCCTCGCCCCATCTTCCCGTCAGCCTCTCAGCCGCATCGGCTGAAAAATACCCGACGTCCACATCGACCCCGCGGGAACGGGCAATTTCGGCCAGGTTGGCGGCCGGGTCGACTCCGATGGTTCTGCTGCCAAGCGCATTGCAGGCGGACAGCAGCAGCCCATCATTGCAACCGATGTCGACGACGAGCCCAGGCCCTGCCTGGTCCTTCAAAACTCCCGCAAGCTCGCCGAAGTGCTCGTGCATCTGCGCCGCACTCGAGGGAACGTACAGATAGTGCTCGAAGAATCCATCCGGGACCTGATCGTCCACCTGGATCAGTCCGCATTCAAGGCACGCCTGCGTATCGAGCGGGTAGGCGGGGTGGTCCTCCCCCAGATCCGTCACCCGCAAGAAGCTGTTTGCGGGCGGATGATCGCCCATCGGAAGAAACAGATGTGGATCCCGGGCAAGGCAGGCGCGGCATCGAGAAAGGAGGGGCATATCAAGCTCCGATCACCAAGTGTGGCTGTCCGTTATGTGCGGTCCTAGCGCTCTTCCGGCGTCCGCCGGTGAACTGCTTGGCGAAGTCGAGGAACGACTCGTGAATCCAATCGAGCTGCTGGCTGCTCAGCCCATGATGGCAGGCGAGCAGTATGCCGCCGCGCATGACCTGATCCGCGACGGGATAGCCGCCGGCCATGACCCGGTGTTCGACGCCGGCCATGGCCGGTTGCCGCAGAATGTTGCCGGTGAACACCGGGCGGGTCTGGATGTCGCGACGCTCCAGGAATATCTGCATCTCGGTGCGGGTGAAGGGGGCGTCGCGGCGGACGGTCAGCGGGAAGGCGAGCCAGCCCGTCCGGACTTCGGGCAACTGACGCGGCAGGACAAACCAATCCTCGTAGCCTTTAAAGAAAGCGTACTGCGCGACAAAGTTATGCTCCCGGGCGCTGATGTTTTTGTCCAGCCGGTCGAGTTGCACCAGGCCGAAGGCGGCGCCCATCTCGGAAGGTTCGATATTGAAGCCAAGTTCCTCGAACACGAATTTCGCATCATAGTCGAAGCCGTCGAGCTCGACGTTGAAACGGTTCTCGATGGTCTCCGAATCCACGAACAGCGACGACGTCCGACCCCAGGACCTGAGCAGCATGGCCCGCCGCGCCAAGGCATCGTCATTCACGCAGATCATGCCGCCATTCCCCGCGGCCGTGATGACGTGTGAACCGTAGAAGCTGGTCGTGCTGATATCCGAACGGGTGCCGGTGCTCTCGTCGCGCAACGTGGCCCCGAGCGTGTCGGCGCTGTCCTCGATGACGATCAGCCCATGCTTGTCGGCGACCGCACGAATGCGATCCCAGTCCGGCAGGTTTCCGATCAGGGATGGGATCATCAGCGCTCGCGTCTTCTTCGAGATGGCGCGCTCGATAGCCTCGACATCGATGTTGTAGGTTGCCTCGGCCGCATCGACGAAAACCGGGATCAGGCCGGCCCTGACGATCGGGGCCACCGTGGTGGCGAAGGTAAGCGCGGGCGTGATGACTTCCGACCGCTTTGGCAGGCCGAGAATCTCGATCGCCATGTAGTTCGCGGACGAGCCGGAATTGACCATGATGCCGTGACGCTTGGCAAAGAGCGACGCCACACGCTCCTGCATGGCCCTCACCCGGGGACCCATCTGCGTGGAAGACCGCAGGACCTCGACAACGGCAGCGATCTCTTCGTCGCCATAGACTGACTGGCCATAGTTCACGCGCATGCTGGAATCCTTATCGGGTGGTGTTCCGTCATCAGGCTTGGCTCGCTGCTGCCGGTCCAGGCAGCCGCGTATTCAGCGATCTGATATTCAGAAAATTGCCGGATCGATGCGGGGTCGCGTTGGTATCGCAAATGCCATTCGACCGTCATCGAAACGGCCTGGTCGAGCGTCAGCAACGGCTTCCAGCCCAACTGGACGAAGGCCTTTGTACTGTCGAGACGCAACGCCACCGCTTCGGGGGGCTCATTGGCGCGCTGTTCCACGACATATGGCGGGGCGTTGCCGCTCCATTTCTCGACGATCAGGTCCGCCAGCGTGATGACGTCGACCGCCGCATCTCTATCTGGCCCGAAGTTCCAGCCCCCCGCAAAGCCGCTGCCGGTGTCGATGAGCCGCGCAGCCAGCATGAGGTAGCCGCGCAACGGTTCCAGCACGTGCTGCCAGGGCCTGGTGCTTCTCGGATTGCGAATTCGCGCTGCGGAGCCGGTTTCGGCGGCGCGGATCAGGTCCGGGACCAGGCGGTCGGTCGCCCAGTCGCCGCCGCCGATTACATTGCCTGCGCGCACGGTCGCGATCTGCGGCCCGTCCGGGTTGCTGAAGAAGGAAGAGCGATACGCGGCCGCGACGAGTTCGGCGCAACCCTTGGAGGAGCTGTAGGGGTCTCGCCCTCCCATCGGATCGTGTTCACGATAACCCCAGACCCATTCGTGGTTTTCGTAACATTTGTCGCTGGTCACGACGATGATGCCGCGCAACGATTTCATGCAGCGGGCTTGCTCCAGGACGACGGCAGTCCCGATCACGTTGGTCAGATACGTATTGAGCGGATCCTCGTAGGAGGAACGGACAAGGGCCTGGGCGGCCATGTGAATGATCAGATCGAAATCCTGGCCTTCGATTGCCTTGCAGAATGACGCTTCCTTGCGGATATCGCCTCTGCGGCCCTCGATGAGCTGCTCCAGGGCGATCACGTTGCAGAAGGAGTGGGGCTGGGCAGGCAGCGACACGCCCACGACCGTTGCGCCGAGCCGGCGCAGCCAAAGGCTGAGCCACCCGCCCTTGAAGCCGGTATGTCCGGTCAAGAGCACTCGCCGGCCGGCTAACGCCTCAGCGAGGTATGCCTCATCCACGAAGGCGCCCATTGCTTTCACTCGCGGAAATTTCCAAGGAGCTCACGGAAGCGACCTGCGGCGGCGCGAACTGCAGCCACGGCGGGCTGCCGACCTCGCAAAGGCCGTTGAGGTAGTCACGGTCCCGAACAGTGTCCATCGGATGCCAGAAGCCGGTATGCTTGTACGCGAAAAGCTCACCGTCTCTGGCAAGGTTGGTGAGCGGCGACATCTCGAGCGGTTCGCTGAGCGCAGGTATGTAATCGATGACGCCCGGCTCGAAGACGAAGAAGCCGCCATTGATCCATGTCTCGTGCTTGCGCACCTTCTCGGTGAATTCGACCACCTGATCGCCTTCGATCTCGAGATTGCCGAAGCGGGCAGGCGGCTGCACTGCCGTAACGGTCGCCAATCGTCCGTGCGAGCGGTGAAAGGCGAGCAAGGCGTCGAGGTCGATATTGCCGACCCCGTCCGAGTAGGTGACCATGAAGGTATCTCGATCGAGCCAATCGCGCAGAAGCAGCAGGCGGCCGCCGGTCATGGTCGGCAGACCGGTGTCTACGACCGAAACGTTCCAGTCGAGGGGGCGTGTCGGGCGCAGGACGATCGAGCCGCTTCCCAACGCCACCGTGAAGTCGGCGGTCGATAGGTGAAAATTTTGGAAGAACGCCTTGATCGACATGCATTTATAGCCGCCGGCGACGATGAAGTCCCGGTAACCCCAATGGTTGTAGATATCCATGACGTGGAGGATGATCGGTCGACCGCCGACCTCGACCATCGGCTTCGGTATTCGCGTTGTTTCCTCGGACAAACGAGAGCCGAGACCTCCTGCCAGCAGAACAACTTTCATGGCCAGCCTCGCACGTTACTGGGCGATAACTAGGTCGCGTTCGTCGCAAGTCTTTCCGGACGTGTTCAGAACACCACCTGATCAAATCGGACAAACAAACGTCTCGCTGGTGAACGAGCGAGCCGTTGAACAACCCGCCTGAAGTCGCTGCTTCGTGCCGTGACCGCATTCTTCGCGTTCACGGCAATCGAGGACTTGTCCACCCAGTTCAGGGAAGACTAATGAAAGGCGCAAAATCGACAAGATAAGCGGCTGTCAGGCAAACCCGCGTCGCTGCCGGGTTAACGCCATCCAGCTTGCTGGGAATCAATACCGCCCTCGAAGCACCAAGGGCGCCAAATGCCGCTGGTCATGCGCCGCGGGTCAAATGTTAGTCGTTCGAAGGGGCATCGGTCGGGGCCTCGAGCGCTATCTCGACCATACTGGCATCGCCTCGACAGACGAGCGCGGTCGCCTTCAAGCATTGCGGGTACAAAGGGAAAGCACGCGCGGCGCCAGGCCGGTTCTGCCGTCCAATGGATCAGCTTGCGGCGGCCAAACCGATGGGCCGGCCGACGGTGGCATCTGCTATGACATCGTCCCATTGGGCAAAGACGACCGGCTTGGCATAACGAGCCGCGACCCGAGGTCCGGAGGCGGCCAGCTTTTCGCGCAGGACTTGGTCGGTAGCGACACGAACGAGCGCCTTCGCCAACAGGCCGACATCCGACGCCGGAACGAGCAGGCCGACGTCGTCTCCGTGCAGGATCTCGGCAGGCCCCCAGGGGCAATCGAAGGCCACTGTGGCGAGCCCCGCCATCAACGCCTCCAACAACACGTTCGGAAACCCTTCGAACCTAGAGCTCAGAACAAAAACATCTCCGGCCGCGAGCCATTCGCCAGGGGAGGTCGTTATCCCCGGCATCCGCACCCGATCCGCAATTTCAAGTTTTCGCACCTGCTGCTCGAGAGACGAACGCTCGGGTCCCTCGCCGAAAATACTGAGCGTGGCTGAAGGCACACGCTTCGCAACGTCCGGAAATGCTTCGAGCAGAAGATCGAACCCCTTCTGCTTGTCGAGGCGGCCGACCGCGACGAACCGCGCCCCATCGCCTGGCGCTCGAACCGGCTTTCCGGACAACGCCACCGGGTTCGGAATGACGACCGCCCTGGATCTAAGGGGCTTGGGAAGCAGGCTGCGTGCAAAATCGGTCTGCATGACGAGAGCAGCCGCACGATGAGCCGTAACCGGGGCAATCGAGCGCCACACCAGGTTCATGCTCTGCAGCCTGAAATTGTTGCGCTCCGACATGATCGTCGCGGTGCCGAGGCCCATGGTGGCAAGCCCGGCGAGCACATTTACCTTTGTCAGGAAAGATATGACCAGGTCGGGCGAGATCTCGCGCAGTCGCCGCCGCAGCCTGAGCAGCTTGCCGAGCGTTGCCCTGATGCCTGAATTCTCTTGTAAGCGGCCGATCGCTTCGACCTGTATGGATTGGTCGTATGGGAAATAGGAACGCGGGTTCTCCGAGTTCGTCGCGATGACATGAACGATATCGCCTTGCGCACGCCGATGGTGCGCCAGGAGATTCACGACCTTTTCGGCGCCGCCTGCGCCAAGGCCGGAGAGGATGAAGACGATGCGCACGATTCCGGCAGCCCACATGGATCGATCGGTCGACTAAAGTGCGTCGCGATCTTCAGATTCGCTTCCCGCGCCTAAGGTCTTTGTCTTTACGCATGTCTTATCCCGAAACCGGGTCCACTTCCGGGAGACATGCTATGGACGAAGCGGGCCGAGTGATGCCGCTCCGGGTGAGCGGACGCCCGATCTCTCACGCGATGCGATCCGCCTTCAGCCCAAAATCACTGCTTCATGTCTTCCGTGATGTTCATCCAGCCTTGCTTGACGGCGAACTGGACAATCTGCGCTCTCGAATGAAGGTTCAGCTTTTCGGTCGCCCGGGCCTTGTATGTCTCGATCGACTTGACGCTCACGGCGGCGCGCCAGGCAATCTCCTTGTTGGAATAGCCGAGCGCCACCAGCCGAAGCACTTCCTGCTCGCGCTTGGTGAGTTCTATCCCCCCGTTAGGCAGTTCCTTCGGCGTGCTCTGCCTGATGGACTGGTCTCCCATTCCTTCGGCAGTCGGAGGGTCGAGGAAAAGGCCGCCCAGCATGGCCGTCCTGATCGCCAGCAGGAGGTTCTGGCTTGCCGACCGTTTCTGGACGAAGCCTCGCGCACCGATTTGAAGAGCCTGCTGCACGTATGTGCGCTCCTCATAGAGCGTCATCATAACGATATGTGCACGGTAGCCTTCCGACACCACCCTTTGCGCGAGAATGAGCCCGTTCATGTCGGGCAACGACACGTCCAGAACGGCCACGTCGGGATCAGTTTCTTCAATCAGCCTCAATGCTTCAGCGGCAGTGTTGGCGCCACCGGCGCATACGATGTCTTCCGAAGCTTCGATCAGCGCCCTTGCGCCGGCTATCACCACTGGATGGTCGTCGACGATGACAACCCGTATTGGAGTTTTTGACATTTATCCCCGCTGCATCACACTCTGTCGACTAATCGATTGGGATCATCGCAACGACACTCGTGCCCTTGCCCATCTCCCGGCGAATTTCGAAATTCCCGCCGAGCTCGGCGATCCTTTGACGCATGCCCGCGATTCCGCTGCATACCCTTGCAGCGGAGTGCGATTTTTCCTTCGGGGTAGCCTTTGCCAAACCGTCATCTTCGATTTCGAGCCTCAGCATCCGGCGGTCGAGCTGAGGATTGAGGCGGAGACTGATGCTGACCTGTGATGCGTCCGACGCGTGTTTCGCTACGTTGGTCAGCGCTTCCTGGACGACACGGAAAACGGCCTCCGCCGTAGCGTCGTCGAACTCGCCGGAGTCTTCCACGTCCTGATCGAAACGAGCGGCAATTCCCACTTCCTGCTCCCATTGCGGGATCAGTTGCGCCAGCGCCGTCATCAGTGAGTTGCCGCGCGGCACGCCACGTCTTTGGCCTGCACATATGGCCCTCACGTCGTCGCGAAACCGGATGACCGTCGAGTGTAGCTCCCGCAGCGAGTCGCGCAGGTTGCAATCGGTCGCGAGCAGCTCGAGTGCGGCCAGGCGAAGCATTATGCCGACAAAGTATTGCCCGGCATGATCATGAAGATCGCGCGCCATGCGCTGGCGCTCGCGAGCGACCAGCTCGGCACCGTCGGCTGAAACGGGAACTTCTTCTTGTTCGGCTAAAGAAATCTCTTCGGCGAGCGGGTATCCGTCTGCCGGAAAGGGTGATAGCGAATCAACACCCATGTCCTCGAAAGGACGGGTTTCATTCGCCAGGCCGCCCAAGGGTTTCTGTCGAGACAAACCCCTGTATCGCTGACTCCCGTCCGCTATGCGTTCGTCTACGTTAAGACCTCTTTTGGAGACCTTGTAACGATCCGCCGGACGCTCCTTGCCCGCGTATGCGTTCGAAGTCGACGCCATAATACGCACCCCAGCTAAACTGATGGTTCCCCCTCAGGTTATAGCTGCACGCACAGTCTACCGATTTTATAGACAGAATTCTGCAATCCCCAATTGCAGTGAAAACCCCACCCAAGATCGCACATACTTAACGAAAGGTACACCAAGCGGTCAGGATTAGCAATCACTTAAGAATTGCCATGGGTGGCGGGGGTTTGCGGCATTGGCGTCAGGCTTTTCATCCTCCTAAGCCCGCAGCCGGTCGGCTAGTCTTCCGGTCGGAATTTTGGAGCGGCTGGGCTCTGAATTGTCCTTGAAGGACAGTTTTGCGGCAGCCTCTCCGATGTGAGCAGGAGAGTGGGTTTGCCTGCAAACCGCGTCGCAGCCGGAGGCACTGGTGCCGCACGACGCCCGTCGGGTGTTGGCGGCGGTGGGAAATATTCTGCCATCCTGGGTTGCAGAACGTCGAAGTGCGCCGGGACGGCAATCGAGTTCGCCGCGGCACACGCCGCAGGCAATTGCAAAGGGAGCCACAACCTGGGCCTGTCCCCGAGCACGCTGCTCCGGAAGGATACGTGGTGACTGCCAATACCTCCGGCGTTTCAATCGTGGCAATGCGAGCTCCGTAGCGATGGCGGTAACGGCTAAGCATTTCTTTTCGGCCGATGCGGTCGAGGTCGATGCGGTGGAAGAATGCGAATTCTTCTCGAGCCTCAAAATGCGCAACGGCACGTTCAAGCTGACGCGACCGTCGCGTTTTGCCGACCTGAACGCCGAGATTGCCTCGATCGTCGAGAGACGATCGAGCGACCTGCGTGAGGTGCTCGATATTGGCGCGTCGACGGGCTCGACAACGATCGAACTGGTGGATTTCCTCAACACGCTCGGCGGATCGCCAAAAGTCGTCGGGACGGACCTTTTCATCGACGCTCACCTGGTCGAGCTCTTGCCCGGGCTTCGCGTCCTGGCCGATGCCGAGGGCTGGCCCCTGCAGTACGACGTCGCAGGTTTGGCGGTGCGCGCGTGGGTGCGGCGGCTTGACTATCTAACCTTCGCTGTCGGGCCGCGTCTTCTCGCCCGCGCCCTGGTTCGTCCTCATCTGAGGCGAAAGATGCTCACAGGTCGGACCAGGCCCGTGAGGATGGAAAGCCGAGCGCTCGCAAGTCGCGGCGTAAAGCTCGTCGAGAACGACATCTTCACGTTGACGCCCTCCTTTGTCGGCCGCTTCGACTTCGTTCGCGCAGCCAACATCCTCAACATCGGGTATTTCCCGACCGATCGGATGGTTCTGGCGATTTCGAACATCCGGTCATACTGCCGTGGACCCGGCGCAATGGTCCTTGTTGCAAGGTCGGTCGGCCCCGCGCAGCACGACGGCACACTCTTCGAGCTCACGGATGGAGGTCGCTTCGAGGTACGGGCCCGGGTCGGCAAGGGGTCGGAGATCGAGCCGCTGGTGCTCGGCGCCCGGGAAGCAGCCGCGCGGAGAAGCCCATGAGCCCGAATGGCGAAGCCTTGCACCTGAGATATTTGGGCATCGGAGCCGGATCGGCGGTCCTCGGACTTGCTGTCCTGTACGTACTTTACATATGGCTGTGGGTGCCGTTGGCAGGCATGGGCCTGCCAACCGGGTCGAGCGACTCCGTTGGGTCTGTCCATATCTCACCCAAGCTGCCGGATGGCCAGCAGCGGGCGTTTCCCACGGCTGAAGGCTTTGGAGCTGCGGCTCGGGGCGGTCGTGGCGGGGAAGTGATCTTTGTCACCAGCACCAATGAGAACGGCCCGGGCTCGTTGCGTGCCTGCATCGATGCGGCCGGTCCGCGCACATGCGTCTTTCGCGTCAGCGGCACCATCAGCCTCGAACAGGCATCGCTCGTGGTCCGCAACCCGTTTCTCACGATCGCCGGAGAGACGGCGCCGGGGGGCGGCATCGCGATCCGCAACGGCCCGCGACAGATACGGCCCTCGTTGGAAATCATTACCCACGACGTCATCGTTCGGCATGTACGCATCAGATCCGGGCCCCACGCCGTCGAGTCCTGCTGTTCGGGTGGCCTCGGTCTCTACGGAAAGGATGCCAGGAACATCATGATCGACCACGTGTCGGCGAGCTGGGGGTCCGACGAGACGATCGATTCCGAAGACGCCACCGACGTCACGTTCCAGTGGTGTTTCGTGACGGAACCGCTGCTGGACGGCGGCCCTGGAAAACGCAATCGGGCCCGCAACATGCTGCTGACCAAAGGCGGCAACTTCTCCATCCACCACAACCTTTTCGCCTTCGGCAAATTCCGCAGTCCGCAGCTCCAGATGGCCGTACCGTCAGCAGTGGCTGACGTCGTGAATAACGTCCTTTACTCGCCGGTCTGGGACTACGTGATCAGCTTCAGCGACCGCCTGGCTCCCGTCCAGGCCAACGTGGTCGGCAATTACAAGATCGAGGGGAAGGTGGAGAAGGACATGGACGACCGCCTCGTCCATCTGTTTGAAGAGGGAGACAAGGGCTTTTCGATCTTTCTTGCCGACAACATCGACGAGACATATCGCCCGGATGCGGACGTAGCCGAAGACGAGGCTCTCGAGGAGCGTGTGCGCCGCTTTGTCGTCTCGGACCGGGTGGACGCGCCGAGCGTCAGGACGACCTCGGCCTTGGCCGCTTATGAGGGGGTCCTCGTCTACGCCGGCGCTACGCGGCCGATGCGCGACAGCGTCGACCTCAGAATGGTCGATGCGGTGCGAACGAGGTCCGGCAAGCTGCTCAAGTCAGATCCCGAGACAGTCGGCGGGTGGCCGTCGCTCGCTTCAATTGCGCCGCCGGCCGATCGGGATTCAGACGGGATGGCGGACGAATGGGAACGCTCAGTCGGGTTGGACCCAAATGACCCCACCGACGGGGCAATGGACTTAGATGGCGACGGCTGGACCAATTTCGAGGAGTATTTGCATGAGCTCGCGGGCGACGGCCCGGGAATGGACGTGATCGATGTTTCCGGCAATGCGGCTCATTGACCTGGGCGGATCCCGCGCAAGCGACGGGCGTGGCGCCCTGTTAGCTTCGCTGGCCTTCGGAGCCGAACTTCCGACTCTGCGATCGCTCATTCAGAAAGGCGATAACGGGGGCGAGCGACAGGAGCACCGGAACGGCCCAGAAGCGACCGTAAACGTGCGGGGTGGCGTTTACCAGCGTAGCGAACAGCGCCAGGGTGGAAAACGCGCAGGCGACCTCCGCGCGAATCTCGCGGAAACGCCAGGCGCTCAGGATGGTCATGAGGGCGCCCGACAGCATCATGACAAAACCTGCCAGGGCGAAAAGCCCGCCTTCGTTCCAGATCAGCAGATAAAGGTTGTGCACGGGAGCGCGCCATTCGCTGATCTCGCGATACTGATCCGCCCCATAGCCGAGCAGGGTCGCGTGCTCGCCGAGACGGATCGCTTCGTTGATGAGCTGAAGCCGGTCGGAAAAAGTGCCGGCTTTGGCGAGGTCGCCGGTTTCGAGACCGGCCAGCACACGTTTCTGGAAGACCTCTGGCAGGAACTCGCGAACCTCTGGCGAGTGCAGAACAACCCAGAAAGCCAGACCGCATGCGGCCACCTGAAGGACGCGTTTTGTCGTCAGCGTGGCAAGGACAAAGACAATGAGTCCGAACAGCAGCCCATAAAGGGCCGTGTTCGAACCGGTCAGCATCGTCCCGTAACCGAACAGCAGCATCACGACGAGGGCTACGACGGGGCGGATCGATCGCCGCGCGGCCATCGAGAGCACGATCGGGGCGGTAAGGGCGTAGAGGCTGCCGCACTCGTTCTCTCGCTCGACAAACCCTTGCAGACGCCCGGAGCCGCTCACGAAAACCGTGAGCCTCTCACCGACGACGTCGACGACGTAGATACCGTGCAGCGTCATTATCACCATCGAGGCGATGAAGACCTTCATCAGGATATCGGTCTGACGCCGGGAGCGGCCGAGGACAACGAGCGGCAGGAGAAAATAGGCGAACAGATACTCGAGCGACAGTACGATGCCGCGGTCGACCGACCCAACGAAGAGGCTGCTCACGAACAGTGCGGCGACCATGACGACCAGTCCGGTCGTCCAATAGGCCGTCCCGGGGCCGATGGCGCCCGGCCTGATCGTTCGGGCCAGCAGCATGGCCACCAGGCAGAGACAGGTGAAGGCGTCGCTCATCGTGAAGTAGAAGGCGGGCAGCTTCAGCACATTGACCGGGGCAAAAAAGACGGCCGCGCAGGCGAACGCAAACTCCAACCTGAGGGTCGCCTTTTCCGAGGCAGAGGCGTCGGACCTGGCTATCGCATTTTCTGTCAATTCCTGTGCTTGCCACATCGCAGCACGCCGCCTTCTCAACGCAATATGCCGCCTCCTGCGGCGACATCAGGATTTGATAGTGCACTAAGCAATTTACAAATACAACAAAATAAATTAGCAATAGCACAAACAATTTATCCTTCTTTTTGGGCAGCATCGAAAGATGTAGGGGTGTGTTTCCATGGATAAAAAATACATACCGACGAATATCGAGGAAACCTACTATGCTGATACGAGCCATTCATGGCGAAGCGCTGTCGGCGTTGTGGGATTTCGTGACACGTTCGCGCTGATCGCGCGGAGGAGATACTTCATTGCCGGATTCGTGGCGGTCGCTGCCGCGCTAATGGGTATCGTGGTTCTATCGATGGCGGACACCTACACGGCCGCTGCCACACTGGTGCTCGAGCGCAATAACACGCAGATGCTGGAGGCCGTGACGCAACTGGACACCGAGCAACGCGACCGTTCTGCCGTCGAGACCGAGATGGACATCATTTCATCCCGCGTCTTTGCGGGGCGAGTGGTCGATGCCACCAATCTGACCGAACATCCCTGGTTCAACACCTATCTCGCCGATGAAGACGAGCCGGGCACGCTGCTGGGCGATCTGTTTGCGGCGGCAAGGAAGGTGGTACTGGAAACGCTCGGGTTCGGGGAGCCGACTCATCCCAGAATTTTGCCAGATAAGTCTGTTCAGCGGGACCGCGCCATTTCTTCGCTGCTTGCGCAGATGGCCGTATCGCGAAGCGGCGAAAGCTTCGCGGTTACGGTGAGGTTGACCAGCCCGGATCCCGAGCTCTCCGCCACGCTCGCCAATACCGTCGCAAACCTCTACGTGGACTGGTCGCGCGAGGTCCGGCGGCAAACGATGGGCGACGCCGTCAACTTCCTGCGCGATCGTGCCAATCAAGTGGCATCCAGAATCGCTCAAAATGAGCGTGTCATCACGGAATTCACGCGCGAGAACCATCTCGCCGCCGACGAGCGCGACGACCTGGTACGGCACCGCATTGCCGACCTGAACACGCAGCTGACGTCCGCTCGAGTCGACTTGGCAGGTATTCGTGCAAAGCGGGAGCAAGGGCGGCGCGTTATCGCAGGCACGGCAGAATTGGAGGGTTCGGCGCTGGACTCGCCTCTGTTGACCACCTTGCGGGCTGAACAGGCTGTTCTTGTCCGCCAGCGTGCGCAATACGCGTCCAACTTCGCTGCTGGCCATCCCCAGATCGTTGAGACGGACGCTCAGCTTGCCAGCGTCTCAGCCATGATCGGCGCCGAAATCCGGCGCATCGTCGAGGATCTCGCCGGAGAGGAGAAGGTCGTGAACGATCGAGTGCTCCAGCTTGAGGCGCAGCTTTCCGATCTCCAGAAGACGCTAGATCAGCGCAGCCTTGCCGAGATCAGGCTGCGCGAGCTCGAACGGGATCTGCTTGCCGACCAGAAGCTGCATGATCTTGTCGTGGCGCGCCTCGGCGGACTGGATCCATTTGCCGAGGTCGCCAAGCCAAGCGCGCGGGTCGTCTCTATTGCTGAAGTGCCGACCGCGCCGTCCTTCCCGCAAAGGGGCCGCATCTTCGCGGCCGGAATAGCCGGCTCGGCGGTGCTGGCCGTGATCCTAGCAGTGATGCTCGAGGCCAGCGACATGCGCATCTGGTCGGGGCATCGCATCACCCAGCTCGTGCGGCTCCCCAACCTCGCGAACATCCCACGCACGGCGCAATCGCTGTTTAAATCGCAGGCGAATGTCGTGGCGCGCCTGACAAAGAAACCGCGCTCCGCAAGCACGGAAGCGTATCGGTCGCTTTACCTCGCATGCCGAGCGCAGCTCTCATTGACAAAGGCCGTGGTGGTCGTCACCGCGCCGCTTTCCAATCACGGGACAACGTCGGTGGCATTTGGTCTGGCGTTTTCCGCCAGCCGCGACGGCATGAGAACTCTCTATGTCAGCCTGGACGGTCACTCTTCGGATTTCGGTGCTGCCAAACGCCATGAGCAGAAGCCGGAAACAGCCGTCGGGAGCGGCGATACGGACGTCCTTATTCGATCTGTGCCGGATCTTCCTCGACTGGACATCCTTGCGTTCCCCCGACCCTCCGTCGTCCATCAGATCGCGGCCGTCGCTGACACGGAGAGCGCGCGGCAGCTGTTCGAGAAGTTGCGTGCAGCTTACGACTTGGTCATTGTCGATACCGCGCCGGTGCTGCTCGTCGAGGACGCCAACTGGCTCTCGCCGCTTGTGGACGGCATCGTGCTCGTCGTCCGCTTTGGCCACACCACCGAGTCGGAACTGGCGGGCGCCGTTTCGCGCTTGAACCTGAACCACGCGCCGCTGATCGGCACGGTGCTCAACGGCATCGATCCGCGCGGCCGTCCCACGACCGAGCCGCTCGGTCCGGTGAACTATCCCCGACAGGCCAGGACTTATTTCGTCAGCTAACCTAACTCGCTGTCAGGCAGAACGCGCTATGGAAGGATCATTCAGTTTCGGCCCGCCGCAGAAGAGCCATCTCCGACAGCAGGCGGTGGCTAATGACCCTGGCATCGAAGCGTTCCCGCGCAATCTCCAGCGAGCGCAATCCCATCCCCGTCGCCAGTTCCGGGTCTTCGATGAAACGCCGCATCGCGGCGGCCAGGCCTTCGGGGTCGCGCGGCTGCACGATGAGACCGTTCTGCCCTTCGAGAACTGTGTCGCGGCAGCCTGGCGTGTCCGCGGTAATGATGGCGCGGCCGGTTGCCATGGCTTCCAGGATGCTGCGGGGAATTCCCTCGCGGTAGTAGGAAGGCAGAACAAAGACGGTGCATTCGGCCAGATAGGGCCGCACGTCCAATGTCTCGCCGAGATACTCGATCACACCCTCGGCTTGCCAACGTTCCACATCGGCTCGCGCGACTGCCATGGGACTGGGATCGATCGGACCGAGCAGCAGGAAACGGGCGGTGGGATAGCTGGACCTCAGGACGCGGGCGGCTTCGACGAATTCGGAAATTCCCTTCTCGCGCAGCAGGCGAGCAATCATCAGAAAGACCGGAGGGCCCTGCGGCAGGTCAGCGGCGGCGTAGCGGGCGAAATCGACGCCGGATCCGGGCACGGCGACGATACGTCGAGGGTCCGCCATTCGGCCCGAACGGACGTCATTGGCATCCGCTTCATTGTAGACGAACACACGGCCGACGCCGCGCAGCGCGATCCTGTACATCCATGTGACAATCCTGCGGATCGATCGCAGGCGCGGATTGTTGGAATGATCGCTGAAAGTGTAGCCCAGGCCGGTGATGAGCGCGTGGCGCTCTTTCACTCCCGCCAAACGTGCGGCAGTGAGCCCGTAGATAATGGGCTTCATCGTATAACAGACAACGACATCCGGCCGGAGCCTGCGAAACGCTGCCCAGAGTGCGGTCAACGTGCGCAGATCCTCGAAGGGATTGAGGCCGGCCCTTGCCATCGGCACCTGCACGAACGAGACCCCGATCGCAGCCAAGGCATCGATGGTCGGCCCATGGTTTTCGGGACCGAGGGCGACGACTTCGTGTCCGTTGCGGACCATCTCCTGAAGCAGCTGGAGCCTGAAGTTCACCAGCGAGACCGTATAGCTGCACACGACGGCAACCTTGCGTCGCACGCCATCCCGGGGCGAAGCCTCGCTACCCGCCTGTTGTGCCATATGATCCCGATATCCAGATCGCGCGGACCTGGGAGAGGCCGGAAGCGACCTCTGACCAGGCGGCGCGGCTCGCTTTTCATCTATGATCATGATCAAGCAATGGCACAGAATGCAATGTTTATCCAGAGGAAATTCCTGACATGAGATCGACAGGAATCGGCTTAAAGGAAATACTCATGATGAAGAGCCGCGCATTTCTGTATGTATTGGTTCCGATACTAGCGTTTATAATTTCCGGCCCCGGATCAAACTATGCATTTTCTGCGCAGAAGTCGGAAATGGATTTCGAATTGGCTGCGGGAGATGTAGTTAGGCTGGATATCCTCGATGACGACAAGGAGCCGGTGGACTTGCCGGTCGCCACTGACGGATCGATCCAGGCGCCTTTCCTTGGGGCGGTACCCGTGGCAGGGCTCACGGTTTCCGAAGCCTTGGCCGAGCTGACACGAAAATATGTCGAGCAACGTATCTTTGTTGTGCCGAAACTCGGCTTCTCGGTCGCTGCCTACCGGCCAGTCTTCGTTGTCGGCGATGTGCGGCAACCAGGTTCGTTTCCGTTCCAGCCGCAACTTACCGTAGAGAAGGCGATCGGACTTGCCGGGGGACAACTCGCGAGCGATCCGACCGAGGACCCGGTCCTGGCGCGCGCGCGCCTTCGCGGCGAGCTCGAAACGATCGAGGCCAGTATCATCAAGGAGGCGCTCGCCTTCGCACGGCTGACGGCCGAACTCGCCGGCCGTTCCGAAATTCTGCCTGACGATCTTCCGCCAACAGCGCGTGACTATGTGAACGGACCTTTAGCCGACTCCGTGCGCGAAGTGGAGCTTCGCATAGCGAAGGCAGACAATGACGGTTTCTCCGCCCAGCAGACTGTCCTGCAAGAACAGATAGCGGAGGCCGAGAAGGGAATGGTGCTGCTCAATCAGCTGCTCGAAAACGTCAACGGGACGATCGAGCTCGCGCAGGGCGATCTCGATCGCTCGCAAGAGCTTAACAAGCGCGGCCTCAACACGAAGTCGGATGTCTCCAACCTGCAACGTCGGCTTTCGGAGGAAGAAGGCCGGCAGCTCGAGGTGCTGAATAACATCTCCCAGGGAAGACGAGACATCGGTCTCCTGAAAAGCCGGCTGGTCGAGCTGGCGCAAAAGCGCCTTGTGGATGCGCTGACCGATCTCCAGACGCACAACGTCAACCTCGCTACCTACCTTACCACGCACCGTAAGACGGAGGAGCAAATCGTTCTGATGTCCAGCCTGACGGCTGAGGCGCTGGCCAAGAATAGGCAGGTGACGCTTGACTTTGCGATCCGCCGGGGCGCCGGCGAGAGCGTGACCGACATGCCGGCAACCGCCACCAGCGTCCTTTTTCCCGGCGACGTGCTCGTCGTGAAAATTCACGATGGCGACGACACATCGTCGGTCGCCGCGGCGCAGCCCTGAGGTCGAAGATGGAAGCAGGGACAGCACAAGCCAGCAGCAGCGTGCGGGCACACGAGGCGGAGCCGCCGCTTGGAATTGCGCAAGGCATCGTGGCCTTGACTGCGTTGTCGGTTTTGGCGGTGCCGGCACTATTCACTGCCGGCCTGCTCTGGATGTCGCTCGGCCGGCCCCTGCTGTTCCGTCAAATGCGCAGCGGCATGCACGGCCGTCCGTTCACGGTCATCAAGTTTCGCACCATGCACGACACGCGGGATGCCGCGGGCCAGCTTCTTCCCGATGCGGAGCGCGAGACTGCCGTTAGCCGGTTCATCAGGTCCGTTCGCATGGACGAGATCCCGCAGCTGCTGATGGTCCTTAGAGGCAGCATGAACATCGTCGGTCCGCGGCCGCTGCGGCCAGCCACCATTGAGTCTTTCGGTTCACTGGGCAGGATTCGCTCCCAGGTGCGGCCGGGGCTGACGGGCTGGGCGCAGGTCAATGGCAACACTCGGCTGTCGGATGCGCAAAAGCTGGCGCTCGACATCTGGTACATCGACCATCGTTCCGTCGCGCTCGACGCGCGAATCCTGCTTCTGACCGCCAGCACCCTGATATTCGGCGAGCGGATAGATGCAGGAAATCTTGCGGCCGCCACGGCGCATCTCGCCGGCCGAACCAGCCCCGCCGCCGAGGTTCAGGCCAGGAGCGAACAGCAGTGAGGACCGCGTTCGTCGGAGCTGTCGAGGGCTCGCTGATTGCGCTGGCCGCGCTGGTCGAAGCTGGAGAGGCTCCAGGGCTGGTGATCACGTTGCCGCCGGAGGCGTCGTCGCGGCATTCCGATTTCGCCGACCTCAACCCCATGGCGCGCGCCGGCGGCAGCCGCGTCGTCTATTCGACCAATATCAACGAGCCGGCAGTCATCGATGCGTTGCGAAGCTTCGAAGCGGACGTGGTGCTTGTGATCGGCTGGTCGCAGATCTGCGGGGACGCCTTCCGCTCTGTCGCCCGCATAGGCAATATCGGGTTTCATCCTTCGGCGCTGCCGCGCATGAGGGGACGCGCGGTGATCCCCTGGACCATTCTGCTCGGCGAACCGACGACGGCGGCTTCCTTGTTTTGGCTCGATGGGGGAGTCGATTCCGGTCCGTTGCTTTTGCAGGAGCCGATCGTCGTCGCTGCCGATGAGACTGCAAAGAGCCTTTATCTGAAACAGACGGGTGCGCTTGCCCGCATGTTGCCAAGGGCGATCGCGCTTGTGCGGTCGGGCAATGCGCCCCGTATCGAGCAAGACCATAGCCAGGCAACCTATTGCGCCAAACGGACGCTGGACGACGGCTCCATCGACTGGCACGCGCCAGCGCATGCCATCCTGCGGCTGGTGCGTGCCGTAGGGGCGCCTTATCCGGGAGCCTTCACCACATCCGGCGGCCGCAGGCTTTTCATCGATGCCGCGGCGCCGTTTGCCGAGTCCGATCGATATGTCGGTCTGGCAGGGCAGGTACAGTGCTACCGCGGAGATGGGTTTGTCGTTCGCTGCGGAGACGGCAAGTGCATCGAGGTCATGGCTTGGCGGCAGGAGCAGGGTGAGGGACGCCCACGCATGCACTCGAAGCTCGGCGCCGGCGCCGCATAGTCGAAGGGCTTCGCGCGTTCGCCCGGCCAGAGGCCGGACGATTGCAAGGGGACGACACGATGCTGATGCAAGATGTTGACTTTCTCATTATCGGCGCAACCAAGAGCGCGACGACCTGGCTGCAGAGATCGCTGCAGGCCGATCCGCTGGTATCGATGCCGGATCCCGAACTGCACTATTTCAGCCGGGAATACAGTCGCGGCGATCAATGGTATCTCTCGCAGTTTCCCCAGCGCGCGAGTGCGCTCATAGCGGGAGAGAAGTCCAACTCATATCTGGAAGATCCTGAGGCGGCGGTCCGGATCGCCTCAAAGCTGCCGGACGCGAAGCTGGTGGCGCAACTTCGCAATCCGGTGGAAAGGGCCTACTCGCACTATTGCATGATGTATCGCAGAGGCGAGGTCGGGCGGCATGTCGAGGCTTATCTGGATCCCCGCAGCTCGAAGGACCAAAGGCTGATAAGCGGCGGCTTTTATTGTCGGCAGCTCCGCGCCTACTATGACCGCTTTCCGTCCGAGCGCCTTCTGGTCACCTTTTACGAGACGATCGAGGCGCGCCCCCAGCAGCAACTGTCCGCCGTCAGGGCCTTCCTCGGGTTGCCCGTGGGCGAGGCATCCGAACCGATCCGCATCAAGGTCAAGGACAAGACCACGCCGATGCTGCGCCCGGGGCTGCGGCGCCTGTTGCGCCCAATGAAGCAGGTCGTGGCGCCGTTTCGCGACAATCGCTACTTCCGCAAGCTTCACGGCGCGCTTGCCGCTGAAGTCAGCTACAGCCCGTTTCCGGACGAAATCCGCCACCGGTTGGTCGACCACTATGCGCCGGATGTCGAGGCGCTGGGGCAACTGGTTGGCCGCGATTTGTCAGGTTGGCTGCGTCACTGCACGATCCCTTCCTTGGACGGAATGGGCGGCCGGTAATCCACTTCGGGAATGGCTCGCGCAAAACCCGAAGCGGGCGAGGGGATTAACTGACAGGCTCTGCGCTTCGCGGCCCTATGCAGGCGCCATGCGGTTTCCGAAGATGAAGGCGCTGGGTATTTGTAGTGAGGCGGGCGACTGCGAAGCTGTTGCCGCTTCTTTATGGCATTTTTGTTGAATTCATTGATGATTAGCGCAAGGTAATTCCTGACGTTACGCAATTCAAGTATTGTTTCATTGCACAATGGTCGTGTGTAAAGTGCCCTTGCGATGAGTTTCTTCTAGTGTGATCGCTCGATAAGTTGCTGGCATTCTGCCAAGGAGCCTTCATGGAGCAGTTTCGGCTGAACACATTTGTTTCGACGAGAGCCGATGTGTTCGAACGCACTCTCGTGATCGCGCCGCACCCCGACGACGAGGTTCTCGGGGCGGGCGGAACGATCGCCCGGCTTGCGAGGGCAGGGCACGACGTGCGTGTTGCGGTCGTCACCACGGGGCAGCAGCCTGATTATGCGGCATCCGATGTCGCCATGGTTCGCTCCGAAGCCGAGCAGGCGCATGCCCTCCTCGGAGTAAGGGAGACTTCGTGGCTCGACCTTCCGGCGGCGCGTATCGCCGAGACGCCGAGGCGAACGATCAACGCCTCATTGCAGGAGATCGTCCGGCGGACGGCGCCTACAGCGCTGCTGGTGCCTTTTGCGGGCGATATTCATGTGGACCACCAACTGATCTTCGAGGCAGCGATGGTGGCGGCGCGGCCGCATCAGCCGGCATACCCGGCCACGATCCTGGCCTATGAAACGCTGTCCGAGACGAACTGGAACGCGCCGTACCTGACGCCTGGTTTCCACCCGAACGTCTTCGTGGACGTCAGCGACACTCTGGACATCAAGCTCTCGGCTGCGGGGATGTATCGCTCCCAGGTGCGGGCCAGTCCCCATGAACGATCGATCGAGGCACTCAAGGCATTGGCGGTGTTGCGCGGCGCGACCGTGCACCTTCCTGCCGCGGAGGCCTTCGTACTTATCCGAAGCGTAATTCATCTCTGATCCATGCTTCAGCAGGCGTGCTATGAACATCCGACATGACAAGAAGGAAAACGGGCACATCACGCCCTTCAGATGGCCTCAATTCGACGAGGAGCAGATCAGCGACGTCGTCGCCGTTCTGAGATCCGGCAAAGTGAATTCGTGGACTGGCAACAAGGTCCACGAATTCGAAGAGGCCTACGCCACGTTGCTCGGACGGCGACACGCAATCGCACTCGCCAACGGCAGCGTTGCGCTCGAGCTCGCCCTGCGGGCGATCGGACTGCTGCCTGGCGACGAGGTCATCGTAACGCCACGCAGCTTCATCGCTTCCGCCTCGTGCGTGCCGATGGCGGGAGGTGTGCCGATTTTTGCCGACGTGGACATCGAAAGCCAGGCGATAACGGCTGAATCCATTGCGGCAGTAATGACTCCGCGGACACGAGCGGTGATCGTTGTCCATCTTGCGGGATGGCCGGCCGACATGGACTCCATATTATCCCTGGCGGCGGAAAGAGGCATCATCGTCATCGAAGATTGCGCGCAGGCGCATGGTGCGGAATACAAGGGCCGGCCTGTCGGCAGTTTCGGGCATATCGCGGTGTTTTCGTTCTGCCAGGACAAGATCATCTCGACGGGCGGCGAGGGCGGGCTGCTGGTTCTCGACGACGACACGATATGGGCCCGGGCCTGGAGCTTCAAGGAACACGGCAAGGCTCACGAGCTGCTGTCGTCGAAGACCCATCCCGTCGGCTTCCGCTGGCTGTGCGAAACGTTCGGAACGAACTACCGCATGACGGAGGTCGAGGCGGCGATTGGGCTGCGGCAACTGCAGAGGCTGCCGGCCTGGCACGCACAGAGATCGGCCAACGCCGCCATTCTCCTGGACGCGTTCCGCGGCCTGCCCGGCCTGAGGACGCCACAGCCGCCGGCGCATGTTCGGCACGCTTGGTATCGCCTTTACACCTTCGTGCGGCCGGAGAAGCTGAAGCGGGGCTGGAACCGCGACCGGATTCTCGATGCGGTCACCGCCGCCAGCGTCGAATGTTTTACCGGTAGCTGTCCGGAAATCTATCGCGAAAAGGCGTTTTCGGATTTCCAGCCGGCGCGAAGGCTTGTGGCAGCGAAGCTCCTTGGCGAGACCAGTCTCGCCTTCCTTGTCGATCCTTGCCAGGACGCCGCCTCGATGCTGCGTGTTGCGCAGGTGGTGGCCGCCGTCATGCACGATGCGACGGAGGCGACCACTGAAATCGAACGACCGGCGGAGGCACCCGACAGATGGGTTCCCTGGGCGGGGGTCAAGTCACATGCAATTGACAATGTTGGTCTCGTCGGCGGGCAGGCGGGTCGGGCTAATTGAATGCTTCCGCCGCTCGGCGTCGGCGGACGGCATCGATCTGCGCGTGCTTGCCTGCGATATCGAGCCGGAGCTCAGCGCAGCCTGCTGCGTTGCGGATCGCGCCTTTGCGGTGCCCAGGTGCGACGATCCCCGGTTCATCGATTCGCTTCTGGAAATCGTGACTGATTTCGGCGTCGACCTGGTGGTTCCGACGATCGATCCGGAGCTTGCCCCGCTGGCCAATGCGGCGGACCGGTTCAGCGCGGCCGGAGCGCGGGTTCACGTCAGTCCGCCTGGCGTGATCGATGTTGTGCGCGACAAGCTCAGAACTGCCGAAGTCCTCGAGGCGGCTGGCGTTCCGGTCCCTTGGACAGTTCCGCTCGAGGCCGTCCGCGCCTCATTCCATCAGGTCGAGTGGCCGCTTTTCCTGAAACCGTCAGCCGGCAGTGCAAGCCGCGGCATCAAGATCGTTCACGGCCCGGCTGACGTTCCGCGTGACGTGGAGGAGCCGATGATCCTCCAGCAACTGCTGGTCGGTCCGGAATATACGGTCAACATGTTCATCGACGAAGCCGGCGTGCTGCGCAGCGCCGTTGGACACAAACGGCTGCGCGTCCGAGCCGGAGAAGTCGAGAAGGGGCGGACCGAGCGCGATCCTATGCTGCGCGGTTTGGCGGAGCGAATTGCGTCCGCCTTGCCGCAGGCTCGAGGCGTGCTTTGTTTTCAACTGATCGTGGACCGCAGGTCGGGACCGCGCGTATTCGAGATCAATGCGCGTTTCGGCGGCGGTTATCCTCTCGCCCATTTTGCCGGGGCTGAGTACGCGCGCTGGCTGCTCGAGGAGGTGGTTGGCTTGCCGTCTACCGCGCACGATGCCTGGCGATCAGGCGCGCTGATGCTGCGATATGACGCCGCCACGTTCTCAGGTTGAGGCGGGTCCGGCCATGTCGAAGGCGGTTCTGATTTTTGACCTGGACGACACCCTCTACCTTGAACGGGATTTTGCGCGAAGCGGCTTCGTCGCGGCCGGCGCCTGGCTGGAGCAGGAAGTCGGCGCCTGCGGACTTGCCGAGCTCTGCCAGAAAATGTTCGAGGACGGCCAACGGTCTCGCATCTTTGATGACGCGCTCGAAACCCTCGGCTTGGCGGCCGAACCGGGCCTCGCGGGTCTTTTGATAGAGCTCTATCGGACACACGAGCCGACCATTGCCCTGGCGCCGGACGCGCAACGGTATCTCGCCTCCCGAAATGGCAGCGGGGGCTTGATCACGGACGGCCTGCACAGGACGCAATGCGCAAAAGTGCGGGCGCTGGGGCTCGACGATAAGCTCGAATTCATCGTCTATACGGATGCGTTGGGTCCTGGTTTTGGCAAGCCGCATTCGCGAGCGTTCGAACTGGTCGAGGAATGGGCCACGCCCGATCTGCCGCTCGTCTATATAGCGGATAATCCGAAGAAGGACTTTGTCACGCCGCGCGCGCGCGGATGGGGAACCGTGCAGGTGGATCGCCCCGGGCGCGCCAACCATTTCGCCGCGCCGGACGCAGCGCATGAGGCGCATGCGCGCATCTCGAGCCTGGACGATCTCGACGCGTGCCTCGATCGTCTCCTCTGGAATTGCCGACCTGTGCGGGTTGACCGGCGTCCACATGCCGGGGCTCCGGGGTTCGCGTTGTGAGGAGTCGGCGTCGCCCTTCAGGCTCCGCCGATCGCCCTCCAGGCTGGACAAGCGCTGTCCGGCATTTCCTGACGGACCCGCTCACCGTTGCGACGAACATTCGTGACATAACGTTTTCGAAGCGGGCTCCGCACGGAGTTCTTGGGGATTGGTGCGGTCTGCTGGCTGTCGCCGGATTGATCATGGTGACGCAGGGCCGCGCACTTGGGATATCTGGCATGATCATGGCAGCTTCATGCTGACGTTGGGCAAACGTGCAAAACTTTGGCGCAGCGACACGGCGCTGCGTGGTCGCCTTGTCAGTGTTGGCCATTTGCTGACGGGCAACGCTTTCGGCACCGTCATCGGCATGCTGGGCTTCCTCGCCACCGCGAGGGCGCTCGGCGCGGCGGATTATGGAATTCTTGCCCTCACTTACAGCTACGTCCGTGTGGTGGGCCTCATCGTGGGTTTCCAATCGTGGCAACCCCTCATCAAATACGGGGCCGAGCTGACGGGCAGCGAGCATTCGGAAGACTACCGTTCGCTCATGAAATTCGGGCTGCTGGTCGACGTCGCCGCTGCGCTCGCGGCATATATCGTTGCAGTCGGATTTGCGCTGCTGTTCGGACCGCTGATCGGGATCGGCGAGGTCGGCATCAAGCAGGTCGTCATCTATTCTACAGTGCTGCTGTTCGACCTGAAGGGTCTGCCGACAGCCGTGTTGCGGCTGGCCGGTCGCTTTCGGATCATCGCCTATGGTTCGGTTGTCGGTGGCGCGGTGCGATTGCTCTTGTGCATGGCCGGCCTGCTTGCCGACATGGGACTTCTATATTTCGTGGTGGTGTGGACGTTGTCGCAGGTCGCGGGTTCGATCGGCGTCCTTGTGCTTGCCCTCAACGAGCTTAGACGGCAGGGCGTTCGGAATTTGCTGTCGGCACGACTTGCGGGCGTGACCACGCGCTTCAAGGGACTTTGGGGCTTCACCCTCGCCAGCAGCGCCGAGCTAACCGTCCGTTCCAGCACGAATGAGTTCGATACGCTGCTTGTCGGCCTGCTTACCGATGCGACCGGGGCGGGTCTCTATCACGTCGCCAAGCGCATTGCGCGGCTGGTCCTGCAGATAGGTGTCCAGGTCCAGGCCGTGCTTTATCCTGACGTTGCCCGGCTATGGGCTCAGCGCGCGATCCCAGCCTTCCGCCGCACCGTGCTGCAGACGGAGATCATGCTCGCCGCTTTTGGTGTTGTCATGGTCACGGCCACGGTTCTGGGGATCGTACCGTTGCTCGAATGGACGGTAGGGCCGCAATTCGCCGCAGCCGGTCCATTGGCCATCGTCCAGATGATCGCGGTGGCGATGATGTTGAGCGGCAGCGTGACGCGCGTCGCGCTTTTGGCTATGGGGCGTCAAATCGCGGTTCTGCGCATGGTGCTGGCCGGAACATTGGCATTCCACGCGACCGCGCTGACCATGATCCCATGGATCGGAGCGATGGGTGCAAATGTCGCGCACATCGTCATGAGCTGCATTCTGCTGGCGGGATGGGCGTATATTTACCACTCCAGCCTTGCGGCCCATGCGCTGAAAACCCCCGACGAAGTGTCGGCCGGAGCCGGAAAGCTTCTCAAGGCTTTGGATGTCCAGCGGGATCGCCCGCCCGTCGATGCCGATTTACCTGACCTGAAAACCGCCCGGCAATAGCGCATCGCTGGCTTGATGCTGAACATGACCGGGTCGAGCCGATAGCGGCGCTCGGTGCTGGGGAGATGCCCATGCGCGACGCCCCGTTGGTCGTCTGTTTCCCTTTCGTCGGCGACGAATTGGGTGGGAGCCACGTTTCCGCCATCAAACTGATTGAGCGCCTCGATCCGAAACTCGTCACTCCCCTTGTCGCGCTGCACTTTACCGGCGGTCCGGTCGCCGCCTATCTCGCAGGCCGCGGCGTGCCGTTCGTAGCAGCTCCGGGATATGGCTTCCCGCAACGTGATTTGGCGACCGGCTCCAACCTGTCTGTCGGCTCCAGGCTGCGCATGATGGGCTATCTGGCAGGCTCGGCGCTGCCTATAAGCCGGTTTCTTCGCCGCAACGAGGTTGACGTCGTCCATACGAATGACGGGCGGATCCATGTGAGTTGGGCCCTTCCTGCTCGCCTCGCCGGAGCCCGGCACATTTGGCATCACCGTGGCGACCCGGATGCGCTGGGCGTCAATTATGTCGCCCCTCTGATAGCCACGCATCTGATAACCGTCTCACATTTCGCGAAGCCGCAAAAACCTATCGTCGATGTAAGTCGCAGGCTTTCAGTTGTGCGCAGTCCATTCGATCTCCCAAAGAGCGAGATCGGCCGGAACAAGGCGCGCGCTATGCTCATAGAGACGCTCGGCTGCTCGCCCGACATGCGGTTCCTCGGCTACTTCGGGCTATTGATCGATCGCAAGCGTCCGGTCGGCTTCGTGGAGGCGGTTGCGGTTTTCGCCAAGCGGCATCCGGAGATTCCGGTGATGGGTTTGCTCTTCGGAGTGCCCGGCAAGGAAGCCCCGGAACTCGATGGACTGGTGCTGCAGAGGGCAAAAGAGCTCGAAGTGGCAGATCGGATAAGGCTGATGGGGTTCCGCAACCCTGTCGAGCCCTGGATGCAGGCGATGGATGCCCTGCTCGTCCCGGCTGTGCGGGAGCCGTTCGGTCGCACCCTTATCGAGGCGATGCTGCTCGAAACGCCTGTCATAGCGACCGATGATGGCGGCAATCGCGAAGCCATCGAGCATGGCATCACCGGCTTGCTCGTGCGGCCCGACCGCCCGGAATGTTTTGTCGAACCGATCCATTCGATCCTGACCAACGACGAATTGCGCAACAGGATCGTCGCCGCCGCAGCCGACCAGGCTTCCCTCATCTTTGGCACCGACACCCACGTCAGGGACGTCGCCGCGATCTATCAGCGGGTTCATCGACCTGCCCGCCAGCCTGCCGATCAGGAGGATTCGGCGCGCGAAATGGCATTGTGAATCCCGTCAAAATGCGTGGGATCAGCCATCGTCCTCAATCGCTCGCCGCTTCCGGCGAGCCGTTGCGCCTCACGCGAAGCTGCTGGAAGGGCTTTTACTGACAGGTGCTGCCGTTCGCGCTTCTATGCACGCCCGGCTTCATGTCCCAACATCCTTCCACACGACGAGGCAAGACCAGCAACTGTGGCATTGCGGCCGGAAATAACGCGCGCCGCTCAAGTAAAGATGGCTGCAAATGGCGGATAGCAATTTTGTGACGAGATGGTCGCGCTTTTCGTCTTCCATCGCCAACCCTGGCGTGACTCCGGGCGCAATGCCTATCGCAGGACGAGACGTTCGGTTCTACTATCGGGAATTGAGATCGCACGTCCGATCCGCCGCCAAGTCGGCAATCCAGAAACGACGCCTCTACGCGGTGGATCTCGTCCTCAGCGTGCTGGCGGTCATACTCGCCGCTTGGCTTCGATTTGGCCTCGACGGATTCTACGAACCGGGCGCTGCCAGGGCTCTTGCACTTCTGACGGGGGTCTTTGTCGCCACCTGCGCCATCGCATTCCCGGTCTGCGGTCTTTACAAGCGCAAATGGCGGTATGCGTCCTTGCCGGACTACATGGTGCTGGTGCAGGCGGCCGTGGTCGTATCGCTCGCCCTTGCGACCTGCGTCTTCTTCTATTCGGGATTTCATATCATCCCGCATTCCATCGTCGCCATTGAGTTCATGGCGCTGACCTCGCTTCTAGCCGGGGTTCGGTTGGCTTTCCGTCAGGAGGACCTCAAGACTCGCGCTCCGGCAACCTTGCTGCGGGCCACGGCGGGTTCGGACGTCCTCGTGCCGGTCCTGCTCGTCGGAGCCGGCCAGGAGGCTGATCTCTACCTGCGCGCGCTGCAGAGGGATCGCACCTCCGCATATTGGCCCGTCGGCTTCCTCGATGACTCGCCGGCCGAAACCGGCGCCATGCTCAGAGGAGTGCCGGTGCTCGGCACGACGGAAGATTTCGAGGCCGTGGTTGCCGATCTGGATCGGCGCTCGCAAAGGCCGCGCCGCCTGATCTTCACCGCGCCGCCGTCGACCTTCAAGGGCGACACAGTCGAGCGGCTCATAGAGAAGGCCGACAGGATGGGCACGCCCGTCTCGAGGCTGAGTCCGGCAACCGAACTGCGCAGCCCCCACGCTGGTAATGCGTTCGAATTGCGTCCCATCGAACTTACAGATCTGCTTGAGCGGCCGCAGGCGGCGCTCGATGTCGCCGCGCTGCGACGGTTCATCCACGGGCGCCGAGTGCTGGTAACCGGGGCCGGTGGATCGATCGGCACCGAGCTGACACGGCAGGTCGCCGCTCTGGGACCGTCGCGACTGATCGTCGTCGACAATTGCGAGCTCAATCTCTATTCCGTCGATCTCGATCTCACCGAAAATTTCCCGACTGTGCCGCGAGCGGTACATTTGTGCGACGTGCGCGATATGCGTCGGGTTAACGGCGTATTCGCCGAGCACAAGCCGGAGCTGGTGTTTCACGCCGCGGCTCTGAAGCACGTCCCTATGGTTGAGCTCAATCCCTGCGAAGGCGTGCTCACCAATGTCTGTGGAACCATGAACATAGCCGAGGCGGTCAAATGCTGGGGCGCCCTCGCCATGGTCCAGATATCCACGGATAAGGTCGTGAATTCGCCGAACGTCATGGGCGCGACCAAGCGGCTGGCTGAACTTTATTGCCAATCGCTCGACCTCGAATGCGCCGGCAAACCGGGAGCACCGCGGTTCGTGACCGTGCGTTTCGGCAACGTGCTCGGTTCAAGCGGATCGCTCATCCCGCTGTTCAAGCGCCAGCTCGCGCGCGGCGGGCCGCTCACCGTCACCCATCCGGAAATGAAACGCTTCTTCATGACCATTCGCGAGGCGGTCGAGCTTACCTTGCAGGCCTCCGCCTACGCTCTCGAAAAGAAGCTGGGCAGCGGCGAGATCTTTGTTCTCGACATGGGCGAGCCCATCAAGATCATCGATATGGCGCGCCGCATGATACGCCTTGCCGGTTTTACGCCCGACAAGGACATGCACATAGAGATTATCGGCAGACGCCCCGGAGAGAAGCTGTTCGAGGAACTTTTCGACGAGAACGAGAAGCGCGTTTCGCCCCCTGTTCCAGGCGTGTTCGGAGCCGTGCCGACGCCCGTCCCGTTGGAAGTATTGTATCAGGCGTTCGAGCGGCTGCACGGGCACGCGGTCGAGGGGAACACCGCGGCCGTCTTCGATACCATGCGTTGCATCCTGCCGGGCTTCCGTTCCGCGCAGGAAGCCAAGGAGCGCGTGCGCGAGATGGCAAATTCCTGAGCGCCTCCGGTCTAAATCGTGCCTCAAAGCGCCTGGACAAAGTCGCGGATGGCAGAGTTGCGCGACTGCGTGTGGGGGTTTGTCTTGTGGCTGAAGCTGTTGCTACTTGCCTGGAGCCTTGCACTTGTTGTCCCGGCCGCGGCCTATGACGCGCCGCTCGCCGATCAGGCTCGCTCCGTACTGAACAAGGCGGCTGCCTACTTTGCCACGACATTGGCGTTCGAGGGCAGCTTCGTTTGGGAGTATTCCAAGGATCTGTCGGTCCGCAAAGGCGAGGGCCTTGCGTCACCGACGATGGGCTGGGTGCAGCCGCCCGGTACGCCCTCGGTCGGCGCGGCATTCCTTCGTATCTACGAGGCCACGGGCGAGCAGCAATGGCTTGAAGCCGCAAAAGCTTCGGCCCGAGCCCTGGTCGAGACGCAGCTCGTCTCCGGCGGCTGGTATTATTCGCAGGAGTTGGGCCGGGAAGCACGCAAGCAATGGTGTTACAGAGCCGAGGGAGTGACCTCGGAAGCTTGTAAGGCCGTAGCGGAAAATCAGCTCAAGAACCGCACGATGCTCGACGATGACACGACGCAAAGTGCGCTGCTGTTCCTCATTTGGCTGGACAAGATCACCGGCGGCAAGGATCAGTCGGTCCGTGACGCAATTTTCTATGGGTTGGACGGGTTATCGGACGCCCAATACGCCAACGGGTCATGGCCGGTCATCATAGAAAAGCATCACAAGGAGAAAGCGAAGCCAGGTTCGAAAGGGAAGCTGCCAGCCAGTTGGTCGCACGAGTGGGTCAAGCCGTCCGGGGGACCTTATTATGTCCTCAACGACAACATCCTGCGGGACATGATTCACGTCTACCTGGTTGCGGCCGACCATTTCGGGAACAAGGCATTTCTCGACGCGGCTGTCCGCGCAGGCGACTTTCTCGTGAATGCCCAGCTTCCCGAGCCTCAGCGAGGCTGGGCACAGAGCTACGACGTCACGATGACGCCGGTATGGGGGCGCAAGTTCGAGCCGCCGGCGGTCGCTTCCCGGGAAACGGCCGGAGCGGTTGCGGCATTGATCGAACTTTACCGGAAAACCGGCGAGGCCCGCTTCTTGAACTCGGCTCGCGACGGCGCTGCCTGGCTGCGATCCGTCCAGTTGCCGGATGGCGACTGGGCTCGTTTCTACGAGCTTTCGACCAACCGTCCCCTTTACGTCGATAACGACGAGAAGCTGACCTACGAGCCCGAGAACCTTCTCGACCACTACAACCTCAAAAATCGGTACGACATTCCGCAAGTGCTTGCGTGGGTGGATACCGCGGATGCGCACAGCCCGTTCCCGCTATGGCCGTCCTCCGTCGACGCCATGTCTGACCAGGATGTGGAAGAACGCGTGCGGCAATTGATCGCGAGCGCCGACGCCAGCGGAGTTTGGGTCGAAGACGGCTGGATCCGAAGCGAAACATTCGTCGAGGCGGCGTTCGTCATCGCGCGCTATCTGGGCAGGTGAACCGCGCCTGTGCCATCGAGACTTGCGAAAGCTCACAGCATGCCAGCTCGACGGGATGCCTCGCTCGATACCGCGTGGAACATGTCGGCGACGCCGAGGTTACTCGGGAAATGGTCGAGAAGGAGGGACGGCGCGCCATTCTCCTGCCTGGCGACGTCACCGATCGCGACTATTGCGTGTCCGCGGTGGAGGAAACGGTCGAGAAGCTTGGCCGGCTCGATCTGCTTGTCAACAACGCTGCTTTCCAGATGCATACGAAGAAGATCGAGGATCTCTCGTCCGAGCACTTCGATCTGACGCTGAAAACCAACCTCTATGGGTATTTCTTCATGGCACAAGCCGCCGCTCCGCAGATGAGGCCTGGCTCGGCCATCATCAATACCGGATCGGTCACAGGGATCGAGGGGTCGGGCCACCTGCTCGACTATTCGATGACCAAGGGCGGCATCCATGCATTCACGCGTTCGCTCGCGGCCAATCTCCTGCCGCGCGGCATCAGGGTGAATGCCGTGGCGCCCGGGCCGGTGTGGTCGCCGCTCAATCCTACCGACAGGGAGGCGGAGGACGTCTCGAAATTCGGCGCGCAAACCCCGATGAAAAGGCCGGCGCAACCGGAAGAGATCGCACCGGCCTATGTGTTCCTCGCGTCCTCGCACTGCTCCAGCTACATCACCGGGGAGATACTTCCCATAATCGGTGGCTATTGAGCTGGCCGAGGCGGCAACTTCAACGATCCAGCGCGTTCATTGGGATGCCGCGACATTTCCGGGCGTGACCCGCCAGACCCTGTTGCCCACGTCGTCGGCGACGAGCAGTGCGCCCTGCTTGTCAATGGCGACGCCGACCGGCCGTCCCATCGCTTCGCCCTTGTCATTCAGAAAGCCGGCGAGGATGTCCTGCGGCATGCCCGCGGGCTTACCGTTGGCGAACGGCACAAAAATCACCTTGTAGCCGCTGCGCGGCTTGCGGTTCCATGAACCGTGCTGGCCGATGAAGGCGCCATTCCTGAAAGCGTCGCCGAACAGCGTGGCGGTGTTGAAGGCGAGCCCCAAGGATGCTGTATGCGGGCCGAGCGCGTAGTCGGGGGCGGTTGCCTTGGCGACGAGGTCGGGACGCTGCGGCTTCATACGGTCGTCAACATGCTGGCCGTAGTAACTGTAAGGCCAGCCGTAGAAGGCGCCGTCCTTGACCGAAGTCATGTAGTCGGGGACGAGGTCGCTGCCGATCTCGTCGCGCTCGTTTACGACCACCCACAGATCGCCGGTGTCCGGCTGCCAGGACAGCCCGTTGGGATTGCGCAGGCCTGAGGCGAAGACGCGAACATTCTTCGTGGCAAGGCCGATCTCGAGCACGTTTGCGCGGTTCGCTTCCGCCTCGATGCCCCGTTCGCCGACATTGCTGTTGGAGCCGACCGTTGCGTAGAGCTTCAAGCCGTCGGGCGAGGCGATCACGTCCTTGGTCCAGTGACGATTGATCGGGCCGGCCGGCAGATCCACGATCTTTTGCGGCGCGGCGGAGGCTTTCGTGTCCCCGTCCTTGTAGGGCACCGCGACGATGGCGTCGGTATTGGCGATGTAGAGAATGCCATTGGACAGAGTCATGCCGAAGGGCGAGTTGAGGCCCTCCAGGAAGGTCTGCTTGAACTCGGCAACGCCGTCCCGGCCTGCGTCGCGCAGGAGAGTGATCCGGTTGGCGCTGGACGTCCCAGCGCCGGCCTTCTTCATCATCACGCTTTCCGCCATGCCCTTCAAACCGCGCTTGTCCTCCGGTTGCGGCGGTGCGTTGGTTTCGGCGACCAGGACGTCGCCATGGGCAGCACGTGGAGCCAGCGCGGATGATCGAGGCCGCCGGCAAACTCGGCGACGGTCATACCGGGTGCCGCCGTCGGCTTGGCGCCTTCGGGCCAGGATGAAGCATCGGCGACATTTACGGTGGGAATCAATGTCGGGTTGGGTTCGGGCAGCTTGGGCTGCGGCCCGGTGCCTTCCTCCACGGTGAGCGTGGCGGTTTCGCCCCACTGGAAATAGAGGACCGCGCCGGCCGCGATCAGCACGAGAACGACGATGGCTGCGATAACCCGCTTCATGGCCAGATACCTCGCTTGGCGACGATGCCTAACTCGCGGCGCGCCAAATTGTTTCGACGGCGCGCGACGGTCGAGTGCAATTTTTCATGCAGCGGTGCCTTGGCCCGATCGAGCGCGCAGTCAGTCGAGCCTCACGCGGGAGAATGGCGGACGATGCCGCCGCCGACGGCCGCCGATTCGAACTGGGACCGCCCACGGAACGATCAGGAACTTTTGACGCTTGGCGCGGTTCTTTCACGATCAAGGATCGTCGTGATCCTCATTCATGGAGAGTCTCATGGGCCGTGGAATCCTGCTCTGGCTGCTTGGGGTGCCAATCCCAATCATAATTCTCATCCTGCTGTTCTGGCGTTAGGAGGAAACGATGGCGACGGTTTCCGAAGTGGGGGTGTCACTACCCCGCGCCGTGCCGGAAGAATCTTCCAGGAGCGCCACAAGTTGGGGCGCGGTGGTTGCCGGCGGTGTCGCTGCAGCCGCCGCGAGCCTGGTGCTGATGCTGGTCGGGTCCGGGCTCGGCCTCACGATGATTTCACCTTTCTCGAACGAGGGCATCTCGCTTGAAACGGCGACAGTCTCGACCGCCGTCTGGCTGGTAATCGTGCAGTGGCTTTCGGCGGCGCTGGGCGGCTACCTCGCCGCGCGGCTGCGCACCAAGTGGGTCAATCTTCACACCGACGAGGTCTTTTTCCGCGATACCGCACATGGCTTCCTCGCCTGGGCGCTGGCGACACTGCTCGTCGCGGGCGTCCTCGGTTCGACGACTTCGGCCATTATCGGCGGAGGCGTCCAGGCGGCGTCCACCGTCGCCGGTGGAGCGGCAATGGGCGGCGCAGCGGCGGCGACTACGAGCGCAGGCTCGACGAGTGGAGACAGCGCGACGTCATACTTCGTCGATGCCTTGCTCAGGCCCGCCAATCCCGCAGCGCCGGCTCAAGGCGGCGATCAGGCCTCGCAGGTTTCGGCCGAGGTCTCGCGAATTCTGATCGCCACCGCCGCCGCGGGTCAGATGGCGCCGGAAGACCGCGCTTACCTCGAGCAACTCGTTGCGGCACGCGCCGGCCTGTCGCAGGCAGACGCCAAGGCACGGGTCGATGCTGTCCTGCAGCGCGTCGATGCTGCCGCGCAGCAGGCCAAATCGGCAGCCGAAACGGCGCGCAAGGCCGGTGCGACCTTCGCTCTCGCAGGCGCGCTGTCTCTGGTGATCGGCGCGTTCATCGCCGCCGCTGCGGCCGCCCTCGGCGGACGCCTGCGTAATGACAATGAAGGCGCGTTGACGGTCTCCTGAGAACGCCCGGAAAGGCTGGGATCGCGCGGAGGGCTGCTCCGCGCGATCCTGTGACGTCGATCGCCGCTCAGCGCCGCGACGCGAATGCGTCCGGCGAAGATTGCAGAGCGGGGGCAGATTTGAGGTTCAAACCGCCTAGCAGGTTTCGGACCCGAAAAGAGCATCCAATAGCCGGCTCCGGTCGACCGGTTTCTCGTAGCGTCTGATCGCCGAGAAGCGGGTAGGGACGACCGTTGCGTCGTAACCTGTTGCGAACGCGAAGGGTACGCCGCGCGCCACGAGTTCATCCGCCACCGGACATGTCATCTCTCCGTGCAGGGTTGATGTCGAGGATTGCTGCGTCCAAGGGCCCGTCGGAGATCAACGTCAGCGCATCGGCCATGGTCGGCGCAGGGCCAATCACTTTGGCGCCACGATCCTCCAGGGCGCGCGTGATTTCTTCGGCGACGAAATATTCGTCCTCGACGACAAGGACTCGAGCATCCTCAAGGGTGGAGCATGGGACATGCAAACACCTCGCCGGGTGTTTTGGTATAATGATCGACATTCTCCTTGGTTCGAAAACGGACAAGATTGATCCCGGAAGGTGATTTTACCGCAGCATACGACATCGCAGCCATTGCCGATGGAACCATTCCGCTGCATACGTATTAACAAATGTTAAAGGGGTTTACTCATGGAACGCGAAGCTAGATCCATCGATGAAAGCCGAGTTGACCGGAGCAGCTGGACAGCGCTCGGCGAAGAACTCACCGCGATTCTGGCTGCAACGGGGCGGTAGAGAGTACCGGATCGCCTTTGAAGCTGGCTCACGAGTTGGAGGAGAAGCGGCAGGCCAGGTGCCGCGCAAAGCTGCATTGACGGTCCTCGCTCAGTCTTGATGGTTCACGGCGGGAAGGCGATGGCTAGGCCGGCTTGAGTGCCAGCCTAGCCATTTTCTTGGAAAGGTCGTCGCGCAGGTTGAATTCGACGCCGGCCCATTAACATGAGATAATACGATGCTCATGCGAATTCCTCTCAAGGGTTCGCTAGCGAGTGGCGAGGGAAGTTGACGAGGGTCGCCCCCCGGTCTTCATCCAGGGCCCACATTCCGGTCATCTAGGGGTTTCTGGAGGTTTTCGACGTTTTAGATTTCGCCCTTAGGCCACCACCTCGATGATGGGAGTGTAGGGGCTTCGAGCATGGCTTCACAAACGGGAGCGTTGCAGGCCGATCCCTCCTCGGTAGGGAGCCGCCATCCGCTGGTCCGTAAGCTCTCGAACTTTACCGTGCTGTCGGCGGAAGAGCGCGAAGCGGTCGTGAACGCGACCGCCAGGATCAGCGACTTCAACGCCGGGGACGATATCGTCGAGCGTGGTGACCTGACGGGTGGGGTGAGGCTGGTGATCGAAGGCTTCGCCTACAGGTACAAGCTCTTGGAGGATGGCCGGCGTCAGATACTGGCCTATCTGGTGCCGGGCGACCTCTGCGACCTCCATGTCTTTCTTCTCAAACGCATGGATCACTCGATTGCCGCGATGACCCGCACGAAGGTGGGCATCATTTCGCAAAGCAGCGTTCTCGCCTTCACCGAGAAATATCCAAATCTGACGCGCGCGCTCTGGTGGGCGACGCTGCTCGACGAGGCGATCACGCGCGAATGGATCGTCAATCTGGGGCAGCGAACCGCCTATGAGCGCATGGCTCATCTGTTCTGTGAGCTTTTTTATCGCATGCGCGCAATAGGGCAGGTGGAAGGGAACAGCTATTCGCTGCCCCTGACGCAAACCGCGCTTGGCGACACGCTTGGCCTGTCCAACGTCCATGTGAACCGCACCCTTCAGGACCTGAGAAGCCAGGGTCTGGTCTCCTTCAAGGGCGGCGTGCTCACCGTCCACGATCTTCCTGCGCTGGAGCAGTTGGGCTTCTTCAGCGCCGATTATCTCCATTTCGGCGCTGAGACCCAGCGAAAGTAGGACAGCGGCACGGAACCCTTCGCGCTTGGCGGGAGTTTCGTCACAAGCCCTTTGAAACCTTGCCATGTCCAATCGAGATGGGAGGAAGTGTTCAAGGTTCCGTTGGATGGTCTTCCTGCCCGGCGCGGCTTTGGCTCGGAGCTGATCGAGAGGGTAGTTCCCTACGATCTCAACGGACGCGGAGAACTGCGCTTCACGACCGAAGCCTTGTGGTCTCACATCGACATTCCCTTCTCGGACCAGGTTCACATCAGCGCCGCGGCGGCGCGGCGATCGGGCCGAATAGCGGCGGCCTCGTTCCAACGATCGAGGCAAGCGTCTCAGCAGCAGTCGCACTCGATTTGCGTCCTATCGGAAGAGGTTGGAACCGCTATGATGTCGCGTGGCCTCCAAGGAAACCTGATGCGCCCGCCTGAAAGAGGCGGGCGCACGACCGCTTGAAATGTCTCCCGAAGGTGTGCAGCGGATTCGGGATAAAGACGTGCGCAATCATTAACTTACAGTACGTCGCGTGAATCCTTTTCACGCGACGCGCTGCAGGATCAAAGCCGATCAAGCGGCCTTTTGCGCCTTGAGATTGGCGTCCGCCTCCGCGAGCTTGGTAAGGTCCGCATCGGTCGTGGCCTCCTCCTTCAAGGTGGCATCGAGCAGTTTGACCGCATCCGCCATTCCGAGATTTTCGGCCCAGCGTTTCAGCGTGCCGTAGCGGGTGATCTCATAATGCTCGACGGCCTGGGCGGCTGATATCAGGCCCGCGTCCAGAGCCGGCGTCTCCTTGAAGTCATCGAGGATCTCCTCGCCTTCCTCGATGATCCCGTCGATCGCCGGGCAGGTCTTGCCTTGCGCGCGCTTGCCGAAAATATCGAACACCTGCTGCAGGCGCTCGACATGTCCCTCGGTCTGATCGCGATGTTTCCGAAACGCTGCTTTCAGATCTTCGGACTGTGCGCCCTTGGCCATCTTCGGAAGCGCCTTCAGGATCTTTCTCTCCGCGTAGTAGATGTCCTTCAGAGTCTCATGAAAGAGATCTTCAAGTGTCTTTTGCTTCGCCATTCTTGTTGCTCCTGACGGTATTTGTCCGATCCATCTTCGTGGGCGGACTGCGATTGAGTTGCCCTGCCCGAAGGGGCCGTTTGGACCCATCGGCTCACCGCTAACCCGGATCAACTCAGATTGTTCCGTTAAGAAGGCCCGCTGCCTGTGTGTCGGAGCAGCGGGCCATGATCGCCGGCATCGAGGGGGCGGGAGGCCGGCGATCACACCTAGTTGGGGGGCCAACGCAGGTCCTGCACAAGAATGCCCGCCGGGGCGGCGGACGGGCATCGCACTGGCTCGGGCTTTCTGCATGGTGACGGCCGTGGCCGGCGATCTGTGTTCAACCCAACGTCCGCCGCTCGATGTCGAAGTTCACGGCATGGCCATGCCTTGCAGCCGGCGCCGCGATCAGGTTTCCCAGGTCTCGCTCACGCAAAGGGCAGTCAGGCATCACGGTGGTAATTGCTTTTGAAGCCGCAGCCAGGGAGATCGCCCTGGCATTCGAGCCTCGGCATTCCATGTAATGCTCGACGAGCTCGTCGAGGCGAGCAGGGTGGTACTTTATCATGGCGGCAATCTCCCAACGGTCCGCCCTCTTATTTTCATCCCCAATACTTCCGATTACTCCGAGCGGCCGCTCGGGGTATTAACGAATGAGAAAATCCGCAAAAAAGACCGATGAGAGCCTGGTTCGAGAGCCTGCCGAACCAAAAGTCGAGCGTAGATGTTCCACCGGAGCAGGACGAACCGCGCGAACACCTGCCGTCCACCCATGCGTGGCCTGCCTATGCGCCGCCCGACCTCTTCGCCTTGTTCTGCTGCCATCGGCTGGCGGTTTGCGGCTTGACGAAGAGGCTCATCCTCGCCTGGCGTTCACGGGCCAATCGTTCTCCAGGCGCTCGACGCAAGCTTCTATGCCGTCCGCATTCGCGCGTTCCTCGAATTCGGCGCCGAGCGTTGCGACAACCTGGTCGGACGCGAGATGGACGGTATTCAGCCGCATGTACACACAAGGGCTGTACGGCCACTGGAACAATGCCGAAAATGCCTGGGACTGCCCGTGCCGTGGCTCGATATTCGCGGATGGATCAGTGATCCATGGGCCTACCAGAAAGGCGCTGCGGCCTGCCAAGTTGTAGCCGGGTAATGTATTGAATGCAGCTCCAACGCTCTGCGTGCTTTATGTCATGGAACACGGCGCTCGACCTAAACGGTAATCCCGCCTGTCGCCAAGCCGTAGGCGCCCACGAGGCACCCTATCGCCGCGGCGAGGAATACAAGCCACTCGACCGGTGTGAACAGCGGCAGCTTCTGCTCACGTCTGACTTGGAAGTAGAGCGCCGTGCCTGGGGCATAAAGGATCGCCGATAACAGCAGGAACTTCATGCCGCCGGCATAGATAATGAACGCAGCGTAGAGCGTTGCGACGGCGCCGATGACCAAATCGCGCCCACGCTCTTTCGGCCTGACGTCATAGGTTTCGCCACGGCTGGCGATGAGCAACCCGTAGGCGGCAACCAGCAGGTAGGGGACCAGCACCATGGCGCTGGTCAACTTGACCATCAGCGCGAAGGCATCCTGCGACCATAATGTACTGACGAGGAAGAGCTGGATGACGGCATTGGTCACCCAGAGCGCTGCGACCGGAACGCCGTTGCCGTTCTCCCCGGATAGGAATTTTGGCATGTCACCGCTGCGGGCCGCATTGAACAGGACCTCGACGCTGATCAGCGTCCAAGCGAGATAAGCGCCCAGCACAGAGACGATCAGTCCAATGCTGACGAAGATCGCACCCCAGGTCCCGACAATCGCCTCCAGCACCGCGGCCATTGACGGCTGCCGCATTGCCCCTATGTCGCTGCGATCGAGTACGGCGTAAGGCAGGATAGTGACCAGCACCATAAGCGCTGTCACGGCCGTGAAGCCAAGAATCGTCGCCTTTCCTACGTCGGAGCGCCTCTGCGCATAGCGCGAATAGACGTTCGCTCCCTCGATGCCAATGAAGACGAAGACCGTCACCAGCATGGTCGCGCCGACCTGCTCCAGCAGCCCAACGCCGGACAGGTCGGTGCCGCCCCAGAAATTCGCCCGGAAAAGATCGAGCCTGAACGCTGCGATCAGAATCACGATGAATATGACGATCGGGACGATCTTGGCGACTGTTACGATCGTATTGACAGCGGCCGCGCTTTTGATCCCGCGCAAGACCATCAGATGGAAGAGCCACAGGCCGACCGATGAAACGAGGACGGCCGCAACCGTGTTGCCGTCACCGAAGATCGGCAGGAATGCGCCGAGCGTCGACTTGATGAGGACCCAGTACGACACGTCGGCAATGCAGGCCACAAGCCAGTAGCCGAAGGCCGAGAGAAATCCGGCATAGTCGCCAAAACCGGCCTTCGCGTAGGCAAATATGCCCGCATCGAGATCCGGCTTGCGCTCAGCGAGCGTGCGGAACACCATCGCCAACGCGAACATGCCGATGCCCGCGATGGCCCAGGCGACCAGTGCGCCGAACGGTCCGGTCGCTAAGGCGAAGGTTCGAGGCAGAGAGAAGATGCCGGCGCCAACCATGGAACCGATGACCATAGCGGTCAGCGCGACAAGAGAGAGCTTGGCTGTGCTTGCAGGAGCCATGCGTGGCCTCGCCAAATCAGCCGGGCTGGTCGTCTACCGCCCGGATGACAGCAGGGATTGCGACGGACGCATTGCTGACACGTAGCGCGTCGCGGCCGCTGAGGTGTTGCTTGAGGTGGGTGATATCGGCGGGCGACCAACCCTGGACATCGGTCACCGCGATCCAGGCATCGATATAGTGCTCGGCCGCATAGACGTGGCCGAAACCGATCGGCGTGGTGGTCGCCATCGCCATGTCCAGACCCAGCTGAAGGAAGGTGACCACCGGATACCAATGCAGCTCCGACGAAACGTCCGGCCCGCGCGGCACCTTCATCCAATCAGGCTCGCGATACCAGTCGCCGTAGTCGAAGAAGGTGATGGGATCGCTGGCATACTGGAGATAGACGGTCCGCATCGGACCCCACCGCGCTCCCGGTTCTTCGGCCATTCCGCCCTGGTTCATGAAGCGGACGAACGATCCGTCACGAAAGCGCGGCAGCCAAGCCGTCGAGCCGGCATTGCGGCTCTCCGTAAGCGTTCGCCATTTCCGGCTGGAGTAAGGAGGCCCGCTCCACAATGCACCGTTGAACGGATCACCGAGCACGTCCATCAGGTCCGTCGACTGCTCGGAGTTCATCGCGCCGAGGCTCAAGCCATGGAGATAGAGCTTTGGGCGACGATCCTTGGGAAGCGTCGTCCAGTAACCGTAGACCTGCTCGAAAAGTGCGCGAGAAGCATCGGCGCCATACCCCGGCTCGGTCAGCAGCGAGAGCCAGCTCGCGAGATAGGAGTATTGCACGGCCACGCTCGCCACGTTGCCGTCGTGCAGATATTCGAGGCTGTCCATGGCGGCCGGATCGATCCATCCGGAGCCGGTTGGCGTCACGACGACCAAGATGGAGCGCTCGAACCCGCCGACGCGCTTCAATTCCTCCAGCGCCAGACTGGCACGCTGCTGCGGCGTATCCGCCGACCGCAGCCCGACATAGACGCGGATAGGGTCCTTGGCATCTCTGCCGGTGAAGGCGCCGATCTCCCCCGCGGCAGGTCCGGCTGAGATGAACTCGCGTCCGGCCCGTCCGAGCTCGTCCCAGTCGAGCAAGGAGCCCTTGCTGCCTGTTTTCATCGGATCGGTGGGCCGCTCGGTCTGAGGCTCGACCAAAGCGTCAAACTCTCGATAGGAAGAATCGGCCGCGTGCAACGCCGCTCGAATGATGACGCCGCTAAAGACGGTCCAGAACAGCACCGTGGCTGCAATGAAGCCGACGACGTTGGATACGCGCCGCGACACCAGGCGATTAACGCTCGCCGATGCGAAGCTGAACGTGAGTTGGAAGAGCCGCGCAAGCGCGATTAGTATAGCGAATGTCACGAGCGCGATCAGGCCGACTTCGAGGGGGTGCGCGCTCTCGACCGGCGTGAGCCCCATCAGAACGCGGATCGAGTTTTGCCATTCCGCGGCGCGCCAGAGAAAAGCGACAGCGACGAGTGCGCAGCTAGCTGCCGCTGCCAGCTTGACGATGCGCATGACGCGGCCACCCGGCGCCGGCAATTCCATGTAGTCCCACAGCCAGCCGCCGAGAGCGCCGATGCCGTAGCCGATGCCAAACGACGATCCAGACAGGAGGCCCTGCACCAGGAAGTTTCGTGGCAGCATGGTCGGCGTCAGCGAGGCCGAAAAAAACAACGTTCCCGCCAGCAGGCCTGCAGCGGAGAACGAATGCCACAGCCTGATAATCCAATTTTGCTTCATCAGGTCGGGCCCTGTTTACCATATTTTTTTCTTGGGATCGAAGAATAAACAGAATATAGTGCGTGAAGAAAATTGGCACGTCTTATTTCCCGCCCGAGAGGAGGTGCCTCATGTCTGCGCTGATCGCGATCGTCTATCCCAGCGAAGCCAAAGCCGAAGAGGTGCGCAACAAGCTCTTCGGTCTGCAACGAGAGTACCTGATCAAGCTGGGCGACGCCGTGATCGCCACAAAGACCGAATCCGGCAGGGTCAAGCTCAATCAGATCGTCAACACAACGGCCGCAGGCGCCGCTCAAGGCAGCTTCTGGGGGTTGCTGATCGGCTTGCTGTTCCTCAACCCGCTGTTCGGCGTCGCGATCGGTGCAGCATCCGGAGCACTCGGCGGAGCGCTGACCGATGTCGGTATCAACGATGCCTTCATGAAGGAGCTTGCCGGGAGCCTTGAACCCGGGAAGGCGGCGCTCTTCGTGCTCGCGCAGGAGATGACCTCCGACAAAGTCGTGAAGGAAATCGAGGGTTACGGCGGGGTGGTGCTCAAGACTTCGCTCGACGAAACCAAGGAACAGGCTCTGCGTGACGCCCTCGCCCAGGCAGCTCCGCAGGCAGCGTAGGTCCAAAGGTCAGGCACCGAAAGAACTCGCGGGGCTGGAGCCATGCCCGGAGTTGCAGGCAGCATTCTGGTGATCATCGAATTCCTCTGCGGCACCGCGGGCGGACTTGCGCTCGGCCGATGGGTGCCCGGCTATAGCTTCGGCAAGGTCGTCGACGGACTGATCGGCGGCATCGGGGGTCTGCTTCTCGTCTGGCCTGCCTCGGGCATCCCGGGCGTGGGGCGTTTCATCGGCCACGTGGAGAACGCCGCCGACGCAGCGCTGCAGGGCGTTGGCGGCCTGACGCCGGCGATCCTGATCGGAACCGGAGTAACGGGGCTGTTGGGAGGTTTGGTCCTTATCGTGCTCGCGGGCTTCGTCAAGGAGATAGTCCGAGTGTGATATCGCGCGAACAACGAGGGTGAGGCATCCTCCGTGGGGGGCGTTGCGGCTGAGGCCGGAACCGGCTTGCGCGTTGGCGTTTGCGGCACCCAGCGAGCATCGACGGCCTGCGTTGCGGAGATGTGTGTGAGCGAACACGGGACGAGTGGCCGGCTGGCGGCGGCGGTCCTCGTCGTAGCTCTCCTCCATTTCGCGCAATCGGTCTTCGTCCCGCTGACCTTTTCGCTATTCGTGATCGCTCTGGTCTGGCCGCTTCAGGCGGGACTGCAGCGGCATCTGCCGAAGCTGCTCGCGTTGCTGACAACGCTGAGCTTCACGATCGTCGTCATCGTCGCAATCGGTTCGCTGACGGCCTGGGGTTTTGGGAAGCTCGCGCAGTGGCTGTTCTTTAATGCCGGTCGCCTGCAGGCGATCTACATGGACTGGGCCGCCTGGCTGGACGGGCAAGGCGTAGCCATTGTCGGCCCGATCACCGATCGCTTCGACATAAGGTGGTTCGTCGGCGTCGTGCAGGGTATTGCCGGCCGTCTCAACAGCCTGACCGGGTTCACCCTTCTCGTCTTCATCTTCATCATGCTCGGATTGCTGGAAGTCGACGACTTCAACGCGCGCCTGAGCCAGCGTGACGCTCAGCCCTTCGGCGACAAGATATTACGCGCAAATCGTGAGATAGGCCGCAAGCTGCGCCGGTTCATGCTGGTGCGCAGCTTTGCCAGCGTGCTGACCGGGCTGGTGGTGTGGGGTTTCGCCTGGCTGGCGGGACTGGAACTCGCTCCGGCTTGGGGCGCCATCGCGTTTGCGTTGAACTACATCCCGTTTCTTGGGCCGCTAATTGCAACAGTGTTTCCGACATTGTTTGCCATCGCCCAGTTCGCATCCTGGCAGATGGCGGTCCTGGTCTTCCTCAGCCTCAATGTCATCCAGTTCATCATCGGCAGCTACCTTGAGCCACGGCTTGCCGGCGCGTCGCTGAAGATCTCGCCGTTTGCCGTCATCTTTGCGGTGTTCTTCTTCAGCTTTCTGTGGGGCCTGGCGGGCGCCTTCATCGGCGTGCCGATCCTCATCGCCTTCATCGCCTACTGTGCGCAGGACCCTTCGAGCCGCTGGCTGGTGGTGCTGCTTTCGACGACCAGTACCGTCAGCCGTACAGAGGGCAGGGCGCAATTGCCTGATTGAGCGCAGCCCCGTTGAACGCCACTGCCTGGGTCAGCGCGTCGCTGTTATGCCGGCCTCGCCGAAGGCAGCCACCCGTAGGTCAACCACGCAATTCCATGCGAGATGAGATCGATGCCGAGGAGGATTCCGAGTACCCAGACGCCGCTCCCTGGCCACCCGCTCAGAATGATCAGCCCTGCTGCGATGCCGAACATGCCTGAGACAACCATAATCCAGCCGGTGTCACCCCAGTGCCTGATGCCGACGAGGATGCGAACGGCGCCGGACGCAAGCAGCACCAGCCCCAGGGCAAAGGTGAGGATCAACGCCCCCGATGCGGGTTGGCTGATCACCATTGCGCCGAAGACGATGTACAGGATGCCGAGCAGGATCTGCCAGATGAAACCACCCCATCCCTTTGTCCAAAATGCGTGGAAAATTTCGAATACGCCGACGACAATCGCCGTGTAGCCGATGAAAAGCGCGCTAATCAGCGTCGCCAGCGCCACGTCGCCCAGCACAAATATCCCGCCAAGGATCAAGACGATCCCTAGCAGTACGCGAAGCCACGTCGGCGGCACATAGAGGCCTGCGGACGTTCCGGCATCATAGGCCGTCATGTGTTTCTCCTCGGTTTGCGGTCCAGTCGCTCAAGTCTCGATGTGGCGCCGCCACCTCCACATGCGACGCCCCCCAGCCTCAGCCTCGCGATCAGGCATTTGTCGCTCTGCGTTCGGCTTCGCTGATTGCGCGGCCCATTTGGCAAGACGCTCGATCACCGCAAACAGAGCCGGGATGATGAAGAGGCCGACTGTCGTTGCGGCTGTCATGCCGCCGAGGATCGTCGCGCCGACCGCCTGCCGGGCGCCGGCGCCGGCGCCGCTCGATGCTGCCAACGGCACAATGCCGAGGATGAAGGATATCGCCGTCATCATCACGGCGCGGAAGCGCTGCTCGGCGCCGAGTCGCGCGGCCTCCGCGATCGGCCGCCCCTCCTCGTGGCGCTCCTTGGCGAATTCGACGATCAGGATGGCGTTCTTCGAGGCAAGCCCGATGAGCAGCACGATGGCGATCTGCGCATAGAGACTGTTCTGCAGCCCGAAAAGCCGGAGCGCCACGGTCGCGCCGAGCAGAGCGGCGCCGAGCGACAGGATGACGGCGATGGGCAGCGTCCAGCTCTCGTACTGCGCAACCAGGAAAAGATAGGCAAACAGGAAAGCCAGTCCGAAGATGACGGACTCCTGACCAGTGCTGCGCCGTTCCTGGAACGACAGGCCGGACCATTCGTATCCGTAGCCGGCCGGCAGGACTTGGACCGCGACGCGCTCGACCGCGTCCATGGCCACTCCGGAGCTGCCGCCGGGCGCGGCCTGTCCGTTGACCTGTGCTGCCACCGACAGGTTGTAGCGGGATATGACGAATGGCGCGAGCACGGTCGTCGTCGTAACCACGGTCCGCGCCGGAACCATCGCGCCGCTCCGGTTGCGCACGTGCAGGTTGAGAATTTCCTCCGCGTCCGCGCGATGCTCCGCATCGGCCTGCAGGTTGACTTGGAAAACCCTTCCCTGCAGCGTGAAGTCATTCACATAGCGCGAGCCGAAGCTGGCGCCGATCGTCGAATAAATGTCGGAGACGCTCACCCCGAGAGCCTCGGCGCGAGTCCGGTCGACATCGACGTAGATCTGCGGCACGTCGGCGCTGAAGGTTGTGGACGCGCCGCCGATTTGCGGCTGCTGGTTGATCTCGGCAACAAATGCTCGCACCACCTGAGCGATCTCTTCCGGCCGCTGCCCCTGCAGCGCCTGCAGGCGCAGGTCGAGGCCGCCGACGGCGCCAATGCCTGAAATGGCCGGTGGCGCGAAGACGGCGATGTTGGCGCCGGGGATTGTCGAGAACTGGGCCCGCAATTTTGCCAGGATGGCATTGAGCTGCAGCTCAGGTCTCGCGCGATCTTCCCAGGGATCGAGCGCGGCGACCACCATCGCACCGTTGGGCGAGCTCGTTCCCTGCAGGATGCTGAAGCCGGCGACGGCAATCACGTTCTGGACGCCTTTCGTCGCCGACAGTGTCCGCTGGACCTCATCGACGATCGCCCGCGTGCGGTCGAGGGAGGCTGCGTTCGGAAGCTGGATATCGAGGAACAGCGCGCCCTGGTCCTCGTCCGGGAGGAAGGTGGAAGGCAAGCGAGTGAACAGGAAGAAGGCGGCGAGGAAGCAGGCGGCAAGCGCGGCGAGCGGGATGTACCACAAGCGCACCAGGAACCCCACGGCGCGGCCATAGCCGTCGCGGGTCTTGTCCATGGAGCGTGCGAACCAGCCGAGCGGCCCGCGCCTGTACTCGCGCCGCCCGCGCTTGACGAGAATTGCGCTGAGCGCTGGGCTGAGCGTCAGCGCGACCATGGAGGAGATGACCAGCGCTGATGACAATGTGACGGCGAACTGGCGGTAGAGCTGTCCGCTTATCCCGGACAGGAAGGCTGTCGGCGTCACCACGGCAAGCAGCACAAGCGTCGTTGAGATGATCGGCCCGGTGATCTGCCCCATGGCCTTGCGCGTGGCAGCGGCCGTTTCGATCCCGGGATCGTCCTCCATGACGTGCTTGACGTTCTCGACGACGAGGATTGCGTCGTCCACGACCAGTCCGATCGCCAGCACCAGCGCAAGCAGCGATATGGTGTTGATCGAATAGCCGAAGGCCAGGAGGACAGCGATCGCGCCGAGCATCGATACGGGGATGGCAAGCGCTGAAACCAGGGTGGCGCGCCAATCCTGCAGGAACAGATAAGTGACGGCCAGCACGATCAGGAAAGCCTCGCCGAGGATGCGGATGATCAGCGACAGGCTCGTGCGGACGAAGCGCGTCGCATCGTAGACGATCTGGTATTGAAGGCCGGGCGGGAACTGCGGCGACAGGCGCTGTAGCTCGGCCAGAGCCGCGTTGGCAGTCTGGATGGCGTTGGCTCCCGGCGCCTGGTTGATCTGCAGCATCGCCGTCTCGTGGCCGGCGAAGCTGGCGCGCGAGGAATAGCTGCGGGCGCCGAGCTCGATGCGGGCTATGTCGCTGAGCCGCACGATCGCCCCGGCACTGCCTGTGCGCACGACGATGTCGCCGAATTCGTCGGCATCCATCAGCCGGCCCTGGGCCACGAGCGTGTACTGCAATTCGGTACCGTCCCGCGCCGGCGGGGCGCCGGCCTGGCCGAGTGATGCCTGGATGTTCTGCTGCTGGATGGCGGTCGCGACGTCGTCGGCAGTGATGCCGAGCGTATCCATCAGTGTCGGGTTCAACCATATGCGCATTGAATATTCCGACGCGCCCACGACCGTAGCTTCGCCAACGCCCGCGACACGCGAGAGCGCATCGACGATCGTGGTGGAGGTGAAATTAGTGATCTCCAGCACGCCCAGCTTGTCGTCGGGCGAATAAAAGGCGATGCCGAGCACGAAATCGGGCGAGCGCGACCTGACCGACACGCCCTGCTGGGTCACAGCCGCCGGCAGCTGCGAGATCGCAAGCTGCGCCCGGTTCTGCACGTTGACCTGCGCGATGTCCGGGTCCGTGCCCACTTCGAAGGTCACTGCAAGCGAATATTGCCCTGCATTCGAGCTGGTCGAAGACATGTACATCATGTTGGGAACGCCATTGATCGCCGTCTCCAGCGGACCGCCGACCACATCGGCGATCACCTCGGCGCTGGCGCCGGGATAGGTGGCCGAGACGTTGACGGTCGGCGGAGTGATCTGCGGATATTGCTGGACCGGCAGCGCGAAGATCGCGATCGCTCCGGCGATCGAGATGACGATCGAAATGACGATCGCCATCCGCGTCCGGGTGATGAAGAGATCGGAGATCATGTGCCGCCGCCAACCGGCTGGCCTTCGCTCGGCTGTACCGTCATGCCATCGGCGAGGCGCTGTATGCCCTGGACGACGACCTGCTCGCCGCCGGTGAGGCCCGATGTGACCGCCCAGCCATTACCGACGCGCGCGCCCGTATCGATGCGCCGTTCGGAGACGGTGTTGTTCTGGCCAAGCAGATAGACGAAGCGCCCCTCGTGATCCTGCAGCACGGCCGTCTGCGGCACCACAGGCAGGCTCGGCCTGTCCTCTTCCTGTATCGAGATCGTGACGAACTGTCCGGGGACAAGGATGTGGTGAGGATTGGGGAAGATCGCGCGCGCGGTGACCGTCCCGGTCTGCGGATCGACCTCGTTCTCGACGAATTCGATGCGGCCAGTCTCGTCGTAGTCCGTCCCGTTGGCCAGGCGCAGCGAGAGCTTGAATGCTCTCGGATCGAACGTGCTGCCGCCCGCCTCCTGCTGCCGGGCCGTGACCAGCAGTCCCTCGCTCAAGGCGAAGGCAACGCGGATCGGGTCAAGGCTGACTATTCGCGCCAGTGAACCGGAATCCGGCCCGACCAGATTTCCGGTCGTGAATGTCGTGCGGCCGATGCTGCCGGAAATCGGCGCGGTGATTTTCGCATAGGACAGGTTGAGCTCGACGGTGTTCAGCGCCGCTTCGGCCACCTGCACGTCCGCCACGGCGATGTCGAACGAGGCCTGGGTATCGTCCAGCGCCGCCTGCGAGACAGTGTTGCGCGCGAACAGGTCGCGATTGCGCGCAAGACTTCTTTCGGCCGCCGTCCGCGTCGCCTCGGCCCGCTCCACCTGCGCTCGGGCAGAGGCCACCGACGCCTGAAGTGCATCAGGCTCGATTTCGAACAGCGTGTCGCCGGCCTTGACCTCCTGTCCGTCCTTGAAAGCAACGACATCAAGGAAGCCGGTGACTCGCGCCCGGATGTCCACCGCATCGATTGCCTCGACACGTGCGGTGAACCGCGCGGGATCGCTCACCTGCTTGACCTCGACCTTTTCGACGACAACGGCAGGAGGCGGCATCGCCGGCTGCTGCGCGAGTGACATCGGACCGAGACAGAGGGCCCCGATGGCCGCCAGGCCTGCGATGATACGGCCGACGCGAAACCCGGTCATCGCCGCATACCTGCTGAGCGATGCCGGGCAAGTGTTTCGCGCGGCATCGTCATGAGCGCGCCTTGCGCATCATCAGCGCAATCGCGATATAGGTCCCGCCCGCCACAAGCAGCGAAATGCCGGCGATGGTGCCGGGTGTGTAGGCGCTCGTGTAGGGCAGCTTCAGCGCGAGTGCTGCGGCAGCGCCCAGCGCAACCACGCCCGAGACCACAAACCACAGCCAGCCTTGCTGCTCACGTACCCTGATCGCGAGCGCGATCTGCAGCACGCCTAAGACAAGAAACACCAGCGCGATCAGCAGCGTGATCGCCAGCGCTCCCTTCAGCGGGTTGAAATAGATCAGGATGCCGCCGACCACTTCGACCGCGCCAGTCAGTTCCTGCCAGACGAAGCCGCTCCAGTCCTTGACCTGCAGGGACTGGACCATCTTCACGACTCCCGCGATCGCGAGGGCTATTCCAAGCACGACGCTCGCCGCGAAGGTGGAGACCGCGGGCAGCGCGACGGCCAATGCCCCGGCCGCGGCGAGCACGATGCCCAGCACGAGGAACCATCCCCATTTCGAACGCAGGGTTGCGGCCCTGTCCAAATGAAAGGCTTCTGTGGCGTCACTCACGTGGGGCTGCCTGGCTGTACGTACCGTCATCGGCGGTGGAGCTAATAGTCCACCGGGTCCCGGATGATCGGACAGGTCATGCAGTGGCCGCCGCCCCGTCCGCGACCGAGTTCGGACCCCGATACCGTGATCACCTCGATGCCCTGCTTGCGCAGCAGCGTGTTCGTGTAGGTGTTGCGGTCGTAAGCGAACACAACGCCGGGCGCGACGCACACCAGGTTGGCGCCGCTGTCCCACTGGGTGCGCTCTCGCACATAGGCGTTGCCGCCCGTCTCGACCACGCGCATCTCCTTGAGGCCGAGCGCATCGCGCACGGTCTCGACGAACGAACGCCCATCCTTGTGCAGTTCGACCGTGCCCGGCTTGTCGCCCGGCCGATAGGAGAACGCCTCTATCCCGTCGACGATGTCGGGATAGATCAGCACACAGTCGCGATCGGCGAAGGTGAAGACCGTGTCGAGATGCATGGCCGCGCGCAGCTTGGGCATCGCCGCGACGATGACGCGATGGGCCGCGCCTTTCTCGAACAGTGTCGCTGCGAGCTGGCTGATCGCCTGGCGTGAGGTGCGCTCGCTCATGCCGATCAGTACATTGCCCTTGCCGATCGGCATGACGTCGCCGCCTTCGAGGGTGGCAAGGCCCCAGTCCCGGGTCGGGTCGCCCCACCACACATTGACCTTGCCTGCGAAGTCGGGATGGAACTTGTAGATGGCGGTGGCGAGAATCGTCTCCTCGTGGCGCGCCGGCCAATAGAGCGGGTTGAGCGTCACTCCGCCATAGATCCAGCAGGTGGTGTCGCGCGTGTAGAGTGTGTTGGGGAGCGGCGGCAGGAGATATTCGGCGACGCCGGCCGCGTCCCGGATCAGCTCCAGCATCTCGCCACCCAGCGCCTCGGGGAACTCGTAGGTCGACAATCCGCCGATCAGAATCTCGGCGAATTCGCGGTCGGGCAGGCCCTCGAGGTAGCTGCGGATCTCCTTGATGAGGCCCAGCCCGACCTGGTTCGGCACGATCTGGTTGTCGAGGACCCATTTCTTGGCTTCCGGCACCGCCAGGGTCTCGGCAAGCAGGTTGTGCATCTCCAGCACCTCGACGCCGCGATCGCGCATCTTGGTCATGAAGTCGAAATGGTCGCGCTTGGCGACGTCGACCCACAGCACGTCATCGAACAAAAGGGCATCGCAATTGGTCGGCGTGAGCCGCTGATGCGCCCGGCCCGGCGCGCAGACCATCACCTTGCGTAGTTGGCCGACCTCGGAGTGCACGCCGAAAGTGGAATGGGTGGAGCTCTCAGAAGACATGCCATATCTCCATTTTCAGATCGTCAGATAGCCGGTTGACAATCCGATGATCGCGGCAATGCAGCCGATGACCGCGGCCGCGAAGATCAGCCAATCGACGAATGTGTTGAAAATCTGCTTGCCCTGCTCGCGTCTCGCCCAGAAGTAGAGGATCGTGCCCGGGGCATAGAGAAGCGCAGACAAAAGGACGAACTTCATGCCGCCCGCGACGATCATGAAGATCGTGTAGACCGCGGCGATGCCGGCGATGATCAGGTCACGGTTGCGCTCCTGAGGCCTGACCTCGTAGGTCTGGCCGCTTCGCGCAAGCAGGAACCCGAACGCGGCCACCAACAAATAGGGGATCAGCGACATTGCGCTGGTCAGGTTGAGCATCAGCGAGAACGCATCCCGCGACCAGTAGGTGCTGATCACGAAAAGCTGGACCACGATGTTGGTGAGCCACAGCGCGGCCGCGGGCACCTTGTTCTGGTTTTCGGTGCTGAACAGCCGCGGCATGTCGTCGGTGCGTGCGGCGACGTAGAGCACTTCGGCGCAAACCAGGGACCAGGCGAGATAGGCGCCGAGCACCGAGACGATCACGCCGATGCTGATGAAGACCGCACCCCAGGGGCCGACGACGGCCGCGAGCACGCCGGCCATCGACGGCTGGCTCGTCCCGGCGATCTCGGGACGTGTCAGGACCGCATAAGGCAGCAGCGTCACCAGCACCATCAGCGCGCTGACGCCGATGAAGCCCATGATCGTAGCCGTGCCGATATCGGAACGTGTTTGCGCATAACGCGAATAGTTGCTCGCGCCTTCGATGCCGATGAAGACGAAGACCGTTGCCAGCATGGTCGCCTGGATCTGTTGGAGGAGCGTGGCCTCCGGCATCCCCTCGCCACCCCAGAAATTGCCGCGGAACAGGTCGAGCTTGAAGAAGACGAAGAGGATGAGGATGAAGGCGATGATGGGAACCACCTTGGCGACCGTCACCACCGCGTTGATGAAGGTCGCCTGCTGGACGCCGCGCAGGATCATGAAGTGGAACAGCCATATGCCGACCGAGGCGACCAGGATCGCCACGACGGTGTTGCCGTCGCCGAACACAGGGAAGAAGCCGCCGAGCGTCGATTTGATCAGAACCCAGTACGACACGTTGCCGATGCAACTGCCGATCCAGTAGCCAAAGGCGGACAGGAAACCGGGATAATCGCCGAAACCTTCCTTGGCATAGGCATACACGCCGGCATCGAGATCGGGTTTACGCTCGGCCAGCGACTGAAACACACGTGCCAGCATGTACATGCCGCCGCCGGCGATGCACCAGGCGATGATGGCGCCGAATGGTCCTGTGGCGATGCCGAATGTGCGGGGAAGGGAAAAGATGCCCGCGCCGACCATCGAGCCGACGACCATGGCGGTCAACGCAAAGAGGGACAGCTTCTGCTCGGATCCGCTCGCCATGCCGACGCTCCAAAGACATGACCATCCGCCGCAGCAACACGTCCCCTTTCACAATACAACCGCGGTTCTATCGTGCCGAAACTACTGCGCTGATATTAATTTACAGTTGAACTCCGGAGATGAACTTAGCACAGAATCTCGGAACTACGCATAGCGTCTCTATTTTTGCGGTTTTCGCTCAAATCGATGCGAGTCGAAACATGTTTTGCTATCGTGCCGTATTGCCGCCACTGAACTGGCTGGCAGCGGACACCTCCTTGCCTACGATCTTCAAATCGCGTGGTTAAGGAAGCTTGGCCAGATGGAGACATTCGGCTGAAGCCCATCAGGCCATAGGCGGATGGACAAGCTTCGGGAGGATGAACGCTTTCGAGGAACACATCATGGCGTTGGACGATGAGAGGCCCAATTTGTTGATCGCCAAGCTCGGTGGGCTGGTCCTTGTCGTTCTGGGTTTTCTGGTGGCGGCATTCGGCTACAGAACCGCGTCGATGGGATATATGGCCGCAGGCGCCGTTCTCCTCATCATTGGCGTAGCACTAATGGTGTGGAAGGCCATCCGCCGCAATCAATCATAAGCTGCGCAGCGGCTGAAGAGCCGGAACCATCGGTCACGCTTCGAGATCACCGTACCCAGATATCTGAGCGAATGCCTAGGCCTGGAGACGGTGCAACAAAGCGCCCAGCCGGTCAACGGGAGCGATTGCCTGTAGATCGGCCGTTACTCTGTTCGGCCGGCCCGTCTTGCCGGCCGTGCGCACTTCGCTTGGGCTGTAGCCGAATTCGCGCCTGAAGGCGCGGCTGAACTCCGCGGCATCAGTGAAACCGCGCTCGTCGGCGATGTCGAGGATACGACGATGATCGTTTGGGTCGGCCAGCGCTGCATAAGCGTCTAGCAGCCGGCGGTGCTGTATATAGTGGCTGACGCCTCCATAAGGTTCGAACAGCCGGTACAGCCGCGACCGCGACACGCCCAGCGCGCGCTGCAAGCGAGCCGCATCCAGATCGGAAGCGCCGATATTCGCCTGGACGAAGCGGCGCGCACGCTCGAGCAGGACATTGGAGATAGTGTCTGCGGCCTCCTGCAGACGGTCGGGAGCAGGGGCGATGCAGGCAACGATCATCGCCCTTGTCGAGCTCACCAGACCGGGCAGATCAGCGGCTTCCAGTAACGGAATGCGACGTGCGAGGCTCATCATGTAGTCGGCAAACAGCCTTGCCATGCCGCCGCCGATGGTCGAGAACTCCGTGGCCTCCAACACATGGGCCATGCCGCGACAGAAGTCGCGCGGCACAAACAACTGCAGCATCTCGCTGTCGGTCAGATAGCCTTCGAAGGTCCGGCCGAGCGGATGTATCTGCACCGATCCCGCATGCCCGTCGAACACATGCGATGCAGCAATGGTCCGCGAATTGCCTTCCAACATCACGCTGATCAGCCAATGGTCCAGCGGATCTCCCCGCACATGTCCAGCTAGGCTCGCGAATTTGAGACCAGCCGTCTTCACGCGAGAGAAAGCCAGGCTGCCGAGATCCCAGATCTTCTGATTGCCGGCGAAGCTTGCCGTCCAATCCTCCGGCCCGCTGAGGTCGACCATGGTCGCGTAGCTGCCGCGCCACGCCGCAAACTGGTCCTGAGTGGGAAGGCTCGACGTCGCGAATTCGAACATAGGAATTGGCGATCTGTCGGATGCGTTCGACTGCGGCTGAAATGTGGGGCGATCCGTTGGCGATCTGATCGCAGGATCTGCCCCCGATCGAAATGCCGCTGTTTCCACAAGGGACGCGGAACTCATGACAGCCCCGCAAGCTTGGCCGCGGTTGCAGACGTCAGGAAGCGAAAGTCAATACGTAAGCCGACCCTGGGCTCGCGGCGGCCAGAACCAAACTGTGGAGCCGGTAAGACCTGCAACCCGTAGCGGCGGACATCTGGTTGCGGTTGCGCTTGAAACAGCGACATCTTTCCCTCAGAAAGAGTCGCCCCGCGTCCGATGGGACTATTATATAAGAAATTATATACCGCAAGATTTTTGCAAGCAGATGAAGTAAAAGTGGTAAACAATTGAGCGGCGGCCCGCGCCTGCTTTCGGGGCTCAAGGTCCCCTGGTTACGTCCTACAGCGAACCTTGGAACAAGCGACATTCCGCGTTCGGCGGGTCTTGTATCTAATTACGCGTCCGGGCAGCGATCGCCGGCATTTCAGTCACCGTGATCATGGTCATCGCTGTCGTCTTCCTCGTCATGAGCGGTGGAAGGGTCGACGACGGGTACCAGGAAGATACGCCGGCCCTTTTCAGTGCCTGGAGCCGACTGCTCGCCCGTGCCGTATCGAGCCTGCCAGGTTGCGATTTCCTCAGGCAGCGCTGCGCGCACATGAATTTCCGAGGCACCGTCCCAAAGCGCTCGACCCTCGCTTTGAAGCACATAGAGGTCGCGCAGGAATGCCTTGTCCGCCAGCCGCGCCCTTGCCTCAAGATCGTCAGGCGCATCGAACGCAACAATGCCACGTCCGGAGATTTCGACCACGAATATGGGCATATTCGATCCTTTCTCGGAGCTGTTTGAACGGCTCTCGAAGGGTGAGATCGCGTTTGTACGAGCAGCTCGCATACGCTGCCTCAGCATACAGCGACGCCTCTCTCCGCTCGCTGAGGATCCTCTTACAATACATCCAAGCTCTGGACGCGGCCAGCGAGCTCTTAGGCCGCATGTCAGGGATGACCGCACACAAGACGGACGTAGCTCCATCCGGCGGCTACGGGCTCCTTCTCCTTGCTACAGTAACTTACCGGAATTCCTTCCGAGAACGCGGTATATGGAGGTGGGATTTTTGCGAATAGGACCAAGAAGATTCGGGGTAGGTCGATGAAATCGGTTGTGTCGGCTAGGTCTGGCTTGGTCGTGCTTTTCGTGTTTGTCGTTCTGCACCTGCTGCCAACAGCAAGCTGGGCGCAACAGGCCTCGGAACTGCCACCCGCAAAGGCGCAGCAATTCCTGGAATTGCTGAACGATCCCGAGGTGAAGGCCTGGCTGGCGAGTAAGGAGGCTCCGCCGGCCGACAACTCGGACGCGTCCTTGGCGGACTCGATCTCGGGCTGGGAAGCAGCCGTGCGTACGCGGCTGGCCGCGCTCGCCGAAACACTGCCGCGGATACCGCAAGAGTTTGCGAACGCGGCGGACGTATTAGGCCGCGACGTGAACTCGGGCCGGCCCGGCCTAGTCATCCTCATCCTCGCCGTCCTACTCGCGGTGGGTTTCGGGGCTGAGCGGCTGGTTCGACGCGCTCTCTCGCGCGTGCGGAAATCAGAAGACGGCGACAACTTCGGGCAAATCGCCCTGTCCCAGTTGGTCGCATTGCTCACCTTTGCGCTGGCGAGCATCGGTTCGTTCCTGCTGTTCGAGTGGCCACCGCTTCTGCGCAGGATTGTGCTCACCTTGCTGGTAGCCATCATCGCAGTTCGAGTCTTTCAGTCGGCGGCCGCATTGCTGCTGTCGCTCAAGACCGATGACGACACTACGGCCGCCAACACCGCTGCAGCGGAGGATACGCGCTTCTGGTCCAGGCGCATCGGGCTTATGGCCGGTTTCCTGTTCATAGGCTGGGCGACAGTAAGCCTGATGCCGGCCATCGGTTTCTCCGCGGATATGGCGAAGCTGACGGCGCTTCTCTTCGGCCTTGGGATACTGGCAACCGCGATCGAAGCTGTCTGGCGCCGTCCCGACGGACGATCTTCGGTTGCCGTTCGTTCGGCACTCACGCTCTACCTGATCGTGCTCTGGCTCATTTGGGTGGCGGGCTTGGTCGGCCTGTTGTTCCTCGGTATTTATGCTTTGGTCCTGCCGCCACTGGTTCGCCGCGTTGGCGAGGCGGCACAGGTACTCGCCGATCGCGCACAACGTAGCGGCGTCCTCGGCGTCCTCCTGAACGTGCTGATCGTGAGGGGGGTCCGTGCGGTGGTCATCGGACTGGCGGTTGCTTGGCTCGCCTACGTCTTCCGGCTCCGCATGGCCGCGCTCGCCGCTGACGAAGCCTTATCGATCGCTCTCTCCGGAGTCCTCAACGCGATCATCGTGCTGCTGATTGCCGACCTGGTTTGGCAATTGTCGAAGGCATTGATAGCATACAGGATAGAGCAAACATCCGGGGAAGGAGTCACTCCCGACGTGCTTGCCCGCAGCGGCAGGCTACGCACGCTGTTGCCGATCTTTCGCAATACGCTTGCGGCCATCATCGCTACCGTCACGGTGCTGACGATATTGGCCGGGATGGGCGTGCAGGTCGCACCGCTGATCGCCGGCGCCGGCATATTCGGCGTCGCCATCGGCTTCGGCTCGCAGACGTTAGTCAAGGATGTGTTGAGCGGCGTCTTCTACATGCTCGACGACGCCTTCCGGGTCGGCGAGTATATTCAGAGCGGCAGCTACAAAGGTACGGTCGAATCGTTCAGCCTGCGGTCCGTGAGGCTGCGTCATCACAGGGGAGCGATCTTTACGGTGCCCTTCGGCGAGCTCGGCGCCGTACAGAACATGAGCCGCGACTGGGTGATCGACAAGATGACAATCAAGGTCACCTACGATTCAGACGTCGACCTGGCACGCAAGCTCATCAAGAAGATAGGGCAGGAACTGGCCGCCGACCCGGAATTCGCGCCCGACACGATCCAGCCGCTCAAGATGCAAGGCATCGAGGCCTTTGGCGATTTCGCAATCGAATTGAAAATGAAGTTGATGACCAAGCCCAACGCGCAGTTTCCGATCCGGCGGCGGGCGTTCATGATGATCAAGAAAGCGTTCGCGGAGAACGGCATCAAGATCGCCGTCCCGACCGTGCACGTCGAAGGTGGCGTCGAAAATGCCGCTGCCGCGCAGCATGCGATCAAGATGAACGAGGCCGCCGCAGCCAATCTCGCATGATCCGCTGGAGTCTCTTGTGCCGATCCAAATCTTGGATCGCACCACTTCGAAGGAATCGCTGATCGCCGTATAGGAGTTGGATTTGAGATCATGTCTCCGCATCCCGATCTCGGTCGAATAACCCTCAGCGTTCTTTTTATCGCCGGTCTCCTGATTGCCAGTGTCTGGGTGATGCGGCCCTTCTTACCGGCAATCTTATGGGCCACGACCCTTGTTTTGGCGACGTGGCCGCTCTTGAAGAGCATACAGCGCTACGTTGGCGGCCGTCGTGGCATTGCCGTGCTTGTCATGACGCTGGCCATTCTGCTCATCCTCATTGTGCCGCTTTGGCTGGCAGTCAGCACCGTAGTCACCAACATCGATGTGATCGGCGAATTCACCAGGACAATTCTGTCGATGCGAGTGCCGCCTCCGCCACAGTGGCTTGCCGGAATTCCGATCGTTGGTTCCGGTGCTGCCGAAGCGTGGGCAAAATTGACTTCGGCTGAATTGCAGGATCTGACTTCAAGGCTCGCTCCTTACGCCGGAGCGTGGACACAATGGATAGCGTCCGCAGTCGGAAGCCTGGGCGGAATGTTCCTGCAACTTCTACTGACGACTGCGATTGCAGCGGTCATGTATGCCAAGGGCGAGCGGGCAGCTGCGGGCCTCGTGCTTTTCGGACGGCGGTTGGCTGGCGACCGCGGCGAGAAGGCCGTCTACCTTGCCGGTCAAGCGATCCGAAGCGTCGCACTCGGCGTCGTCGTGACGGCTCTCGCCCAGAGCATCATCGGCGGCATGGGCTTGTGGGTGGTTGGTCTCCCATTTGCCGGCCTGCTGACCGCCTTGATGTTCGTGCTGTGCCTCATCCAGATCGGCCCTGGCCTGGTGCTGGTCCCCGCGGTGATATGGATGTACTACGCAGGCGATGCGGTCTGGGCGACAATACTCCTGTTAATCACGCTGATCGCAACAACCGTAGACCAGTTCATACGCCCCATATTGATCCGAAAGGGAGCTGATTTGCCTTTGCTGCTCATCCTTGGCGGAGTGGTAGGCGGGCTGATCGCATTTGGGGTTCTGGGCATATTCATAGGTCCCACTGTATTGGCCGTGGCCTACACGCTGCTGAATGCCTGGATGGAGGAAGCCAGAGAGCCGACAAACCAAGCGGGGCGCGGCGATTTCCACGAAAAGAGAGAAGCGGCGGCGGTGGATTGACTCCGTCGCAGCGGCTCCCCGGATACTCCCAACAAACCCTTCACCACCGGCACGAGCCGATGGTGAGCCGCCCTCTCGTAGCGACGAGAGATCGCCAGACAGTGGTGTAAGGGGCTTATATGTCGATGAAACCGGTCGCCGGCCGTGCGACTGAATCTTACCTAGTCGGCATAGCCCGGCGGAACCTTTTCCCATGGCACGCCACCATGTCCCATGCCATACCCGGTCTGATATAAGGCGTTCATGTACTTCGTATCGAAGGGAGTCTCCTCCGTTTCGGTGAAAGAAGGAGGCATGTCGATGAAATTGAAGTCGATGCCGTCACGTTTCGACATCGTGTACAGCCGATAGACGTCACCGACACCTTGTGTCTTCAAAAGGGACGAAATTGACTTGCCTGCAATCGGCAGGAGCCTGCGTTTGACGACGCTGAATTCCGGAGAAGTGCGGCCGTTACGAATGACATAAAGGTGACGGTTTATCCCGGAGACACCTAGCTTCCTGTCGATTTTTTTGAGCGAAAGGCTGGCCGGCATCAGGAAGACCTGATTGCTGGTGCCTCCGTCGACGTGCATCTCGTCATAGGTCTTGCCATCCGCGACCACCCGGATGTCGACTGGCGGAAACACACCGGGAATCGCCGCCGAGGCCAAAACGACATCATGAAACAGCTTCGTTCGCCCCGGAGCCTTGCTGGAAGCGATCGCTCCCATGTTCCAAATCACGGGTCGCTCGGCGTCGAGATTGGTCGTTCCGATCAACAGACGACGTCCCTTTGCATGTTCGCGGGCGATCTGGTCGATCACATCGTCGGTCAGGTACTTTTCGATCATTCGCCTGAGTGGGAGGTTGCTCGTGAAGGAGCCGGTCGAGAGCGCGGTAAACAAGCTGTTTCGCTTGTAGATGTCCTCGCCGTCGACGGTCGTGAAGGCTTCGGTTAGCTGGCCATCATATTGCGATCCCAGGAAGGCGAAGGGCGCGATCAGTGAGCCGGTGCTGATGCCGGTCACGATGTCAAATTTTGGCCTGTCGCCATGCGCGGTCCAGCCCGACAATATGCCGGCGCCGAAGGAGCCGGCGCTGCCGCCGCCGGAGATAGTCAGCGCGTTGACTGATTTGAGGTTGATCGAGGGATCGACCTTGGCCGCCGCGGTGCGCTGTTTGCGAAGGGCGATGACCTCGTTCTCGGTAACGCCGCCTCGCTCGTCGCCCCAAATGCGAACCGGGCCATACCCGACGACCTGTGCATCGTCGAGGAGAGGTTGGGGAACCGCATCCCGGATGTTGCCGCCACCGATGCAGCCGGCAAGCGTCGTGTAAAGGCAGGCCACTGTGAAAATCCTGCACAGATTGCCGACCTTGGTGGCGCGTCCCCAATGGCCGCGCATTGCGCGGGACGAGTCTGAAGCTATTGTCGGCAACGCCTACTCCGATTTCTGGTACCGATGATGACTTACCGACCGCGCTGAAATGCTGTCGGAAACCTCCGTCAATGCCCTCCCGAGAAGACAAGCGTCTTCACAGGAAGAAGCAGCGCCTGGATCCTGAGGACGATGGCATGTACGATACCGACCGTATCTATGAGGTGAAGATACAGTCGCGTCGGGGTGCTTAGATCCTGAGTATGAAGCATTTCGTAGTTGTCGGTGTAAGCGTTGGCGATGCAGCTGCTACCGGGCGGAATGCCTTCGAAGCCGCCCTGGAAGAGTGGTTCGAGATAGACGGTGATCGTTCCTGGCCGCGCCACCTGCTGGGTGTCGATCAGTTGGTCGGAAGCGCGGACCTGCCCTGTCGCTATCAGCTCCTGCACATCGGTCACGACCATCGGAATGATCGTCATAGGCTTCGAAACGCAAGTGACCTCGGCCACCATCCCGACCGACATCACCTGAGCTTCGAGCTGATTGAAGCCCGCTATCAGGCCCCACCGCCCCGCATCCGAAGGAACTAGGACGCCTGCAGGACGCATGAGCGGGTTGACGATATCCCCCTTGCGGAGCGTGAACTGTTCAAGCGTACCGTCGATCCCGGCTCGCACCGTCATCTTGTCGAGTTCGACCTGCGCCTGCGCAAGCTGGGCTTCGGCGCTGGCTTTCTGCGCGGGAAGTATGGAAGAGATCTGCGTCTCGATCGTCTGCTTGTTGGCAATGGCCCCGGAGAGACTGGCTTGCCTTCCATTGACAATGTTCTGCAGCTTTTCGATCTCGCGCCGCGCGACAGAGGGGGAGTCGCGCTTCATGAGTTCGGTCTTTGTCGCGAGTTCGTCGACTGCTTGCTGATATGCGCTCTGCGCCTCCTCGATCTGGGCGTCGGAAACAACGAGTTGTGTCTTAGCCAATTCGACCGCTGCATCGACTTCCGAGAGGCGTCGGCGTGCCGTCTCAAGAGCAGCTTTCTGCTCCGAGCTGTCGAGCTGGAAGATGGGTTGACCGGCCTTGACCTTATCACGGACCTTTACGAGGACCTCCTCGACGCGACCCGATCCCTCCGGAAGAACTGGCACGGTCCGGTAGAATGAGACGGCGTTCGACGTCGCTGGATGAAAATACAGAATGAGCGTGAAAAGCGTGATTGTCAGGGCGAGGCAGGCGGTTATCCCATATCTAAGCTCGAACCAAACCGAATACAGAGTGATCTCGCGACCGATCTTCTTCCCCTGTACGAAGCGACGATAGAGGAAATCCGGCAGGACCGTTATTGCGGAGCAAAGAAGCAGCTCAATCATGACTCAAGCCTCTCCTTGCGTTCCGGATGGGGCCGATTGCCGGCAGCGCTCCCGGTCTGTTCTCTGTTGCCGCTCGTCTGGTGGGTCGCATCGTTGAGGCCATCGCCGCTCGCCCCAGTCGGAGCAGGCCGCGAATTTCCTGTCTTGGGCGGAATTCTCAACGCAAGCTCCTCGGGCACTACCGTCGGTGGCGCGTCGATTCGGGGCGCCGACCTGCGCCAGCCGGCCATCTTGGCCAGCGACTCGGCCATGCCAGCCAATGGCGCATAGATGTCGGGGATGGGAACGAGCGCGAGAAGCAGGGCCGCGACCCAGAACCCATTGTTGTGAGTGAACAGCGCCAATAGCGCCAGGACGGCCACGACTTCGAACTGCAGCTTGTTGGCGTTGCCGTGCGCAAGATGCTCAGGCAGTGCGTGGAGTCTGAAATACAAGCTGCCCAGGCCCAAAATCGCCAGCACGAGGAAGATTGCACATCCGATCAGGAACGTGTCCGGTTCGCCCGGCGCAGTTATGAACACAGGAAGGTGTTCAGGGGCCGCTGGGTTTATGCCGTTCGTCATCAGCGCTCATCCTTCTCGGACCGCATCAATTTGATACATACCATTTTCCGACACGGCAGCCTGTGGATCGCCTGAGGAACCGTCTGCTGTCCAACAAGCCGCTTCGCACCAGGCGTTCATCCGTCTATCCGCTCGTCAGGGCACAGCAGATGCCGAACAATTTCATCCTCGAGCTCGGTAACAAGAGACGTGTACTCCGCAATACGGCCTGTATGCTTCGGCCTTTGCTTCCTCAACCTGGTCAGCGTTTCACGCGCAAGGCGATAGTCATCACACAGGTCACGCAGAACCTCATCTGTATTCAGTCGGGCCTTGACTAGGTCGGCAACATCCACGAACCGAGCCAACGCGGCGGGCAGGGGCATCGACCGGCTCTTCGGATCCACCATAGGACCTCAGTCCCATCGACAACTTTGATCGTTCCACCTCATTGGACCTCCGTCCCAGAGGGAAGCAAGTAAGTTACTGTAGTCGGGAAGTGCCGGTGTGGGGCGTTTCCGGCAGGACGAGCAGACAAATCCAAACGGACCTCGCGCCCGCAGCGCATGCCGTCGCCTCGTCAAAACACGGGAAGGAGTACTAAGGCTGGCGGCTACTAACTGATATCAACTCCGCCGAATGACATCCGGCGCCACGGCGCCGTTGATGGCGTCCATCAGCACTTTCGCCGAGAATGGCTTCTCGAGATAGGCACTGCAGCCCGCGTCAGTGGCGGCCTTGCGCATCGTTTCGCTATCGTTGGCAGTCACAAGCACGACCGGGATCCGTATCCCGGCGCCGGACAGCCGGCGCAGCAGCTCGATCCCCGAAATACCGCTCAGATGGATGTCCAGGATCAGGCACGCTGCCTCGGCAGGATCGGCATATGCCTGAAACTCTTCCGCCGAGGCGAAGGTTTTGACTTTCAGGCCGTGCGCCTTGAGCAAGCGCTCGATCCCTTTCAGGAATCCGCCGTCATCATCGACCACATGAATGAGCTTGCCTGCCAACATGGCGATCCGGTTTCCCGGTCCTGGACGCACGGCATTCGCAATAGTGCGCCGCCGATCGGAAACCAGATATACCAAGTCACCTTTGCTGATCCATTGTCCGAGGGGACAGGCTGGGTACAGCGCCTGGCGCTTTTGCCGTCCGCCGCGGCGACTCAGCCTTGGTCAATCGGCCGGCCTTGTAGCTTCCCTGATGGCGTGGACGAACGGGCTTCGCGAGAAGCATCGGCTACTCGGGCATCCAGAAAGACGCCGAGCCGCTCGGCCAGCGACACAAGGTCGGCGACGGACGCGGCGCCGAGCTTGTCGAAAATACGCTGGCGGTGCGCCTTGATTGTTCGTTCCGTTATGCCAAGCGCATGCGCGGTCTGCTTGTTCAACCTGCCGCGAACGACATAGTCGAATACCTCTCGCTCCCGAGGCGTGAGTTTATCCAGCAATAGGCGCGCACTCTTGAGCCACTCCCGTTGTGTTTGCTCGGCATCGTAGCGGCGGAATGCGCGCTCGATGCTGTCCAGCAGGGCAGGCCCGCGCACAGGCTTTGTCAGGAAATCCTCGGCGCCTGCCTTGATTGCTCGCACTGTTGTGGGAACGTCCCCGTGGCCAGTAAGAAAGACGATTGGAAAGGGGGACCCAAGTGCCGCCAATTTGGTTTGCAGGTCGGGTCCACTCAACCCTGGCATGCTAACGTCCAGTAGTATGCAGCCAGCTTCCATACCGTTGCGAACCTGTTCCAGGAAATCGTCAGCAGATCCGTGTTCGGCGATGTTGTAACCGTGCGCTCGCAGCAGTCGGCCGATCGCCGTGCGAAACTCGAGGTCGTCGTCTACCACGTGGATCAACCGGCTCATCGGATCACCTGAACATGGTCAAGCCAGAGGCAATCGCACGCGGAATACACTGCCGCCGCCATTCTGGTTTTCGGCAAGTATCGAACCGCCATGTGCTTCGACGATCGTGCGAGCGATCGACAATCCCATTCCCATTCCGTGCGCCTTTGTCGTGTAAAACGGGTCGAAAACACGGCGCAGCTTTTCGGATGGAATGCCGGGACCAGAATCTGAAACAGCAATCTCGACCATGGTTCCGTTCAGCCGGGCCGTGCGACCGATCACTCGCCGCGATCCGTTCCTCGTGTCGTGGATAGCTTCAATGCCATTCAAGACAAGGTTCAGGACAACTTGCTGCAGCTGGATCGAATCGCCCCGGATGCGGAGCGGCTCGGGCTCGAGAAGCCGTGCAAGGTCTACATCGCTTGCCGACGCCTGGACCGAAACGAACTTGAAGACTTCGTCGACGATATGATTGACGTCGACGTCCTGCGTTTCGATTTGCGCCTTTCTCAGCAGGCGGCGCAGCCTGACTATGACTTCGCTCGCCCGCTCCGTGTTGCGTCTCACGTCGGCCAGAATTTCCCTGATTTCTCCGACATCCGGCGTGGCGCTGCCAAGCAGCAGCTCGGCGGTTTCCGCGTTGGCGAGAACCGCGCCGAGTGGCTGGTTGAGTTCGTGGGCAATGGAGGCCGAGAGCTCGCCGGCCGTCGCATGGCGGCTCACATGCGCCAGTTCGCTCAATCTTGCTCGCGCTTCGACCTCCGCCTTCCGCCGCCGCCGATGCTCATAGAGCAAGGCGGCGATAAGACCGCTTTGCAGGAGAAGCACGAGCCCGACGACCGCAATTTCCTGAGGATACTGCTGCCAGATGGTCAAGACACGGCCCCTGATTTCGCTGTCTTTGGGCAGGCGACTCTCGTCCACGCCCCAGCGCTGCAGCTCTCCCCAGTCGAAGACGGGTTTCAGGGAGTTTCCGGTGACTACCGGAATGCTGGCGACGTCCTCGCCATCGAGAATCTTGAGCGCGAGTTGCGCGGCCTCTTCTCCAATGAGGGACGGAATTGCGACATAGCCCCCGACGGCTCCGCGGCCAACATAACTTTCAACGGGAGCCACGATCGGACGATTTGCCGCTCGGGCAATCATCATGAGTGCATCGGCGGGTGGAAAGTAAGTTCCAATCCCGTCAGAATAGACCGCGGTGTAGAGAATGGCGCTGCTGTCGGGCAGCGCGCCTACGCGCTGGCGCAGCTCCGCCATCGGCAAGCCGGTAAGATCTATAACGTCCAGCACGCTGGCAACTTCCGGAACCTCGTCCTTGAAATGCTTGAAAACCGACTGTTCTTCGAAACGGTCGCCGACAATCGCGAGATGCCTGAGTTCGGGCACGACGGCGCGCGCGGCGAAGACCATGTCCTGCAGCCGCAACCGCGTCATCTTGCCGGTGACATTTTCAGGACGTACCAACCCGGCAATCGTCGTTTCGTCGACAAATGCGAATACTATGGGAACCTCTGCCAGCAGATTCGAGCGCCAGCGAAGGGCATATTGCAGCGCCGCAGCGCCAACGGTGACGACCACTCCGATCGGCCTGTCTTTGTATTTGGTGCTGAAATGCTTCTGCAGGCTTTGCTCGTAGTCTTCGCTGCTGAAACGCATGAGGTCGAGATTCTCGACATAGAGAGTGACCGGCGCCACGGCTGGATCGTTCACCTTCGATCGCAGGCCGTTGAAGATTGCAGCATAGAATGGCCCTCTCACATCGGATTGCTCGAGGACCAGGATTGATCGCGGTCGGGGCTCGGCGGCCGATGCCGCGGACATGAAAGACGTCAGCAGCCAGGCGACGACGATCCAGCCACAGACCTCCCGGATCCGCCGGCGCGCGGTTGCGGCGAAAGCGCAGTCGACGAATGCAGTCAGCCGTTGAAGACGCGTGCTTGCACGGTAATTGGCCATCAGATGGCACGTTGTTCTTAGTTCCGTATACTCTCGCAATAGTTGTAGGTGGTTGTAACTTGTCCTTCGCTACACTGTACCGAAGGACAGCGCACATACGGCCAATTGGAGAGCTCCTCCTTTAAGGTTAAGCTTGCGCTTGTTCTTGGGAATGTCAACAGCGGGATGTCCGTCTGCTGAGGGCCGATCTCGCTGCCGGGGGTCAGCATGACGTGCGGTGACAAGCTAGGGCTGACGGCTTCTTCACTCGAGGCTTTGGGGACCCATGCGCCTGCTGAAATGTCCGGCCAAGAGGCTGCCACTTCGGCAGATATCCGCACGGAGGTGCGACGGATCATCGGCTCAGGCCAATTCGATGCGTCGGAGCGCAACCGGCGGTTCCTCGAATATGTAGTAGAGGAAACGCTGGCAGGCCGGGCTGATCGCATCAAGGCCTACACCATTGCAACAACCGTCTTTGGGCGGGACGTGCATTTTGATCCTCAACAGGATCCGGTCGTCCGCATGGAGGCGAGGCGGCTGCGCCGCTCGTTGGAACGTTTCTACCTGACTGAGGGTAAACGCAGTTCTGTCCGGATCACCATGCCCAAAGGCGGATATGTGCCGGAGTTCAATGAGGCGTCCGCCGACCCTAAGGCTGGACAAGAAGTCGCGTCCGACACGCCGTACCTGGACGACTATTTCTCGTCCGTCCTGGTCAAGTCGTTCGAGGTGGAAGGCGACCAGTCCATATTCCTTGAATACGAACAGGGGCTCACGCGTCAGCTCATGATCGGGCTGAGCCGTTACCCGCACCTTTGTGTGTTCGGCTCGAAATCCCACCCTCCGCGCGCCTCAGGGCACGATGGAGGATTTGTGCAGGCTGGTCGCGATGCCGACTTCGTGCTGACCGGCAGCAAGGCTGTGATCGCCGGAATGCTGTATGTGAAGGCTGTGCTTCTGGATGCCCGGACAGGCCGCGTCGTCTGGGGACAGAGTTTTGAACGAGCGCTGCAGCCGAAGGGCATCCTGAGCGTCCGCGATGAGGTGGCAAACTCCATAGTCCAAACATTGGCGCAACCTTTCGGCGTGATTTTTAATTACCGAGCCGAGAAGACAAGGGCGAAGGAGCACCAGCTCCCGACCGCATCCCACTGCGTGATGCTGTTCCACCAGTATCGCCGTTCGTATCGAAGGGACCTCTTTCAGAGGGCTCGCGAGTGCCTTGAGCACGTTGTCGCCATCGATTCCGCTTGTGCAGAGGTGTTCGCTTGTCTCTCCGAGATATATACCGACGGCCACCGGTTCGGGTTTGCCTCGGGAGAATTGGCCGCCGTGCTGCGAAGGCGGGCGGCTGCGCTCGCACACATGGCCATCGAGACCGCTCCCGACTCGAGCTGCGGCTATCATGCCCTGGGATTGGCCTGCTGGTTTCAGCAAGATGTAGAGGCTAGTTTGAGAGCAACTCAGACGGCTCTTGCGCTCAACGCGAACGCCGTAGAAGTGACAGCCGACCTCGGCCTCCGCTGGTCGTTAATGGCCGAGTGGCAGCGTGCGATCCCGTTCCTTGAGTATGCATCCGCTACGAACCCGATCCATGTGAGCGACCATCGTATCGGACTTTCTCTCTACCATTTTATTGGTGGCCGCTTCGAGCAGGCGCTCGCCGCTGCAAAGGATTTTCACGCGCCTGACGTCACGCACGGTTACGTCGCGCAAGCCATCTCTCTAGTCCGCCTCGGACGGGCGGAGGAAGCTGCGGATGCCGTCCGATGCATTCTCGACCTCGATCCGAACTATGGACGCGGCAATGACGGCGTGCTCGCCGACCTGAGCGGGGGCAACCTCAATCCCGACCTTGCCGATCGGATCGGAGAAGCGTTGGCCGATGCCGGTCTACACGGGCTACCTCGCTCAGCTGAGATGCGGCCGGCATTCGGTCCGTTCGCGAGCACAGCGGGAGAAGCGACGCTACGGTAACTTACCCCCTGATCCTTGAACCCTCTCGCCGACCAACGACAATCGGTCTGAGGGAGCAATAGCAGCGGGCCTGCGCCGGATTACCGCCACCGAACAAGTGCAGGTTTCACCGGGCGGTCACCCATCCAGCAGACCCGCGATCTTGCAGGTGAAGATGTCATGGCGTCGCCAGTTTCCCGAGTGAGCGCAGGCCGATTGGTCGCGATTGCACTTCTGATATCGGCTGGAATTTCGCCAACCACCTCGGCGCAAGCACAAACCAACACCGCTGCGGGTACAGTATCTGAAACCCAGGCCCCGGAGCCGCTATCCGATGATGAGCTAGAGGTTCTTGTAGCCCGAATAG